>Ga0116120_1000930_pt1 | contig 22093 bp, 31 predicted proteins | sample June2015DPH_11_1_3_FD_89724 | JGI IMG/M metagenome (GOLD analysis project Ga0116120, IMG submission 89724) | Peatland microbial communities from SPRUCE experiment site at the Marcell Experimental Forest, Minnesota, USA - June2015DPH_11_150 | ecosystem: Environmental > Terrestrial > Soil >... | reverse complement strand
TCACATACCCGCTCATATTCGCGAACCTGATCCCAACCGCGGCAGTGTACATCACCGCGGGAACCAATCTCATGATCGACACATACGAGTGGCTGAGATCTCAAGGCATCCACTACGGCGTGGCCATGGTGTGGGACAAGGGGCCTCCTCCGGTGGTCTCTTGGAACCGCTACCATCCTGAGCACGAGAACATCATCTGGTGTGGGAAAGGCGCTCTACCTGGTGGAAGTAACAAGCGGTGGTTTGGCGCCAAGAACGAGACCACGATGTGGCGCATACCGATCCAGGACCGCGGCCACAAGGTACACCGCGCACAGAAACCCGTCTCACTGTATGAACGTGCCATGATCAACAGCAGCCACCGAGGCGAGATAGTTGTGGATCCCTTCGCAGGCTCCGGCCCATGTTTGGCTGCAGCTGAGAAGCACGACCGCAAAGCCTACCTCATGGAAATCGACCCAAGGTACTGCGACGTCATCGTCAAATGGTGGATGGCATTAACTGGCGAGAAACCGAAACTCGCACGTATGGTACCATCCTAGCGGTATCCAGTATGGTACCACATGATACTAGGTGAGAGGTTTTGACACCCCCCCATAGAGTGCGCCGCAAGGCTGTCCATAATGAGGTTACAGTGGCACAGCGGCAGCGCAAGGTCATGCGTTACTGGATCATGGGCCTGGGCCCCGAAGAAATCACCGTGCAGACCAAAGGATCTCACGCAACCGTCTACCGCGACCTCGAGGCCATCAAGAAGCGCTTGGCAAAGCAGGTTCAGGCTGCCGACCTATACACGTTGCAGAGGGCGTTTGCTGAGCTCAATGAGGAGTACCGAGAGGCTTGGACTCTCTACCACAGAGCCCCGATGCCAAGCCAGAAGGACGACGACGATCGCTTGATCAAGGCCCTGCTGATCGACCGCGTTCACAGGGTTGTACTGGCCAGATGCAAGCTTGCTGGATTATTCTCAACTACAGCCATCAATCGAATAACCATGGTTGAGACTGCTGCGGGGCGGGGTATTCGAATTGAACGCCTCACCTTCGACGAGCAAACGAACCTTGGCGTTGAAGAGTTAGAGAACAATGAGGGGCTTAGAAGGAGCGAAGGCCTCAACCCGGCAGATTAGCATCAAGCAGGCCCTATACGAGACCGTAGCCCTCCGCCGGATCCTCGAACGCCAACTCGAAATCGAACTCGTTGAGCCTCAACGCTGGGTATCTACGGAGATAATGAAAGCCGCCATCGTGGGGGGCAACGCCGAAATTGACATGCTCTGGTGCCGGCGGTTCGGCAAAACTGAGATGCTTGTCGACACAGCGCTAACATTGGGCGTGTATTACGCACATCGCGTCTGCCAGAACTTCCTGATTGGGATCGTGAACCCTGCCCGCAACGAACAGTCCATCATGGTCACACGCCTGCGCCTGCAGGAGAGAGTCACCAAGTTAGAGCCATGGCTGCAGCTGACATGTGGCATCTCTAAGATTCTTGGAGACGGCAGAAAAACCCCCGACCTAATCCTCCGAGACTCGTCCGGTTCGGAATGCCAAATCAGAGCCATCAGCGCTGACCCTTCAGCGCACGAGAAAGGCGCTGGCTTCAACCTGATGCTGTTCGAGCAGGTTGAGGAGATGGACGAGACAACCATGAAGACGGTTCTCTTCCCGATGGCTGCAGGGGAAGAACTTCAATGCGTTCAGGTCCTCGCAGGCACGCCAGGTCTCGAGGTCTTGAACAGTTACTTCCGCGACCGAACCCGGGACCTCAAATATCCGTTCCTAGTCGACCACAAGGCCGCCGGCCAATTCCGCCCGTCCTATCGTGCCTGGGTGGAGATCGAGAAGAAGCGCCTCAGCGAGGATTCGGACGAGTTCAGAACCCAGTACGGCTGCGAATGGATCCAGCTCCGCAACAAACTCATTGAACGAGAACAGCTTCGCCTCCTAGCGACCGCCTACACCAGCAGCGCTGCGAACGCCCGGTATGCTGGAACTGATTGCGCGAAGCAGGTTGACCGCACCGTCTGCACAGTCCTGGAACGTTCAGGCATGAACCTGATCATCCTCGACTGGCTGGAGCTCGAGGGCACGAACTACGAGGACCAAGCCGACCTAATCGCCTCGTTCCTGAAACCCTACAAACCTACCGCCAACGTGGTCGACGCCACGGCCACCCAGGACATGATTGTCGATATGCTGGCCAGCCGGTGCCGAGGCATCTGCAGAACGGAAGGTTTCAAGTTCACTGCTGAAAGCGCAGACCAACTCTGGAAACTGTACGAACGTGAACTGCACCAGGGCCGCTTACAATACGTCGCCCCGAAAGATCCGGAGCCTGAGGCTCTAACTCGGTGCCGTAACCGCTTCCTCGAGGAGCATCAAGACGCGGAGCGCAAAGTGAAGGCGAACAAGTTGAAGATTGGCGCTCCCGATCGGCGAGGGGCGCATGATGATTACGTGGCCAGCGCTGCCCTAGCAGTGTATGGCGCAGCTCACTCTACAGCATATCCGCCTGGAAGCCGACCGACGACTCGTAGTTTCTGAAAATGGTACCACATTGGGCTTATCGTGAATGGTACCATGCGAAAGGTTGTCGTCGAGGATCCTAGCGGCTGCCTCATGTGGATCCGAGACGAGCAAATCGAAGGAAAGGCGTCGATTCTCTGCACTCAATGTGGTTGGCATGGTTACTTCAAAGATGTGAAAGTGCGAACGGAATTTCCAGAAGTGAATGAACCATGAAGTGCGCCGGCTGCGAACAGGATTTCGCTTCTAGCTATCTGAAGCCTTGGACGTACGCCGAACCAATCGCTGGCCTCGCAGTGCTTCACACGCTTCAACTCTGCCGTTCATGCTTCCAGGAACGAAAGAATCAACCTCGAATCGCAATCCGTCCGGTGAGAGTTCCATGAAGAAGACGGTCAAGAAGCCAGCCCCCGACAAACCTCCTAGGCTCTCCGTCGCGGTAGCAAGCGGAGGAAACCAAGTCGTCAACACGCCGAACCTGCAGCGCGACATCGAACGCCTGATTAAGAAACACCCAGGCCTCAAACAACTCGGCCACGCAGTCACAATTCATGCAGGCCGAACAGGCACCCACACAATCAATCTCCCGCATAACCCAACTTACTCGGAAATCGGCATCGAAAGCAGCGACCTACAAGGCTCCACGCTGCGAGCTCTCCAGACGCAGTTCGAGGCTGAGCAAGCGTCCAAGGTGATGTTCAACAAGTGGCTGTCACCGACCCTTCAAGCCTACGCTGCCATGAACATCTATCTGCGAGAGTACCGCCGCAACTTCCTCATTCGAGGCAGCATCAACACGATCGCGTACTGGGCCACGAAAGAAGGCTTCGAAACCAGCGTGGAACCACCGAACCCGGAAGGCATGACTGATGAGGAACTCGCCAAGTTCCGTGACGAACACGCAGATCTCAAGAACTTCATTGACCGCATCAACAAGAAAGTTCGGTTTCCGTACAAGCTGCGTGTCGCCATAATCAAACAGAAGATTTACGGCAGAGCAGGCTTCGAAATTGAATACGACAACAAAGGCTTACCGATACGTCTGCTAGGGCTTGACAGCCAGCTATTCATCGGCATCGAACCTCTCGTTGACACGAACTGGATTCTGCGCGGATTCAGCTTCCGCGGCATGGGTAGCAGCTTCGAGCAACCCTTCTACAAACCCAACGAAGCCCTGTTCTTCACGAACGACGAGCTCGAGGACGATTGGCAAGGGCTCTCAGAAATCGAACCAGTCCTTAAGGAAGCACAGCTCGACGACAAAATCATTCGAGAAGACATAACCGAAGCCGCCACCACAATGTGGGCAGGCCAGATGGTTTGGCTGCTCGACAGAAGCAAGCTCCCGAACCTGAGCGACGGCGAAGTGCAGGCGGTGATGGACAATCACATCGCCTCCATTAGACCCGGCAAGCACATCGCCACAGAAGACGTTTGGAAAGCGGTCCCTGCAGAGCTCCGCGTCAATCTACTGCAGCTTCTCGCCGTGCAAGACGCGGTAGAACGCAGAATCGTAGGCAACTTCGGCGTTCCAAGATTCATGCTGAACATCGAAAAGCAACTCAACAGGGCGACGGCCTACGCGGAACTCGAGGCCTTTGTGGACGGCCCAATCACCGACCTGCAAACGACCTTGAAGGGCAAGATTGAATCACAGTGGTACGATCTTCTGACTAGGATTTTCTTCAAAGCGAAACCTGACACGCCCCTCGAGACTCTCCCCGCCCACGTAAGCCACAACTGGAACGAAATCAGGACGACGGATTGGTTCCAGTTGATCACCAGCGTAAGCGCAGCATACGGCGCCGGCTGGATCGACCAGGAGAAAGCGTTCGAGATGATGCACGATGGCCAGAAAACGGACTTCGACCCCGACCAGTTGAAGGACGACCTCACCGGCGAAGTCAAGCATCAACTTCCACCTCACGCTCAAAACCCCGGAGGATCAACCGGATTCAATCGTGCGCCAGGGCTCTTGCCCATGCCTCCCATGCTGGCCGACAGCACCGCCTCCACGAAAGCCACATCGCAGGAACGAGGCCTCAAGCATCAGCTGCGCGGCATCCTAGTGAAAGTCAGACAGGGCAACCTCACGGAAGCACATGCTCTCGTTCAAGCAGGCAAACTAATCGAGAATCATGAGCAGCGAGTCAGAGACGCCAGCCTTCAGGAACTGCAAGCGCAAACAGGCATGAAGCTCGATTCAGTCCCGCCGGAAGTCGCTCATCATCTTCGCACCTGGCACGATGAAACCATGAAGGCTTTCCAGCTTGTCCTCGCAGACGCCAAGAAAGCCTGACTACTGGGTAACCCCCAAGGGCTTAGCTGCTAGAGTCGACGCGATCGCGCACAACTTCGTTTGGGGCAGCTTCAACGAAACCCTACTGCTCGCCGCCGGCAGCCAGATCGCAATCGACCAAGAAGCGTACACCTGGGACACACAAGGCGACGAAAAGGTCTGCGATGTCTGTGACGGCAACGAGGCAGACGGTCCCTACACTCAGGACATGGTCCCAGACTTCCCCGGGCATGTGAATTGTCGCTGCATGCTCTCAGTCTCACCCGAATCCATCGGTGAAGCAACATGACTGCAACATGTGATGACTGCGGTCACCAAACCAGCAACTACCACGTCCTGCAAGGCCGCGTCCTCTGTCCTCCATGTCGAAGAAAGCAACCACCTATGAGTTGAAAGGAAAAATGATGCATGGACACTTCATCGTTGAAAGAGAAATGCCATATCAAAATCGACTTGTCAGATGCCCCAAATGTAACGGCTATTTCATTTCTGCCGTAGACCTTGAGAGAAACGACCTTACTCACTGTATCTGCCCTGTCTGCGGTGATAACACCATCTACGTCTTTCCTTCCGAAACTTTGCGATTATTGGAGAGAGCGCCATGCCAGTAGACGTAACTGAGAACTTCATTCACATTCGAGTCCTAGACCCAGCGCAGTTCCAGACCTGCCGCACCACCGACTTCGACGGCAAACTCCCAACAGGGATCCGCGCCAAGTATTGCCAACGCAAAAACGGCAGCTGGGACATCCAAGCCTACCTCTTCGACCGCAAGCACTGGGAAGAAGGAAAAGCGAAGACCTGGGTCGAATCCCACAAACCAAAGCAAGCAAGAATGAGCTATGAAGCAATCGGTGAACCATTCGAACTCCAAGGCAAACTGTTTCTCAAGATTCCAATTATGCCTGACGGCCAAAGCCTGAACGAGTGGGGCGTCACACCTGAAGCACGAGCTCGCTGCGCCTCAACCGTCCTGGGAAAGAAGCTGCTGGGACCACCGACGCCAAACATCCCTGGGGATCCGACAGTCTGCCGCACCTGCGGCCCCGACAAACCACACGCTCAGCCTCCTGAAGGATGGGGCGAGTACGGCCACTTCGTTGACTTCACGAACAACGGGAAGACCTACGGCATCGCCGAGATCACGGCTCCTGATGAGGAAGTCAGGCAAGCAATCAGAGAGAGACGTCTAAGCGCTGTCTCGCCTTCAGTGTTTCCGAAGGCAGGTTTCTATGACGATAAAGGCCTCATCGTGACTGACTACGTTTTCGATCACGTACTGTTCGTCGACCACCCAGCCTTCCACGACCTGTCGCTTGACGAAGGCCTCATGGCCGACTCACCAGACCTAACAAGCGCATCGTGGCATTCTGCGCTTCAAGCCGCGTTCGTTCCTAGTTCTGCCCAAAAGGCAAGACAAGATGTGGGTGCCCAATCGCCTACGGGCATGCAGAGCACCCGAGACAAAACAAGCGATTCTCCAGGAGGGGGAATCGTGGAAAATTCAACTCCGTTGCAAGGCGCACAGGCTTGGGACACAAAGGATGCCCCCGACAAGTTCTTCGCTCTAATTCTGGCCGATGGGACTCGAAAGCTCCCGTTGGCCTCTGTCGAAAAGAAAGACTTCGACGTTGCTATCGTCCATGCGGCGATGGCTCGTTGGAATCAGACTGATGGCAGAACACCGGCATCGAAAGCGAAGATTTGTCATGTTGCGAAGCAACTGGGCGTCGACACGTCCACAGGTTTCTGCGCCGAGCAAGGAGGAAAAATGTCAACTGAACAAGGTTGCAAAGACTGCGAACAATCCAAGAAAACCATCACTGAACTGCAAGGCAAACTCGTCACCACGGAAGCAGGGCTTACGGCTCTGATGAAGTGGAAAGACGAGACAGTCATGCAAGCGCGCTTGACGAAGGCGAACAGAATCGCCGACTTGGAAATTCAGATTGGAACTCTACAAGCGAAGGATAGAGATGCACGAGTCAAAGTCCTCGTGGGCATTGACGACGCTGCATTGGGTCCACTCTTGACCAATCTCGAATCGGTAGGAGCTGCGCAAGCAGCAATCCGGCCGCCAGGCCCCAAGGCGAAGTTCGACTTCAACGCCCCCGTACAAGGCGCAGCAGACGCACCAAGCTTCATCGAGACTAGGAGAGCAGCGATGTTCGGGTACACGCGAGACAAGACAGGCAAAATCGTAGGAGGCGCTGCCTAATGGTGAAGACTGCAGGCGTTCCCTTCCGTGAGTTCCGTCAGCGTATTGAGCTCGTCACGCTCAAGATTAACACGGGATGCACGAAAGGAGACCTCCTGATGGACAACACTGGCTACGCTCCTGCGACTGCGACTATCGCTGACTCTAACGCCTTCAAGCCTTGCGTTGCGCTGGCAACAGTTGTCGCCCCAACGGACGGCAGCCAAGCCACTGTGCGCGCAATGTTCGAAGGAGCTGTCGGAGTCACGAAACTCAACAACACTGTCGTCGCTTACGGTCAAGCACTCGGCGCTTCCGCAACTGCGGGATCCGTCGACGTTTGCTCTGTAGCGAATCTCGCGAAGTACGGTGCAGGCTGGGCGATGGAATCCGCCATCTCCGGCGACAAATCAGTCGGCATGATGCTGAGGGCTTAGAAAAATGCCAAACGATAACGAACAGGCACTATTCGAAGCTCTCCAGGCTGCCGTAGGAGGCCAAGGCTCTTTCGTGCCTCACGGCCCATCGGTCACTTTCGACCCTGTGAAGAAAGTGGTTTACCAGAACGGCTTCGAGCATCTGGTTAAGCCACTGCAAGCAGCGGGCCCCGTCCAGGTCGGAGATATTACCGCCGTGGACATCGCCATACTGCTTCAAGAAGTCATAGGCGCCGAAATGCCGTACTACAACCTGAGAAACATCTGCCGACAGATCACCATGAACGAACTCAAGTTGACCGTTCCAATCTACACGAAGATGGGCGCCAGCAACGAGAAAGTTGCTGAAATGCAAGAGGCCGACGTGAGGACTGGAGACTGGTCAAACATTGTGTTCGCTCTATGGAAGAACGTCGCTCACATCGTCATCTCAGACGAAGCCAAGAAACGCGCCAACATCGACGTCTTCGGATACCAGAAGACCGATTGCGCAATTGCGCTGGCACGTAGCGAGGAAGCACAAATCGCGACTGAACTGCACGCGAATGTGACTTCCGTCGCTGGCCACGACTGGGGAGCGATGACCGCGCCAATCAACACCAACAACCCCTACATCGACATCGAAGGCGTCGTTCCAACGCTGCAGCAAGCAGGTTTCACCGGACCCTACGACCTAGTAGCCCACCCGTTCACTTGGGCTGACTTCTGGGCGAACACTTACGTCAAAGGGTTTTTGACGGGAGCGAATTACCCGGACTTCAGCAAGATTGGCGGGTTCCCGATTCCGGGGCTGCCGGGCTTCATGGGCTATTCAAGCCCGTGGGTTACGGCGACAGAAGCCTACGTACTGCAGAAAGACAAGGCAATCATCCTAGGCCTCGGCCCGACTGAAGCCGCGTCCTACAGAAATGAGCCTTCAGGTTACGACGCGTACATTCTTCGCCAGTGGTTGCAACCTCAACGCACGCACACAGAAGCGTCTCGCAGACTCACCGGCGTCAACGCTTAGACGCTGACGCACTCATAGGCCCCACCGATTCGAGGCGGGGCCGTTCCCGCTTTCGGTTTTTCAGACCCGAAAGCCCGTATTCCTACGTTCACAATCATTCAAGGAGATAATGAAATGAGCTCAGGAACTTCAACCCAGACCGGGCCACTATACGACTACCCCTCGCCCAAGTCTGGCAAAAGCCACGAACTCTGCGAACCCAACCGACAGAGAAACTGGGCCTGCCCGATCCACGGCGCGAATCCAGGCTGGAACTTAGGCACCCTGTACGCGACGCAAACCAAAAACGTGGATGGAGATACAATCGTTAGCTGCCCCATCTGCTTTACCCAAGGACTCTTGCCGAAAGGAACCTGAGGAAGATTTCGAGCTCACGCACGAGATCGTTCAGTTCTACAACTTTCTCAGCCGCAACGTGATCGTGTGGGGCAGGAACGGCGAAGTCACTCACATCGAAACAGTCTTCAAGCCTGAGGGGATCGCTGAGAACGCGCAGCTGCTGCCCCGTCGACCTTTCACGATGGCCTGCCGCCCCATCTGCGGCCTAGATCTGAGACGAGTTCACCTAACCTGCTTAACATGCAACATTAGGAGAGCGTACTACGGCATGATTCCAACCAGACGCAGAACAATTCCCCATGTGCTGCTTCTGCGACCTACTGGCAAAGGAGGCCGCGAACGCATCCGATACATCCTCTACAAGCTCACCGTCATGATCGCTGAGTTCTTCGCAGATTGAGAGTGAGACGAAATCATGACATACGGTTCAATGGATCAGGTGAAGCAGCGACTGAATGTCGACCCCTTAGACGCCGTTCTCTGGGAGCCGAAAATAACTAGAGCTCTCCCTTCAGCCGACAACATCATCAACACCAAACTGAAGCCGTACACTTCAGTTCCAATCGTCGGTCCAGACGCCATCATCGTTGACTGCGCCAACGACTACGCTGCTGCGATCTGCCGAGATGAGACAAGCAACCCGACGTCGACCGGAATGACAGCGTCGCAGAACCCTCTTAGGCTCAGAGCTGACAAGAACATCAACGACTACATTCGAGCGACCTTCGGCGTGGATCCCGAAGCAGACATCAAAGGCGGAAAGATCTCAGGCGCCGTTCACATCAGCGCAAGCACGTACATGACCGACGAAATGCAAAACGAGTGGGCAGAATGAAACCAGTAAAATACACATCGGAACCAATCCTTCCGACTCATGTTACTGTGGAGAGTGCTAGCATCCACATTGAAGCTGTCACCGTGAACAGCCTACCGGAGAGAATCATCGAGAACTTCATCAACTGCGGCTACTTCCTAGGCCTCACTGACGACCTCGAGAAGCTCGCTCGAGCGGATCCCGTTCAGTGGCTGCGTGGCCACCCGTACCTGTTCGCTTGGTATCCTCAATTCTTCGTGGACGCTTCAGGCAAAGTGAAGCCCACCAAGGAGACCGTGGATGCCATGCAGAAGAAGGTGAGTAAGTGAAATGGTAACAGCCTTCGCAAATCAGACTCCGTCATGGTATAGCGGCGGCGAATACCGAGTCGCAGCCTTCGAATTGAAAGGCGTAACAACCAACGACACCCTTGACGTCGGAAACTACTTCAAGAAACTTGTCGCAGCCGCAGTCATCGGCGTGACAGCTTCCCAAGTCGTCACCAGCTTGACCGCTGGCATATCTGGCACTGTCATAACCATTAGCGCCACGAGCCTGGCCTTGGATGATGTCGTTATAGTCGTCTCGGGCGCCGCCGCTTAGATCTCTGAGAGGCCGCTTGGTCGGCCTCGCCTCCTATCCGTAAGGGCACTTGGTTGCCCACCGTCAAATTGAGTTGAGTCGCTTGGTCGACTCCGAAATGCAAACCATCGTTTCTCAAATGACGAATGACCTAGCGGAGCCCCCGAACCAACCCGTCACCTTCCGCTGCAATCGTTGTCACAAGGTTCTGTACATGAGCTTTCTCACGAAACGAGAGACAATGAACCTTCCCAGCGTCGGCGCAAGCGTCGCCGTTTCAATACGGGTCGACCGAGACCTGCTGCTGAAGGCGTTTCAAGATCACTGGCTCAAAGAGGGGTGCCGCTGAAATGCCGAATTGGGAACAAATGCTCGCCGACTTCTTCGACAAGACGAAGAACCCAACGATTGAAACGCAGTGGGCGCAGACGCCTCGACCTGTGAGCGTTCAGCAGAACCCGCCCTTCAGCAAAATCTTCTTTCCGTACAGAACGGACATCAGCTTTCTAGCAGCTCCTGAGCGCCAAAGCGGCAGCTACCAAAACATGATGTGGCCGGTTCTCGCCGGCGTGGAACCTAAACACGAAGCGTATCAGTATTCGCAGGCCTTCGCGACTGTTCACATGATGATCTACAGCCACGCCCGATCCGACATGAAAGGCGACATCATCACCGCCCGAGACCGGGTCAGCAACATGCGAGACCAAGTCGTCTCACTCATCAAAGCGAACTGGAACAGCAGCCTATTCGCCCCATCCACGCAAGCAACGACAGGCCCTGGGGAACGAGACCTCAGCGATACGCGAGCTTCGCCCATGTACTGGATGCGGGTGCTGCCCATCAAATTCTGGTATGAAGAATGATTGACGAATGGAGATTTGTACGGCCAGAAGCCATTGCTATTGCTCACTGTCTTCTCGAGGACCAGCGCCTCGCCATTGTCATCCCTTACCTGGTAAAGGATGGCGAAGAGGTGAATCATCGAAATGTTTGAGTCAAAATATCTGATTCGAGCAATTGAAACACATTGGGCGCCGACGAAGAGAATCGAGTGCATCAGCGTACCTGGAAACATGGAGCTGACCTTCGTCGTGCCGAACGATGTCGCTGCTCAGTTCAAGAAAGGCGGCTGGATCTCCATGCAAGTGGACGCAACGAGCCCGCCGCCGGTCCCTGAACCTGAAACCCCTAGCAAGAAATCCAAGTAACATTAGAGAGGTGAACTTGAATGGTTACAATAGGAGCAGACCTGAAGAAAGTTCCAGGCAGCCGAGTTGTCGTCGTGCTTGACAGCAACATCTACGGTGTACTGCATAGTATCACTGCTAGCGAGCAGTATCGAAAGATCATCGACGCCGTCGGTGGAACTAACAAGCCACTGTTCTTCGTCGGCCACTTCGAAGGCGCGATAACCGTGGAAGTGTACTTCACTACAGATCTCCCGACGGACATGTTTGGATTAAGCAATGGCGATCTGACGCTGCATACGGCAAGCCTTACCGCCACTGACTCGCAAGGTACGCCCGTCTCTAAGACCGCTTCGATCGTAGATGCTCGATGCTTCAAGCGCGACTATGTTCACAAGCAGGATGAGGGCTTCCTGTACAACTTCACCCTGGACTACGGAGTGCAGCTAACTTGGGCGTAACCGAACCTGTAAAGCCCGTCTTCGACAAGGAGAAGGCAAGGGCCGCAATTCAGGCAGACGCCAAGCTCGAGAAGAACATCTCCAAGTGCCGAGCTCATCTCATAGCGGAAGCTGACGAAGTAATTCCCTTCACGGACAGCAAAGGCCGGTCAGCGCACTTCTACAGAATCGGCTACACAACCGCCGTCCGCCTCGTTCTAGCGCAGATGCCGCAAATGGACATCATCGCTTGCGATCAATGTGAAACCAAGGGCGTCGACAAGGAAGAAAACAAGTGCGCCAACTGCCAGGGAGAAGGAGCAGTTCAACGAACTCCGACTGCTGAAGAGATAGCGCAGATCCGGTGGATCCAGTGCCAAGCTCTCGCGGCGACGAACCTCGAGGGTTTGACTGCAGAGCAGTTCGACAAGCTTGGCAGATTCGTCGACGAGTCAGCTGACTATCTCTGGTACTTATGGGGGCTTTCACCGAAGGCCGCAGACGAGATTGAGTTTTTTCGCCGGCACAGTGGAAGGGCAGGGTTTGGGCGTTCTCTGCTTCGACGAATTACAGCTCTGGCCCTGCGAACTAAACGGCCGACGGGGCCCTAACCAAGACATTCCGTTCGACCAGTACCAGTTCGCGATTGCTTGGATGAACGAGCGTACAGTTCAGCTTCGACGAGAAGCCGACTATCAAATGGCGAAAGCGCAGAGGCGATGATTAATGGTTGACATGAGTTTTGGCGACAGCGAAGACGTTCTCGACGGCCTAGCGCTGAACATGGAGAAATACGCTGACAACTTCCCGAAGCAACTTGACATAGCCATGGCTGCAGCTGCTGAGCTCGTACGACAGAAGCTTGTTGAGATCACGCCCAAGCGAACCGGTTTCACTGCCGAGGCCTGGGTGGTCATCCCAATGGGCATCGGTGAGTTCGTCATCACAAACTCGAACGAACCGATCGCTAGCTTCCTCAGTGAAGGTACAAGCCCGCACCCGATTGATCCTGTTTCTGCTCGAGTTCTTCATTGGGTAAGCATCAACGCGGAAGGCGCAGCTGGGGATGTGTTTGCTATGCACGTTGACCACCCAGGTACGCAACCGTTGAATCTCGAGGACGTCGCCATGCTCGAAGTTGAACCCATGATTGACGACCTGATCGACGCCGCGGACGACGCGGCCGCAAGAGAGGCGGGGCTTTAGGAATTGAGCAGCAACAAATCAACCACTAGGACTGTCATAATCAAAGGAGTCGACGACACAACAGCGGTTTTGCTGGGCGTCGCTCGAACAATTCGATCCGTTAGAATGGAAATCCACTTCGCCGAAATGGCGATGATCGCTCTCCAGAACGCTGAGGAAGCAGCTGCAGCTGGCGCTCTGACTCTCGGCGTCGCCCTAAGCGTCGCACTCCCCGTCCTAGGTATGGCCGCAGCAGCCATCGGCATCCTGGCAGGCATCGAAATCACGCAAAGCAGATCAGCGATCGCTGTCGCTCAAACCATGCCAGGCCAATTCAGAGTTGTACAGTCGACAGGCCCAGCGATTCTACACGGCGGAGAAATCGTATCGAGGCCCATGGAAGGAGGCGGCGCAGGTGGAGGAGGCGGCATCAACATTGAGCAAGTCAACATCAGCAACGAAGGCATGCCAGCCGACCAGGCATGGGCGCACGTGAGATCTCGCCTCAGAATGTTGACGTTCGCGTGGCCTAGGTGAACTTGAATGGCAACATGCTCATGGTCAGCGACAGGCGCAAGCCTCAGCCTCGGCGCCTGCAAGAACGCGAAAAGCGTCTTCGTCGCCAAGACACCGCTTCACGAAATCCCAGGCCTCGACGGAGACCGGCCTGAGGTTCTGAAAGCCAAGAGCGAACTGATCTACGCAACAGGAACCATCCAAACTCTAACTGAATGGAACAATTTCAGGTCGAGCATGAAAGGGTTGGAGAACGCGGGTGATGCCACTTTCACTTGCTCGTACCCAGTCTACAGCTCTGTTCCCGTGGTTGTTCTTCACGGCGAAGAGGAGTCGAGCGAGGAAGGAACGATAGGCTACGGGAAGTTCATGGTCGAAATGGCCGTCAGAGACCATTGATCAAGGTGGTGATTGTGAATGAGTGAACGAACAACTGAAACAAGCGCTGGGGACTCGCTTCTTGGCGCTTCTGTTTTCAAGAAGTGGTACGACGCAGCCTATCAGCAGTGGATCCGTCAATACTACCTGCGAACCCTGCTTAGCGACGATCTTGAAGCGACGCTCTTCAAATGGACCGCTTCAGGAACCGGATCAGGCTATGTGGTCGAACGAAACACTGCGATCGCATGGGAAGGCTTAGCCTCACTCCACATCAAATCTCGAACCTCAGGGGCAGCAGCAGCCGACCAGGTTTCAGCTTCTTGTCTGTTTCCGATGGCTGGTTCGAAGATGCTGAAGTTCTTCGTGAACGCTTGGCGGTTCGAAAGCCTCACTTACGTCGCTTATGTCTACTTCACCGTTGACTGGTACGACGCACTGAACCACTACACCGCCTCGATCCGGTACGATGTCGTCAACCAGAAATGGTCTTACCTGAACTCGACAAACACCTGGTCGGACATTCTCACCGGACACAAGCTCGCCGCTTCCTCATGGTTCACCTTCGAACTCGACCTCGACTTCACCGTGAACAAGTATCTGCGGCTCCTAGTCAACGACAAAACTGTGAACCTTAACGCCAGCTTCTACGCAACCGCCGACACAAGCGACCTAACTCAAGCGAAAGTCACCCTTCAGGCCACAACGCAGGGGGCGAACCCTGCTGAAGCATACTTCGACAAAATCGTGCTTACGGAGATCGCTGAATGATCCAGCCAACACGACAAGTCACCATAAGCGGCGTCGATGTTAGCGACGATGTGCTGGACATTCAAGCGGTAGACGTCTGCCTAGACCACGGGCTGCCTCACGTTCAAATCACGCTGAGCAACATCGCCAGTAAATACGCGACTCTCTGGCCACCATTCGTCGAGTCCGGTCTGTACTATCCTGGCGTCGTCAAATTCAACAACGTCGAAATCATGCAGTTCCGTTTCGAAGGCCTCAACCCAGAGCTCTCCAAGAAGAACACCATAGTCGTCGATGGCCTCGTTGTCGGCGCTACGCCTCTGCAGAAGCAGTACATGACCAAGACTTGGATCAAGCGCCAAGCCGACACGCTCATTCAAGACGTCACCGTCTACGCTACTGCCACGCATGACTACGGTAGCGGAATAACCTCCGTCTCCTACACTTCCCCAAGCCAAGGCGAACTCGTGAACTACGCGGCCAAACGGGAATACTGTCACGACATCATCCGCAAGATTCTAGAGAAAGAACAGTGGACAGGAACCATTCGAGCCACAAGCGCCTCTGCCGCCCTTCTTAACATCTTCCCCGTCAACGACGCATCACACCAACACGCAACAATCTTTCAGTACGGCGACCTAGCGAAGCAAGGCAAAAGCCCCAGGGACGTGAAAGAATCAGCGAACGTACTGGAAATCACAGGGGGCAAAAGCCTTCAGGAACCCAGCGACGGCGACAACTGGACTGAACCAACAATCTTCGGCGGCAAATCCGAGGCCTGGCATCTTCTCACTGGGTACGGCATCTTAGGAACTACTGCGACTCCGCATGCCTGCGGCAGCTATGCACTGGTAGGTAAGACAGCCAGCATTACTTCGCCGACCGGGAACCCGATGGTTTTCGAGCTTCACTTCCAAGAAGCCCTCGGAGCATACTACGATGCCATCGCCCGAAACCTGTCAGCAATCTCGTTCGAATCCGCGATTGATACGAGTGTCAGCCAGGGAAACCGATACACGATTAGGATAGCGCTTGAGGACAGCCATGGCGCCATAATTCTCAGCAATGAGATTCACGACGGGCCACTTACTCGAAACCAGTTCAGCGACATGATCTTCAAAGCGGTTCCAGAGGCGCCTGGTGATGGTTGGACGCTTGAAAAAGACGTAGGCCTCACCCCGACCTTTGACTGGACGCAGCTCTCGAAGCTGCGTTTAATCTTCAACTGGCTTATCGCGCCAGTCAGCATGCCTTTGACCTATTTCGTTGACTGCTTCAGCATGACTCAGAACTTCATTCCGCAAGTTCGAGTCGTGGACAGCACCCGCCAAGCTCTGTACGATACTAGAATGCAGAACATAGACGCTCCTGAGTACACTGAGCTGAACGACCTGCGCGACTACGGCCTGAAACTCGTCCAAGCCAGCGCCACGCCCACCTACTACGTGGACCACCTGTTCGAGTTCGACCCGTCGACGGAGCTGATCAAGGCGGGGTGGCAAGTTCGCTTCAACATGAGCAACTTTGGGATTGCGTCAGGCGTTTGGTGGCGTGTACTCGAAGCCGGCTGGATATGGAATAAGCAGGACGGCCTTCTTCTCCACTTAGTAGCCATCCCTGCGAGCTCGGGATCCTACGATTACAGCAAGAACATTAGCAGCCGAGTTTGGACGAAAGATCGAGCAGGCCTCGACAAGAACATCATCGACGCCATTCGCGCCTTGCGGAACGAGTCGGAGCAGTTCTCAGGCGTCACAGTGTTCACGGGGAACGTGGGCTTCAATGCCACATGCGATCCTTGCACGTTGAACGGGAACGCGCTGACCACGTACAACTGGAACGTGAAGATCAGCCTCTCAGCCATCGGCGCCTTCACCGGCCAAGTCAATCTCTCGCAGACGAACAACGTCAACGGAACGGTGAATCTGCAAGACTCTTCCCTCAACTTGACCGGTGAAAGCCCCGACGCCTCAACGATTCTGACCATTAGCACCTTCAACACAATCGTTGCAGGCACGTACAAGGTCACGGTCACCGCGATAAGCGCCGACGGCACCATCGACCAGTCGGTCGACGTGGCGGTCATCATTGGGAAGGGCGAGGTCATCATCACCTGTGGCGGCGACTCCGACTGTAAGGGCGGCCAGATATGCGTAGGCGGCCAATGCTACAGCACCTGCACCAGCGACGCTCAATGCTCCGACGGGTCCAAATGCACACCAGCGCCCGGCCGATCTGACGGAAAGAAAGTCTGCGTCTCCAACAACATAATCATGAGCTGCGGCGACGTTCAGGTTCCCGGTGACGGCACGCAAATCATGGCTCCTGTCGCAAATATCACAATGCCTGACACAAGCTGGAAAATCATCTTCGACTACTACGACCACGACAACTACGTTCTGAACGGAGACGCCTCATTCAACTTAGTCTATAATGGTGATGGCACCGCAACGATCTTCGGCACCTTCAAAAACAAGGGCTGGGCCTGCGGCAAGAAACTGAAGATCGGTCTCATCGTAGCCGGCGGCCAAGTCGGCACAACAAACTTTCCGCCTGCTTTGACTTGCTGGTTTAACATTGTCATCAACTGCAACGGAATGTTCATTCTTGAAGTGGCATGCAGTGGATATGGCGGCTGTGATAGTGGCTGTTCAGGATGCGGTTGGGGAGCAAGTTTCACACACCTTAGTGGACCCGGAAGTATGGGCGGGGGTTGTGGAGGCCCTTGTGGTTTTGATGATGCTTGCGGAGGACTAAGAGTACGAAGTATTCAAGGCTATACAGGTAATGTTACTGTGACCCTTAGTGGCTGCACCAACGGCGGCATTGGGAGTTGTGCACCATCAGGCGGCTGGGTTGTCACACTAGCAGTCAATCAGATAGTATATCTCATGCCATGTATAGAAGGGACTGGCGCGACTGAATTTCTAAGTACACACTGTGCTGGAGGCTTCAATACAGGCGTTCCTAGTAGCCTTGTAGCGCAATGTTGCTCTGCTACTTGTTCAGCTACTGGAACAGATGGAACCCTTGGTGGTTCAGCGAGCTTTACAACGAGTTATACATCTAGGAAGTGCTGATTTCTTATGATAATTCAATCATGGAATTGGCCTGCGATAGGGGGCTTATACATGAAAGTGCTAAATGACGAAGTAGAACCGCTCGATCTTACAGTTGCTGACTTCTACATGGATCTTAGCGGCAGACTTTCTGTCGTCGGGTGTGTGATTCTGCAGCCAACGCAGGAGTGCTTTCTTAACATCCATAGCAGTCGACCAAAGGATGAAATACACAATCTGAGGATTTCGCTACCTAACAAATCATACAACTTCACGATACCTACAGCGATTGGAGGGCCATTAGTTGGAACAATATGATTTCGATTTGAGGCAACGACCTTGAGCTCACCCTCTGAGACACAAGCAATTCAACAAACGAAGAAGCCCTGCAAACACTGCGACGAGAAAGCAGAAGGCGCCAGAATCCCTCAGGCTTTCCTGAACGTGGTGAAAGCGAACCGCTTCACGGAATCCGTGATGCAGATTGTTCGGGAATCGGGCTTTCAAATCGCGTCAGGAAGCTTGGATCCGGTTACTGCGCTGCTTGTTCTGCGTCGTCGAGTCGGCTTCATCGCTGAACAGTTCGAGGGCTGCGGGGTCTGCCGACGAGACATAGTGATGTCTGAGGAGTTCGACCAGTACATGATCGACGCTAAGCAGGCTCGCTTGACTTGGGTTGGAAAGCGCAGATGGCAGGCGCTTAAAATGTACGCTCGATTCCAGGTGAACATCGTGCGAGGCATCTTCAAGTGGGTTCCTGAAATCAAGTGGCTCGTTCTCTTCGCTGCTCTAGGCATCACTGCGCTGATTGAACACTTCTTGAGGTTACTCTGATGAGTCAAAGCGACGCAATGAAGTACGCCCGCAAACAGGTGACCGACCACGGCCACGCAACCTTAGAGGGCGTCAGAGGCATCCGCACCGATGTACCGATTCGAAGCAGCGTGCGCAGCCCGTTCCCCTTCGCCCGCATCAAGTCGAAGCAGCTTGTCAGACGATTGAACGCTGACCTGCTAGACGGATATCACGCAATAGAACTGATTGCCCCTACAATATTACGCGTTCCACAAGTGGCCACAATTGGAGATTTACCTGCATTTGGTACGATCGGGCGCCTATTCTACGTTATAGCTAGCGACGCTCTCTATCTTGACATTGGAACTGAGTGGGTTCCGCTCGCAGAGGAAGGAGCTATTGACTGGTCGAACATAAACAACAAACCATCAACCTTCGCACCTACTGCTCATGACGACTCGGCTCATACAGGTTCGATCATCCCAGACGCTAACCAAGATTTCCAGGAGAACGAGGCTCTCGCCTTCAGAGTGGAGAACATCGGTACCCTTCCTACTGCCGGCAATAAAGGCCGGCTCGTCTGCTTGACTACAGATAACAAAGTGTACTATGACACTGGCTCCGCCTGGGTCGCAATCTGAAAAAGACGACAAACCGGCGGTGGCGGTGGAATTGCACTTTCACGAACAACAGCAGGGAAAATCATCTACGACAATTTCAACGACAATAGCCTAGACGGTGCTTGGACACTCGACAAAGAATCTTACGATAGCGGGGTCGAGCAGAACCACCGATACGAACTGACTGCGGCAGTAAACAGCTATTGCCACATCCAGCGAGCAGAAGGCAACGTAGATAATCCTATCATCATCTGCCGATTACAACATGCAGGCGGTGCTAACATAACCAGTTGGGCTCATGGGCTTTGCATATGGTTCAACCCGTATGATTACATTAGAATTGGACTCTGCACGAACACGGGTAATTTTCTCGCGCAATACAACGCAAACACTGCATGGAATGAATCGTACCCAGGCTCCGCTAGTGCGGGTGTCTGGTATTGGGTGAAAATCGTAGTTTCAGCGAGCAATGTGATTCTATACAGCAGCCTTGATGGTAGGACTTGGACTCAGCAATATGCATACGGCTCACGACCCGCGACATGGGTAATCGATGCAAGTAGTCTGATAATCATAGGTACAGGTATTGAGATATCTCCGGGCGCTTACCCGAACCCTGACCTTGACAACAGCTATTCTTCAGTTGGCTCAAACTCCACACTCTACGCAGACAATCTCAAAGTGATGAAATCGGAAACCATCACCGTGACTGGCCTCGCCGACAACGCATATTTCACGCTGCCATGCGGTGATGAAGGGGAACTGAAATCAACTCTTGCATCTGGCGGACAGGCAACATTGGACATCACCGGCTATGAAGACTTAGTTCCCTTCAGTGTTCTCATCGCTTATTCTGCTGGTGGAACACTCTCGGCATCGTTCGTTGACGCGTTAGGCATCTTCGGTGGCGATGTCTTCGCGCTGGCGTAAAGCGCTCATCTGGACTGGCTTCATCATTGGATTGATCGCTTTCCTACTCGTCTTCTGACCGTCGACGTCTCTTTTTCGGCATCGTAAAACCGCCTAGCGTCAGCGCGGCAGCCAAAGCGATCAGGGGCATTGTCAGTTCGGGGATGCTGGCGTACTGGGTGCTTTGCGTGTCCAGAGACCAAGTGGTGGCCGTGTTGCTTCTCGTGGTGCTGATGAGGGTGACTTTGAAGCCCTGCTGGCCATGCGGCTGAACGGTCGTCGGATCGGTGTACGTGAAACCCACATCAACGACCTTGCCGTCTGCGCCGTAGAACGTGGCCACCACTTTCGTGTATTCGCTGATGGTGTCGCCGTTGTTCTTGACTTCTCCGACTATTTGCAGCCAGCCGAGGCTGTTCTTTGAGGAGGAGGTGTTCATGATCTCCAAAGCAGTTGTCAGAGGTTGCGCTTCCTGGAACTCCAGGGCAAGTGCGTAGCTGCGAATGTTCGCTGATTTGCCAACGTCAAATTCGAACAGGTCAAAGCCTGAGGCTATGCCTGAAGGCAGACGGTCGAGAAGAGTGTAAGTGAAGGAAGTGTCCACGACGGTGCCGGCTTGGTCTTTGAAGGTTGCGGCGACTCGCACGTACTGCAGCCAGACGTCGCCAGTGTTCTTCACTTCCCCAACCACGTGGTAGTATCCGGCCTCATCCAAGAAGTTGCTATCGTTCTGAATCACTGCGCTGGGCGAGGCTGCGACATGTGGTAGAAGGTAGATGGTAGATAGTATGACAAAGACTAGGAACAGGATCTTCTTCACTGTTTCACCTCCGGGGGTTTTAATTGGTTTTGGATCATGCGGAAGGCTACGCGGAGTTCCTGGATGACTTCGCCTTGTTCTTGGACTTGGTCTCTTAGGCCTTTCACTTCCTCGGCGTCAGCTGTCTGTGGGGCGCTGAGGATGTTGAGGTAGGGTTCGGCGAGGTTGTACTGGTCGGCGGCGAATTTTGGTTGGAGGTTGTAGAGGTCTCGGTATTGGTTGGGGTCGATGTCGTGGCCGGCCCAGAACTCGACCACGAACTCTTTCAGGTTTGGGACGGTGCTGAGGAGGCTGATTGTTAGGTCTCGGGTGTTGTGGGCTCCGTAGCCGTACCTGCTGCTTCGTTCGCCTCGCTGTTTCGGAATCAGTTTCGCTTTTCTGAGAAGCGCCAGCCATGCTTGGTTGAAGAGGGCTTTGGTGATGCCACTGTTGGTTTGTTCGCTGATCCAGACCGGTTCCCGGGTTGGGGCCAGCGTTTTGCGCGGTCGAAGTACTCTTTGATGCTGGCTAGGGCGTCGCGGCCGATGAAGGTGAAGAAAGGTTTCTGGTTCTTGTGGCTCTTTCTGCCAGGCATCGAAAGCCGAACCGTGGGCTGGTTGGTTTTGATGGCTTCCACGATTTCCTGTGAGAAGTGGTTGCTGATGTAGATCAACCCCTCGGTGTCGGTGAGGCTCATCCATCTGCAGACCAGAATGCTCCGCAGGGGCTGCGACGCCAAGCCAATGAGTTCCCGCATGTTCTCTATGCTGAGGCGTCGGACTACGGGCGGGGTCTCGCTGCGGATCTGGAAGGCGCGGTCCACGGGCAGTATGACCCGGTTGTGCTGGAAGAAGCTCCGTGGGGCCTCGTAGGCGTTGAACTTGGTCTTGTACCGCAGCTGCGCTGGCAGGCCGAGAACGTAGGTTTGGATCAGGTCCAGGACGTCCAGTGGGTCCTGGCCTTTGGCCCACGTGATTGCCTCGTCGGGGGTTTTGTGGATGTGGGTTAGGAACCGCCAGAGGTGTGAGTAGAAGTTGGGAAACGTGCCAGGGGCGATGCGGCTTCGCCACCTCTTAACTGGCTCCGATTGGCGCCAGTCCTGGGCATACAACGGGATTCTACGGCCACCAGGCTTCCGTTTGGCTTCAAGAACCTGAACTTGGCTACTCAAACGTCTAGGCCTCATAACAGTAGTACGCACCCTATTATTGCGCTTACCCATTTATGCGAACCCATGTTTGAGTAGGAAC
>Ga0116120_1000906_pt1 | contig 22570 bp, 22 predicted proteins | sample June2015DPH_11_1_3_FD_89724 | JGI IMG/M metagenome (GOLD analysis project Ga0116120, IMG submission 89724) | Peatland microbial communities from SPRUCE experiment site at the Marcell Experimental Forest, Minnesota, USA - June2015DPH_11_150 | ecosystem: Environmental > Terrestrial > Soil >... | reverse complement strand
TTGTGGCCACAAAGACAGGTGGCGCCATCACCGGCGAGATGCGCCTTCGCGAATATACGATCGAGCTCTATGACAACTTGACGTACTACGAAGGCCGGCCGGGCGATTACCAGGTGGCGCGCATCGATTCTCTCAAACACCAATTGGAGGATGTCGTCAAGGAATTCAACGACTTCATGGCGAAAGACGTCCAGCCGGTGAACCAGGCGCTAGCCAAGAAGAAGTTGGAACCCATCCGTCCCTTGGTGCGCCCGGACTGGGACAAAGCCAACGCGGGCTAAACACAACGATGAAGGCTGAAGTATGAAATCTGAGGGATGAACTCAAGAAAGACTCACACTTTCGATTCACCCTTCAGACCTTGCCCGTCACTACTCGCGCTCTCACCGGTTCGAGGCGCCACGAGCTTTCCATTTTTGATATTCTTCCCGGAAACGCGCCTCCATGTCCGCGCATGCTTGCGGAAGCTTTTCCGGATGCCGGGTAAGGTCGAGCATGAACATACGCCAATCTTCCGGCATGCCAAGGAACTGCTTGTACTCCGAAGCCGGCGGAGGACCGCCCTGAGCGCCGGGGGGAGGAATAGCCGGCGGCAGGTGCACCGCCCACATGCTGCCGCCCGCCAGCATTTCGTGCGGATACTGCATCAGCCACGTGCAGTTGTGTGAGTCCATGATCATATTGGAAGAGACTACAACCCATTGATTGGCGTCGTCCGGTGCAGGCAATTGGCAGTTCCAAAATCGCGCTTGTGGCACAGCGAAGGTGGGGTCGTTGGAGCCGTAGGGATCGAGGTTGAGGACCTTCAAGCCGCGCTGGTCGGCGAATTTTCTGACTTCGGGGAGCGCTTGGTTCCAATCCACGTTGGAATCGCTCCCCCACCAGTACACCGGATGGCTCCCGGTGAGCGCGTTGAAATATGGGAAGTAATTCGGATACGCGCGTGCCACCGTGAGCAGCGAACTGGCGGCCAGGAGCGCCGCAAGCGCTGCGACGCCGCGACCCCAGAAGGGAGCCTCGTGATGCAGGCCCTGGATCACCCGTGGCAGCGGCGCCAGCATGACAATCAACAGAACAATTGGAATGGTGAAGTGCCGAATGCTGATGCTCATGCGCGCAGCCATGCAGGCGGCCGTGAACACGGCGAGCGAAACCCACAGCACCCGCCAATGCAAAGCTAGCGCTCGGGGAATACCAAGCCTTCGCAAATGCCGCCTTCCGGCCAGCGCCATGGCCAGCGCGAGCGCCAGCAATCCAAGAAAACCGAGTGTCGATTTCAGCACCAGCATGACCGGGTAATAAAACCAAACGCCGTGAGAGTAGCCGTGACCAAGAAGGAAGGTCGGGCGGCTGGAAGTGACAACAAACATGAGCAGCCCGCGAAGGTAGAGCCACGGCGACATGAGCAGCCTGCGCACGGGCACCCAGGCGGCGCTGTGGCCGACCAGATACAGCGCATCCGTGGATTGATTCAGGGAAAGCAGGAAGTAGACGCAGTAAACCACAATCGCCGCCAGCGCCGTGCCCTTGAGCGTCCACCGCCAACGCAAGCGCCGCCAGGCGCGGAGTTCCGGCTTATCGGGCGGTTGTTCCGGTAGTGTTCGGAAGCGGGTGCTCCACGCAAATGCTCCAAAGGCAAAGAACAACAATCCGGAAGAGAATTTCGCGAGCAGGGCCCCAGCCAGGCACAGCCCGAAGAGCGCGGCGTTCTTGCGGGTAGGCTCTTGCAAAAGATCAGCAAACCGCCACAGAGTGAGCAGGCAGAACAAGGTCACGGCCAAGTCGGTGAGTACGAGCGGGCCGAAGACGATGAACGTTGGCGTGCTGACATATGCCGCGAGTGATAGCAACCCGCCCCAATCACCGCCGATCTTCCGCGCGTAGACGAAGACGACCCAGCCGAGAATCAGGGTGAGCATCAGCATGGGCAGTCTGGCCCACGCCAGCGTGCGGACGGGATCGTTCCAGCGCGTCAGAAGCCATTCTCCAAATACCCACTCGCCCAGAAATGCGTGCGGCATGAATTTCGTGCTGGTGGTCCAGGAAATGTGAGTATAGTCGGCGCGCGTGCCGCGCAGAATCAGCGGGATTGCCGCGATGACCTTCGCCAGCGGAGGATGCTCTTCGTTGAGCCGGAGATCGAGCTTCTGCAAGTAGCTCACGCCGGCGCCAATGTGCGCGACTTCATCAAAGGTGACAGACTCGCGCAAGGCCGCGCCTCCCGCCAGAAAGGCCATCAGCGCCAAGAGCGCGCAGGCACATATGGGAGCAGGCCTGAAACGCGGCGAATCTCCTGGTTCGTCTTGAAGCAGCGGCGTGGGTCGCGAAGAGTTTCGCTCTCCGGAGGCTATGCCGCTCTTAGCTCGGGAACCCGCCACGGCTGATTTTGGTCTCATAGGTCTCGCTTGCGGTTACGCGGCCCACTCGGTCTTGACGCAGGCATATCGCGAGCCGCGCCCTCGCCGCTCGTGGCCGTATTCACCCGGCCGCGCATACTAAGTATTCTGAAGCCTGGCCGCGACCCCAGATTCCGCCCCTGTCCTGCGAACTTTGGCAGATTCGGTCGACGACAACAGTGATGGCTATCACCGTGGGCTGCCGTAAATTCCCCGCCACGGGCTCCAGGGCCACAAAACAGTCCCAAATGTGGACTTGACAATGAAGTAATAGTATGCTGAGTTTTGTTTTGTTGAAAGCGAGATGTTTGCTAAAGCTTGAATAGTCTAATCGGAAGGGACTACTGGGGACGCGGAAAAAGCGACGAATTGACGCGCTTAAGTAGGAAGAAGAATTCGTCGAAAGAGCCTGGAAAGCCGGAATGTGTATGATTACAAAGCAAGATACCGGCGAAACCATGGACTCCATGAACGAAATAAGTCCTTCACCATCAACAAAGATTTTTCAGACAGCAGGATTTCGAAGAGAGTGCGAGGGATTGGAACGAAGCCGGAATGTGTATGAAAAAAAGGAAAATGCTCGGAAAACGAAGCCAAGAAAGCCGGAATGTTATAGAAAACAAATGTAGTTAGCAAAAAAAACGAAGCCGGAATGTGTATGAAAACAAAGGGGACAGGTTCTCAGCCTCAATCCTGAGTCAGTTTGCCGCTCCGTGCGCACGGCAGTTAACTATTTGATTAACATATTGCACGAACCTCCGCCACCCACCCTCAGGCACCGCCACCCTTCATCGGCACTCCACTATCGCGACTCTGACGGAACCGTGCCACGTGCCCTGCCTTGCTTGACTTCAAGTGGGCGTTCAGCTAGTTTGGCGAAGGACGCCCACGTTCGCGCCTTCGCCCTATGAGCAAGAACCTACGACGATGGTTGGCGCTGCTCGTATGTGCCGTCGTGCTGGTTTTGGCTTTTCATAACCTCACCAAAGGCGCGGAGTGGCAGAGTTTCAGTTGGGACCGGGTCTGGCTTTCCCTGAAGCAAGCGAACCTCTTCTATCTGCTCGCCGCGATAGCGACCACCTACTCCACGTATTTGGTGCGCGCCTATCGCTGGAGGTTCTTTCTTGATCCCATCAAAAAGAGCCCCGTGTGGCCTTTGTTTGTAGGGCAAGTCCTGGGATTCGCTGCCATCTATCTGCTCGGCCGGCCTGGCGAATTCGTGCGGCCGGCATACATCGCCAAAAAAGAGAACGTCACCTTCACTTCGCAGGCTGCGATCTGGCTGCTCGAGCGCATTTATGACATGATTTTTATCATCCTACTGTTCTCCGTAGCGCTGGCGTTCGGGCCGCTACAGCCCGGGACCGCCCACGCGCGCCACCTGGTCCGCGCCACGCGCTGGGTGGGGCTTGCCATTCTGTTGGTAGCGTTTCTGATCATCACCGTGCTGGTGATTTTCCGCCTTCGCGCCGCCGAGGTGAGAGCGGGAGGAAGTCCCGGTTTCCTCCGATTCCTCTCGGAGCACGGCCGGCAGCGGGTGGATCGTTTTCTTCAGTCGTTCGTCGATGGCCTGGAGGTGATCGAGAATTGGCAAGATTTCTTGTACAGCGTCGCCTCCACCGCGCTGCTGTGGGTCTTGAACGCCAGTGTGTTCTGGCTGACGTTTCGCAGCCTCGGTGGGGACCTGGCAACGCTCAGTTGGCTGGCCGCGGCACTGGTGCTGGTGTTTTCGATTTTAGGCATGCTGGCACAACTGCCGGGCATCGGGGGAGGGTTCCAGGTGGTGGCGATCGGCGTGCTCACCGGATTCTTTCACGTCACGCCGGAAGTCGCCACCAGCGCGGGGATTCTGCTTTGGCTTATCATCTCCGTGCCTTGCGTTTTGCTGGGCTTATCGCTTTTGGTTTATGAAGGACTGACGTTTAAGAAGCTCGAATCGATACCGGTCGAGGAGCGGCCTGCGGCGGCGGACAAAGAACGACAGCGGGCGGGAAAGTAGATTTGATCCGCGGGAGGGAATGAGCGAGCCATGAAGTGTCCATTTTGCGGGCACGTGGAAGACAAAGTGGTGGATTCGCGCGAAGCCAAGATTGGCGATACCATCCGGCGCCGCCGCGAATGTGTCGGCTGCGGGCGCCGCTTCACGACCTATGAGCGTATCGACGAAATTCCTTACATGGTGGTGAAGAAAGACGGGCGTCGCGAAAAATTTGACCGGCAAAAGCTGCTGGCGGGACTGTTGAAGGCCTGCGAGAAAAGACCCGTGCCGATGAATAAGCTGGAGCAAATCGTCAATGAGACGGAGGCCCTCGTCGCCGAATCCGCAGACCGCGAACGGCCGACCACCGAGGTGGGTGAGCTCGTCATGAACCGGCTCAAGAAATTGGACAAGGTTGCCTACGTGCGCTTCGCATCCGTCTATCTGGATTTCAAAGACGTCCGCGAGTTCATGGATGAGTTGAAGGATCTCTTGAAAGCGAAGAAGACGTAGAGCTGGCCTTCAGGCCGGCACAGAGGTTTTGGGGCCCGATGGGCGCGCCGACAGACAATCGCTTCCCAGTCCGGCAGAACAGAAAGGCCGAGGAGTCTCAAACAGCCGAAGCACTGCCAGCTCAAGAGTCGCTCCACTGGTCGAGCGTGTCACGCGTCCTGCCGGCGGCGCCCTGCTTCCAAGAATCAGCTTGACACCGCATCGTGCTTTTGGAGATGGCTACCTGCTACTCGCCTCCCTACACATTCCCGCGTCACTGACCCCGTGGGGCAGAGAGAAGGAATACGTCCCAGGCCCAACGGTCTCCATGCGAGTGACCCGGGTCGTCGACTTTGGCTCGATAGCGGAAGCGATTGCCGTATTGGTCGGTTCGATTCGAGAGTTTATAGTCCAACGAGATCCAATCAACGCCGAGTTCCGGAAGGGTGTGGAGCTCATTTGGTTCGGAGATCCCATTGTGGTTGGCGTCAATCCATAACCGAAGCTTGGAGTAGATCGCGTCGCGTGCGTCGATGATGCCGTCCCCGTTCCCACCGTTCTCGGGCTTATCGAACACCGCCAGGGCGAGAAATCCATTGGGGTCGTTGGACAGCGGCTGCGGAGAGTGGTTTCCAAACAGCTCCGCGCCATTGTCGATTACACCGTTGCCGTTCCGGTCCAATGCAAGGAACGCGTTTGTGGCACCCGGAGCCGTCCAACTAATCTGGATGGGCGTACCTGTGTTTAGGATATCGAATTTCACGCCGCCTTCGTAATCGCTCAAATGGAAGCCGGAGCCGTCCACATCAATGATGATGGGTGTATTTGGCTGGCAACTGCACGTCGTGCCATTCCATGCTTCATTATCACCGCATTGCTCCACGCGGCCGCAGCTAGCCACACATATGGACGTATTCACGTTGCAAATGCCGCTGCAACAATCGCTGGGGTCGCTACAAGTTTGGCCGTTATTCAGACAACAGGTGCTGTTAGCGCATGTCATCCCGCTGCAACACTCACCGGGCAGACAGGGATCACGAACAACTGACACGCAGTTTTGGCACTTGTTCTCAACGCAGATCGTGTTGCAGCAATCAGTGTCGTATGTGCACGTCACGCCGTCGGCGACGCAACACTTCCCGCTCACGCAGTTAGCGAACCCGCAACATGGGTCATTCCCGCGGCACTCGGTAGGGCTGCAGTAATCGGTCGCGGCCACGCAACAGCCGTCAGGGGGGGTGGTCTTGCAAGCGGCGGGGGTCGGTGTGTTGTACGCAATTGGTTCGGTACATGTTGAGGGGCTGCACGGAGTTAGGTTCTGGGTCGCATTGTAGAAGCCCGTGAGGCTCACATCATACGTGGTGTAGGTCCCGGCGTTGCAGGGGGAAACGCAGTTTGGAGGCGGTGTAATCGGGCCGCCATCTGTACTGGATACAGGTTTTGTCATAGGGACCGGCCCTAACCACGCGGGCCTGCCTCGTAACGAGGGGCAAACAGCCAACGAGAACCAAGAGTCTCAAGAGCGTCAATCGTCCCTTCATAGATGCCGCCTTCCTCTCAAAGCGGTGGCCGCGCCCGCTGTCCGCCCGTCGGTTTGGCCATCGCGCTAACCCGGTCTATGAGTAGCCCGCATCAGTTTGGCCTAGGGGCCGGGCTGACGATCCCTGGAAGGTCACCTGCGTTTACACGTGTGAAGATCCCGTCCGGATCGGGGAGAGCGTAACCAAACCCGTAATTTCCCCATATCGTTCCATCCTCAAAGTAAACGACGTCGATGCCGATATTGAACTTAGGCGCCTCGGCGAAGGCGCACCCTGTCTTTGACCTTCTCCGTTCCAAACAGGGCTCTGTATTCTTTGCCTCCTCAAACCCTTCTCTCGAGACGATGCCACTCATGATTTCCGGGACGCCGGCCCTGGGGTCGATTCCGCCCCAAATTCCTTCGACGCGGTCGGCCGGAGAAAGTGTGATTTCCTCGCCGGGAGCGAGACGGAGCGGGCCATTCCCTTGACGGAGGATCCGCCATTCCTCGCCTCTAGCGCGGGCGCGGGTGTATCGAGCTTCCACGCCGGACGCCGTCATGCTTGGAATTAAGCCCCAGTGCAGGGTTTCCTGGATGAGGACAGGACAGCCACCGTCGCACCAATGGGTATGGGCGCGGCACCACGCTTCGGTGCTGGTGTCTGTGTTGCAATGCATGTCGGTGAGACGAACGGGGAAGGTGACAGATATCCCCACGGAGACGATAGTCTTGGAAGCTGGACTCCTGAGCGTAAAGGAAGCGTCGCTCAGCCAGTTCTTGACGGCGTCTATTTCTTGCCCTCCGTGCACGGCTATCTGGGGGATTCTGTAGATTCCGGGCACGACTTCCTCCCCAGCTTTCATAATTTTGATCAGTCTCACCGGGTCACCCGGATGCGACGGATAAACTTGAAGGGTTTTAGGCCACGTCCACTCATCGTCGGCCTCTCTAGCCCCAGCGAGCAGGTGCGCTCCAGGCCAGATTCGAATCACCAAAACAGATGCGAGCACGGCGCTCAGCGACCAGATTGCAATCACGCTCAAACGCTGGATTAATCTTGACATCGCCAACCTCCTCCTAGCCTCTCGCTGCCCGAGCATGGGCCCGTCGAGCGACGCGGTGGGGCCTTCTCGATGCGCGTCAGCGCTGCGCAGCACTCACAACCGCGGACGGATGAGAGCTGGCATACCGGGGCTCATTATAGCGACGCGTTCTTGTTCAGAACGGCCAACACTTCTCCCTCCTGATCCGGCTGCAGTTTCCCTTCCCAAACCTGTGTCACGGTTCCTTTGCCATCAACCAGCAACAATGTCGGCGTCCCTGTGACCCGAATCGCGTTGAGCGAGGCCTGCTTTACATCGTCAACCTGCACGCCTTCTTTTTCGAGGTACTTCCGGCTTTCGTCCACTGATTGGGGCAGGACGGCCACCAATTTCAGATCCTTTGCCCTCTCCTTCTGGATTCTCTGGAAGAATGGGGCGCTTTCCGTGCAAAAGTGGCACTGACTCGAGATGGCGAGGACCAGAGTGCGCTTGTTCTTGACCCAATCGACGCCGGGAAGGGATCGCTTCATACTCATCCCAGCGTGTGGCTGCGCGGGATTAGGCGCGGGCCCTGGCTGCGGCAGCAGGAAGACCTTGACCAAAACAGCCGAGAGCAAGAGTGATACGAGAATCGTGGCGAGATTGGCGAGATTTTCCAACCTGCTTGGGCGGTTTGTCGCTTCCATATTTAGCTCCTCTGTTAAAGGCGTCGGACTTCCATAGTGCGAATTCAGGGTGGCGGTCGCCAGAGATTATGGCGCTCTTTGTACGCCTTGGCACCGCGCCTCGGTCGTGGCGCAGCAAAGTCGTCTAAGGGTGGAGACGGATGCAGGCTAAGCCTTTGCTATAGCGTTGTCAACATCAATCAGTTGACAAAACGTGCTATTTAATATCAAAACGTCCTATAGCGGTATTTGGAGGGCGATGCCTGAAAGACTTTCTTGAAGTCGCGAGTGAAGCTTGAGCTGCTTGAGTACCCGCATCGAAAAGCAATCTGCTTAATGCTCAGACTATAATCGGCGAGAAGCAATTTAGCCCTTGCCAAGCGAACCCGCCGCAGGCGCGACGTAAGAGTTTCACCCGTCTGCTCCCTAAAGAGGTGCTCAAAGCGAGACCGGCTTAGGCCCGCTTGCGCGGCAAGTTGGCTGACTCTCAGGCACCGGGCGTAGCCGCCTTCGATCGCGGCAAGAGTGCGGAGGATTCTGGGGTCCATCGTCCGCGCCTCGATCACTTGGTCGACAGGCCGCTATTATACCTACGATACACGATAAGTCAAGTTTCTCGATTACTACAGCCCCAAAGCTGAACTCTAGCACCGTGTCGCGCTTGTGGGGGCCGTTTCTTTGCGATCGGATCTTTTTCGTCATCCTGCGCCTTCTCAATCGGCGCCGCGAATTGCGGTACGCCGATTACCACTTTCCGGACGTCGCCTTATGGTGACCGCGTGCCCTGCGTCCATTCGCTTTGACCGCCCGGGGGAGGCGTGTGCCCGAATAATAGGACGGCCGATGCCTCGAAGGGATAATCGCACAGTCAATCAATCGAGCCCTTCATGCGGGCCGATTCCAGACGAAGGCGCCAAAAGTTCGAAAAGTGCTGAAGCCCAACCGCTCATAAAGGCGGACTGCACCGGCGTTTGCGTCCGTCACCGTCAGCGAGACCTCTTGGTACCCCCGCCGGGCGAGTTCTCGGAATGAGAACTCCATCATGGCAGTCCCCAGGCCGCTGCCCTGAAATTCCCGCGCCACGGCGACCTGCGGAATGTGCGCGGTCGTAGCGCGAACCGAGGTCAGCGCCAGCACAGCGGCCAATTTGCCCGTCGCCCGGTGAATGGCGACCTTGGGCGCTTTGGGGATCTGCTCGCCACAACCATGCTGGTGCAGAATATTGTCGATCAGGCGAGCGGCGCCCGCCTCCGAGGCGTATTGATCGTTGATGATGGCATCCACGTGATTTCTGTAAACGTGGTACAGGAGCTGCGCCGCCTCACGGTCGTGCCTCGGCTCCCAAGGTTCGATCACAAAATCACTTGGCCAGGATGCGGCGTCTCCCATGTGCGTCCCCGACGCTGGAAGGGCGGAATCGCCGCCGGGCTTTCGATCCTTCAGCGAGGCGGCCATGAAGTTCCGGCGAAATCCTTTGAAGCCGTGCGCCGAGAAGCAGGGATCGAGCTCTTCAAAGCCAAAGTGAGGAAGCTGCGTTTCCACTCGCGTCACCCCGGGGATTTCCGTCAGCGTTTCGATGACGTGTTCGAGCAGGCACAGCGCTTGGTCCAACTGCCCTTCGCTCGATTCGACAAAGAGATTCCCGATCAAGCCTTTTTCACCTTCATAGAAAAAGAAACTGTAGCCTTCAATCTGGTGGTCGCGCACCAGCGCGTAGCCGGAGAGGCGTTTGTCCTCCAGGCATGAGGAGATCAGGCGGACCGAAGCCGTATAGTCCCAGCGAAGGTGTGCGCCCCAAACCTTCGACTCGGCCTGGAGCAGAGGCAGAAACTGGCTTGCCGCGAAGTGGCGAATGTCGATAATCTCGGACATCAACTCGATCAAGTATACAGCAGAATCGGTGGCGACTGGGTGGCGCCGATGAAAGCGAAAAGGGAAGCTAGAAGATAGAAGCTAGAATGGCAGAGCCGGAGGCGTGCGTCTCGTGATTCTAACTTCTGGGTTCCAACTTCTAGCTTCCAGCTTCTACCCTCGCCCTAAAGTTTTTGTCGAACCGTGGAAGTGCTTGTGATAGCATGGCATGTTTTGAGGGATTTGAATGCGAGCGATGCCTTCCCATCGGGGAGACGAAAACACGCACACTTATGGCACGTAGGCGCGCCGCCGCAATCGCCGCCCCGGCTCGAGCTCCGTCAGGGATTGCTTCCCGGATTCTCTGGGGGTTCCTGATTGTGGTGTTGCTTTGTATCCTGCTGTTGGCTGGAGCCGCCGGTTTCTTCACCTTTCGAATCGTCACCGAGCGTAACGAGTCGGAAAACGTCACCCCTGCTTCTTTCCTGATGACCAACTATGAGAGCCTCTCGTTCATGGATCGCGACGGCGGCGAACACGAAGGCTGGCTGCTGCGTGGACTCAAGGGCGCGCCAGTCATCATCTTGTGCCCGGCCTACGACTCCAATCGTTCCGAACTGCTCTCGTTGGGAGCGGTCTTGCAGGAAAATCACTTCAACGTCTACGCGTTTAATTTCAGTGGGCCGAAAACCAAGCACTCCTTCTCTGACCTGGGAGAACAGCAGGTCGATGACTTGCAAGCTGCCATCCAGACGGTGACCAAACAGAAAGACATAAATCCTCACCGGGTCGGCTTATATGGCGCCACCACGGGCGGATACGCAGCGCTGGTGGCCGCGCAGCGAAGCCCGTTGGTGAAGGCATTCGTGGTCGATTCCATTTACGAACAGCCGGTCGAGATGTTTGACGCCCAACTGGACCAACTCCTGGGGGGGCCCAGCGGCGCGTTCCGGAGTCTGGCCGAGTTGGAGTTTCGTGTGAGCCTTGGAAAAAAGCCGTCGCCAATCCGGGATGACTTGGCAAAACTGGGGAATGTTCCCAAACTTTTCATCTCCGGCCAGGATACGCCGCTGCTAGCGTCGATTACCGAGGATCTCTACCGCCTCGCACCGCAACCGAAGCGCCTGTGGGTCTTGCAGCGTGGGTATACTGGCCAGGCTTCTGGCACCGAGAAGAAGGAATACGAGAACCAGGTCCTCACTTTTTTCCTCCAGAGCCTGCCCCTCCGCGCCGACTGATGGCGTGAGCTCTCGGTCCGGTGGCGGTACGGAATCGGAAGGTCTTCCTGCTATCAAAATCAGAAAGGACGCATGGGACCGTTGACCGCCGAACGCCCTGCCACACGCGCCAGTCGCTTCGAGGATAAGAGGCTGCCGAAGCCCATCACGCTTGGCCGCCGCGTCGAATACCTGGCGGCCAGCACCATCTTGAGGCTGCTCGGTGCTTTGCCTCACGGAGCGGCGCGTGGGGTGTGCGCAGTGCTCGCGGCGCTGAGCTATTGGTTGTGGCCTCGCTTGCGCCGTGTCGGCCTGTTTAACCTTGGCCTGGCGTTTCCGGAATGGACAGAACGCGAGCGGCGACGGACATTATTCGGCCTCTTTCGCAACTTCGGCCGGATGCTTGCTGACTTCGCTCACTTCCCGAAATTGAATCGTGGAAACATTGAACGCCTGATCATTTACGACAGGTTTGAGAATTATGCGCGAGCCGACAGCCAGGGCAAAGGCGTGTTGTTTCTCACCGCTCACTTCGGCAATTGGGAGTTGAGTTCCTTCGCGCACGGAGTGTATGGGCATCCCCTCAATTTCCTGGTGCGGGAGCTGGACAACCCGCTGATCGGCGCGCTCATTGAGCGGTATCGCTCCGGCAGCGGCGGGCGGCCCATTGAAAAGACGGGCGCCGGCTCGCAAGTGTTGCGCGCGTTCAAGCGAGGCGAAGCCGTGGGCATTCTGATGGACCAGAACATGCTGCCGGACGAGGGCGTCTTTGTTGACTTCTTCGGCAGGCCGGCTTCGACCACCACCGCGCCTGCGCGCCTGGCCCGGAAGGCGGGAGTCCCGATTGTCCTGGGTCTGGTGATTTGGGATTCGAAATTAAGAAAGTATCGGCTGCGGTTTGACCCCGTCGAATGGATCAAGCAGGAAAACGCTGACGATGAAATCCAGGCCAACACTGCGAATTTTACCCGGCTAATTGAGGAGTACGTGCGCCGCTATCCCGACCATTGGCTCTGGGTGCATCGACGCTGGAAAACACGGCCGCCGGGCGAGCCGCCGCTGTATCCGTTTTGAAGAAGTTGAAAGTCGAGAGTTAAGAGTCGAGAGTCGGAAGAAGAGAAACCGGAAATTGGAAGAAGCGGAAACTCGAAACTGGTCCCCGCGCGCCCGAGTTTCCAGTTTCCATTTTCCTTCTTCGGCCGGGAGGCAACCGTGACTGTCAAAAAGCTTGCGCAATTGCTGGGCGGAAAAGTTCACGGCGATGAGTCCCGCGAGATTTCTTCTGTGGCGGGACTCGAGAGCGCGGGGCCGGATCAACTAACCTACGCGGAGCGCCCGCGAGCCCTCGAGCAAGCTGTCCGCGCCCACGCGGGAGTGATTCTGGTTCGAGAGGGAGCGGCCATCGCAGGGCAAACCACGCTGGCCGTCGCGCATCCCAAGCTCGCGTTCATCCGGGCAGCAGAGGCGCTTCACCCGCCTGCCGCCCCTCCTGCCGAGATCCACCCGACGGCCGTGATCGGGCCGGGCGCGAAGCTGGGCGCAAACGTCAGCGCCGGGCCTTATGTGGTGATCGAAAGCGATGTCAAGGTTGGGGCAGGCACGCGCCTCGCCGCGGGAGTCTTCTTGGGCGAGGGTGCGCGAATCGGATCGCGTTGTGTCCTGTATCCGCGCGTCACAGTTTATCCGGGCGCCGAAATCGGCAACGGCGTGGTCCTGCATGCGGGTGTCGTGATCGGCTCAGACGGATTCGGCTATGTTTTCGCCGAGGGCCGCCAGCACAAATTCCCTCAACTTGGAAAAGTCATCATCGAAGACGATGTAGAGATTGGCAGCAATTCCACCGTTGACCGCGGCTCGCTGGGGACGACCATTATCGGCGAGGGAACCAAGATCGACAACCTATGCCAGATCGCGCACAACGTGAAAATCGGCCGGCATTGCGTAATTGCCGCGCAGACAGGCATCTCCGGCAGCGTCGAGATCGGCGACCGCGTGGTGATGGGAGGACAAGTGGGCATCGCGGACCACGTCCGCATTGAAGACGACGTGATGATCGGCGGCCGAGGAGCCGCCTTCCCCGGGAAAATAATTCGGAAGGGAAGCGCGGTTTGGGGAGACCCAGTGCGCCCGCTCGCCGAGTACAAGAGACTAAACGCGCATTTATCCCGGCTTCCCGGCCTGGCACAGAAGGTGAAAGAACTTTCAGAGAGAATCAGTAGCCGGTAGTCGGCTGCCGGTGGTCGATCTCTCCAAGGCCGCACCGAATGTCCGCACGACTACGGCCGAATTTCCACCTTGTAGCGGCCCAGCAGAAGCCACGCGGATCCATCTTTGCCCACGTTTACTGCGAGCGGTCTCGGCGTCTTGATCGACGCATCGCGCGGAGCGGCGCAGGAGGCGGCTTCGGTTCCCGCCTGGTTGTAGAGATGAAATTTCGCATCGGCGGTACTCGGGGCCGCGGGCTTATCGAGGCCGAACCCGTAACTGCCCACATCCACGGCGGTGCCACAAATCGAAACCTTGCCCTCAGTGATCACCATGCCGCTGTATTTCTGTTTGATCTGCGAACTGTAGCCGGTGGTATCAATGAGGGCAAAAAGCACGCGGGGCGCGGACGAAGATTTCAGCATCGCCGCGTTGCGCTTATCGGTGGGAATGGCGTTGCCTTCCAAATAAAAATCCTTGGGCATCGCCATGTCAAATGCTTTGCCGGTGACCGGCTCGAACTTACCCTGGGCGCGCGCGCTCTGCGGCCACGCGGCCACGATGGTCAGGGCCAAGACTAGAACGCCTATTGCTTTCTTCATGAATCGTCCTCCTCGAGAAAAGTTCACGCCCGCGGGCCTGGGGCGCAGTGTCGTGGGCGTACTTCTATCACAAATCAAAGAAAACTGCACGCGGAGCCGGGGTGTCAATTCAGGTTGACGTCGCGCCAATCGCCGCGGATGATGGCGGCGCGGATGGCAGCAGGTTTCTTCCCCTGTTTGGTCATTTGATAGGCGAAGTAGGTTTCCTTGAGGCAGGTCATGCATCCCGCCGTGTGCGTCGACGCGTAGCAGTCGAGCAAGCTCGAGTGCCCGAAGTGCCTGTCACAGTAACAGTAACACGGTTGCTGCGCCAGCACGCCGGGAATTTCGTGAGCGATCTCGTAAGCGCGCGCGATGACCGGATACCTCTGAAACTGGCTTGCGGGGAGGAGGGCTGGAAACGGCTTGGCCTCTTTCTCGCTGCGATGATAAGCGGGGACTGGCGGAACGGCCTTAATTGCCGGCGTCTGAGATGAGCCGTGATCTTCTTTGCTGGCTGTCGAAGGCTCTCGCGACGACTGCTGCGCTCGGGAGATCGCGAGCGGAGCAAGCAACGCAACCAAAACCAGCCAACGCCCCCATTCTCTCATAATCAATGCTTTTGTATGAATTTGACTAGATGCTGAGTCACAAATCCTAGATCCTAGATCCTAAATCCTAAATCCTGTTCTTCTCACGCTGGCTGCGGCCGCTCGCGGCCGGGGACTTTGGCCGTGGGCTGAGGTTTCAGCACCTGGGTCGTTTCGGGTTGCGGCGGTTCCGGCCGGACGCGCTCGGGCAGAGGCTTGCCTTCGATGAGCAGATTCACCTCACTGGCGTCCAGCACCTCACGCACCAACAACGATTCCGCGATCCGCATCAGCGCATCGCGATTCGATTCGATGGCATCCTTGGCGCACTGGTAGCCCGTCATCACGAATTTCTTCACTTCCTGGTCGATCTTAATGGCAGTGTCTTCGCTGAAGTCGCGTTGGGTGGCCAGATCGCGGCCCAGGAAAATCTCCTGCTGATTCTTGCCGTAGGCGAGCGGTCCCATGTCTTCGGACATGCCGAACTCGCAAACCATGCGGCGGGCCAGCTCGGTGGCCTGCTCGATGTCATTGCCGGCGCCGGTGGTGATCCGTTGCAGGAAAATCTCCTCCGCCACGCGCCCACCCATCATGATGGCCAAGCGCGATTGGAGATAATCCTTCGAGTAATTGTGCTTGTCGTCGAGCGGCAATTGCATGGTGATGCCCAGCGCCATCCCTCGAGGAATGATGGTGACTTTGTGAATGGGGTCGGCATAGGGCACCATCGTGGCCACGAGGGCGTGCCCTGCCTCGTGATAAGCGGTATTTTTTTTCTCGTCTTCGGAGAGGATGAGCGACCGGCGTTCCTTCCCCATCAGAACTTTGTCTTTGGACTGCTCGAAATCGTCCATGATGACTTGCTTGCGGCCGTGACGTGCCGCGAGCAGCGCCGCCTCATTCACCAGGTTGGCCAAGTCGGCGCCGGAAAAGCCCGGGGTGCCGCGCGCCAGAACGGAAAGATCGACGTCCTCCGCCAGCGGGATCTTCTTGCTGTGAACTTTCAGGATGCCTTCGCGGCCACCCACGTCGGGAAGCGGGACCACGACGCGTCGGTCAAAACGACCCGGCCGAAGCAACGCCGGATCCAAGACGTCCGGACGGTTGCTGGCCGCGATGAGGATCACGCCTTCGTTCGATTCGAAGCCATCCATTTCGACGAGCAATTGGTTCAGAGTTTGTTCGCGCTCGTCGTGCCCGCCGCCCAAGCCGGCGCCGCGGTGGCGGCCCACGGCGTCAATTTCGTCGATGAAGACGATGCAGGGCGCATTCTTCTTCCCCTGCTCGAACAGGTCGCGCACGCGCGAGGCCCCTACGCCCACGAACATCTCAACGAAGTCCGAGCCGGAAATCGAGAAGAAGGGAACGTTGGCTTCGCCCGCGATGGCGCGCGCCAGGAGCGTCTTGCCCGTGCCGGGAGGGCCCACCAGCAAAACGCCTTTGGGAATGCGGCCGCCCAGCTTCTGAAACTTCTGCGGCTCACGAAGGAACTCAATGATTTCGTGCAACTCTTCTTTGGCTTCGTCGACCCCCGCCACATCCTTGAAGGTGACCTTCTTTTGCTGGCTGGAAAGCAGGCGGGCGCGACTCTTGCCGAAGGAGAGCGCCTTGTTACCCCCACTCTGCATTTGCCGCATGAAGAAAATCCAGAGACCGAGCAGCAGGATCATGGGCAGGCCGTTCGCCACCCAGGTGACCCAGTTGCCGCCTGAGCTGTCTTTAAGCGTCACATTGACGTTCTTCTCCAGCAGCGTCTTGTACAGATCGGGGTAGTTGCCAGGAATGGTGGTCTTGAATTTGCCGCCGTCCTTCTTGAAAGTTCCGGTAGCCTCGATCCCGACGATGGTCACATCTTTGATATTGTCGCGATTGACCTCATTCATGAAGCCCAGAAAAGTCAATTCCGTCACGTTGCCGACCGCATTGTTCTTCACCACCGCCCACACGAGAACCGTGAGAGCCACCATCAGGACCCAGAAAATAATGTTCTTGACCGCTGAGTTCACAGGCAATCTCCCCTGACTTTTCCCACTAACCCCCGACTTGTAGTTTCATTAGATGCTCGAGGCTGGCCGACCGATAGCCAGCCTCGTTTTCCGGTTCGAACCAATCGGGAATAGAGCCGGTATCCGTGACACTTATCGCACTCATTCTAAAGGACATTCCGGCTTCGTTCGCAACCCGCTCGCCCCCTCGGCGACGGCCACACCCCATTTGCTTTTCTCCTCGCCACTGCTCTTAGGTCCGTGACGCGATGTATGGAAGATTTCGGTATCGTTCCTGGTAGCCAAGGCCATAGCCGACCAGGAATTTCTCCTTCGTCTTGAACCCCACGTAATCGGTGGCCACATCCACTTTCAGGTCTTCCACTTTCTGCACCAGCATGGCGGTGCGGATCGAACTGGCGCCCTGCCCCATCATCAGACGCAGAAGATGGTCCAAAGTCACACCCGATTGCAAAATACCGTCAACCAGAAGAACGTCCTTGCCCGCCACGTCAATTCGCGGTGTAAAAACGATTTGGCGGACAGCAACATTGCCGGACATGCCGTCAGACATATCGGTCTTCAGAAAATGACAGATGACCGGGATCTTGAGCCGCCGGACGAGGTCAGCCATGAACATGAAGCAGTTCTCCAGCACGCCGATCACATGCACGGTTTTGCCTTTCAGGTCGCGGTTCATGTGCTCGGCCAGTTCATCCACGCGCTTGCGGATCCGCTCCGGGCTGAAAACCACCTGCAGGCGCTCCCCCGGAAACGCTTCAATGGTCTTGGCGGCGGAAGGCTTCCCGACTGATTTTGCGGATTTCGCCTTCCGGAAAACCTTGGCGACTTTCTTTAAGCGCTTAGAAGGCTTCTTCATTTAATGCGTGCCCTCTCGTTCTGTCGATATCTCCTCAACGGCGATCAGGAGCTGTTTTGCAGTAGGTGAAGCAACGGCGCCGGCCGCGGGCGGAAAATTCCGCACCCACACGATTTCTTCCCCGCTTACGAGCACCGGCCAGTGCTTCCGCTGCCCGAGAGGGATTTTGCGCCGCGCAAACAGCTCTTTGAGGTTGCAGCGCTTATGGCTGCCGGCAACCTGATATCGGTCTCCGGCTCGCCAGCTTCGCAACACCAGCGGCTGCGACAATTTGCCTGGGTCCAGCCCAAGCCCCCCGGATACATTATACGCCTGCGGACGGTCGTCCGGCCCAACAATTTTGAACCGAAAAGTGAGCCCCAGGCTAGGAACGCACACTTCCCCGGGCACGGTCACAGGGTAGGAGAATGGTGCGTCGAACTCGTCAGCTTGATATGGCGCGAGAATGAGCCAATCAAATTCCTTGCGCGCTTCGAGGCCACCCTTCAGCACCAGCTTCCGGCCGCTTTGCCCGTGGGCCGCGAATCGGCGCAGCGATTCGATGTGCTCGTAGCTGATGCCCTTGAGCGTGCCGCGAGTCGCCAGCACCATTTGGCGCAATACCCGGCGGGCGATGGCGGGCGGAAACTCAACCAAAGGGCGCGCCGGAATTTTTTCCTCTTGTCCCTCGCGAACCCGCCAGGGACGGCCTCGGTCGCGCGCTTGCTGCTCGAGGTATTCCTCGTCGTCGCGCGCCCGGTCGGCAAGCTCCTTCAGCAGGCCCACGGTCTCTGGATTGAATTTCTCTTGAAGCAGCGGCAAAAGTTCCATTCGAATCTGGTTGCGCCGGTTTCGCGGGTTGAGATTGGATGAGTCCACCCGCCATTCCAGCTTTCGTTCGCGCAATTCGCGCTCCACCTCGGCGCGGGTGACGTTCAGGAAAGGCCGCACCACCTTGCCGTCAAGGACAGGATAAATGCCACCCAGCCCGCGCGTGCCCGTGCCGCGCAACAGCCGCAAAAGTACCGTCTCGGCCTGGTCGTTCGCGGTGTGCGCCGTCGCGACTTTGTCGAGCTTTCTTTGATTGACCAAGGAAAAGAAAAATCGGTAGCGAAGATCGCGCGCTGTCGCCTCCAGATTGCGGCGCTTCTCCCGCGCTTCAGCCGCAACGTCAGCTTCGCCACGGAGAAACTCGATCCCAAGCTGGACGGAGCGCTCGCGCACGAAACGCTCGTCCGCATCCGATTCCGCGCCGCGCAAGTGGTGATTGAAATGGACAACGGCGAGGGTCAGTCCCGAATCGCGCGCCAAATCTTTCATGAAATCGAGCAGGAGCATCGAGTCTGGCCCGCCGGATACGGCCACGCCCACGCGGTCGCCGGGATGAAAGAATTCACTCCGCCGCATTTCGCGCGCCCATCGCGTATACAGGCCTGATTGACGAGCCATCACGACTGCCTGCCTAGCGTCCGGTTTCAGTTGCTGCGACTGTCCGTGCAGGTAGGGGCCTAAGAGTACGCGGTCCATACAATTCCGGCTAACATGAACAGTCCGCATACGACCGAGCACGTCACCGCCGATTTCTTAGACATCCGAGGCTTTTGGGACCCGGGAAAATAGGCCGAGACCAACTCCTTGAGCGCCCTGAAAAGCAGCACGAGCCCAAGCAGGGAAAAGTCCGCGGTCAGATAACGTGGGCGGTCGGAGGTTCGCAGCCACTGCCATATCAAGCAGGCAAGGAAGAAGCACACAAACGACGGAACCATCCGCGAACCGCTTGATCGACGCCACGATTGATCAAAATGTTCACGCCATTTGTTCTTTGATGTCGCTCCATCCCTCCAAGAAATAACGACCTTGGTAAGAAGATCCCACGCGACGTAGAGGGCAAAGATGACCACGATCCAACGTGCGACAATCGAGGCAGGGTCAATACGCGGCTTCTCCTCGTTTCCAAAATCAATCGTTCTTACGAGTATGAAGTATATGACAACCAAGAATACGTCGAGGAGGAGCACCAGAAACTCCCATTGGAAGACGTGGTCAACGTCCTTCCGGGCGCCCGGCGCTACACTGGCCGACCACCCGACCCAGCTAGTCGCGACTACCACCGTCGCCAAAAGAAGGTGACCGTAGGCGGGAAGGAACTGTTTTAGGTGCCCGGCCTGAACGAGGCCTGCTGCCTGCAAGCCGACCTCTCCAATCGTGACGGCAAACATCATGCCAACAAACTCATGCCGAAGCTTGGCCTCCGGCTCGGAGGGTGAACGGCTTGAATGTGAATTGCTCATCGATACATGGTCCAGGATCTATGTGTGCCTTGGCGGATCAGTAGTAGTAGGTATCAACGGAGTGCTCAATCAGCTTCGGTTCTCGCCCCGCACTCCGGCAAACGGTAGAGAAAGGGCAGCGCCTTATGGGGCCCACAGACAAGGCTAGCGGGACGTAGCGAGTCGGTAAGCTGCACGTAAGTGGACACGCATCACAGTGGGGGTTCTCGCGAGTGCAGCACGACCGAAAGACGTTCCAGAACAAGTAGTGGAGCCGGCCGGGATTTCTCGGCCCAGTGATTTCCGAAACCAACATCAGTGCCGCGTACACGGCCTTTCGAATCTCCACATCCTCCGCCGACGTTACATCTAGGCCGCTCATGATCCTCTCACGCAGGGCGGAGTCGTAGATTTCGACGGTGCCAATCCTTAAATGTCCGCGCACCTCGTGATAATCGACGGGCGCTCCAAGCTTGTCCGGATCAACATACTTCCACAGGCCGGCATTCTGCATGAGCTCAAGAAAGAAAAAGCTCTTCTTTCGAACGGGGTCGTCGTAGGCCCGAAATTGAGCTAGCGAGGAAAGGAGGTTCGGATCGCCACTTGCGATGCGGCCCTCGCAAGCATGGTACATATCGGTGGCGGAATCCCAGGAACGCCGCAACATTCGTTGACCTAGGTCGCGAATAAGTAAAGCGCGACCGGCCGGATCGCTCAACCGGTCACCCAGGGTTTCGTCGCGGAAAAGTTCTTGCACCTCGTTCGCGGAAGTACGTGCCCAAGAAACCGGAGCGAGGATTGCCGAATTGCTGCGCGCTGCGCGTTCGAGCTTCGCGGACAGATAATCCCAGCCATGCAGATGCCGTCCTTCAACATTGCCCTCGAGCGGCAGTCTTCCGCGTGGGGAGGTCTGGTAGCAGATCGCAACCAGTAAGAGGTAGAAGTTACCGACCTGCTCCGGCGACATCCATGGGAGGGAGATCTCCTCGCGGGCGTCAGGGATGGTCTGTGCTTGCAGCAATACCGCAAGCCTGCGGCAGGCTTCAGTGTTTACAACTACAGCGCCCGGTGCAAGCTCGGTCGGGGCAGTCGCTAAGGATACACCCGTGCTGGCTAGGTCATGCGCAGGTGCCATCGTGCTTTTGATTCTGTCATTGCGTCGCGGTGCTTGTCTACCGAAATCCCGAACGTGTGCATTCCTTCGATTAGACTTAGACATACGGAAGCAGTCACTGCCCCGAAGAAATCCAGGTTTTGCCGCCGTCGGTGGTGGTGTAGGTCACACCGTTGCGAGTGGTGACGGAGGCCGCCAACTCATTCGTCGCGGTAACTTGGGTGAGGTCTTGGCCGGTCGGGCTGGGCATCTTCAACCAGGTATTGCCGCCGTCCGTCGTGCGCAGGATGGTGCCACGCTGTCCCACAACCCAACCAATGCTGGGACTGGGAAAGGAAACATTGAACAGGTCCGTCTTCACGCCGCTCTGGCGCTTCTTCCACTTCCCGCTTGAATTCCCTTGCTGAATGAGTCCGTTGGGGCCCACTCGCCACATGGGCATCGTGTACTTCGCTTGAGTTTTGAGTTTCGACACATCACTCGCCGAACGGCTCTCGATCTCAAGGCTTGTGGCTTGTGCCTGCACTTCCACAGTCTGGGTCGTGGCACCCGGGACGTTCGCGGCTGCCTTCTCTTTGGCTACCGCATTCTCTTGCTTCGTTTCTGTCGCGGCCCTGAGCGCGGGCTGCTCCTTCTTCTGATCCTCGCGAGCATTGGATTCTTTCAACTTCGCTTCCTCAGTCACAGCTTCGGAAGCAGCAGGTACGGGCGGTGGGGGCGGCCCAGGAGGCGGGGAAGGCAATGGCGCTGCGTTTCTGGCGTCTTTTGTCGTTCCGGCTGCGGGTGTCGCGCTGATTTGGGCTCCGGCAGTTCGTCCAGCACCATGAAGGCTAAGTTGATCCATTTCGCTGCGAGTGCGCTGAACGGTTCCTCCGCCTTCGCCTGGTTGGACCTTGGCGAATTGGGCTCGCATCGCGGGCTCTGCGGTAGCGGCAGGCACCGAAACTGCCACCGGCTTGGGCGGCGGCGGCGCTGTGGGCGCCGGTGTTTCTACTATCCCTTTGGCCTGCAATGTGGGCTCATTCTGGGCGCGGTCAAGTGCGTACTCTTGTGCTGTCGCAGTCTCGGTTTGCGATGCAGCGGTTTTCCCGCCGGGGAGCTTGCGGGCCGCTTCCATGTCCCGAGCTTGGCTGGCACGGAGCCGATCTTTGAGCTCTGCGTCGCGTCCGGCTGCCGCAGAAGTCGGTTGTTTTACTTCGGGCGACGGAGCCTGGGGCGCTGAAGGTCCTTTGGCCGGCGGGCTTGCAGTTTGCCGGGCAATCTCTCCGGCCGGTCGCAGGATTTGCCGGAACTCTCCCGTGTACCAGAGTCCGGCGACAAGAACGGCGGCCAAGGCCGGACCCGCCCAAGCCCACCTGGGCCAGAAAGGCCTTGCGACACGCAAGGGCGCGGGCGCCGCGGATCGGACGGCAGCGGGCGTCTCGGCCTCGATCAGGCGAACCAATCCCGCCACACTTTCCTGGCAGCGGGCGCAACTGGCGAGATGGCTCTCGAAACTCGCGCGCTCGCGCGGCGCCAAAGAGCGTTCGACGAAGGCAGCGAGCACTTCAGCCACCGGACACTCTGCCCCGCCGGCGTTCAGCCCGGCGCGAAGCCGCGCGCCGACCAGTTTTTCCATCGCTTTGTCTCTTGCCGAATCCATGATCGTAGGAGCTAGAAGCTCGAAGTTAGAAGCTAGGAGCTAGTGTAGTGCGTCCAACGCTTCTTTACATTTGGCGACCTTCGTCAGGATGCGTTCGACCGAGGCGCTCCAGACGAAGACTCGCGGGTTTTGGTTATGACTGCTGATGTAATCGCCAATG
>Ga0116120_1000848_pt1 | contig 23550 bp, 23 predicted proteins | sample June2015DPH_11_1_3_FD_89724 | JGI IMG/M metagenome (GOLD analysis project Ga0116120, IMG submission 89724) | Peatland microbial communities from SPRUCE experiment site at the Marcell Experimental Forest, Minnesota, USA - June2015DPH_11_150 | ecosystem: Environmental > Terrestrial > Soil >... | reverse complement strand
TGACGGTCACGCACCCGGAAGTGAGCAGGTACTTCATGCTCATACCGGAGGCGGCGCAGTTGATACTCCAAACGGCTTCGATTGGGCTGGGAGGCGAGATCTTCATACTCAAGATGGGAAAACCGGTAAAGATCGCGGAGATCGCGGAGGACCTGATCAGACTCTCCGGCAAGGAACCGGGAAGGGACATAGAAATAGTCTTCACCGGCCTGCGGGACGGGGAGAAGCTCCACGAGCAGCTCGTGGGGGTGGACGAAGACGTGACCGACATCGTCGACAATGAAGTCTCCGTGGTCAAGTGCGGCAAGAAAACGCCTCGCGGCTTCGCAAGCACCGACGCGTTTCGAAGATGGCTGGACGGGGAACTGAAGGATCTTTACCAATTGGCTGCAAGGATGGACAGCCGGGGCATCAGGGAAAAGCTCCATGAGATCGTGCCCGAATATACGCCCCGGGACGAAGCTCTGAAACTCTTCAAGACCGGGACGTGACTTGTCGCCCCACAGGATGCAGCAACAAACCTTCCTCAGATACCCCAATGACGAGATAGGATGACAACATGAAACGTTTCAACACGCCACAATCCGGTTTAGCTGAAAGTCACGTGATGCAGATCCCCTTTCACAAGCCCTACATCACGGAAGACGAGGTAAGGGAGGTTGCTGATTGTCTCAAATCGGGGTGGCTCACCATGGGCCCCAAAACCATCGAATTTGAGGAACGGTTCAGGGAGTACATAGGCTCTTCCCACGCGATTTCCCTCAATTCGGGAACCGCCGCCCTCCATCTTGCCCTCAAGGCTATCGATGTGAAGCCGGGGGATGAGATTATCCTCCCCACCATGACGTTTACCGCCACCGGTGAGGTGATCACCTATTTCGGCGCGAGCCCGGTGCTGGCTGACGTTGAAAGGGAGACCCACAATATAGACGTCAATGAAATAGAAAAAAGGATTACCCCCAGGACCAGGGCGATCATCCCCGTCCATTTCGCGGGTCAGCCCTGTGACATGGAAGAGATCATGGAACTCGCGAGAAAATACGGGGTCTACGTGATCGAGGACGCCGCCCACTCTCTGCCCGCCTGGTACCGGGGAAAGAAAATAGGTACCGTCGGCGATATTACGTGCTTCAGTTTCTACGCCACGAAGACCCTTTCTACCGGCGAAGGCGGTATGGCCACAACCGATAACGAAGACTGGGCGCAGAGAATAAAGAGACTGAGGCTGCACGGCATAAGCAAGGACGGCTGGAAAAGGTACTCCAGGGATAGTTCCTGGTTCTACGAAGTGGTGGAGGGGGGCTACAAATACAATATTACGGACATCGAATCCGCCCTCGGCCTTGCGCAACTCCGAAAACTGGAATGGATGTGGGGCGTGCGGGAAAAGGTCGCCGCCCTGTATACCGAGGCGTTCGCCCCCCTTGAAGGGGTGATCACGCCTCTCGTCAAACCCGACCGGAAGACTGCCTGGCACCTTTACCCCATCAAGCTGAACCTCGAAGCGCTGAGGATCGACAGGGCAAGGTTCATCGAGGAGCTTAAGGCGAGAGGCATAGGGACGAGCGTACACTTCATCCCCCTCCACCGGCACCCTTTTTACAGGAACTGTTTCGGCTGCACGGCAAGCGATTTTCCGAACGCTGAATGGGTATATGAAAGGGTGATCTCGCTTCCCATTTTTCCATCCATGAAACAGGAAGAAGTTTGTTACGTGGCGGACGTCGTCGCCGACCTGTGCGCGAGATGGGCAAGATAGACGGGAAACGCATATTTGACCTTCTTTTCAGCCTGTCGGGCCTGATCCTGCTTGCCCCCTTGTTTTTTATCGTTGCAGTCCTCATCAAGCTCGACAGCCCCGGCACGGTCTTCTTTCGGCAGGAAAGGGTCGGAAAAGATTTCATCCCCTTCAACCTTTACAAATTCCGGACCATGGTCGTCGGGCCTAGGGCCGGTCCCTCTGTGACCTCCGCGAAGGACGCGAGAGTGACACGGGTAGGCAAGGTCTTGAGGTCACTGAAAATTGACGAGTTGCCCCAGCTTCTCAATGTCGTGAAGGGCGACCTGAGCCTCGTGGGGCCGCGGCCCGAGGTGGCGAAGTTCGTCGCCATGTTCGAGCACGAGTACCGCCGTATCCTGCGGGTAAGACCGGGGATAACCGACTTTGCCGCGATTCAGTTTAAAGACGAGGAAGCGTTGCTCGCCGGATATGACGATGTCGAAGAGGGATATGCGAGGGAGATATTGCCCCGAAAAATAGCATGTTATATGAGGTATCTGGAGGAAAGGTCATTCTTTCTCGACCTTAAATTGGTCCTGCTGACGATAGTTGTGATCATCCGAGGACGAACACAGTGAGCTAATCGTTTCTCTTCCCGTGGGGGACGGCAATCCCTGCGACATGGACGGCATTGCGAACATCGCATCCGAGTACCACACGGGGTGGGGTTGTACAACCAAGGTCTAGATACAATTTCTCTCCGGCGTCAAATCCTCCGCGGCATGAAGCTGTCGGCCCGAATTTGCGGACCAGATTAATTCGGAGGAGAATAGTATGGAAGAATTTTCCTTAACAAAAATCATATTCAGCCTGAATCTGATCGAACTGATAGTTCTGTTGATGGTTGGGGCCGTACTATTTTTTCTTTCCTTATCTATGCGGACACATATTCTTATGTTCACATTAGTGCTAAGTGCATCTCTGGTCGGCTCAACAATTCCCATAGTGGATAACATTGCCGCCTTAGTTCGGTGGGTATCAATTTCTCTGCTGTTAATTGCTGTCATACGCCAGCGGAGATTTAAAGCTCCACCGGCTTTACTTCTCTTCTGGGGATACATAACTTTAGGTTTCGTTTCCTTGTTTGACGCTATTTCTCCCATTTGGCAGCTTCAAAAGGGTATATTGTTACTTGCAGTAGCAGTAACTATACCTTTAGCTTATAGCAATGAAACTCACAGCTCCCTAAGATTATCTTTGGTGTCAATTTCTCTCGCAGCCACAGTTTATTGTCTACTAAGTTTCATATCTCTGCCAGGTCAGCTAAGCGAAGCCGAAAGATTTTCGGGATATGCTAAGGGGGCTCCCTCATTTGCTATGTTTCTTGGTGGGCTTCTACCCTTTACTTTCTGGGGTCTATGGAGAGCCAATCATAGAGTGATCAGGATGGTTTGTGGTTCAGGATTCTTGTGTGGGTCAATAGCGCTGATATTCACTGGCCAGAGAACGGGGACTATAGGAGGAATGATAGGCCTAATCCCGCTGCTACTGACGTTCGTGCAACGAAGAAACATTGTAAAGTTTGCGTTTGTAATAATTTTTACGGTGCTGCTGAGCTATGTTCTACTTCAGCATTCCAGTGAGGATTTTGTAAATTTCCTGTCAGTTAGATATAGCCCTGAATCCGGACTGTCTGGCAGAGAATCGATATGGGGTGACGCGTCTTCCGAGATCGCTAAAAGCCCTCTTCTCGGCAGGGGGATAGGCGCTGCGGAGACCGTAATCAGTGACAGTTTCCATAACGCTTATTTAGAAATCTGGTTCAACACAGGCCTCGCGGGGTTACTTTTGTTTTTAGCCTCCCTGTGTTGCTTCACTTGCAGAATTCTATATTTAAAGCGAATATGTAAAGACCCAGAAATCAGGTCGATTCTGGCACTCGCTTTAGGTTACATCATGGGTTTTGTTGCGATGAGTTTTTCTGAAAGCATTGCTGCAGAAGCAAGCAACCTAAACTTAATGCTCTATTTATTTTTAGGAGGTCTGGTATCAAATAGAGATCTGATCGTACAAAAGGGGCTACGCTCAGGCGTAATACAAAGGGGTGTGTCGCCGAACAATCATTTCTTTCGGGGTCAGCCCTCACCTATAGGCGCGAGCAGCTGACCTGACTGATCTCGTTCGGCAGCCACGATGCGTGGAGTTCATGTGACCAAGGTCTTTGAAACCTTGAAGGGCGAAGAGATGCAAGCGTCTCGCGGGGTCGCGTGCCCAGGCGGGAGAGCCGACGGCGTGGCGATAGCAGGAAATGATTTAGGTCAGCGTACCTTGGCCGGTGGTGCCTGGTTGCTTGCTTCACAGTTGACGCTAAAGGGAATTAATCTAGTCCAGGTCACAATTCTTGCGCGTTTTCTAGATGCCAAAGCATTCGGATTAATGGACATTGGCAATCTTTTCATTTTTTTCGTCGGTGTATTTACGTTTACAGGTTTTCAGTTCGCAATAATCCAAAAGCCGAATCTTGAATCGGATGATGTGCATACCGCCTGGTGGGTTTTATTGGGAAGAAGCATAGTTATTGCGATGACTCTGGCATTTCTGGCGAAGCCTATTGCAAATCTATATCGATCGCCAGAACTTGTTCCAATCCTACTCGCATTAGCATTCATGCAGCCTATCCTTGGATTGGTCAGTGCGAGCCCAATTCTGTTTCAGCGGAACATGGAGTACCACAAAATATTCAAGTTGGACGTAGGCAGCGGGGCGGTAGGTTTGATCGTAGGAATTATAGCCGCACTTATTTTGCGCAACGTGTGGGCTTTGATTCTGGCATTTTTAGCTACCAGTGTTAGTTATTTGCTGCTCTCGTATATGCTTCATCCTTATCGGCCGCGATGGCGTTTCGACGGGGCTCGCTTTAGAGCATTTTCACATTATGGTGGATGGATTTTAGGAAGTAGTATTTTTTCGTTTGCATTATGTCAAGGGCCCGGCGCATTCGGTAGTGTGATGTTTGGTGTCGCAGCACTGGGCTTGTACCAGATGGCTGCGCGTTTTGCGCAGTTCCCTTACAATTACCTGAGTGAGGTAATTCGTTCAGCGCTGATGCCTGCCTACTCTCAGATCCAAGGAGACAAGGATCGCCTGAGCAAGGCCTTCCTCAGAACGATAGGTTTAGCGTTCACTTTAATCACGGGTATAACAACCCTTGTTGTTCTGGGACTACCGCGCTTGTTAACGTTGAGCCTTGGAGCACGGTGGATAGAATCGGTATCGCTGGTGCCGGTCCTTGCGGTTGCCGGGGGGGGACAGGCGTTACTGCGGACCGGCTATCCGCTTTATTTAGCGACAGGCCGCCCGAGCTTTCAGTTCGCTTTAGACTTGGTGCAGACAGTCATCATGATTGGGTTGCTGTTTCCCTTAGCAAAACTATTCGCGTTAGCGGGTCTCCCATTTGCTATGATAGGAGGGATGGTGTGCTCGCTTCCGATATGGTGGTTAGGAATCCGCAAATGCACGACGTGCACTTTTAAGGATGTGTTCATTCAATTTGTACCGGCAGCCATAGGGATGGGAGCAATTATGGTTGTCTTTTTCATCGGGCAGGTAGTTACCATTTCCCATGCCGCTTCCGTCATCAGCATAATTTGGCACCTCGGCCTGATTGGTGCTTCTGCGTTTGCGTTTTTCAAGACGATTGATATAGCTCAGCATTTCGTACCGGAATACTCGGCTCTCACGGATTTGAAAAGTATTTTTCGGAAAAGAGGGCAACGCTCGTACCGGCAATTGAGAAAGACCGCTGACAATTAGGCTGTTTTCCGGAAGCATGTCTGTCCTTGTCTTGGCGCTCGTGCCAACGATAGCGAAACAATCGCCTCATGCTAACAAGCTGAGATTTTCCCCGTGCCTTAAAATAGATAACTACTAAACAAATTTCTTCTCCCCATTTCAGAGGAGTTATGTGGGTTATCCTATTTACACTGCAATTACGTTGTCCTGATTCTTGTGAGGCGAAACGTGATAAGGCTCTGCAATTAAGCGAGAGGTCATATTCCTATGAGCAGGAAATACCCCGGTAATTTTGAAGTTATTTTATCGGCCAACGTGTCTCATTATTACTACGCAGCTTTAGCTTTGCAACAAGCTAACTCTCTGAAGCGCTACATATGTGCGATCAGTATCAGGAAAGAAAAACCTTTATTTGCCCACTTCCTGCCGGATTATTGGCAAAAGAAGCTAAAGGGGCGCAATATTTCGGACATTGATAAAAGGTTGACTCGAAGCATCTGGGTAGCTGAGCTATTGCAAAGGGGATTGCCTTATCTTGGTCTTATTTCTTCGGATAGAGGTAATCTCCTGAATAATTATTTATTCGATCTTCTTGCCCAACGCTGGGTCGAATCTTGCGACATATTCCACTTTGTCAGCAGCATAGGGCTTCATTCAGCCCGGAAGGCTAAAGCTAACGGCAGTCTTGTTGTGTGTGACGTTCGTACGGAATATCCAGACTGTCAGTTTCAACTCTTAGCGGAAGAATATAACAATCTCGGTCTTTCTTACAACCCTCCTGGCTTATTGTATGATGAGAGAATCAAGGCTGAATATGGTCTTGCAGATTATCTGATAGTGCCGTCGAACTATGCCAAAAGGACATTTGTTGAAGCCGGGTTTGATCCGAAGTCGGTTTTTGTTCTGCCTTACGGTGTGGATCTAGAGCATTTTCTTATATCCGACAGCAAGGGTGAAAGAAAAGATGCCGATGAAACCGGCGGCAGACACCGTAATACCTTCCGCATCATTTATGTCGGTCAGATTGTCCCTCGAAAAGGAGTTCATTATCTCATCGAAGCTTTCAATAAGTTAAAGATAAATGATGCAGAGCTCTTACTGGTAGGAGGCATAGATCAATCGATGCATCCCATTCTCGAAGAGGCTGTGAGACGCAACCGGAAAATTCGAGCCGTTGGCGAGTCGCCCAGGCTGGATCTATACCATCTGTACAACACGGGATCAGTATTCGTGTTACCATCCCTGGCCGACTCCTGGGGGTTAGTGGTTCTGGAGGCCATGGCTTGCGGTTTACCGGTTATTGTGACGGAAAACACGGGCAGCAGTCAAGCTGTAGAAGAGGGAGTTAATGGTTTTATCGTTCCTATCAGAGATGCTGAAGCGCTGCACAGGAAATTGATCTACCTTTACGAGCATCCTGACGTACGGCAGGAAATGGGCCGGGCTGCTTCTTGTTCCGCCAGGAAATTCACGTGGGAGCAATACAATAAGGGATTACTTGATATATATAGAGAAATCATTCGGAGAGGAACAGGAAACAGTTTCTATTCCTTACCATTGGAGCACAAGGATGCGGTCGGATAGAGCACCCATCACGCTTGCGATCCATTGGCCTCGGTTCGGCCCTTACCATCTCGCCCGTGTGCGGTCTGCTCATGCTGTGTTGGAGAATATGGGGATCCAGGTGGTGGGTTTGGAAATTGCCAGCCAGGACAGGCTTTATCTCTGGCGAGAGGAAGCCTGCAATGATTTGTTACGGTATGTTGTTTTCCCGGAACGTACGTATGAGGCAGTTTCGTTTGCAGAGATGACAAGAGGCGTTTTCCTTGCTTTAAGCAGGATCCGGCCTAAGGCGATCGCGATAAACGGTTACAGCTCACGGGACTCATGGGCAATACTGGCATGGAGCAAAGTGTATCACTGTCCCACCATACTGATGACGGAAAGTAAAGTTGATGACGCACCACGCGTTGGCTGGAAAGAAAGAGCTAAGGGAAAGATCGTTTGCCAGTTCGACGCGGCGTTATGTGGTGGCAGCCTCCACCGTGATTATCTGCAACAGCTTGGCATGAATCGAGACCGGATCTTCGAAGGCTATGACACAGTTGATAATGACTTCTTCTGGAAAGGAGCAGAACAGGCCAGACAGGATCCAGCCGCGTATAGCTCATTCCCCGGCCTCCAGTCCCCCGGCCCCTTTTTTCTGGCATCAGCCAGATTTATCAAACGCAAGAATCTGGATGGATTGCTGCGCGCGTATGTCCTTTTCCGCGATCGATTGGCAAGAAATGGCAAAGGGCTTACTTTATGGCGTTTGGTGATCCTCGGAGATGGAGCCGAGCGAAGTGCTCTTGAGCATTTAGTTGATTCCAATGGCATCCAGGGTGTGGTTTTCCCTGGCTTCCGGCAGATTGACGAATTGCCAATATACTACGGTTTATCGAGCGTTTTTATTCATCCTGCGCACCAGGAACAGTGGGGTCTGGTGGTGAATGAAGCCATGGCTGCCGGATTACCCGTGCTCGTCTCCAAATGCTGCGGATGTGCTCCGGACCTGATCAGTGAAGGAGAGAATGGATTCACTTTTGCGCCGGGGAATGCCGACAGCCTGGCTAACTTGATGGCGCGGATTAGTTCTGACCAAGTGGACCTTCACGCCATGGGGCTGCGTTCGCGAGACCGCGTCAAGGAGTGGGGCCCGAAACGCTTCGCTGAGGGACTTTATGGGGCATTTCAGGCTGCTTTGCAGGGCTCGAAATCTTCAGGAAAATAGCCGGAGACTGACAATGAATATTCTTCATATCACCCTGGGATTCTATCCCGCCAATGGTTGGGGTGGCCCCGTCAAAGTTGTCTACGACAATGGTAAGGAGCTGGTCCGACGGGGGCACCGGGTAACAGTTTATTGCACAAACTTGCGGGACAAGAAGAATAAGATACATCCGGGTACTTTTGAGCAAGAGATAGGCGGTATGCGTATCGTGTACTTCGACACGTGGAATATTCGCTCGTGGCCAGGCACGCTTGGCCCCTTCTGGCTGCCTGACCTGGGGGCTTATCTGAAGCGGGAGATTGCTACGTTTGATGTCGTTCACCTTAACGGCTATCGTAGCCTGATGACGTTGCAGGTAGCGCGAGTTGCCCGTGGCGCAGGCGTTCCTGTAGTTATCCAGCCGCACGGCACCTTGCCTATCATCGTGAATTCGTTTTTGGTCAAACACCTCTATGATCGGCTGTTCGGCAGGATGGAAATTGAGGGGATCGGCGCCTTAATTGCTCTGCAAGAGAGTGAGCGCCAGCAGGCACTGGCTCATGGCATCCCATCGGACCGCATTGAGATCGTTCCTAACGGAATCGACACTGAAGAAAGGCAGCATGTGCCCGAATGGGGAAGTTTTCGGCGCCGATATGGTTTGGATCTTACGCGTCCGCTTGTCCTCTTTTTGGCTCGCATCAACAAGAAAAAGGGCACTGACATGCTCATCGAGGCCTTTGTACGGCTGAAGGGCTCCGATGCTCAACTGGCTGTCGTCGGACCGGACGACGGACAGCTGGCCGAGGTACAGAGGTTGATTCAAAAGCACAAGTTGGAGAAGCGAGTAATTCTTCCGGGATTGCTGTCAGGTCAGGACGTGCTTGCCGCCTTTCGCGACGCAGATTTGTTCGTGTTGCCTTGCCGGGCAGACACCTTTCCAGTCACGTTGATGGAGGCATGTCTTATGGGGACGCCGATGGTTATCACCGACCGTTGTGAGATCGCTCACCTGGTACAGGATCGCATTGCCGAGGTCGTGCCGTTCGATGCGGATGCGTTCGCCGCCGCCATGGAGCGTTTGCTCACCGATAGAGAGCGGTATGATCGTTATCGTACCAACTGTCAGGAGATGCTGGCCCATACCTTCTCCGTCAATGCTGTTGTGAATCGCTTGGAAGCGGTCTATGAGCGCGTGACTGCTGAAACGAGAAAACACATAACCGAGGCAAACTCCGTTGCAGGTCAAAAAATGTAGCAGTTTCCTGAGAACAGGGATGCCAGGATAGGCAATGGCCAACAATAACGTCAACAACACCTTGATTATCCGATTGGGGCAACAATCTTCGAGCAGTTATGAAGCTTCTGCGACAGGTTTGTCTAACGCTCCCAATCGCGCGCTAACGTAAATAGTCTTGGTAATGTGGGGCGGAGTCTTAAACCGCGAGACATGCTAGAGCAACACAGCACTGACAAGCTGCGCTTCACTCTAAAAAGAGCATTTGACACCCGGTGGAAGATTTGGAACGAGCTGCGGCGGTGGGTCGCTTATCCTTGGGTGCGTCTGCTTTTCGTAATGAATGGTATTACTTGGGGCCGCGGTTGGCGTTTCCACGGCGTTCCCATCATCCAGAAGCACCGTGGTAGCCGAATGACCTTTGGTCCGGGCCTGGCCCTTCGTTCTTCAGTCTGTTCCAATCCAGTGGCGCCAAGTCATCCTGTAGTTCTGGCTACCTGGCAGGAAGGAGCCTGTCTGGAAATCGGGGCTAACTTTGCTATGACCGGCGGTACTCTCTGCGCTGCTAAAAAAATCATCATCGGTAACAACGTGGGGGTGGGGGCGAACACGATCATAGTCGACACGGATTTTCACCCCCTGGACACCACACAACGACGGTTGGAATCGTCCGGGGGCAGGACTGCTGCAATCGTGATCGAAAACGACGTTTTCATCGGGATGAACTGCCTGGTTTTAAAGGGAGTGACGATAGGTGAAGGCAGCGTAATAGGGGCGGGCAGCGTGGTTACCGCGGATGTACCGCCAGGCGTCATCGCTGGTGGGAATCCAGCCAGGGTTTTGCGGGAGCTATAGCATAGCTCCACATCACATTTACAGGGCATCGCAATATAACCAAGGAGATGAGCCGTACTACGCAACAGTGTGGCATGGCTAAGGCTGGATTAAGGTACGCATATCAGAGTCCTGGAGGGTGAAAAGGATGCGACAATATAGCGTGTTGGTTATTACCCCTCACTACGCTCCTGACTTTGGGCCGGCCTCGCCGATTTATACGGCTTTGTGCGAGGATCTTCAGCAAAAGGGGTGTAATGTCACAGTGGTTACGGCATTTCCACATTATGGTGGATCTAATGCTTCGTTTCAATACTCGAGAAAGCTTTTTGAGGAGGACAGGCTCAACGGTGTGCGCATATTACGCACCTACGTTTACAGAGTGCCAAAGAGTTCCGTCTGGCGACGCTTGCTTTACCACATGTCTATTAATGTGTCTTCTACAATTGCTGCCTTGGGAGTTAGCAAACCCGATATCGTACTAGCGGAAGCTCCAACACTATGGAGTGGGTTGCCTTTGCTGGTAAAGGCCATTGTGCCAAAGGTGCCATTCATCTATGTCGTTCACGACATCTATCCCGATGTCCTTTTCCGACTCGGAGTCCTTAGGAATCCATGGTTGGTCAATTTGATTGAGCGCGTCGAGCGCATATTCTATGATCGATCTGCTCGGGTATCCGTTCTTTCAGATGGTTTTAAGGAAAATCTCATCCGCAAGGGAGTTCCCAAAGACAAGATAGTCATTATACCCGTATGTACAGACATCGAATTCTTTCGACCTCATCCACGAGATAACGAGCTTCGCAAACGGTGGGGCTTAGGAAACAAGTTTGTAGTTCTGTATGCTGGAAACCTTGGCCTTTCCCAAGGGTTAGATACCGTGCTCGAGGTGGCCCGACGAGTAATCGACAAACCAGATATTCTGTTTGTACTGGTGGGTGATGGGGCAACCAAACGAGCCCTGCAGGCAATTGCAGAAGTGAATGGTTTAAGTAATGTAAAGTTTTTCCCTTTTCAGCCACGCGAGGAAGTACCGCTTATCTATGCGTTGGCGGATATATGTTTGGTAGCGCTCAAGCCGGACATCGTCGTTGAGTCAGTCCCCTCAAAAACATACACAATTATGGCCAACGGCCGTCCGGTTATCGCGTCTGTGGATAAGAGGACAGAGACCGGTCGCCTTCTTGATCAGGCCCAATGTGGTCTATGCGTTGAACCCGGGAATGGAGGGGCTTTGGAGCAAGCGATTCTCCTGTTGTACGAGAACGATTCTTTGCGCAGGAACATGGGAAGGGGGGGCAGGGATTTCGTCGTAGAGCATTATGCTAGGCATGTTGCCGCGAATCAATATTACACGTTGATCCAACAATTTGTGAATAGTAACTGACCTGTGATGATACCACGGTATGCACCAACATATACGTTTTCCGACTTACTACGGAGTTTGAGTTCCTGTTTTCAGGAAAGAGTAGATGCAGGCTTGCGTTCTCGTCTGGCAAGGTTATATAAGATAACATATGTTTTCTATTGGATAGGGCCGCGGTAGCAGCGATGCCAAAGTCGCTTTGGTGTATGACTGGGTCGACACAGAGCTGGTGCACCCGATGCTTCACGATAATACGTTTGAAGCAGGACGAAGACCTTCGTGAGCACCTTGGTCGCAGTGGACGCGCCTGGGCTGAGCAACATCATTCTCCTCGTTCGGCTGCCGAGCAATTTGAAGAGCTGTTATTGACTGCTATTTCATCCAAAAAATCATGCTCGTAATTCCAAACCAGCAAGAACACCGGGATTAGATCGCAAAGGGTATCTGCATGAACGCTCAAATCTTTGCAGAGTGGTTGCACCGCCAAGGGCATCATGTTGTTCGCACCGAGAGCAGTTATTGGTTCGATGCCGGGCCACGGGTCTTCCAGGCTTTCCCTTACCATTGGGTGATACAGCCGTCCCCACAGGAATTGCGCGCGCTCATGCTCGGCAAAGGCATTGTGGCACTGCGCTACTCTACACCAGTTCATGCGCCCACCGGTTGTATCAGCTATCATGTTATTTATGACAAACAGACCTATGCATTGGAAAGCTTGGATAGAAGATCCCGCCAAAACGTTCGTACCGGCTTGAAAAATTGTGGCGTTGAACCTGTCTCCTTTGAACGCTATGCCAAGGATGGTTGGCTCTTGGAAATGGACACCCTAAACCGACAAGGACGTCAGAAGAAGCAAAGGGAAGAAACATGGCGCCGGCAATGCATGGCAGCAGCAGACTTGCCCGGGTTTGAAGTCTGGGGGGCACTCGCTGACGGCTGTCTGGCCGCTTCGCTTCTGACTTTTCAAATGGAAGATTGCTGTGTGATGATTTTTCAGCAGTGTCGTCGGGACTATCTGAGCGCCCGGGTCAACAACGCCCTTGCGTTTGTGGTCACGCAGACCATGATCAATCGTCCCAACATCAGGTCTGTTTTCTATGCCTTACATTCGCTTGACGCCCCCTCCGGCATTGATGAGTTCAAGTTTCGCATGGGTTACGAGGCAAAACTGGTGCGTCAACGTGTAGTCTTTCACCCGTGGCTTCAACCTTTCGCCAATAGGTTTGCCCATACGGTGACGGCGCGTCTGCTTCGGCCTTACCAGGGCAGCTATACTCTCGCTAAAGCGGAAGGCATGCTTAATTTCTATCTGCAAGGAAAGCGTCCACTCGATGCGCAAGACTGGCCTGAATGCTTGGTAGATCGCAAGAGTGAGTTGTGCGAAGCATCGCATTTTCGTGAGGAAAATACGGAGGGATAGGATAGTGAAGCTTGAAGAAACGCAACTCAGTTGCCAGATCCCGTGCCTGCAGCTCGTAGCAGGAGGGATTGTCCAAGGTCCACCGGAGTCTCTCAGCCGACGTTTGAAGCTGATGGTCAGAAGACAATTGAGCCCGGGCAAAGAGCGGCTATTCAAGAATCGTACGAACGATCTAATGAACCGGCTTTGCAGGTTAACAGGCAGAGGCACGAAACCTTCTGCTTCCCCGGCAAATGTTCCTTCGGCAGGATTGCAGGCAGGTGATCGGGTCCGGGTGCGTTCCCTAAAGGAGATTGAGACCACGCTTAACCACTGGAGACAACTCAAAGGTTGCACCTTTATGCCTGAAATGGCTGAATACTGCGGTACGACGCAGCGGGTACTGAAGCCCATGAAAAAGTTCGTTGACGAGCGGGACCTTCGGGTCAAGAAGTCAGATGGTATTATCTTGCTTGAAGGCGTTATGTGCAAAGGCACCGCGGAATTCGGCAGTTGTGATCGTTCCTGTCTTGTCTTCTGGAGAAAGGAATGGCTGGAGAAGATAGACGATAAAGAATCTTGAAGAGCTGAAGGCCACTGTTGATGACGAAAAGATTTCGACGGGCCGAACTTTTCTAAAGCCGGGAGAATGAGGGTGCGTATTCTTGAACGGATGTATCGATCAGGCCTCGGGCGGGCGATGTCGTTTGTGGCCCGCCAGATCGCCTGGATGCATAAACCATTTATGGTTTATGGATACTATGATAATTCTTCAAGAACCTTTCGTAAATTCACGCGTATAAGTAGCGATGTAGTGGTTGTCAACAGGAAGGCTCTTTCCATTGGCGATCATGTTTGGGTGGGATATCATTCGATCCTGGATGCATCAAATGGGATCACAATTGAAGAAGGATGCCAACTCGCCGCACGGGTCCATATTGTTACTCATGGAAGCCACAATTCGATCCGGTTGTTAGGAAGCGATAATGTTCATATTTCTAACATTAACAGAAGAGGATATGTCCGCGGAAAAGTGGAGATAGGCGCATATACTTTTATTGGAACCGGTTCAGTGATATTACCTGGCATAAAAGTCGGGAAAGGATGCCTAATCGGTGCAGGAACTGTTGTGACCGAAAACGTGCCGGATTATTCATTTGTAGTTGGTAATCCAGGCCGAATAAAAGGTAGCACGATTGACATAGACAAGGAGTTTTTTAGAAATGACGATTTTTCTGCCACTTACTACGATTCCGAAGCCCTGGCTTTGGTCAGGAAAGTCTCGGTTCGGAGATCGAAAAACAAAGAATGACCGAATGAATTAAGGTTCAGGTTGGGATTTAGTTCGGCCAATAAGGTTAGGGCGGATAAGATTGCTGGGAGTTCTTTTCCGGCTATGAATTACCAGTAGTCAGCTTGTAGCCCATTAACACTGCAAACGGAAGTGAAAATGCGAAGAAGCTGCATGGCCGTCATTCCTGCTGTGGTTGTGATATTGGGGGCGACCTTGTTCCTGCTGAGTGAGCATATTCTATCAGCCATCGGAGACTTTCTGGTGGTGCAGGATAAGCTTCAGCCCGCTGACGTGATTCATGTGATTGCCGGCCCGGACGAACGAACGGATTATGCCATTCACCTATACCAACGGGGCTATGCGAAAACAATCTTCTTCACAGGAGGCTGGTGCCGCTTTCACAACTTTTTCCACGGGCAACATGGTAGAGAACGAGCGCTTGAGCGAGGAGTACCATCGAAAGCAATTGCCATAGATGATTCTCCAGTAACAAGTACGTATTCAGAGGTGGTTAGGCTAAAAGAGTTCATAGATCGCGGCGGGCGCCCCCTCTTATCAATCATCGCCGTCAGCGATCCTTACCACATGAGGCGTGCCCGCTGGACTTATAAACAAGTAATGGGCGACAAGGTTGAGTTGCGCATGGCTCCTGTCCCTCTTGAGTTATCGGTAGATTATCGCCGTTGGTGGACGGACAGGGAATCAAGGAAAATGGTGAAGGATGAGTATGCAAAAATAGCATATTATTATGCAAGGTACCGATTCAGTTGGGGGTGGTTGAAAGATTGGTTGGCCTCCCTTGATCGCGACTGACTGCTCGCTGTGATGCCCCGTGCGCAAGCACGGCGAGGAATGGCGAGAAGCGACCGCGGCGAAGCCTGGAAAGGGGTGGCTCGCCGCAGTCATTCTCTACGGTTTGCGCTGGTGGCTCAACCGGACATAGAAGTTATTGTCCGTCCAAACAAGTTCAATTTACTATTCTAAGGTTAGTGGGCGGAGCCGGAGCCCCTCCGGTCCTGTAAACAAATGCGCCTATGGTCCAGCCGTAGGTATTCTCGTCAGCTGTTGCTGGAGGCCAAGTAAGATTAGTGGGGTCCAAGATAAGATTGTAGGGGGAGCCCAAATTGGCGCCGGCGCCTATGGCCGGAGAGCCCGCCTGAAGGGTATAACCCGTCCAACCAACTGCTGGATTGGTGAATAATGGATTGGATGTTGAAGCACCAGGAACAGTTCCTGCATTTGGATAGGAAATATTCTTTGAACCTGAAACACTCCTCCCACTTATGGGCGTACTAACATTATAGAAAATGTTATTGTTTACGAACCATGAACTACCCGACAACTGCATTCCCATTGGCCCGTTTGCACAAACATTGTTATAAAACAGATTCCCACTACCTGACGAGTTATCATCTTCCATATGTGCTATGCTGGAATCTGTGCTAATAAGGATATTTCCCCACACTATATTACCTGTACCACCCCAAGTTCCTTGCCAAGTGATATCTCTTGACCAACCCGTTGAGCCTTTATAAGTACCATAAATTATATTCCTATAAACCTGATTGTCATTGGAAGGCCCATCTGAACCTGTGTCTCCATAGATACCGATTCCTGCCGCGAGTTGGTTAACAATAAGGTTGTCATGTATGATAAGATTTGAACCGGCCTCCACTGCTATCCCATAAGGTTCATATTGGGTAGTGCCGTTATCATGGATCTTGTTGTAACTCATCGTAATACCATTAGTGCGATGAATATAGATAGCAGCACAAGACCCTGTGATTTCATTGTTGGACCATGTAGAACCACTCATATCAGCACGGCTACCTGAATCGTTAGATTGGCAGATTCCTGTGCCGGGACATCCATATATGTAGCAATTGCTGATATTGATAGAAGAGGTTGAGGTAGTGCTGGATGTACAATATATCCATACCCCCATTGACCCGTTAGTAAGAGCCAATCCGTTTATGGTGATGTAGTTGAGGTTGGTGATACTGATAACGCCATACGGACTCGTCCCATTGCCATTGATGATAGGCTTGGCCCCCGTCCCGTAAGAAGATATAGTAAAGGGATGACCTGACGTACCGTAAGCTCTGACCGTATATTGCCCTGTGAAAGTTTCGCCCGCCTTAAAAAGCAATCGATTACCGGCCTGACTCCCGGTCAATCCTGATTGTGCATTCGCCAGTGAATTGAAGGGGCCGGGTTGTCCCGGGCCAGCAGCGCATGTCTGACTCGTTCCATTTCCATTATAACCGCAAGTGTTATCCACATAATAATCCGCCGCCCGCAAACTTTTCGGCCACCCGGAAACTCCGAAAAGGAAAATCATCAGGAAAAATAAGCCCAGGAAATAAGACTTATTCACCATCCTACGAGAATATTTCTTCATTATGCTTCACCTCTACTTATTTTTCGTCATTTAAGTTTTTTGCGACCCAAATCGCGCTCTTTGTTGTTCTTAGCCTCTTCTAAAGGCGTGTTCGCCGGCAACTATCTCCATGGGTTTTGTCTTTCTTTTGAACTCCTTGTTCGGTCGCTCGATAACGTTGGTCGTCCGTAATGATATCCATTCCTCTTCGGGGAATGAAAAGCAGGTGAGACAGGAGCATTGAAAACGAGGGAGAACGAAGCGCAATCGAACATTGGTTTTACCTCCTAAACATAATCATCCAAGGTGCTTTTTGTCTTACCAGCGTCTTTTATAGCTGAAGCTCGCTGCGATAGTATGGTTGGCCGAAACATTGTTGAATGTGTAGGAGGCGACTGCTCCTACGGATGCCCCGTCCACGGTGACGTTGCTTATGCGGTGCCCGGTGCTCGCCGCGATGGTGAAGAATTGACTGGCCCCGGCATTTACCGAGACAGACCCCGACGGGGAGATCGAGCCGCCCCCACCTGCGCTCGCCGTAATCACATACGTGCTCGTTTGTGATGTTTGCGATACGGTAAATGCTTTGCCGGCGATGGTTGAGGCTGCGCTCCTCGATGCCCCTGTGTCAGCCGCTATCGAATAATTCACGGTGCCGTTGCCCGTGCCGCTGCTTCCTGACGTAATCGTCATCCATGAAGCTCCGCTGGCTGAAGTCCAGCCACAACCAGTCTGCGTCGTGACGCTGACAGTACCGGTTCCGCCGGCTGATCCGAAAGTCTGACTGGTTGGAGATATTGAATAGGTGCAGGCATTGTACATCACCTCATTTGAGAACACGCTTTGTTGACCGGCGCTATTATACGCAGTCACGGCAAAATAGTAACTGGGTCCGACCTGAAGGTTGGTTACTGTAAAGGTGGTCTTATTTCCGGCGTCTACGGATGTAGAGTACTTGCCGCTTTGGTTCCCGTAATAGACCTTATATCCGGTGGTGGTGGGATCCGTGCTTGCATTCCACGCTAGATCTGCCTGAGCGCCGAACGCATTCGTATCGAATAATACCGATGAGCCGAAGGAAAGGAAGAGAATCAAAACAAGGCCCAAGAATATTGGCCACGCCCTTGTCCTTGAGAAAAAGCTTACTCGATTCATTTTCACCTCTCGTGGTATTTCCAGCGAAAGCCAGCACAGGAGGCATGGTTTTCGTCTGGCAGCCTCTGCTGCCTATCCTGATTGTTTGGGACTTAGGCCCAAAGTTTTGCGTCCCGTCTTTTCGGACGGTTTGGCCTTTTCAGGCCGTCTGTTGTTCTCAATCCACCTCACACCAACTTCTCCCAGTCAGTTGCCGTCACCCCCTTTCTCAGATAAGTTCCTCGCGGAGCCGATGTAACAGTCTTCGAAACACATAGCACCGGCTTGTATGATGTCTTGGAATCGTCTTCCCTATTCATACAAGCGGTCCCTTTCTACCAAAATCGGAAGGGGGGAGTCAAGCAAAAAGATTAAGCTGTTTGTATTACTTAATTAGTATATGTAAGTAATCGCAACCTAATGGCCAAAGTGACGCAATCTCCTTCGTTGAACAACCCTTGGTGAGGAGTTGAAGCACCTCCGTCTGTCTGGGCGTGAGGCGTAAATGGTCGTTTGGAGGGTAGAATCATCAGCGCGGAAGTGATAACGGAGAATCTCGAAACCTTCGGAACCGTCTACGAACATCTCACGCAGGAGGAAAAATACGATCTGGTCCACCTGCTGGTCAAGAAGATCGTATACGACGAGGAGCCGGAGGCTGACGGCTAGGGCCGAAAGAAAGGCACAAAAAAAGGGACCTATGGGAACTGCCTCCCATAGGTCCTATTTATTTGGACTCAGCAGGTTTGCTGAGCGTAGTGCATGGCTCCCCGGGCAGGACTCGAACCTGCAACCTACTGGTTAACAGCCAGCCGCTACTGCCGGTTGAGCTACCGGGGAATTGACTAGAGTAAACACAAAAAAAGCCACAAAGTCAATAAAAGTCTGTGGTTTGGACGCCGCACCCGCGCCGGGGCAAGGATTGACAAGGTCAAGGGGAACATGCATTAATAGAAAACCTGGGGCATTGAAACCTAAGGGGGGACAGGATGAAAAAGAGAGCCTTTTGTAAGACGGGCACCACGGCCGCTGCCGCCCTTTTCGTACTCGGCCTGTGCTGCGCTGCACGAGCGGCGGATCGATATCCTTCAAAACCGATCAACATCCTGGTCGCCTTTTCTCCCGGCGGCGCAGCGGATATTTCTTCACTGGTACTCACCAAGCCCGCGGAGAAGCTCCTCGGCCGGCCTTTTGTCTTTTCCTATAACGGCGGCGGAGGGGGCACCGTTGCCATAGGCATCGTGGTGAAACAGAAGCCCGACGGGTACAATCTGGTTGCCTGCACCGCAACCGGGCTCGTCCGCGTGCCCCAGTATCGGGCCGTGCCGTACAAGCTGGACGATCTTTTGCCCATAACGAGCTTCTGCGCAACCCAATCGGGGATTGCCGCCCGCTCCGACTCGCCCTTCAGGACGCTGAAAGATCTGGTCGAATATGCCCGGAGGAACCCTGGAAAGGTTACGTACAGCACTACGGGGGTAGGCACGCCCATGCACCTCGCCATGGAGTTCATCGCGAAGAAGGAGCATATATCATGGACCCACGTGCCCTATCCCGGCAGTATGCCGTCCGTCACGGCCCTTCTCGGCGGCCACGTTACGGCGGCCTCGACGAGCACCGAGTGGGCGCCCTTCGTGCGGGAGGGGAGGCTGCGTCTTCTCGCCACCCACGGAGAGAAGCGGATGAAGATGTTCCCCGCCGTCCCTACCATGCGGGAGCTGGGATACGACTTCATAAACGACACTATCTTCATCATAGGCGGCCCCAAGGGCATGCCGGAGGAGATAGTCAGGAAGCTGGACGACGCTTTCCACAAGTCCATGAGCGACCCCGGTTTCATCGACGCCCTGATGAAGATCGAGCACGAGCCCGTATACAGAAACTCGAAGGACACCCAGAAATTCCTCCGGGGAGCGTGGGTGCGCTACGGCCGGATGATCAAGGGAATAAAGGTACCTGTCGAATTGCCGCAAAAGAAATGAGGGCGGCCGTATGAGGCCGCAGCAGGCGGCCAGCCTATTCTGGCTGGCTTTTTCCATCCTGGTCATCTGGGGGCATCCGGCCTCGGGCTGGGGAGCCTGTCTGCCCCCGGCATGGGCTTCATGTCTTTCGGCGCAGCGTCCCTGATGCCCCTTGTCCTTGCCTTCATCATGGGGCCCCTGCTGGAGCAGAACCTTCGCCAGTCGCTGATAATGTCGGGCGGTAAGTTCTCGATTTTCGTCAGCCGGCCGATTTCGGCCGTCACGCTCGCCTTGGCCTTCCTGCTCCTCCTGTCGAACATTGTCCCCTTCATGAAAAGGCGGAGGAAGGAGTATGAGGAGTTCAAAGAAGAGTAACGGTAGGAAACTCCCCTTTCGGCGCTCATTCTGCGACTTTTGCGCTATCGGGGGATAGCTGCGCCGCCGGTCTTAATTAACGGGCTTTTGCGGCCGCCCGCTCTTCGATTGCCTTTGCGGGCAGATACTCCTTTTCCCAGACCGGCTCGATGAAGTCGGCGTACCTCCGCGCGTACTCGTCCAGATCGCGGGCGCGGAAGGTGTAGATCTCTTCAGCCCCCGGGTGGGTGAAGCGGGGTCTTGTAGCTTTTATGATCTCTCTCGCGATTTCGGGGTTGTCGATTATCATGCAGGGCCGCAGGTGGTTCTCGTTGTGGGGCTGCCTTTCCCTGATCGCCTTGAATAGAGGGCTCATGAGCGCTTCTTTCAGCGTCGTCTCCCTCACGTTGTGGGTTGCTATGTGCGTGTATACGCACGGCTCGATGTCCCCCTTGGCATTGACGTGGAAATACTTCTTGCCGGCAGCGATACAGCCTTCGACGTGGGGGCCGTCGTTCCAGAAATCTACGAAGAAAAGCGGCTTTGTCTGCCTGAACTCGGAGACCTTCCTCCTCAGGTGGTCGCGCTGCTCCGGGGTGACCAGGAGGGAAAAATCGCTCTGCCCGTTTACCGGCATGTATAGAAAATACATCTGTATAAGGGAGCCCAGTTGAATCATCCTGTCTACGAAGTCGTCGGATGAGACTACGTCCGCGTTCCTGCTCGTCACCGTTGCGGAAGAACCGACAATCACCCGCTCTTCGGTGAGGTACTCAAAGGCTTTCAATATTTTCTTGTAGACCCCCTTGCCCCTCCACTGGTCCGTCTCGGCTTCATAGCCTTCGTTGCTTATGATCACGATCGTATTGAGTCTCCTGAAGCGCTTTGCAATCTCGCGGGTCAAGAGCGTGCCGTTCGTGTACACCTGAAAGGTAATGTCGGGATGCTCCTCAAGCATCCTGAAAAGATGGGGATATACGAGAGGCTCGCCGCCGAGGATGGTTATAATGGATATTCCCAGCTCTTCGCACTCTTTCAGTACCTTGTCCACCACCTCGTAAGGCAATTCATGCCTCAGGCCGTAGCCGAGGGTATAACAGCCTTTACAGCGGAGATTGCAGTTGAGGGTGGGGCTCAGTATCATGGCAAAGGGGGGCCAGAAACCCCAAGTCTCCAGGGTCTTCGTCTTCTTTTGCCAACCCGCGAACCAGGCATTATTGAAAAGGGAATGGAACAGCTTTACCTTGCTTTCATGGGGAAGGTAGTCCGAGACCCTTTTGAAGAGCCTGTGTATGGCGTGGTCCGGGCTTTGGAGCATCGACCTGATGGCCCTTATGGCTACAAGAACGTCCTCCGCGTTGGTCAGCTTTTCCGCAAGGAGGGTCAACTGACTCAGGGTTTCGTCGGAGCACGCGTCGAGGAGCTTTACGATAATTTGTGAGATTTTCCTGGAGGCACTCGATTCAACCACTTCCCTTACACCCATTTCAATCCTCCCGCGAGACGAGCAAGGTTGACCGCAAGGTGTTCAAGCTTGGTTGTTATTTTCTTTATAACACAGGTGTCTTAAAAAGTCCCTCCTTTCTTTTAAGGTATGGATGAGAAAGCTGAAAAGCCGCCCGGCGGCCGATGGAGGGCGCCAGGCGGCCTCGCGAGATGGGCACATAAGCCTGCGAGGGTTAGCGATTAACGGGAGGAAACGTTTGAAGTTCGGGCGCCGCTGTGCTATAAAAATAGTCTCAGAGTGTGGGCCGCTAGCTCAGTCCGGTAGAGCAGCTGACTCTTAATCAGGAGGTCGTAGGTTCGAATCCTACGCGGCCCACCAAAAATATCAATGATTTAGGCGCTTTTCAGACAATCCCCGAAAAAGCCAAGTTGGAAAAATAGGTCAACATCAGGAAAACCGACCCCCGGAATGCAACAAAAATGCCCAGGGCATTTTTGTTCCCCTGGGCGTTTTTGCTATCACTTGCGGCCATTGCTGCACCCAGATCGCTAGACGCCGTCAGGCGGATTCCGGGTCTGTTCAAATTCCGTCCTCGTCCACCAGCTCCCTGACCCCAGCAGAATGCTTAAGATAGGCGCCGATACGTTCCCTCAGTTGAAAATCGTTGCCACCGGCTCCTCTACGCTCGCAGCGACCAGCAAATTCCAGGACACCCTGACGGGCCGGAAACGCCTCGTCCACCTCACCCCCGTTTTATGGGACGAGCTTACCGCGTTCGATACTTCTCTGATGAAGAGGCTTTACCACGGGGGCTCCCGCAGGCCCTGCTGGCGGATACAAAGCGGCCGGGCTTTTACAGGGAGTGGATGGACTGCTTTTTTGCGCGGGACATTCAGCGAGAGGAAGAAATAAGGTGCCGGGGGGGACGCCGGAGGACGAGAAGAGGCGCATCACGGCGGCAGGCCGGACCTGTCCGAACTGGAATGCAACTCGCCCGCCCCCCTCTTCCACGTCTGGATCAGCACGGGCCTGCGCCCTAATGCCGGCTAGTCCGTCGTGACCGATTCCTTGACCTTGTGGTATGCCTCTTTCGCCCCGGCGATGGTCGATTCCACCTCGGCTTTCTTCTGCTGGAGCACCTCCGCCCCCTTCTGCATGGCCGTCGATATTTTGCCCCTCGCCTCGTCGTAGTAACCCTCTGCGTTCTCTTTCGCCTCCTGCACCATCTCCTTGATCTGCTCTCTCGTCTGACGCCCCGATTTGGGCGCCAGGAGCAGGGCCATGACAGCACCTATTACTCCGCCGAGCACAAATGAGAGTACCCACGAGCCCGAGCATGCCCCATATTCTTTCTCTTCCGGCTTCATGCTTTTCCTCCTTCCGTATTTTTCGAATCGTAAAAGACCTCGAACTACCCGGGATATCAGGCGCCTCTATCTTGCCGAACCCACCCGGAACAGGCTCTTCAGGAACACCTCGAAGCCCGTCTTAAGCCCGGCCCGCAAGCCGTACATTGATGCGGCCGTCTCTATTTTGAGGTCCTGGATGAGATCGCCAACCTCCCGCACGTTCCCCGCCAATTGTCCTATCCCTTCGCCCACGTCCCGTATCGACCCCGAGAAGGTCCCTATGTTGTCGGTCACGATGCCCACGTCATCGGTGATTTTTCGCAGGCTTCTCAGATCCTGGTTGATCTGGCCTGCCGCCTCCTTCACGGCCTGCTCCGCCGTGTCACAGAACTGCTTCATCGCCTTTACGGCATCGAGCAGCCTCACCATGAGCACGATCGCGAAGATCACGAAGGCCATCACTGCCGCCGTAATCAGGCCGAACAATACCTCGTTCGGTGTCATTGCCATATGCCCCTCCCTTTAGGAAAT
>Ga0116120_1000820_pt1 | contig 24156 bp, 28 predicted proteins | sample June2015DPH_11_1_3_FD_89724 | JGI IMG/M metagenome (GOLD analysis project Ga0116120, IMG submission 89724) | Peatland microbial communities from SPRUCE experiment site at the Marcell Experimental Forest, Minnesota, USA - June2015DPH_11_150 | ecosystem: Environmental > Terrestrial > Soil >... | reverse complement strand
TATTTATATAAATACAGAAAGCGGGGATATTTGTTAATGGTTTGGCAAACGGCTTAAAAGCCACGGAGACACAATGAAAATTGTGTCTGAAATGTTCGAAGAGCTTATTGAGGAAATCAGACTTTTAATCAGAGGCGAAGAGTTTGTCGATGAACCCAAAGTGCCTCAAGTCAGCAGACGTCACGAGAAGCCAAAGGTCGAAAGCATCCAGGTACCCGGGAAAAAGTGGAGCTCGAAGGACGAAGAGAAGCTGCTCAAACGCTGGGGCGAGGTCGACGGCAAACCGATGGTACGTGCCAGGACCCTTGCACCTGAGTTCCCAGGCAGGAAGCCTGAGGCAGTGTACCAAAAATGTTGGGCATTGAAATCAGGTTACAAACAGATAAGGGTAAGAAAACGCAGCAGGCGATATGTCAGGCCTGCTGCGATAGCTACCAAAATTGAGGAAGCACATGCACAGGCAAATCAGGCCAACGGCAACGCCGCTGCCAAGAGATTCTGGCAAAAACTCGAAAGATTATATGAACTCGAAATTAGCCCCATTACGTGAAGTCGGGCTCAACATATGGTTCGTACCTGTTCTCGAGCTTTTTCAGAACGTAGAATGGGCCTTTGAGTTCATGGCCACACGTGGCGCATTTTTCTGTTGTTACTTCGTCAACGATTCCCCAAGAAATCAAATACTCTATGGCTCTTTCGATCTGTTTGGCCCTTCCTCCGTGACTGCTGACTTTCCTCCTCTTTCGGATATCCGCTAGCGTTACGAGTGTTTTTTCCATGTGAAGATTTTGCATGTCTTCTATGGTTTCTTTCACTATTGTTTTCCAGTCTAGAAATCGGTTCTCTTCTTGTCGAGACATTGACTAGATTCTCCATAAGGTTAGGGGACAATAATGAAGTAGGTTGACAAACTATTAAACTTATTGTTTAGGAGGGAGTGAAATAGAAACTGAAAAAGTGGAAAAAGGCATCATCACATCCACGAGAAAAGTTTTCGAGCTTGGCGGTAGCAAAGCCATAACTCTCTCGCACAAGTGGGTGGACATTCAACGATGGCTCGGCAAAGAAGTGACTGAGCTCGTCTCTTTGTCCAACTCGGTCATCGTATTGGTTCCGCCAGGGCAGGAGAAAAAGGCTTTAGAAATTCTGAAGCAAATTGAAAAGGAGATTGCGCCAAAACCTTGAAAGAAAAAAGTCCTGAAGGCCTTGGCCGGCCTCCAAAGACGACTCGGACAAATAGCATATTGGTACATCTCATTAATCAGGTTTTCGCAGAAAGGGTTCTTCATGACATAGATTTTGCCAGCTGTGGTAATTGCGCGAGTTGGGCCGGTCGATGCTTGCGAGGAGCCCGGTTCAAAATTGCAGCTGATAGTCCCTGCGCGCAGTTTGTTCCGAGAAACCAGGCAACTTTCTCAACTGTGCCCTTGAAGGTGTCTAGATGAGTCAGATTTCTCTGGACCAGGCTGCCGTCTACACCAAGTTGTGCGAACTTGACGCTTTGAAGAAGCTTGTGGCAGAGCAGGCCAAAACGATTGAGGAATTGAAAGAACGAATCATCAAACTGGAAGCCGATGCCGGCGTGACGAAAACAGGCCTCAACGAGATTGGCAATGCATTGGAGCTTCGCGGGATCCTCAAAAATGGTGAGGCTGTTGAAGCTTCCGAAAAAGGCGAACCATGGGATCCCCAGAAAATCAAATGGACAAGTGCCGAGGGCTCGAAAGGCGAGTATGAACGTTCAGAAGACGTCGACAATTCTGATTTCAAGAAGATGCTGCAGGACCTGGGAACACATAAGGGCAAGTTGCATCGAAACGGTTTATTTTATTGGATTTTCACGAATGGCGCCGTGGTAGGACGGAAACGGAGGGGCAAGAGTTGAGCGAGGCTGCTTGCCCTCAATGTGGCAAACCCATGTTTCTGAGCTATATAGACGATGCAGCTACGAAATGGTACAAATGTTCCGCATGTGGAAAAACTAAGTCTTTTCATGCGACTTCAGAAGAGAAACTCAGGCTAATACACCAAATGAAAGAGATCCATCGACGGCGCGAGGACAAGCCAAAGATAAGGAACCACTGCGGGCAATGTGCGGCCTTTCACACTCCCTTTTGCACTTGGGAGTACATTAATTTTGATGATGAGGAAACTAGACGAGCCTTACACGTTGACGCTGAAGCATACGCATGTAGCCTATTCTTTCCCAGGTTGAAGTTCCCACGCAAACTGTCAGCTGAGAAGTTCGAACAGAGGGTCGAGAACCTATGAGCGAAGATGATCTAGACATAACCCTTTTCTTCGATGACCCATTAACGGACATCCATCCAAGCACAGGCGTAGTGGACGGCACAGCATACGTTGGTGTGTGGGTTCCAGGCCAGGTAACAGACAAGGAAGGCCATGTGAGCAACCGAGATTTCCTCTGTCTCATAACTGACAAGCGACAACAGATTCTCGCAACAGTCCAGGAGCTTATCAAACACCATTGGCGTCTTGCATACAAACCCATTCATACAGAGAACCGATGGAATCTTGCCCAGGTTCAAAAATGGCTGAAGAACAAAGCCTCTGCAAGCAACCCCTCAAACTTGTTTGAGGATATCGTCAAACTTTATCAGGAATTCATAGAGTTCCCAGACGAAAAAACCTATGACTTGCATGCATTGTGGAGCATAGGCACGTACTTCCACCACCTTTTCAACAGCTTCCCCTACCTGTACTGCGGAGGCATAAAACGCAGCGGAAAAACGAAGACTTTGACCGTGCATTATGCCATAGACTTCAACTGCATCCTCAGCGGAAACATGTCCAGCAGCAGTATCTACAGAATAGTGCAGAATCAACGCGCAACCCTAGCCATAGACGAAACTGAGAAACTGTCAAACCCGCAGCGAGCCCAAGAGTTTCGGAATATCCTTCTTTCAGGCTACAAGAAAGGTGTTAAAACCTATCGTATCGGGAAGGACTCGAAGGACCGATTAGAGCCAGAGTCATTTGAAGGTTTCAGTCCCAAGTTGTTAGCCAACATTGGAGGCCTAGGCGACGTCCTGGAGGACCGTTGCATATTCACTTTTCAACGTCGCAGCTTGAACAAGGCCATTCTGAACAAGGAAATAGACTTCATGCAACCGCGTTTCGCAGAGCTGCGCGGAAAACTGTATATGCTATTCCTAGCGCATTGGCAAACGGTCGCGGGAATCTACGCGGAACTCAGTGAACTTGGTGAACTAAGTGAGCTATGTGAACATGTTTTAACCCCCTATTCTGGCTTGCCAGACGGAAAACAGTATGTTTATGGAAGAGAACTTGAACTGTGGCGACCACTTCTAGCCCTTGCCTATTTCTTTGACGCCGCTCAGCCTACCCCTGAAATACGTTCACCGCCTACACTGGGTTCACTATGTTCACTGATGTTAGACTACGCTTGTACCATGGCCAAACAGCGTCACACTGAAAACATGACCGAGACTGGCGACGAGATACTGATAGGCTGCTTACTCAAAATTGTTGTGAAGGAGTCAACCGACTACATCAAAGTGAAAGAGATTCATGAGTTTATGGTCAAACAGTTTGAGGACCGCGAGGACTGGCTGACCAACAAGTGGATTGGGAACGCCCTTCGGCGTCTAGGATTCACTGAAAAACGCAGAGTGGGAAGCGGCTATGAGTACAAGATAAGCTACTCCGACCTCGAAGACCTCAAGAAAAGAATGCAGATCGAAGAGTCCCCAGAACCTGAATCAGAGAAGGCAACAATGGTTTCCTTGAAGGACTGGTGCAAGACCGAACAGGCCACAAACGGAAGCAGCGAGATCTCCCTAATAGACATGCAGAACTTTATCGAGAAAACTCTGCACATTTCGGACTCTTCAACCGTGGTTGAACACGCGAAAAAATTGGAGATCATTATGCCGGGTCCTCCTGGAAAGGTGATTGTTCTATGAATGAAAAAGAAAGAATCGCTTCATGTCTCACAGTCGACCAGGGGAGAGTGCGACAGGGTTGCCCTCCACAACGGACTAAGACATATCCTCAGCAGGCGAACGGGAGGGCGGGTGTAATCGTAGGCCCGGCCTGCCGACCCCGCAAATCTCCCCTGACAGTCGAAAACGCAAAGCCTGGAAAAATTATGTCACTTAACACACTATGCCGAAGCCGCTTAGTCATACCTAGCCAACTTAGAAGTCGAGCTCTTCACGTGCGAATCATTGAGTCAGCATCGCGGAACTATCGTGTTGTGTTTGTAATGGCTCTCCATTACCACGCTAAGTTTAGGTCATTTTTTCTATCCAGAAAAGTTATCACTTGTAGTTGCATTGTTATGGAGGCATGAATAATGAGCATGAAACCATCGAGAGTTTTCGTAGGCAAAGTCAAGAAACGCAATATCGGATTGGAAACACTGTTGCGGATTTCACAGCATGGCGACGGAGCTTACTTGTTTTTGCCCAAGGATATCGTCGACGTTTTCCATCTAGTGCCGGGCGACAGGGTTCAAGTGAAATTGACCGCGTCTTACAGGTTGATTTCAGGCGTCGAGCAGGAAGAAGAGGACGCAACACGCCAGGAGAAGATTGAGTCGACGCTTGTGGTTCCGAGGCCGCGTCGACGTCGAAAGCGGAATTCTAACGAGCCCACACAGGGCCTTGAAGAGAACATCGAAGAAGTGAGTGAAAATGAGTGATGTCGTTCAGCCTCTCGGTCCACAGAAGCGTGAGCGCCGTACCGACTTGCAACCTAAGGGAAAGTCGCAAGACTACGACCCTCAAGAGCAACGTGAAATTCGCGTCAAATGCGAGTTGTTGTCAAGAGAAATCTTAGCGAGGAAGAAGAAATGAAAGTCAAGGTTGAATGGAGAGATGCTGAAGTCTGGAGATCACTTTCGGTCGACGTGAAGACGTCCAGGCGTGGCAATTTCACTTTCAAACATGCTGGTAGAGTCTATGTTTTCCGTCAGAAGAGAGACGGTGAAGAGGTCTTGGCTCTTGAAAATGGGAAATGGGTCAAAACAGGCAGAATCACTCGAGGCGACATATTTCTCGGCCCAGGCATCAGTTACGACGAATATGTCTCAACCCCTGAAGGCATGAAAAATGTCAAAGCAGCATTAGAAAGTTTTCTTTCAGACCGGAGGTGAAGAGAACGAGAAGTTTTGAAATGGAAATCATCAACGAATTCAAGCATGCAGGCTACAGCTGCGGGCTCAGTCCCAAGTCCTTGTGGATCCGCGGCCACCTGCTCCAGGTGAAAGAGGATTATGGAAGTGCCATGTTTAAGAAATACCAAAGTTTCATTTTGGAAGCCAGAGCTCAGGGCGCCAAGGTAAGAAACTCAAAAGAAAGCACTTTCCACTCAACCCTTTCAGAATTGCGGCAGCTTGGCCTCATCCAGTCAAGTCCGTACGTCTGGGGTCCTAGAAAAAGACGTTACTACAAACTTGCACCGAAGGGAATCAACGAAGGATTATGGCATAATCCAAGATTGCAGTTGTACCGAAAGTCATGGCGGAAGACGTTGAAGAAGTCGAAGCCTCTTGGACGAAGGAGACGGACAGTCAGCGATGCAAGTTGAAGAGAGTAAGAGGCAGTTAAGAAGCAGTTCTCCTAGTTCATTTCCGAGTCAAGTAGACTTGACTCACAGTCATTCTGGTTTTCCTCTCATATAGTGGGGTTGCTGGTTCTTCTAGGCTTAACTACGCCTCTAGTGCCTCTACACCTGCTAGTACGGTTTCCAGATAGTTCTCAGATGTGTCCTAGTGAAGCTTCCAGTCCACTAGGAGCAACTGGCACCAACTATGAGAGTACATATGAGTCCAAGCTACAAACTTCGACTTTGCACGTGTGAAGTGGCTTCGGGTTTGGCAAAAATGGAAACATTGCGAAACCATCATACCGCCTCTAGGTCTGTGCAAAAATCGAAAGAAACTTTACGGAACTGAATGGAGTCCAAGATTCCATGATGGTTTTCTAACGTTCCTTAGAATGATTTTTCTCCCAAAATGGAATAGATTTTGCAATAAATTGCAATACGGCATTGGTGTTAATGTCAATTAACAAATATTTTCCATCCCAAACCGCATTGGCATTTCCAGAAAAAACCCGACCATTTTGGCACTTTACACGTGGCAAGACCGTTTTCCTTCAAAAATTCTAGGATTTTCATTGAACGGTTCTACATAGTACTTATATACGTAGTACGTACATAATGGCATTGTTTGGCACACCTCAAAACAGGTTCAACAAGAACGAAAGTGCCAGACAAAAACCAATGGAGTGATGTAATGCAAATCTCAAAAAAGGTTCTCGTGGTCTTGTTAGCCTCAATTGTTCTTGTCTCCGTGACATTGACCTATGCGCTCGTGACCTATTATCGGCAAGTGCCAACGACCTTCCAGATCGTCAGCTCTTACAACATCGGCGTGGTAGATGCTGTTTCGGGTGCAAATTGGACTTCTTGGGACATTGGAACGAAACACCGAACTGATTTTCCTGTATCATCTGGAGCGAAGAACGTGACTTGGAATGGCGATGCGCCCAATGGCATTTACCTCAGATGGAACGCCACAGGGTTCGACAGTAGCGTGACCGTTTCGGCTGAATACTTCAACGGTGCGGGTTGGGCTGTTTGGGACGAAACCGTGAATTTGCCAATGGGACAAGCGTATCCAATGCATCAGGTTCGTTTCAGCCTCTCTGTGCTTTCCTCAATTCCAGACGGGAACTACACAGGCACGATTTACTTGAACGCTGAACCAAAGTAGCCAATTTGACAAAATCGCCTTAAATCTCCCTTTTTTTCCTCTTTCAGTTTTGAACACTTGACGAAATGGAAACTTACCGTCTTTTCGCAAAGTTTTTTCTGACGAACCGAATGGCAGTTTGCACGTGTGAAGTGGCTTTGAGGTAATGCTGATTTTTCGGAAAACTTGGCGGTAAGAGAGGGTTCTCTGAAAGCCAAAGTTCACGTGAAGGCTAGAAGCCTAGGCTATTTCTACACCTTTAGCCTAGCCTTTTTGACTCAACTTTGGGCTGTCCTGCATAGTTCTGAGCCGCTGTTTCGTCTCTTCGACCATTTTGAGCAGGGCCTCGTTGCCTCCCTTTTCTCCGACAACCAGGAGCATTGTCAGAAACTCCCTCGATACATTGTCAAACGTATTCGTCACGACGTCCATGCGCTCTTCCAAGGCTTTGATTTCCTCGTCTTTCTTTCTGAGTTCTTCCTGGACTGTTTTTGAAAGTCCATTCTTCAATGCGGACTGCAGTCTCAGGAGGTCGATGACGTTGACGCTTATCATGGTTTCTCTGGTTTTCTGCAGGTCGCCCAGGTAGGCGCCGCCGAACCGTACGTCGTGGCCGGTGCAGAGATCTATCAGGTCGTCGGAGACTTTGTTTCGGAGTTGTGCTGAGAACCACATGCGGCAGCAGTGGAAGCTCAGGCGTTTCTCATTGTCTCTTATTCCAGAAACGTCGCACAACTGTTGAAAGATGTCGTTACACAGCTGCGGGTTTATGGGCTTGTTCTTGTATCCTGGGAAGAGCCAGCCTTCGAAGAGCTTGAGGCTCAGAATGTAGGTTTTGAGGATTGCTTGAACTTCAGGAGTTAAGACAAGAAGGATATCCTCGTTAGTCTTCGGTCTGAGCAGCTCGACGAACTCGAGAGTTTCTCCGTTGAGCTTGCCGGCAAACTGTTCTATATGGAGACTTGAAACGGTGCTCTCGTCCTGTCCCATAAGGCCTAAGGCAAGGACCGCCTTATCTCGAAGACTCGCAACTCTGAAAAGGGCCTCGAGCTCCGAGGCTAACAGCTGATGTTTCTTCTTCTCAGGCTTGGGCTTTTTCATCCGCACGTCTTTCTTGATGAACTTCTTCAGGTTGATGGGCAAGTTGTGGAAGGCGAAGAAGCTCATGACGGAGTTTACGGCTGTCCTGGCCGTCTGCTGGCTGAGAGGCTTGTCCTTATATCGTCCGGTCCATCCTCCCTTGTGGCCTTTCCGGGAGCCCATGCGCTTGGCCTTGACCTCACCGCTCAGGAGAAGTTTGTAGAACCCGAACAGCCTGGAGGGGTAGTAATCGCATGTTTCGGGGTTTGACACTTGGACACGAAACTCTTGGAGCATTTCCCTGCCAGTCTTCTGCATGTGCTCCTCAAAGAGTCTGAAGTATGACCTGTAACCGCCCTGCGTGTTCAAGCTGCTGCAGGAGTCAAGCCAGTTCTGAACTGGATCCGTTTCTGAAGACATATGGCCTCTGAAGCCGTCGTTATATCAGATTTCGTTTATAAGATTTTGTTTTCAAACCGTCTTTCTACAAATCAAAACAAAATACCAAAAAGATATTGATGCTTGGTGATCAAACTCAACTGTCGTTCATCACGCTTTTCTTTGGAGTTGTGATGTTCATTTTGGTCATGTTTTTGCCAGCATTTCTTGAATTGAGAAAGCCTAAGGATGCGGGGCCTAGAAGAATTGAGGGGAACGTTGTGTCAAGCAAATATCAAGTGCAATTGGCTTCTATAGAAAGAACTGAGGAGACTGAGGCAGATCTGGCTCTCATAAAGAGGATTGTGAATATTCTTTCAGTTCTGCCGAATCTGGAAACCTAGACTTGTCTTTTCTTCAAGAACAGTGCAGCGCTTCTCCACCTGTCGCTGGCTACTTGCAGGTTGCCGACGACTGTTCCATGGAGAGAATAGAAAATGTAGCAGAGATACGTGCATCGAGTACAGTTGCTGTAGCTTTGTCTTAGGCGGTTGAATTTTCCGCTGTTCCAGAGATCTGGCAGGTCATCAATGGATGCCACTGGATCGTGAAGATGACAGCCTGCGACCCTACCTAAATTATCTATCATGAGGAAGTTTTGAAGTGCGTGACATCTCCATGTCCTTTTGTTCTCCGAGTAAAGGGTTTTGACGGCTTCCAGTATTTTGTTTGTGATGAGAATCTGACCGCTTTTCCTCTTTAGCGCGGCGAGAGAATTACAAAGGTCAACCATGGCTTTTCTGTCGGTTATCACAAATTCGTCGTTTTGTTTTCCGATCTTGAAGAGTTGACATCGTTCTCCCGAAGGATCGAAGGAGTAGAGGCTGTACCATACCGGGATTTTCTTTGCTAGGAAGTGGTTGGTGATGTCGGTTATTTCGTACAGATTAAGCTGTGAAATTGTTGGTGCTACACCTACGCGAATTCCCTCTTCGCTCAGTTTCTCTACCGCATGCATCGCTTCATTCAATGCGCCTGGAACGCCTCTAATGTAATCGTTTTTTCTTGGGTCCAAGCTATCTATAGAAATCGCGACTAGGTCCGCGTGGCGCAAGGCATCAATTTTCTGGGCAGCCATGCTTCCGTTGTCGTACACTGTTGTGATGAACAACCGTGAAGAATACTCTATTATCTTGTCAATGTCTTCTCTTAAGAGCGGGTTTCCTCCAGAAAGCACAACTTCTATGACGCCGAGCTCTTTGAGAGCATCTAATCCTTTCTTGATTTCTCTGGTTGACAGCTCTTTTGTTTCCTGTTCTTGCCAGACGCTGCATCCTCTGCAGCGGTAGTTGCATCTTCTTGTAAGCATCCATTGGGCGTGATAAGGTCTATTGGGAGTTAGTGAACGGACAATAATGCCCCTGGCTTTCTCCACCGTCGTCATCAACGAACGCCCGTGTTCATTAAATCATGGTTTCAACTTGTTTTATATAAGTTTCTGATGAATCGTGAAACCTCGCGCTAGACAAGCTCTGTTGCTTAAGGAACCGATCGGATATGAGCCTGAGATAAACATTTATTCTATAAGCGATTCAGAGTGGCTTGTTTCAACTGAAGGCCTCAGAATGCCGTCAATGAACGAGAGAGATTGACTATGATGAAGCCTGTGGACGTTGTCATACTCACGAAGAATAGCGAGAGGCTGTTGAGGAAGTGTATTGATTCAGTTTATAGAAACATCCCCGTCAACAGCCTGATTGTTGTTGACGGTTGCTCCACTGATAAAACTTTGCAGATAGTGAAAGAGTTTCAGGAGAGGCATGGGAATGTCATTTTTGTTGAGGACAAGGGAACCAGGGGCAGTGCCAGACAGAAGGCAATGAACAAGGTGACAAGTGATTGGTTCATGTTTGTGGATAGTGATGTCCTCCTATCTGAGAACTGGTTTGCCAAAGCGGAAAAGCTGATAGAAGATGACATAGGCGCGATTTGGGGAATCGAAATATGGTCTGTGCTGAGAAAAATGAAGATCCTGAGGCTGTTTGAAAGGGTCACGTTGAAAATATTTGAAAAAAGAGGCGGAACACACGACTTGCTGGTACGACGCAAGGCTATTGAAGACATCCATGTGCCTAGTTACTTGCATACTTACGAGGACGCCTACATCAAATCATGGATCTGTAAAAAAGGCTATAGGGTAATCGGGGTCTATGAGCCTTATTGCCTTCATTTTCGGCCGAACAAAGTTTGGACTATGAAGCAGAACATCAGTTTCGTAATTAGCGATCTCAAGTTTGCCGCTCGTCACCCTTCGCTCATGCTTTCTTATGGATTCTACGCGGGTATTGTCATATATCAAATCGTGTCACACAAATGCAAGCTGGTCGATTAAGACGGCATATCAGGCTAGGGAGTCGGCGAGTGTTCTAAAGCCTGCCAAAGCTGGTCAGTCACGGGTCTAGCTAGAACCCCAGTCTTGCCATTTTCATGTATAATCAGTCGCTTTTCTCGTGAAGGAAGGAACTCTCCTATGATCTCTGCGTGAACCCTTTTTTTCCTTAGAGTCTTTACAATCTCTTCAGCGGATGCTGGTTCGGAAGCGACCAGTAGGCTGCCTGAGGCTATGAGTTGAAGAGGGTCTATTCGATAGAACTCGCATATCTTCACAGTTTCAGGTTCTACTCTGATTTTTTCGCCAGAGATTTTCACGCCCAGATTTGATGCGTCTGCCATCTCGTGTATAGCTCCTGCGATGCCTCCTTCGGTAGGGTCATGCATGGCGTGTACGCCCCCTGTTTTGAAGGCTGTTAGAGCATCTTTTACGATGCTGATTCGTTTGTAGAATTGTTTTGCACTTTTCAACGTTGCAGCGTTCAGTACTTCTTTCAGCTGATTCTCCCTGTCTGACGCGAGAATTGCAGTGCCTTCGATTCCAGCGCTCTTAGTTAGAATAAGCTTGTCGCTTGGCTTTGCCCCGCCTGCCGTCACATACCTGTTCTTTTCAGTCACGCCTATCGCGCAGCCTACAACTATAGGGCTCTTCAAGCCAGGTGTCGTTTCGCAATGTCCGCCCACAATCGCTATTCCCAGATCCTCTGCGGCCCTACTCATTTGCGTGGTTATTGTTTCAACAGTTGCCCTGTTCGACTTTTCTGGTAGCAATATGCATGACAACATGAATCTTGGCACACAGCCGAAAGTGGCCACATCATTTGCATTCACGTTTACTGCAAGCCAACCGATGCGATCTATCGCTCCTGTGATCGGGTCCATGGATGAGATCAAGGATTTATTCCCAACATCGATGATTGTGCCATCGATACCGGTCGATGGACCTAGAATTACTTCTGGACGTTTGGCGCCCAAATTTCTGAACACTACATCTTTTAAGATGTCTGCAGGGATCTTTCCAGGAGGCAATGTCATTTTGGTTCACTTGTCGGACGTATAATCGTGACCGAAGCTTTTAAGCTGTAGCAAGTCTTGAATAGAAGTTGCTTTGTCTCTAAGAGAGAGTTCAGTCAAATTGAGCTGGGTTGGTTTAATGGAGAGTCAATTTGAGAAGCAAAGGCAAGTAAGGCTCATCCAAGTAGCCTATTGCGGAGTGATGGCAGCAATTGTCGCGATTGCGACTGCTTTGGTGCAAATTCCTGTTCCAGCAACCAAGGGCTACTTAAACTTTGGTGACATAATGATTTTTGTGAGTGCACTGGTTTTTGGTCCAATAATAGGAGGCTTTGCGGGTTCGGTTGGATCATCCATATCAGATGTTGCCACGGGCTACGCGTACTTTGCACCTTCCACCTTCTTGATAAAAGGTATAGAAGGCACTCTTGCGGGTTTGATATCAAATAGGAGAAACGTCAGAAGGGACATAATAGCAGTGGTCTTTGCAGGGACAGAAATGGTGACTGGATACTTCTTGGCCGAGTTCTTTCCACTTCAAATTGGATGGGCGGCTTTAGCCGAGGTGCCAGTCAACATCGTACAGATTGCAGTGGGCGGATTGATTGGTATTCCACTTGCCTCCATTATCCGTAGGAGACTTCCTGAAACATGGAAAACGAAGAAATAGGAACTCTGGCATTAGGGCCGTCGCATTTAGTCTGAGTAGTCTGAGCTTTCTAGGTCCTCCTTTCACAGCTTGTTACTGGCATTATGGATGTTAGCTAAAGGCGTTTAAGAACCGTGTTGATCCAGTCAAATCAAAGGATATCAAAACTTGTTTACCTGGTTTACCAAAAAATGATGTGGAGGGCTGTTCTTGTCACATTTAGGACGGAAGACCTAAATGTGAGTCTTTGGAGAATAGCAGACAAAATAGGAGTTGACTGTAATGAGCGAAAAGGAAGATCATGTGAGAATGCACAAGGAAGCCAACACGCTTTTTGAGGCTGGAAAGTATAAAGAGGCTGAAGACATCTTTTTGAAGACTGGTGAATTGTACTACAAGGTTCAGAATTTCTTCGATTCGGCATCAATGTACTACAAGGCTGGTGAATGCGCTTACGCGCTCAAGGACTACAAAGTGGCGGTTGAATTTTTCACGAAATCGGCTGATCTGTCTTTTCAGAAGGGGTTTGATAGGTTCGGAGTCAGCGCCCTCGAATATGCAAGAGACAGTTACAAGGCCATGGACAATAAAGCCAAGGTCAAAGAATTGGAGAAGAAAATAAAAGAGGTCAAGGAAAAACTGGAAGCTTCATTCTAGACCAAAGACTTCAGTGCTCGATTGTTTTTTCTCGATCGGCTAATGCTTATCTTTTTAATCGTACCATCTAGGAGCCAACCGCGACATTAAGGCAAAGTCATGTCGACCAAGTTTAAGACTCTGGCGGAGTTGGGTGAAAAGCTGGAAGCTACGAGGAAGCGTCTTCTCATGATAGATGCTGTTTCCGAATTCCTTGAGCGTTTAGAGCCTAAGGAGGTTGAGCCCGGTGTCTCGATGCTTCTTGGAAGGTCTTTTCCAAAATGGAGTCCACAGACTCTCGAGGTCAGCTGGGCCACGCTCAGCGAGCTTATAAGGCGCATTACAGGCGTTGAATGGAGCGTTTTTGAAGAGGCTTTCCGTGAATCGGGTGACATCGGTTCGGCGACAAAAAAGGTTTTTGAGAACAGCGGGGTCAAGCGGCAGGCTGTGCTCTTTGAGGAAGCATTAACGTTGTTGGAGGTCAGGCGCAGTCTGGAGGCCATAGGTGAAACGGTCGGTAGCGGTTCCAGAGGGAGGAAGGAGAGGTTGATAGCGGTTTTGCTGAGCCGGTGTTCACCTTTTGAAGCCAAATACTTGGTGAAGATTCTCATAGGTGAGATGCGAACGGGTTTTCATGAGGGTCTGATGGAACAAGCAGTTTCCAAGGCTTTTGATGTTCCATTGAAGGTGGTCCAGGAAGCAACGATGATTGTGGGCGATATTGGTGAGGTCGCCGCAATCGCCAAGACCGGAGGGGCAGATGGATTGGCCAGAAAAGGCTTCGAGGTTTTCAGGCCTGTCAACCTTATGCTCGCACAGATGGCAGACGGTGTTGCGGAAGCTTTGGCCGAGCACGGTGGTAGGACAGCCTTTGAGTACAAATACGACGGGGCTCGAGTTCAGATTCACAAGTCGGGCGGCAGGGTAAGGGTTTTCAGTCGAAGGTTGACAGATGTTTCTGACAGCCTGCCCGAGGTCGTGGAGATGGTTAACGAGAACGTCAAAGCGTCGGAGGCGATTCTTGAGGGCGAGGTGATAGCCGTCGACCATTCAGGTTCTCCAATTCCTTTTCAGCATTTGATGCGTAGGTTCAGGAGAGTCCATTCTATAGAAGCCATAGTGGAAAGGATACCGATCAGACTCTTTCTGTTTGATATCCTCTACGTTGATGGAAAGGGTCTGATTTCAACGTCGTACGTGCAACGAAGGCAGATACTCGTCGAGAACGCTGGACAAATACCTTTGACGGTGCAAAAGATAACTGATAGCGTTCAGGAAGCTGAACGATTTCTTGAACTGGCAATGAGCGAGGGACATGAGGGACTCATGGCTAAAAGGGTTGACAGTGGATATACACCTGGAATGCGTGGGAAACGTTGGCTTAAGATTAAGCCTGTCCTTGAACCTCTGGATTTGGCCATTGTTGCTGCTGAATACGGTTACGGTCGCAGGCATGGATGGTTGTCGGATTATTATCTTGCAGCGCGGGATGCGGAGAGCGGTGAGTTCTTTCCTTTGGGTAAGACTTTCAAGGGGTTGACGGATGCCGAAATCATCGAAATGACGAAGCGTCTTAAAGAATTGGCGATAAAGAGAGAGCGGGGAAGGGTTGTTGTTCTTCCAAAGGTGGTTGTTGAAGTTGCTTACAACGAGATTCAGAGCAGCCCAAAATACGAGTGTGGTATGGCGTTGCGTTTTGCGAGAATAACTCGCATAAGGGAAGATAAGGCTCCGGAGGAGGTCGACACGATACAGAAGGTTAGGGACATTTATGAGAGGCAGTTTTTGAAAAAAGGTAGATATAAGACTGATTAACAGCAGAGTAAACGGAGAGAGCTGCATCATGGTTGAAGAACAGAAAGTCGTTCAATATGGGGAGTACTATGCGCGCCAGATCATTTTGAAGGAGTTTGGTAGGAGGGGACAGAAAAGGCTTGCACGGTCGAAAGTCGCAGTTGTTGGACTTGGAGGTTTGGGCACGGTCTCGGCACTGTATTTGGCGTTGGCAGGGGTCGGGCATCTGCGTTTAATTGATCAAGACACAGTAGAGCTGAGCAATCTTCACAGGCAAGTCCTGTACACGCCGGATGATCTGCACTATCCAAAGGTCGAAGTGTCCGCCGAAAGGCTGGAGAAAACCAATCCTTTCGTCAAGGTTGAGCCTGTCCCAGAGAATCTGAATGCAGACAACGTCGAAAAGTTACTGTCAGGAATTGACTGCGTTGTCGACGGCTTAGACAACATGCACACGCGATATTTAGTCAACCGCGCATGCGTGAAGCTTAGGCTTCCATACGTTTTCGGAGCGGCCATAGGACTTGAGGGGAACCTGTCGGTTTTTGCTTCTCCCGACACTCCGTGCCTTGAATGCGTCCTGCCCGGTGTTGAGGATGACTTTTTGTCGACGTGCGATGTTCGAGGCGTACTGGGAGCTACGGCCGGCATTATTGGAACTATGCAGGCTATTGAAGCTGTGAAGGTTCTTACGGGGATGGGTTCTGTTTTGAAGGGGAAGTTAATGATCTGCGACTTTAGCGACATGTACTTCACAACCATAGATATCTTCAAGAGGGGCGGTTGTCCAGCATGTCAAGGCAAGAAAGCATTTCCTGAAGCGAAAGAGAAGCTCGCGTGGCTGTGTGGACAAAACACGGTCAACATAAACCCGGAAAAACCGTTGGAAAGAGGCTTCGACGAAGTCTATGAGGCGGTGAGGCACAACTTCAAGGTGCGAATAAGATCTCAGCTAGCGATAATATTTGATTACAAGGGCTTTGAAATTAGCCTCTTCAACGATGGGCGCATGCTGATAAAAAACGTTGAAGACGAAGAGTCAGCCTTAAGGGTTTGCAGGGAAATCAGAAAGAAGCTTGAAAGCGATTGACAATCTATTTATTGGGGTCCAAAAAGATATGTAAGTTGCCGGGGTGGCTGAACCGTTCAGGCGGCGGCCTGCAGAGCCGCTATATATGGGTTCAACTCCCATCCCCGGCTCCAACGTTGAACCCTCTGCACTTTGGTGACACTGGCGTTTATGGAATTGGTGACACTGGCGTTTATGGAATATAAGAAGGAACGAGGGGAAATTCTCTTATTTATTGACCCTGTTACTCAAGTTGTGTTGAGGTAGAAGATGTCGAAGATCCTAGTTCTTTACTATAGCCGAACCGGAAATACCGAAAAAATGGCTAGAGCGGTGGCTGAGGGGGCGAGATCGGTTCAAGGTGTTGAGGTCGAACTGAACTATTATGTTTCGCCTGAAGAATTGGCCGGTTTTGATGCTATACTTGTGGGCGCCGCAACTTATCATCATGATATGCCCGTCAGTTTCAAGAGTTTCTTCGAAGAAGTGGCCGTGAAAAACGTCAGTCTGAAAGGCAAGGTTGGAGCAGCGTTTGGCTCTTACGGTTGGAGCGGTGAAGCCTCCAAGTTGGTCATCGAAATCATGAAAAACAAGTTCGAAATGAGCGTAACGGAACCGCCGCTTCCAATCAAGTATGAGCCAGACCAAGCTGGGTTAGAGAAGTGCAAAGAACTTGGAAGAAGAGTTGCCGAAAGACTTATTCACGTGGCCTAACATGTGCATTAGAAAAGGAGGAGAAGATTTTGAGCTCAAAGGATGAACTGGTACAGTTTCTTAAGGACCAGATCAAAGTTGAAAACAAGATCGTGGAATCGTTGAACAAGTCCCTGCCGGAGATTGGAAATCCGACTGTCAAGGGCGTGTTGAAGGGGATATCCTTGGACTCGATGAAACACGCTGAAATGTACTCTTCAGCCGTGATGCTGTTGACAACTGTATCGAAGGCTCTGACGCAGGAGAATTTGGACAAACAGGAGGATTTGGTGAAAAAACACATACAGATGGAAGCTGAACTCATCCAGAAAATAAGCAAGACTCTTCCAAACGTTAAAGACAAAAAGGTTAAGCTTCTTCTGGAAGCGATATTGTCAGATGAGAGAAGGCACCACGAACTCTTGAAGAAAGTGCTGGAGATCCTTGTCAAAGGAGAAACTATAACTGAGGCAGACTGGTGGGACATGCTCTGGAAGGACGTTCCATTCCACGGCGCACCAGGAGGCTAGAAGGCCGCCCGAAGAAAAGAAACTATCACATCACTCACTTTTCCCAATTATGGGTGAATGGAAAAGCGCATACTCACCTGTGTGCCAAAGCCTTTTTTATCACAGGGTGCGCGTCGAAACGATTATAAGACATAGGTCTCCACTCAGCTTTCAAGCAAAAAAAGAAGCCAGCCTTCGGAGAGCTATGGGTTTTGGACGGTGAGAACAGATGGCGGTTGTTAGTTCAGACAAAAAGAAAGATTTGCAGGAGCCAGTTGGCTGGGCACAAACGGCGAGCCCTGAGGATATTCTGTGCGTACCCATTGACGACGTTCTTGCACGGCTGAAGACCTCTCGTTCAGGCCTCGCGTCAGATCAAGCACTGGAGTCCCTGAAAACCTATGGCTACAATGAGGTGGCCAAGAAAAAGAGAACAACCGCTGTCGTGAAGTTTCTCTCAGGTTTCAAAAACCCGCTTGTGCTCATTTTGCTTTTTGCAGCTGTCATATCAGCCATCACAGAATTGGAAAGCGCGGTGATAATTGTTGCAATAATAATGATCAGTGTGGTCCTCATGTTCTTTCAGGAGTCTAAGGCTGAGAAAGCTGCGGAAAGCCTGAAAGAGAAAGTCGCGACGACTGCGTCAGTCCTCAGAGACAATGCTGTCGAGGAAATCAAGCTCTCAGACGTGGTTCCTGGGGATATAGTGAACCTTTCTGCGGGCGACATAATTCCGGCAGACGCAAGGTTGTTGAGTGCAAAAGATTTTTTCGTGGACCAGTCAGCGCTGACTGGTGAATCGTTTCCCATCGAGAAAGTTCCGTCACAGCTGAGTGCGCATCAAGCTTGCAGCGTCAATGAATGGAACAATTACCTTTTCATGGGGACTTCTGTGGTGAGCGGTTCTGCGACAGCAGTCGTGGTCAAAACTGGAGGTTTCACAGATTATGGGAAGATTGTCAAGAAACTGGTTGAAAGAAGGCCTGAAACGGAGTTCGAAAGGGGACTAAGGCGATTCGGATATTTGATCATGCAGGTGACTTTTCTTCTTGTTGTTTTTGTCTTCCTCGTAAATGCTTTGTACGTTCGTGGGGTTGTAGAATCGTTGCTTTTCGCCGTGGCGCTGGCTGTGGGTTTGACGCCTGAGCTTCTGCCCATCATCCTTTCAGTTAATTTATCGAAGGGCGCGTTGGCCATGTCGAAGAGGGGGGTAATAGTGAAAGAGTTGGCGTCAATCCAGAACTTTGGCAACATGGATGTCCTGTGCACTGATAAGACGGGAACGCTGACCGAGAACAGGGTCAGACTCTTGTTGCATGTTGATATGGAAGGAAACGACAACGCGAAGGTTTTGAAGTACGTTTTTCTAAACAGTCATTATGAGACTGGGCTTAAGAATCCGCTGGATGGAGCAATTCTCGAACATGAAGAGGTCAACGTGGAAGGTTTTGAAAAGATAGATGAAGTCCCCTTTGACTTCGTGAGAAGGCGAGTCTCGGTTGTCGCTGAGCGGCAGAGGGAACGTTTCTTCATAACCAAAGGAGCGCCGGAAGAGATTTTCAAAGTATGCGCGTATTATGAACTTTCCGAAAAGATATTTGATTTAACACCGGAAACCGAAAGAAGGATCGAACAGAAATACTATGACTTGAGTGCTGAGGGATACAGGGTCTTGGGCGTTGCGTACAAGAAGGTCAGGGAAGAGAAGACCGTGTATTCCATCAATGATGAGGGCGAAATGGTTTTCTTGGGTTTTGTCGCGTTCTTGGACCCTCCGAAAGAAACTGCGAAACAATCCTTGGAGTTATTCAAGAAAAGCAACATAGAGCTCAAGATTCTTACGGGCGACAATGAACTAGTGACAAGAAGAGTTTGCGAACAGCTAGAGCTTGAAATCAAGGGAGTCGTCTTGGGTGTCGATATAGCCAAAATGAATGACGACGCGTTGGCAAGGGTGGTTGAGGGAGCTAACATTTTCGCGAGGGTTACACCCTCCCAAAAGGACAGGATTATAAACGCGTTGAAAAGCAATGGGCATGTTGTTGGGTTTCTTGGAGACGGCATCAATGATGCTCCTTCAATGAGGGTTTCAGACGTTAGCATATCAGTAGAAAACGCAGTGGATGTGGCTAAAGAATCAGCAGATATTATCTTACTGCACAAGGACTTGACAGTGCTTGAAGAAGGCGTCCTAGAGGGAAGGAAAACCTTTGGAAACACGATGAAATACATTGAGATGGGCGTTAGCTCAAATTTCGGAAACATGTTCAGTGCAGCAGGTGCGTCTCTTTTCCTGCATGCATTTCTGCCTATGCAATCCACACAGATACTTTTAAACAACCTCATGTACGATATGTCAGAGCTGTCTATTCCCACGGACAATGTTGATCCTGACTATATTGAGAAGCCCAGGAGGTTGCAGGTTAGTTATATTAGAAATTTCATGCTATATTTTGGGCCGATAAGTTCACTCTTTGACTTCTTAACTTTCTTCATAATGCTTTACGTTTTCACCGCAGGGCCGGCCGGCCATCTGTTTCAAACGGCTTGGTTCATCGAGTCCTTGTGCACACAAACACTGGTCATATTCGTCATTAGAACGAGGAAATCGCCCTTCTTCAAAAGCAGACCCAGCAAACTTCTGGTCATAAGCAGCCTTGCAGTAGTGGGCTTCGCAATTCTAATTCCGTTCACACCATTAGGCGGTGTTTTTCAGTTTGTACCTCCGCCACCGGGGTTCTTCCTATTCTTAGCCGCATTCGTCGCTGTCTACTTGACAATGGCTGAATCTATGAAAAGGGTGTTCTATAAGAGGTATGGGCAAAGCTTGGAGCAAATACTCGTTCCTGCAAAGGGTCCGCCGCTTTTAACTCCAACGGTGAGGCTAACTCAAAACATGGTAGCAGTCATATGCCTGCGTCGTGAGGATGAAACCTCGACTGATTCGCTGGTTGACGACCTTAAGTCAATCATGGCGTACCCGGTTGAATCCGATCAGGTCATTCGCAACCTTCATCACATGAGGCGTATGGGGCTAGTGGACGTGGACTGGCGTAAAGGAATAATTAAACGCAAAACTTCAATGAAGGACTACGTGGACAAGCTCATAAGAGGTGACCTTTGGCCGAGAGTAGCAGACGACTGGCAGAGAATAGGCTCTTTGGTTCAGTCAAAGTACAAGCAAGTCAATCCTGAATATCAGAGGCTGCTTCAGTCTTGGAGCGTGAAACAGGATCGTCAGGTTAGCTGATTCGTCAAGATGTGCATGGAACAAGTTGGAGAGATCTTTCAGCCTTAAACTTTATGACGCTCATGCTAGTACTGAGAAGTGTTTTTGACACGGTGTCAGGAGCTGAATCGCTGCTGTTAGGCGCATGCTCTGTTCTTCTTTTTCTCAGGAGAGCTGAGAACGTCAAGATGAGCAAAGCCAGAATTGCCACTAGGAATATTTTCACATAGAGGGGGATGTACTCCGGTGGGCTTCCAACAGTTATCGTCAGCGTTTCGGAATTGCTTATGCCCTCATCGTTGGTCACGTTGAGCTTCGCTTGGTATGTTCCTTCTTTGTCGTATGAGTGTGACACTATCGCCCCAGTCGCGTTTGCGCCGTCGCCGAAGCTCCATTCGTATGAGACTATTCTTCCATAGTCGAGAGATTTGCTCGCGTCCAAAGCCACGTTTTGTCCAACATAGGCCGTGGCATTGTAATCTACGATGATTTCAGGAATGTGGCCAAAGAATTCTGTCCCCGAGATACTTGTAGTGTGAAAGCCTTCGTCAAGAGCTATGTATAGATATGAGCTTGTGTTGGTGTCAGCTTCAATCGCACTAATTGTCTTTTCGTCCAGGGTGACGTTGTATGGTCCTCTGAGAAAGTCTTGTTGCAGTATGAAGTCGGCGAAGCCCGATGATCCCTGCGGAACGGTCATGTTCAAATTTAACGCTTTCTGGGAAGGGTCAAAAGCAAGGGTTGTGATAGAAGCGTTCGTGAACGCTCCAACTTCGAACGTTCTGTTTCCGTAGGGCAAATTGAACGTTTGTAGTGAAGGAGGAGGCGTTGGCAATGGACCGTAATCAGGCACGGTGGCTTCGTCGGTCCACGATGATACTCCGCTGCCCTCGTACGTTCCTAAGTAGTCGGTCGTGACGACTTCTATTTCTATGATGTCACTAACCCATTTGTAACCCCACTTGCTGGGGACGACCAATCTATAGAGGCCTGTGGGGCCGTTAGGCAGATCCGGGAGGTCTGTTCCGTTCGCTCTTAAAGCCAGAATTGTTGAAGGTCTTAAAGCGTCTTCGACGAGAAGGTCCGAGGAAAAACCGTCTGAGCCTCGCGTGACAACCTTGTAGGCTTCAGGTTTGATCCGAGCCAAGGTCAAAAGATAGAAGAGTGGTATTCCAGTCCAGTTGTAAATGACATCCGGGGGGCCCGCGACACATTTTATTCTTGCTACCTCTGAAACCAACGGAAAAGAAAGCAGTTCAGCATAGGTCAGGCTCAAAGGTGTGTTCACCGAACCATCTATCTTCAGTACACCAGAAGCTTGGAGCGCACTGGCTGTCTTCAGTGCAGGCAGAAAGGGAACCAGAGCGAAGATTAATACTAAGATTAGAGAGGCTATTCTCAGGCGTTTTCGCATGTCTTTCAGCTCCTCAGGCCACTAGGTACTGCATCAGCACCATCAACGCTACAGTGAAGGCTCCTAGAAGAATCAGAAAAGTATTCAGAAGTTTGCCCTCTCTTACGCCCCAATGAGTCAGGGTCGACCTGATTGCAATCAGGACGTGAATCATGAGCAACGTCAAAGTAGGCAGGACCAGAACCGTGTGCAGGTGCAATGAAAGGTCGTGCGTAAAAAGACCTCCGGTCAGTTCACTAATTGTCCCCGAGTTTGCGATGCCATATCCTGAAATTGCCAAGAGTATGAACAAAACTAACGTCGGCCACACAAGCAGACGGTTGAATCTTTTCAAGATATCCGTTTTTGTTTCTTCCATTACTTCCTACCTTGAATCATTGTCTTATTGGCCGTGGATTAAAGTCTTTTTGAATGCGTCCAATAAATATGCTGGTGACCCAAAGTCTGTGCATCAAGCCAAAAAAGCCCAGATGAGGACAGGCTGATGACGTTCTTCGTTCGTCTGTCAAGGACTACGTTGTCTCGGTTCAAGCTGAGAGAGATCGAACAGTACGCCTCTAACTTCCTCAAGTTTTTCTGTCTTAGCCTTATTGTTGAGCAGGTCGCCGTTGCCTGGGAGGCGCCACTAGTCGTCTAATCGATTCTCATCTTACGTGGGGATCGCTGAATTTCAAGAGAGGGAACTGTCCTGCCTGATAGGTTGTATGGTTGTTAAAGGGACGATTTGCTCGTCCTTCCCTTTCTTTCCCGTTAGCTCAACGTCTGGCGTTACCTGTTCGCTTGCTTCTTCGTCTTCTACGAGGTGCGTTGTTGCTGTCAAGGCTTCAGCAGCTAGGTTGTGCATGGCTTCTAGCATTGCGCCTATTTTGACGCCCCTAGCAGTAATTGAGTAAGAAGCTGGTCTCTTTCTGGTGAAGACCAGTTTCTTTCCTTTCAGTCTGCGCAGGTACTTATACGTCCTTCTGAGTGAGATTCCGGCTCCTTTTGCTAGTTTTCGGGCAGAAATTCCCTCTTTTGGGATTGTTTCGTAAACCCTTTTTTCTGTTGGAGAGAAGTCTGATTCATTTGGATCCCTTTTTGTTGTGAAGAAGAAGATGTAGTCCTTCTCTGTGCTGGTTTCAGCTAGGGCTGCTTTCTGCAGGCGGCTGAGGACACGTGCGACACTTTTCTCTGGAATTATTCCCTTTAGCTTTTCATAGGTTCTTGGTCCTTTCATGAGTACACCGAGAGTTATTTCTTCATAACATTCGGAGTGTGGTGACAAAACGTCTTCGAGATCATCGAAATCCTCCATCAAATCGCTGATCTTGCGGCCGAATAGGGTTGCATAGTACAAGTTTTGATGTTCGTCTGCAAGTCCGACTGTTATCAGAGGATTAACGTATTCTTCAACTATTGTTTGCTGGCTGTGGTTGAAGCCCAGTTTTCGTAGTTCCTGCTGAAGCTGCGTTATTGAATGATTCTCCTTTGAGATTATTTCCAGAACTTGCAGTCGTCTGCTGTTTTTTAGTGTGTTCAGTAGGTTCGTCATGAAGCCGGGGTTCTTTGTTTTTTCGTGCAATTTTCTGAGCTGGTTCTTGTGCTTCCAAGTCTTGCATCCTGATATGCATATTATCGGAGTTAATGGTTTACAGTTTTTGCAGGTCTTCTCCATTGTTCTCACAAAATCTGCTAGACTTGTTTGTTTACCTGTTCCATTCAATAAGGTTGCATTATCTTCGTCTTCCATATTCTGGGAACCTTCAACCGTACGTCATGACAGGTTCGGAGGAAGGAGTCAAAAATACTCCTAAAAGCCAGTTTGGGGAGTTTGAGCCTGTCATGACATACGTCATAGTCAGTATGACATACGTCATGTTTATATACTTTTCCGCCTGATTAAGTCAAACAGTGAACCCCATTTGATACTTCCATGCGAGGTTGCCGTAAGATCCGTCATACCAGCAGTAAGAGCCTTAATTGCAAAGCAACTCATGGATGAGCAAGGCTTGAAGCAAGACCAAGTGGCAGAACTTCTCGGCATATCACAGTCCGCGGTGAGCAAATACTCCCGAAAGGTCAGAGGACACGCAATAAGAGTTGACGACATAGAAGAGATACGTCCGTTCATAAATGGCATGGTGATTCTACTGCTGGATCGAACACATCAAAGTGCGCAGCTGCTCAATCTTTTCTGTCAAGCATGCGTAACCATACGAAAAACGAGTCTGATGTGCACGTTCTGTCAAAAGTCAGACCCAAAGATCAAAATAGAAGAATGCAGATTCTGCATACGCCTAGTATCTGAAGACGATGAGAGGTAGATTGAAGTGTCTTCGTTCGACGAAAAGGCCGTGCTTGATATTCTTGAAAAGGCAAACAAGAGTGTCGTCAACATAAGCACCATAAAATTTGTCCGGCGCACGTTCTATCAGGCAGTTCCCGTTGAGGGCATGGGTTCCGGAACCATAATTGACTCCAAAGGCCACATTTTGACTAATAACCACGTAGTCGGCGGAGCAGAGAAAATAGCCGTGACATTGTGGAACGGTGAGATACTAGAAGGAGCAACTGTAGGC
>Ga0116120_1000797_pt1 | contig 24479 bp, 11 predicted proteins | sample June2015DPH_11_1_3_FD_89724 | JGI IMG/M metagenome (GOLD analysis project Ga0116120, IMG submission 89724) | Peatland microbial communities from SPRUCE experiment site at the Marcell Experimental Forest, Minnesota, USA - June2015DPH_11_150 | ecosystem: Environmental > Terrestrial > Soil >... | reverse complement strand
GCTGGTGGAAGATTTCGGCGTTTGTCGTTTTCATCATGGCCGCAGGATTACTGGTGCTCTCCCCGGCCCGGTCCTTGTTTCCGGCGCTGACCCTTGTGGAAAAACTTCAGGCGCGCCAGCCGGATTCACGCCTGCTGGCGCGCATGCGGGAGGTTTATTCCGTTTATCGCGGCCGGGACGACGGTTTTGCGCCCGCTCGCGCCGTGCTGCCTCCGGGCCTGAAAGTTTTGGGAGTGGTCACGTTCGATGACCCGGAAACTTCGCTCTGGCGGCCATTTGGCTCGCGCCGCATCGAGCACGTTTGCCCGCAGGACACGCCGGCGGATTTGAAACAGGGAGGGGTGGAATACATTTTGGTACGCGAGGAATTATTGGCGCCTTGGTTTAAATGTTCGCTGGATGACTGGCTCAAACAAATGAACGCCCGGGTCGTCCAAAAAATTCCGCTCAACCTGCGCGCGTCGCGGGGCGCGCTCGACTGGTATCTGGTCCAATTGCAGTGAGCCGGGAAACACGCGTCCGCCGGCCCGGAACCAATGACCCAATGCCTGTTTTTCCTTGCCGCCAAAGGCGGTTGCGGAAGGGAAACAGAGCGGCATTGGACTGCAAGCACATTCAAGTTAAATGCCCCGGATTCAAACTGCCGTACAGAAGCACAAACCAAACAGGGCAAGCCCATTGTGGGGCATTTTTTATGGTCCAGGCGTTTTTGCGTCATTCATTCGCATGATTGAACGACATGGTTGAAAATCCATCCAATTTCTGCTGGATGGGGTATTCATGTCCGGTTCAATTTCGACTTGAGAAAGCTGGTGGTGACCGGAAAACAAATTTGGCGTTTACAGACCGGCCAGCCTCAAAGAGTATGGCCCTGCACAACCCGCATGGAAACGAGTAAACTTTCAGCCGCGAATACCGTCGCCGACACGGATACAATAAGCCTTCCCAACAAAACACGGGACCGTTTGTTTTGCGGCTGTTTTCAGAAAATGTGAAATATGTCCCGGTTCCGACGCGCGATTCATGGTGTGGCTTCAGGCTACGTGATGCTGGCGGTGACCGCGGTTAGCGGACTGGCTTCCGTGCCGGTGGCGCTGCATTACCTCAGCAATGAGCAATTTGCCCTTTGGGCGTTAATGATGACGCTGGTCGGCTACCTGAATCTCGTTGACATGGGGATGTCGGGTTCGATCGCACGTTTATTGATTGATTTCAAGGATGACCGTGACGGCGGACACTATGGCAGCCTGATCAAGACGGGGTGGCTGGTCTTGCTGACCCAGGGACTGATCGTTTTCACCGCCGGGCTGATTTTCGCCAATGCGTTTGCGCAGTTAATGGCAATACCGGCAAACCTGCGGCCGGAATTCATCCAATTGATGGACCTGCAATGCGGCATCGTGGCGCTGGGCTATGCGGTGCGCATTTTTGGCCACCTGCTCACCGCGCATCAGCGGATGGACCTCGCGAACTACGCCGGAACGGTGGCCCCCTTGGTGAACTTTGCAGCGCTGTGGGTTTTCTTTTACTTTGGATTCGGTGTGTTCAGCCTGGTGTGGGCCATGCTTTGCTCAACGCTGGTCAATGCCGCCATTCAGTGGATTGCCTGTGAAATGTGGGGGTTCTTCCCGCGGCGTGGCGGCTGGGGAACCACTTCGTGGCCCCGGTTCAAGGAAATTTTCAACTACGGTCGCGACCTCTTTCTGATTTCGGTGGGCACGCAGGTGATTTTAGGCAGTCAGACGATGATTATCACGCGCCTGCTGGGTCTGGAAAATGCGACGGTGTGGAACGTAGCCACCAGGACCTTCAACCTGCTCCTCCAGGCGATGGGGCGCGTGGAGTTCTCGCCGCTGAGCGCGTTTTCCGAGATGATGGTCCGTGGCGAACGGACGCGGCTCCGGGAGCGCTATCGCAGCCTGGTTGTCCTCGTCGCAAGCTTGAGCGTGTTCATGGGCGTGAGTTTTGCCCTGTGCAACAGCGTGTTTGTCACGGTCTGGACTTCCGGGCGGATCTTCTGGCCGCCGCTGAATGATTTGCTGCTGGGCGCCTGGTTGGTCGTCAATTCCGTGCAAGCCTGTCACAGCAGCCTGATCATGACGACCAAGCGGATCGGTTTCATGCGTTTCGTTTTTTTCATTGAAGGCGCGGTCTATGTTGTGCTCGCCGTTTTGACGGTGCCCGGTGGCGGCCTGCCGGCGCTGATTGCGTGCTCTATTTTCTGTGACGCCACGTTCACCGGGGCGTATGGCGCCTGGCGGGCCAGCTGTTATCTTGGTTTTCCGTTGGGTGAGGTGATCTTTCGTTGGATGAAGCACGCCGGCATCGTGTTGCTCTGTTTTGCGCCGCCGGCCCTGTTGTGCTGGTGGGCAACCGGCGGGCTGAAGCCGTTGCCGCGGCTTGCGATCGCCGTCGGTTTGGCGGCAACACTGGGTTTGTTCGTGCTGCTGCGTTTCGGGGTGCCCGCTGATCTTCAGGCGGAGTTTCAAAAGCGCGCCCCGGCAAAGGCCGGCCGTCTGCTCGCAAAGATTTTTGGCCGGCCGCCCGTCGCCGAATCGTGAGTTGTCATTCCCGCCTGTTTGTTTCAACAAGTGTTTGAAGGCATTGAATTCCGGGACCGGCCAAACACCCCGGTTCAGAACCGGGGGAACAAATGGTGGATTTTTCGCAGAAACCGGTAGGCCGCCGGGATATGATAGTTGTAACAATCCCATTTGTTGCGTATCATGCTCCCCCAATAGGCCTTGTAGTTGACGGCCCGGCGCAGGTTTACCGGTTCCACTTCGCCGTAGTTGGCCGCCCCCAAGTCAACCACAAAAATCGTCTCCAGCAGGACATAAGGGCGGAAAGATCGGCCGCTTTGGTTCAGTTCCTTGATGAACGTGTCCAGTGCACCATAAATCAGATTGGCATCATGAAACGCAATGCAGCCATCCGGCTCGACCACGGACAGACAAAACCGGGCATCTGGCTGAAGACGTGCTGAAACAGGGTGGCATCCAGTGCAGCCAGACGTGTTTCAAAATCGTTTGTCATAAGGTGGTCAACGTATTCCGAAAGTTGTGGTTGAATTGAGGGTATGAATGTAAGTGCTTCGCTTTCGTTGTAAAGCTTGGAATACGTCACGACCGTTATTATATTGGCTTCGAGGATTGCGCTCGACTCCAGGTGACTAATCGTGTTGTGTTTCTGCCAGTCAAACGCAATCCGAGTTTGTTCAATGGAAGAAAGACCTTGTCCGAAAATCGTTTGCCTGAGCGACATTTTTGACCAGCACTATCACGACCTGCGCGGCGAAAAAGTGGAGCGATGTCTGACGGTCCCATACCGGCGGGACGTTTTGCGGTGCTTGGAAATGGCTTCAGGCCGGGAGTTGATCGTGCTTTCCTCTCCCCCCAAGGCGAAGGAAAGGCGCACCGGAAAGTGGCTGCCGCCGGTGGAAACGAAGTTTGCCACCCACCGCCAATTGTTCTGCTGCAACTGGGACATTCCCAGGTTGCGCATCCCGCTTTCATGGTTTTTTTACGCCCGCCACGTCCTGCGCCACGTTCGTTCCGGCGATCTGGTGGTGATTGACAATTATGCATTCATTTCCATTGTCGCCGCCCGCTTGCTTGTTTTTTTTCGCCGGGTGAAATTCGTTCTGATTTATCTGGACGGAAGGCACGCGATTGATCATTCGTGGCCCCGCATTTTGAGCTGGCTGGCGGAAACGTTGGGGCGTTCGCTTTTGAGCGGCGTGTTGTTGTCGAATCCATCACTCGGGAACCGTCTGCCGGATGCCATGCCCAAGGAACTGGTGCCAGGATTTGTGCCGGATGAGCTGCCCCCAGGGCCGGCGGCGCCGGACGGAGAAGTGCGTTTTTTATATGCCGGAGCACTGGCTTACAGCCACGGCATTGATTTGCTGCTCGAAGCGCTCGATCATTTGCCGGAGCGAGACTGGCACCTGATTATCGCCGGACAGGGACCGTTGGAAGAACAAGTGATTCCCCGGGCACAAGACCCACGATGGCGGGACCGGGTGGAGTATCGTCCAACGATGCCGCCGGAAGTTTTTGAACGATTGCTCGGCTCAAATCATGTCGGGCTGAATTGCCAAAGAATTTCGGATCCAATCTCCAACGTGACTTTCCCCTCAAAAGTTTTCACCTATCTCTCCGCCGGACTGCTGGTCATCAGCAGCAAGGGCAGCTGCGTGGAACAAATTTGCGGCAATGCCTGTTTCTACTACGAGGGCGAAGCTCCGGAGGCGCTGGCCGCCGCCATGAGAGAGGTCATCGAACATTTCCCCACCGTCAGGCAGAGGCTCAACCCGTCAGCGGTGTGTGAGCGTTATTCGCTGGGAGCCAGCGTACTCCGCTTGAAGCGCCTGTTGAATGTGATTGGATGGTAAAATGCCTGCCAAAAAATCCACCTCAAATCCTGCTGGCCACCTGCGGTGGCTGGCATTTGGCACATTACCGCCAAGGCATTCGAGGCCAGAAACGCGCTGGCTAGGCTGTGGATTTCGGATAAAAACATCACCGGTCTGGCCAGATGCGCCGGGGCGCTTCTCCAGCCGGAATTTTCGATGGGATGATAAAAATCATTGTCCAGAATCATGGCGCCGTCGCGCCGAAACGTGGGCGTGTCCAAGCAAACGGACCGATGAGCCGTTCAGAACGATTATATTTCCCGCCGGGCGAGAATGTTGAACTCGCAAGGCTTCCATGGTTCATTGGTGTCAAAGAGCGAAGGAATGATGTTCACCACGTGGAAACCATGCCGGGCAAGAAGGTCAAGCATGTCCACCAGCGAATTCGACGTTCCAATTTTTCTGACGAGTGAAACCTCGACAATGACCGCAGTGGTTTTTTTCAGAACTTGGCTGGCTCCTTTAAGTACCTCGAATTCAAAACCCTCTACATCAATTTTCAGAAGGTCGATGTGTTCCAGGCCCATTTCCAAGGCGACTTCGTCCAGGGTCTTTACCTCGCAAAGCATTTCCTGAGCTGGCTGGGCGCGGGGATTTACTTTCAAGTACTCCTCACTGAATCCCGCCAAGCTGGCAATGTCATCGTGACCTTCATCCACAAAGAGCGGGAGGCGTCCGCGTTTCGCTCCAAGGGCGCATGGCAGCAGACGCCATTTTTTCCGGCAGGCACGAATGATTTGCTCCAGACAGAGCTGCATCTTTGGCAGGGGTTCTACCACCACGACTTCCGCCTCCGGGAAACAAGTACTTGCCGCATTCGCGAAATCGCCGTGATTTGCGCCGACATCCACAATCATCCTGGCAGAAGGCAGATCAAGCCGCTTGATCCAAATAATGAATGAGTTGTATGCGTTTCTTGAGTAAGGAATGGCGGGACAAAGTGATTTGGGAATCAAAGGAAGTCCAAGCCAGTGCGGTGATCGAAGTGCGGCGGCCGCTTGCAAGTAAAGAGTGATTTTGTTTAGCGCGTTCACTGAACGCGAGTTTTACATCATCAAACGGTCTTGTGAAACATAATCTGCCCAATGGGTTTGTTGGTGAAATGTTCGTTGGTGAATGCATCCTGGATTTGTGAGCTTCTTCGCATGGGCAGCGCTTGCACACCAAGATGCAATCTGATAGCTGTGCAACGAAATGAAGATCGCCTTTTTGGTCATGGACCTCCGTGAGAACTATCGCAGCTATGCTGAGGTGACACCTCGTTTTCCAGCAGGCAATGCTTCCTTGTTCGAAGGTTTTGCGTCCCTGCCTGAAGTGGAAGTGCATATCGTCTCCTGCATCCAACAACCCATGCGGTCGCCGGAAAAACTGGCTGGGAACATTTGGTATCACGGGTTGCACGTTCCGAAAATCGGCTGGCTGCGCACGTGCTACCAGGGTTGCATCCGCGCCACGCGAAAAAAACTTGCAGAAATCAAACCGGACATTGTGCAGGGAATCGGAACGGAGCGGGAATGCGCGATCAGCGCCGTGCTTTCAGGCTTTCCCAACGTCGTGACCATTCAAGGAAACATGGCTGAACTGGCGCGGATGGCCCGGACGCGAATCGGCAGCTATCTTTGGCTGACAGCACGGCTTGAAAACTTCATCCTGTCCCGCACCATGGGCGTGTTTTGCAATTCGTCCTACACCGAGGAACTGGTCCGGTCCCGCGCCCGGAGAACCTGGCTTATGCCGCATCCTCTCCGGCAGGCCTTTCTGAATCCTGCCCCGAACGCCGGTCCGCGTCCTTGTATTCTACTGAACGTGGGGGTCATCTCTCCGCGGAAACGCCAGTTGGAATTGTTGGATGTGGCCGAGGCGCTCCATCGGCAGGGATTAAGATTTGAATTTCACTTCATTGGCTACACTCACCCGACGGGTGCTTCTTATACAACGGCGTTTCTAAAGCGGATCAAACCGATGGAGGAAGCAGGATACGCACGCTTTTTAGGCACGCCAGCCGACAACGAATTGCTTCATTACTATGATTCGGCGGCAGCCATGGTGCATTTCCCCGCCGAAGAGGCCTTCGGCATGGTCGTGCTGGAGGGGTTGGGGCGGGACTTGAAGTTTTTCGGTGCGCGGTTGGGGGGCATTGTGGACATTGCGCAGGACATTCCCGGCGCGGAACTTTTCGCGAAGGACGATTGGCCGGCGTTGACGGCCGCCATCGCCCGCTGGATTACAAGGGGACATCTCCGTTCCATCGGCACAGCCGCCCTCATCCGGGAACGCTATCACCCCAAAAGCATTGCGAGCCGGCACGTGGAAATTTACCGGGAGTTGCTCGCTGTCTCATCGTAAAATTATCCGCTGTGGTTGCATCGCAACGTCACAATCCAGGCACGGCGCAACCCAGACGACTATTTCGCAGGCGGATCGAGAGTGGAAACCATTGCCGGTCTGGCCGGGAAGTCATGACCACCGGAAATTTTGTGGCGAGTGCTTATAAGAGTCAAACGTTCCGCACGGCGCCGAAGCAGCGGACCTGATTGCCTCCCTGCCGGTCCTGCCACCAGCGGACGGGTTCGACCTCGATACCGATGGCTGGTAACGCAGTTCGGGGTTGCTCGATTTGAACTCGCTGTTCACCATGCGCCAGCCAAACAGCAGAGGATGATCGAGCAGAATTTTCATGGTCTGAAACAAATGGACTGGAATTGTGGTTGCAGCCGGTCTATGAATTGGAACACCTTGAACATTGTCAAACAAACGCGGTTACACTGCCAGATTCGTTGTCATTTGTCAGTAAATGAATAGTCCAAACAATGCCGCCGTTTTAAGGTCGCTGATTATCTACGCGATATGCGTGCCGTTGGCCGTCATCGTCGGTTATTTGCTGACCAATCCGATGGACTATTCAACCCTTGGAATTTTCGGCATTCTGGCACTGCTATTGGTTTCTCCTCTGCTTCTCCGCTGGCATTATCCGTTGCTGTTGTTAAGCTGGAACTTGGGCGCATCCATGTTTTTCATAAAAGGAGGGCCCACTTTGTGGCTCGTGATGGTTGCGCTGAGCCTGGGCATATCAGTGCTGGAGCGGACTTTAAACAGCGAGATGCATTTCATCCGCGTGCCCCAAATAACCTGGCCGTTGCTTTGCCTGGTCGGGGTGGTGCTCATGACCGCCAAGCTGACGGGCGGCTTTGGCTTGCGTGTGTTTGGCTCAGATATTTACGGGGGCAAAAAATATATTTATTTGCTGGCCGGCATTTTGAGCTATTTTGCATTGACATCCCGACGCATCCCGCTCGAGCGGGCTAAATTATACGTGGCGCTGTTTTTTCTGGGCGGTATGTTGAACTTTATCGGAGATTTATTTTCAATAGCACCCTCGTGGTCTCATTTTATCTTCTGGTTTTTCCAGCCCACCCTCAATTCTTTCAATGAGTTTGAGATCGGAGAGACCCGCTTGGGAGGTTTTGCCTTGGCGGGAGCCGCAATTTGGTGCTTTCTGATGGCCAGATACGGCATTCGCGGAATTTTCCTAACAGGCAAACTGTGGCGGCCGTTCATATTCTTTTTGTCCTTCTCATTGATTTTTTTGGGCGGATTCCGCTACCAGCTTATTTTCGTCGGGATGACTTTTATGTTCCAGTTTTTCTTGGAAGGATTGCACCGGACAAAGCTGTTTTTGGTCTTTCTGTTTGCCGGAACCCTGATGGCGGTGGCCTTGGTTCCTTTGGCGTCCAAGCTGCCGTTTACCTTTCAACGAACGCTGGCTATTTTACCCCTGCACTTGGACCCCGCGGTGAAGCGTGCAGCGCAAGACTCTTTGGACTGGCGCGTTAATATGTGGAAAGCGCTGTTGCCGCAAATCCCCCCGCACTTGCTGTTGGGTAAAGGCTTTGCCATCTCACCGGAGGAATACAACGAGATGATGGGCACGCCTCTGGGCCTAGTCACCAGCCAGTTTGACCCAAGTCAAGACCCCCTTGCGCTCTCCTACGATTACCACAACGGCCCCCTTTCAGTCCTCATCCCATTCGGCATTTGGGGGGGCATTGCCGTTCTCTGGTTTTTGGTGGCCGGCCTGCGGGTGATGTATTGCAACTTCCGATATGGCGATTCCTCGCTGCAAACCATCAATATCTTCCTTTTTGCTGAATTCGTGGTTTGCTTCTTTCAGTTCATGGTTACGGGCGGCGCATTGAGCACTGACATGGCAAAATTTGCCGGCACTCTTGGATTAAGCATAGCCATCAATGGTGGGGTGCGCCGCCCATTTAGAACAACAGATTTGAACCATTCCACCGAAAAAATCCCGAATCCCACGAATAAGCAATCGTTATCCCACCCAAGTCTGCAACAATAATGCCTTAACCCAGTCGAAACATTGTAAAAACCGGCTTGTTAAGCCAGTGGCATGCATGGTGATTTTGCATCTGGCTGCAGCAGCCACTTTCCAATTCGCAATCCGGCAATGGAGCTGCGGACACCTACTTGTTGAACCGGAAGTTTGTGATGTCGTAGTCCTGCATCACGTATTGTTTCGTCTCCAGCCGCATTTTGCCGGCGCGCTTGGCCTGCGTTTCGCCGCCCGCCTCGATGAAATCTGCAAAGCTGATGATTTCCGCGCGGATGAAACCTTTTTGGATGTCCGTGTGAATGGTGCCGCCGGCTTCCCAGGCTGTCAGACCCTTCCGAATCGGCCAGGCGCGGTTCTCCTTGCCGCCGACGGTCAGAAAGCAGATGTAGCCGCCATCCCGAAATGCCCGCAACAGGAGGGCGTCGGGATTTTCCAACTCCGGCGGTCCGGCCAACACAACCGGCTTGGCGGTGAAAAAGTTGTGCGCGGCGACGGCTTGAAGATCGACCGGTTCCAAGCCTGAATTGAAAACGAATTTCTCCTGTTCGAGGAACATCTTTATTTTTTCCAGCGCCTGACGTTCGGCTTCCTGCGGATCGCGGCCCAGGCGCGTTTCCACAAATTCCAGGTCCTTCAAAATCAAATCCGCCCTGCCCTCCACCGACACAAGGATCGCGTCGGCGTCGATCAGTTGGTCCTCGCCCACCACGTCCACTTGCGCGCGGGTCTTTTTCTGCGCCTCGACCAGCTTGTCGGCCTGGTCAAGACGCGAATCTTTGAGGTTGTGTTTGCCTGGTTTTATTCCAGTGAAACCGAACAACGCTATTTTCATAAAAGGTCAATTCACCGACGGCTGTAGAACGCGGCCTAAATACTGCCCGGTAAAACTTTCGGCGCAGCGAGCCACCTCTTCCGGCGGCCCTTGCGCGACAATGTGACCACCAGCATCCCCACCCTCCGGGCCGAGGTCAATAATCCAATCCGCTGTTTTGATCACCTCGAGGTTGTGCTCGATGACGACGAGTGTGTTGCCCGCATTGCGCAATTTGAAAAGGACTTCCAGCAATTTCGCCACGTCATGGAAATGCAGACCTGTCGTCGGCTCGTCCAAAATATAAAGCGTGCGACCGGTCGCCTTGCGGCTCAGTTCCGTTGCGAGCTTCACCCGTTGCGCCTCGCCGCCGCTCAACGTCGTCGCCGCCTGCCCCAAACCGATGTAGCCGAGGCCCACCTCCGCCAGCGTCAGCAGCGGTCTGTAAATTTGCGGCACGACGCGGAAGAAATCCACCGCTTCGTCCACCGTCATGGCCAGCACGTCCGCGATGTTTTTGCCTTTGTAGGTGATTTCCAGCGTCTCGCGATTGTAACGTTTGCCGCCGCACGCCTCGCATGTCACATAAACCGGCGGCAGAAAATTCATCTCAATTTTGAGCACGCCGTCGCCTTCGCACTTTTCGCAGCGGCCGCCCTTGACGTTGAAGCTGAATCGTCCCGGCACGTAGCCGCGAATCTTTGCGGCTGGCAGCCGCGCAAATAAATCGCGGATGGCATTGAACATGCCGGTATAAGTGGCGGGGTTGCTTCGGGGCGTGCGGCCAATCGGCGACTGGTCAATCACGATGACCTTGTCAAGGTTTTCAAACCCGCGCAGCGTCCGGTGCGCGCCGGGCTGTTCCTTTGAACCGTAAAATTTGCGGAACAATGCGCGGCGCAGGATGTCGTCCACGAGTGTGCTCTTGCCCGAGCCGCTCACGCCGGTGACGCACGTGAACGTGCCGAGCGGAATGCGCGCGTCAATGTTCTGCAAATTGTTTTCGCGCGCGCCGAGCACCTCCAGCCAGCCGCGTTCCTCCGACGGCGCCAGGCGCTTTTTTGGGATGGGAATCGTCAGTTCACCGGTGAGATATTTCGCCGTGAGCGAATTCGGATTTTTCAAAATTTCCGGCAACGTGCCCGCCGCCACCAGTTCACCGCCGTGAACGCCCGCGCCCGGACCGAGGTCAATGATGTAATCCGCGTTGCGGATCGTTTCGGCGTCGTGCTCGACGACGAGCACGGTGTTGCCGAGGTCGCGCAGGCCCTTGAGCGTGGCCAGCAGGCGTTTATTGTCACGCTGATGCAGACCGATGCTCGGCTCGTCCAGAATGTAAAGCACGCCGACGAGGCCCGCGCCGATTTGCGTGGCGAGCCGGATGCGCTGCGCCTCGCCGCCGGAGAGCGTGCTGCTCTCGCGGTCGAGGGTGAGGTAGCCGAGACCGACATTTTTCAAAAAACCAAGCCGCGCGCGGATTTCCTTGATGACTTCGTGCGCGATTTTTTCCTCAAATTCCGTGAGCTTGAGACCGGCAAAAAAATCGTCGGCGCGTTCGACCGAAAGCGCGCAGACGTCCATGACGGAAAGGCCGGGAATCTTTCGGATTTCAGATTTCGGATTTCGGATTTCGGATTTGGTGGACTGAACACTTGAAACTTGAGACTTGAAACTTTCTTCGCTTTCCAGCGTCACCGCCAGGATTTCCGGTTTGAGCCGTTTGCCCTTGCACGCATCGCAAAATCGCGGGGTCATGTAAGACTTGAGCCGGTTGCGGACGAACTCGCTTTCACTTTCCGTGGCGAGCCGCTCCAGGTTCGGCAACACGCCCTCGAACGGGCGGTTGATGGTGTGCACGCTGCCCGCGCGCCAGAAGCGGAATTCAATTTCGCCTTCGCCTGACCCGTGCATCAGAACTTTTTTGAAATCGTCCGGCAGGTTTTTCCAGGGCATTTCCAGACTGACATTGAAATGCGCAGCGATGGAGCGCAGCATGGCCTTGTAATAAATATTCATCCGTTTGCCGGAGCGACGCCACGGCTGGACCGCGCCGTCCTCAAGCGATTTTTCCGGGTCGGGCACGACGAGGCTTTCTTCGAAAATCATTTTCTGGCCGAGACCGTGGCAAACCGGGCACGCGCCCGCCGGCGCATTGAACGAAAAATGCTTCGGCGTGGGCGGATCGTAACTCTTGCCCGTGGCCGGGCTGCACATTTTGTTTGAGTGCAACGTTTCGGCCCAGATTTCGGTAGGGCGCGGTGTCCCCACCGCGCCGCCAGCACCCGGTGGGGCAAGGCTACTGACGAGCCGCTTTTGAGAAATTTCATCGCGTTGAATCCGGCTCGCGGGGACGCTCGTCCCACCTGCGGCGGGCTGCGGAGAGCCCGCCCTACCTTCCGGCGTTTGATGCAACGCGAGCAAAACGCCCTCGCCCCAGCGCAACGCGGTTTCCACCGAATCGCCGAGCCGCACGCGGATCTTGTTGTCAATCACCAGCCGGTCCACGACAGCCTCGATGTTGTGAAATTTCTTTTTGTCGAGTTTGACGCGGGTGTTGGCGTCGAGTTCGACAAACTGGCCGTCCACGCGGGCACGGACGAACCCTTCACGGGCGAGGCGCTCGATGACGTCGCGGAACTCGCCTTTTTGCCGGCGCACGACCGGCGCGAGGAGCATCACGCGGGTCTTGGGCGGCAGGGCGAGGATTTTGTCCACGATGTCGCTGGCGCTTTGCGTGACGATGGGCACGCCGGTATCCGGGCAATGCGGCCGACCGACGTGCGCGAACAGGAGGCGCAGGTAATCGTAAATTTCCGTCGTGGTGGCGATGATGGAGCGTGGGCTGCTGCCGGAGCTGCGTTGTTCGATGGCGATGGCTGGCGAAAGGCCCTCGATGAAATCCACCTCCGGCTTTTGCATCTGGTCGAGGAACTGCCGCGCGTAGGCGGAGAGCGATTCGACGTATTTGCGCTGGCCCTCGGCGTAAATCGTGTCGAACGCGAGCGACGATTTGCCGCTCCCGCTCAAACCGGTGATGACCACCAGCCGGTCGCGCGGGATTTCCAGCGTGAGATTTTTGAGATTATGCTCACGCGCGCCACCGATGCGGATGAATTCCCTGCTCATAGCTGCGAATTTCCCGTTCAAACCAACCGGGCAGGCTAAAAGAAACGGCGGGGAAAGAAAAGCACGGAAACCGCGCCGTCCATCAGATTTTCATCTGTGAACTACACGAACTTTTCACCACGAAGACACGAAGAGCACAGAAGAGCCGACACTAATTACACGAATTTTCACTAATGAAATGGAACTTCAACGGTATGCGGGCAGTTTGTTTGCTATATTCATAATTCATCATTCTTCATTCATCATTCCCCTCATCACTGCACTTGGAGGAGCCGGTAGAAACGCATGGGCGAGTTCGTCGCATCGGGATCGGCAAACGTAAATATCTCGTTGGTGGAAGTGATGATGACGTCATTGGTCATCCAGACCATCGGCTGCGAAATGTTTGTCGCCCATTCCACCCGGAACCGGTCACCGGTCGGCGCGACCCATTGAAGCTTTACGCCACTGCTCCCGATGGTGTCTCTGGAGACGAAAAATGGATTTATCGTCACGTCAAAATTCACTCCAAACGCGTTGGTCACAGCAAAGCTGTTTGTATTTTGCACGCCGATATAATAGGTCTGGCCAGGCACAAGCGGCGGCAACGGCACAGAGTTTGTGCTTAGCACATTGGTTCCGGTGAGCACATTGGTGATTAAGAGATAATCACCCGTCGAATTCGTGCCACTGGGTAGTGTGCTCTGATTGAACCATACGTTCACCGGCGCGGTGGCAAAGAGCAGGATGTTCGTGGCATAGTTCGCACTTATTGGCACCGCCACCGAATAATAGATGATGCTGCCCGATGGGATGGAGTTCGTCGCCGGCACGCCATCGGTAAGCGGAATAATGGTCGGGGTGTTCGTGCTGCCCTGACCCACGAAGGTCACCACGCTCAGGGCTGGCAGCGTGTAGGTGAAGGACAAATTGCTTACCGTGATGTCAGGCTGATAAGCGAGCGAATTAGTGGAGGAGGTAATCCATGGTGTCACAAAGCCAGTGGTGGTGAAGTTGGCCAGAACAAACGTTTGGCTGATGGAGGTGGCGTTGGTGTTGACAGCCACAATGGCGAAGCCTGGAGAGACGGAATCCTTGTAGGCGCTGATCAGGGCGCTGCTGGTGTTGAGGGCGTCAATGCGATAATAACCGGGACGGACAAAACGGCTGAAATTACCCAGTGTATACATGCGTTTGGCAGGGATACCGTTGGCGTCTGTCAGGCCCTCGTTGTCGTCGTTTAGTGAAATCAGCCACCAGTAATGCCAGGCATTCGCCTGCGCCACTGTCATAAACGCATGAATCCGCCCAGCCCAATAAACACCATCAGCAATGCTTCCATCGAAAGCATCGGTCGTCATCACTTCCGTTTCCCAGAGTGCCGCATTCGGGTTGCTGTAAATAGGCAGCACCGCCGGCGGCGTGGTCGCCCCGTGTTGAGAGTCAATACCGTCATAATTATGGTTGGCAACGATGCCCACATTCGTGGCAACGGACGGATCGGACATGGCAACGGCGTAGTAATTTGTCTGCCAGTGCATGTCCTCCGGGAGCATGATCCTAGTCGAAGCCACGTTGCTGGCTACCAAGGCGTTATGAAGGAAGGGAACGAAATCATGAAATTGTTGAGGACTCCAATAGCAGGATTCATAGCCTACAACCGCATCTGGCTCGTTTTGGATGGAAATAGCGTAGATGTTGACGCCCCAAGTGTTCGCCATGTCAGCCACGTAACCGGCGAGCTGGCTGGCGTAGGCTTGGTTGCTTGCCGAAAGGAAATTACCTCCGACAATATTGCCATTGTCCTTAAAGGAAGCCGGCGGGGTCCAGGGCGTGCTCCACACTTTGGCGCCGCGTGCCTGGGCCATGATCATGATGTTCGTTTCGTCTGTCGTCGGGATGGCGGGGGGATCGATGGGCACAATATGATTGCGCAACAAGGAGAGGCCGATGCCGGTGAACGGGAAGTTGGTGCTGCCGTCGACTGAAACTCCAGTGCCGCTGGTGGTGGAGAAAAACATGTCGGCCTGGTTCGTGGTCCAAGTGCTCTGCCAGGCCGAGGAAGCGCCAAAGCCGTCTATCCTTTGGTACACGTTGGTCCAGTTTACCGTGCAAACCAAATTGGTATTGACGATGACGACAAAGGAGTTGGTCGCGCTCAAACTCTTGTTGATCAGCGCGAAGGCATTCGTATCCGTCACAATCGTCGTGAGGGTGTAAACTCCCGGCGCCTGGGTTTCATCCGGCGTCCAGATGATGATGCCGTTGGTGTCAATGACCGGAACATTCGTGCCGGGCACGGCTGGCGAGACTGACAGCATGTAAGTCAGCGGATTCACGGGAATGTCCGGGTCGGTCGCCGTGTTCGTGACCACGATCTGCGTCAGCGCATAGTTCGTCTGGGCCGGAATGCTGTTCGTCCAGAATGGTGCGATATTCACCTCGTTCACCGTCACCGTGAAACTGTTCGTCGCGCTCAACGGCGGCGCGCCGTTGTCGGTGACAATGTTGGTGATGGTATAGACGCCCGGCCCCTGTGCCTCGCTCGGCGTCCAGGTGATGATGCCGCTGCTGTCGGGGACCGGCGCCGGAACATTTGTCGCATAAGTCAACGGCCAGCCTTTGGCAATCATGGCGTTCGTGTCCACCGTAAGCGTTACCGCGTAACTCAATGTCTGCGGTGGACTGTCCGTGTCCTTTGCCGCATTGGTGATGACCAACAACGTCAGTTCGTCGCTGGTCTGGGGCGGAATCGGAATGCTGTTTGTCCAAAACGGCGCGGTGTTGGGAATGGCGGGTGTGGTAAAATTAAACCGCAATTGCCAGCTTGCGAGATACGCATACAGATAAGCCCCGGTGCGGGCATCCTGAATTTCCAATGTCCATGTGCCACCGGCATTCTTGCCGGCAAAAGCGTCCAGCGATTGTTCTGGCAGATAATAAATATCGGTGAGGGGCGGCAGGGACGGTGAATTCAATTCGACAATGCCTCTTATTGGAATCAATGGCGGCCGACCCAAAACCGACCTGGTATTATCCTCGTCAATCCACTTCCCGGGTGTGCCATACCCGCCGTTCGTTCCTATCATAATCGTGTAAAACTCCTGACCACCCCAATTATTCGGTTCACTGGCAGACCAATTCCAGTAGATCTGGGTTTCTCCGCTGACCCAGAAAAAATTATTGGAATGGCATACTCCACCATCGGGACTGGAAAGTCGATCTGGAAGCGGCGAACAAGAACGGCCCGAACCGTCCGCGTTATTGTCCTGTGACGGATCATATAAACCAATCCACCACAGATTCGTCGCACCAGGAACGGAGAATGTGTTATAGATCCAGTCGTTCTCTTCCTGACTGCGGATTGTCGCCAGGTGCCCGCCCAACGCTTCAGCCCAGGCTTCAGAGTCAGTCCAAGTGCCGGCGCCCAGGAGCCGGTAGTAGTGACCATTGGCCGGATTCTGAATCCCCGGCCCCGGCTGCAGCATTACATTTCCGACAACGGACCCGAACGGCGGCAGCGCGAATTTGATCGGCGTCGTGGTCAGGTTCGTATTTTCCGTCAGCACGAGATAACCGGATTGGTGCGTGATTACATTCACTATATAACCCCATGAGCCGCCCGAACCCGACGGATTCATCACGATCTCAATCTGCGTGCTGGTGCCTGCGTAGGAAATGTTGAACTTCCCAAAGCCGGGGGGCGCCGAACCGGAATCAAAAATGATGTTGCCCTCATAATACACCACCATCTGGCACGGGGCGCCGTAGAACTCGTAATCAATTGCCAGTGTCCCGTTGGTCTGGCCGGTATCAAAGAAGTTGGTGATGGCCACGTTCATCGGGCCGGAAGCTGCGAAATTCGTGCTGACCATTTGATAGGATGAGCCGCAGCCGTTGGTGCTGGTGCCGCCGCGATTTTCCATCAGCAAAACCCGCGTGCCATCCGGGCTGATGAGATGGAACACCAAATCGGAAATGCGCGGATGATCCACGCGCAACCCGACGTCCACAGATGCAATTATCGCATCGTCCGGGACAAAAATGGAATCCGTCGTTACCGCATCATCCAGAATCGGCACCGACCCGGACGAATTGTAAATCAATTGTTCCGGCGCGGCGCCAATATCGAATGTCGCGATGATATAGACATTCTGCGCATTTGGACTGGGATTAAATATGCCGATGAAATAGCGGCCCGGCTGCAACGGCGGCACGTCCGTCAGCCCGATGGAAATCGAGTTGCCCGGCGGTGTGCCGCTATCGAGATTTGTCTCGTAATCGTAATCCGTCTGTGTCGGCTCCGCGCCGAGTTTGACATAGAGTTGCAGCGGATTGACCAAATCCGGAGGCAACGTGACATTCGTGGCATTTATGGTGAGATTCGTCGCGCCGGGCGGCACATCAATGTAATCGTAAAACCATGTGCCTCCCGGAATAGTGGTAGTAATGATTGCGCCATTGTTCGCCAGATGCGGCTCAATCGTCAGGGTGAAATTATCTACATTGTTGGCGAAACCCACCGCGCTGTCCGCCTCGTGCAATATCCACTCACCGGCGCCTTCCTGGCCGATGAAACTGCGCAGGCTGCCCGGTCCATCGGACCGCGGGCTGGGCCGCAGCGGATCAACAACGTCGCCCTGCCCGCTGTCGTCGTAGGTAAAAGAGTAGGTTCCCGGCGAATTCAGCGAGTCATGATTGTTCAAAATCACCGAAGTTCCGTTATGATTTACCGCGCCCACCAAGTCGCCAAAATCTTCCGCGTAAAATGTGTTGGTGACAATGACGCGGCGCGCTTCAATCGGATAAATCGCAATGGCGACCACATCAATGTATCCCGGCACAGCGGGATCGCCGCCTGGAATGGCGACTGGCATCCCAACACCGGTCACAATTTGGTCGCCATTGGGATTAATCTGGCTGAACGGTGTCGCGGTGAACACAGACTGGAAGGCGTATTCGGACGCCATTTGATCCTCCGATTTCACGCCGATGTAATAAACTTCGTCTGGCTGGGAATTGGTATCCACGACAAATTCCGTGCCGAGACGGCTTAACGACGCGCCGTTGAATATTAGCGGAACGCCAGCCGACGCTCCGACTTGCGTGCCGACGACACAGTTGGAAATAGCGACCGGATCAAGATTCGTCAACGTCGGATCCGTGGTTACGTAAAGGTCAATATCCGCCTGCGGCCGCGTGGCGTTGGCTTGGGAATCGGCAAACACTCCCATGCGCGGGATGGAAAGCGTGTCCGGGGTGAATGTGATGAACGCGGCGTTGGTAAAAGCAGCATTGGTGGAGGCAAACGTATTGGTCACCACGTAGAAATGCCACTGATTCGTCATGCCGACGGTGATTTGCCAGTTCGTCTCACCGCCCACGATAATTGAATTCGTGAACAATAACGTGTTTGTGCCCATCAACGGCGTGTTCGCGCCAACTGTTTGATTCAACAGTGGCCCGCTGTTTCCAGACACATAAGTGATTTGCTGGTCGGACGTGGGATTGGAAACAACCGGATTGGCCGTGACCGTCATCGCATTGGTAACCGAGCCGTCACCGCAGGAAATGACCAATGCATAATCCTGCACAACGTTCGGCGCGTAAGCGCCCGCGTAGTTGTTCGTCTGCGCGGTGACGGCGTTGACATTGACACGGTAACCAACAACGGTGACGGAGTAGTTTGTGCCAGCGCCCGCCGGCAGATACACGTTTTCAACGTTGTTGATGGAATCAAAGTTCGGCGGCGAGTTTGGATTTTCCGGTGTGTTGTAGATTCTTTTCGCCGGAATGTCGTTGCCGTAATAGACAATCGGGTTCGCAGGATCATCAATGTTGGTAACAACAAGATTAAGATCATTCACGAGTTTGATGGCGGCGGCCGGATCGCCGGGCGGGTCCGTCCACGCCAGCGTGATGCGCAGCGGCAGCGTGTTGGTCGCGGCGACATTGAATGTCTGGCTGTCGCCGGTGGCCAGCGCGGTGGCCGGGCTTTGATCCAGAATCAGCATGGACTCGCCGGTTGTATTATTCACATTCGTCGTGATTCCCGGCTGCAAGGCGCTCGGCAGATTAATCAAACCCCAGCCTTCATAATTAATCGAGTTGTCCACTTGAAAATCGTAATATCCGGTCGGGCGCGCCCCGTTGATAAGCATGGCCTTGAGCAGTGCCGGGCTGGGGGTGGCGTTCAGCGTATTCGTGAAGAAATCCTGCATCAACGCCAGCACGCCTGATACATCTGCCGCCGCCATGCTCGTGCCGGTTTCATATCGGTAGTATTCAGGCGAAGTGCCGAGTGAATCGTTCAGCCCCTGTAAAACTTGATAATAATTCCCGAGGTCGTTCGTTGTGAAGATGTCCACGATGAGATCGTAACTGACGGGTTGAGTGCCACTGTCACCGACGGCGTAATTGAATCCGCCGCTGGCAACAGCGGCGGCGAGATAACCCGCGCCGCCGTCGGACGGAATGGTAACCAGGTCTGTCTCCAAAAAATAAGTGCTTGCAGTCGCGGGGTCTGGATAAATGTTGGGGTCGGGTGTCGTCGAAACATAAATCGGCAGGCTCAAAGGATTCGGTGAAAGGGCGTTCGGCACAACCTGAATGGTCACTCCCACTGCGTTTGGTGGGAGATTGATGAGGTAATAATTCGGCGCATTGGTATCCACGGTCTGATCGGTGTAGTCGATCGTGGTAACGTTCGTCGGGTTGTAATACGCGTTTGTGTTCCATTGTTCGGAACGGGTGGAAACGACAAATGTTCCCGGCGTAACCACGTCCGGTTTGAAACGTCCATACGTGCCTTCAAATCCGATGCCGACGTTGCCGCGGCTTGAATAGCTGGCCACTTGGTAACCCGTGTCGGTCATGGGCTGCCATGGCTGGCCTGCCTGCCCAAGAAGGTTGGTGACGACGCTTGTAATATTCCGCGGTTGTTCGAGCGCGCCGACGGTGATGACGTCCTTGGCCGTAGCCGGCGACAGGATTGTGTCGGGATTGCCACCAAAACCACCATTGTCGCCACCACCAGAGTTGCCTGCTGAAAATACAAATAATACCGGCTGTGAACCGGTCACTTCCGGCAACGCGTCGCGCACCGCCGCATCGTAACTCGCCGCTGCAAGGTCGTAACTGCTGTCGCCGTAGTTCCAACTGTTGTTGGAAATGAGCGCGTTCGTCAGCGCGGGGGCTTGCTGCAAATACTGGTCGCTGAAATTCAAGAAGCTGAAGGTATTATCAATCGCCGCCACCGAATATAATGTCGCCAGCGGCGCTTTGCCGCGGAACTGGCCGTTCGTGCCATGACCGCTGTCGTTCAATATCGAGCCCTGCGCGTTTGTCACCGTCGTTGATTCCGTGCCGTCTCCAGCAATAATCCCCGCCACGTGTGTGCCGTGGCCATTGGTGTCCACCAGACTCAGCGTGGAATCACCGATGATTCGAATGGGAAGGCTGCCGGCGGTTTTGAAATCAGGATGCGCCTGGTCAATGCCCGAATCGTTCACCTCCACCATCACATTCTTGCCTGTCAGTCCCATGTAATTCGAGGACACGAGCGTGTCCGTCGAAACGCCAACAGTCGCGCGGCTCAAATCATTCGCGTGAATGCGCGGGTGATACGGCTCGACGATTTGCACGCCGGGCAACGCAGCCAGCGCAACCCAATCCTTTGGCGGAATGACGCGCACAATCGGCCCGAACGGCGAGCTGTCCCGTGCGACAATTTGTCCGCCAAGCTTTTCAATCTGTGCGACCGTCGCCGCCGCGTTGTCGCTGAACAAACCGAGCGTCAAACAGGTTCCTGTGGGCAGCGGCGCCTGTTTCACCGCCAGCGCAAGCAACGAAGGTCCCGCCACCTGATTGGTTCCCATTGGCGTTGAGGAAAACGTCTTTTGTCCAACCGTCACGGGCATTGACGAGGATATTTTGTAATACGGCTCGTAGGAAATCACCGACTGCGCCAGCGGATTGCCTGCCAATCCGTTCGCCACGCCCGCCGGGGCGCGCACGAGATAAGCGTTGTTAGGAATGTAGGAAACAATCGTTGCGCCCGAGGCTTTCAACATGGCGCGGAACGCGTTGTCAATCGGCCCGCGCGCCTGGACGATATAAGCGCCCGGATCGCCGGTCGCCCGCAGATTGGCCGGGATGGAAAAGTTCAACGGGCTGCGTGTGTCAATCAGCGCGTTCTCCAGCAAAATCGCCCTGTCGTCGCGCATCAACTGATCAAGCGACTTGGCTGTGTTGCTCAAGCGGCAGGCGAATTTGTTTGTCGCCGCCGATATTATGCCGCCTGGTGTGGCGTTGGTTGAAACGCCGGACAGCAGACGCACCGCTTGCCTCGGCGTAGCTTGGCGAAGCCGGGCCGGGGCGACCGCTTCGTGCGGACGGCTTGGCCTGCCATTTTCTTTCTGCCAAAGGAGGCACACGCCCGCCAGACACAGCAAGCCCAACAAAATCCATATTAACCGGCGCGAACGCATATTTTTTTAACTACTAAGACACAAAGACACCAAGTGCCGGATGTTTATTCGTATAAACTACACCCTTTTCGTCTCTTTTCAAAATCGTAACATCAAAATTCCCCAACCACCAATGAACACTAATAAACACGAATTTCTGCCGGCGTAAATTTCCCAACGCAGAGAAGCAGAGAAGCAAAGAATCACAGAGACTGATTTTCTCCGCTGCCCTCCACGTCCTTTGCGTCTCTGTGTTAAAGTTCGTGTCCATTTGTGTCCATTCCGCCGTCGCCAAGGCTATGGCGGACAGGCCGTGGTTTAACTTTGTTTTTTGGTTCAGTCTTCATCTTCGTGTTTTAGTGTCTTAAAGGTAGGGTCGCACCGCCGGGGCGACCGCACGGACGACTTCAGCCCATCCACTGTGGTTCCGCTTGGATGTTTCTTCATTCATCATTCTTCCTTCATCCTTCACCTTTAATCCGGCGGCAGCACATTAAATCTTTCAATCACCACGTTGTTGTTCGTCACAACGGGAACGCTGAACCAGTTGGTGTAGGTCAAATTATCGGTGGCATAGGTAACAACGTTGGTCACGATGCTATTAAACCGCACCACGGCGCGCGTGGCGGCTTCGGAAACGATTTGATAATTCGTGACCATCCCGAACAGCGACCCACTGCCGGTGTAAACTGAATTCGGCGCCGGCTTCAGCGCCTGACCGTAGCTGTAAATCACATAGCGCGGCGAACTGGAGCAGCGCAACAGCGACATCGTCTGCTGCGGCAGCCATTCATACATCTCGTCGTTGGTGCCAACGGCGGGATCCACATAGCTGAGGAATGGCGATTGAACGCTTAATTGTGGAACGGCAAGAATATCGCCGACATGTTCGAATGAGCCAATCAGACCGTCAGCATTGACAAAATTTGTGCGCGTTTGGTTGATGCCTTGCACGATTTGCACTAGCGGCGGCGGGTTGGCCTGAGCGTAAACACCGGCAGGCTGAATGACCGTAAACCCGCCGTTGGTATTTATCGGCACAACGATTCCGCTAAACAGGGCCGACCATGCGGCGAGGCTCGGTCCATTCGTCGCGCCAACATTTACCGAAAGCGTCCCGCGCGTGGCGTTGTCGTTGAACGCAGTGGTGAAAAGGTCGAACAACAACCGGTCCTGCGCCGGCAAGGAATTGTTGGCGTCAAAAGTATTAAAATCTCCCGTCCAATTCGTCCAAGTGTTGAGGCTCACCGCCGGCGATTTCATATAAACCGTTTGCCACGGCGTGCCGCGATGGACGCGGCCCAGCCAGCCAACGGTCGGGAATTTATTCATTGGAAAATCCCAATCATCGGATTGCCACATCAACGGATCTTTGAGCGCCATGTTATACGCATTCAATGTGTTAAAATCCGGAGCGTTTGTGTTGATGGGGAGATGGCCACCCCACGGCATATAATGATCATTCAACGCGCCGAGGTCGGGCAGGTTGGTGATTGTTGTCCCATAATTAAAAACGTTTATGCCCGGATGTGGAGTTCCCGTCTCTTCTGTGTAATTCAAATCGCTGGCGATGTAGTGAACGAGCGGATCATTCGCCTGCCATGTGGTGTAGAGAACCACATAACGCGTAGGTTCGTACGGTGCTTCCACACCCACACTTCCAAATACCAGATTCGTTGCCGTGCATCCCGCCTCACCGCCCCAACCCAGCGCAGTCCAATAGTTGCCAGCCCTGAAGAAGCCGCCAAAAAAGGCTTGTTGTGAAGGCGTAGTAGCGCCACAAGGGCCGAAGGATTGGGCTTCGGCATCACCATGCCACGTGCCATCTTCCGATGGTGGCCCGGCAGGGAATGTTGTCGTCCATTCCGAAATTTGGATTTGGTTGCGTATTCCGACCGGTACACCAGTAGTGAATGCGTTTGTATTCCACACACCATCGGGATCGTCGTTAAAAATTTCCGCATTCAAATCGCGGGTGCTGTCCGGCCCGGCAAAGTGGACATAATCAATGACGTGATAATTGCCACTGGTATCCCGATCCAACATCACCACACGCAGCCGGTTTGTTGTCATTAAAGTAAAATGCGGAACTGGGAAACCGGGAACATCTTCAAAGAGTGGAGTAGAAGGCGCCGGAACGAATTGGTGGCTGAGGAAACTATAGACCCACCAATTCGTAAATGCCGTTGCAGAACCCAGCGGCATCACGAGGTTTGCGTTGAGTGGAATTACAAAGGAGATGTTTGTAGGATAGCCGGCGCTCCACGGCGCGGAACCCGGCCATGCTATTACGTTAGTTAAAGTTGCAAAGTTGGTGCTAAAAGAAATGGAAAAAGGAAGCGATATGCCATCATAAACATTCAAAATACTCGTGACATTGTCAGACAAAGCAATGCTCACATTGTCCAAGTAATTGGAGTTGTAAGAATTCCAACATTCCACACCGAGCAAATTGGAAATGCACATTGTATACATCTGGTTGGTATGGAAATTCGAAGGATTAACGCTGTTTGGAGGCGGAAGGTTGGTCGTCAAACGAGTAAATTGCAATCTGCGCGTAATTCCGACAATGCTTTCCAGCGAAAATTCGTTGAAATTGGGGAAACCCTTCTTCGCGCCAATAATCCACGGCACGCCATAGACGTTCACATAACCGCTTGCATCCGTAATTGGCGTAAAACTGAGCGGAAAATTGGCCAAGTCTGCAACGTCATGCGGCAGTGCCAGTTGAAAGTCGCCCGTGCCAGTTACAGTGTTGGGACCTGAAGCACTGGAAAGGTTTGTATAGCCAACGATGAAAACATTGCCGAGATTGTCATGCTCAAAAATCGGGCGGAAGACGGATGGATAAAACGAATTGGCTGTTGCATCGTAAATGTTGGCTGCCAATTGCAGCACGCGCTGAATGGCGGGCGTATAGACGAACTGGTTGCTCACCAAAACCGGAATGCCTGGAATGACACCCGGAGCACCGCTCAGACCAAACGCCGGATAGTTGGTCCATAGGGATGGATTAAGAACCATCGGACTGAAATTGGTCACGGCGTAGAAGGTAGTGGCGAAGTTGGTCGGGTTGCTGTTGCGCCAAAGACCGGTGTAGGCGCGCAGCATATTGTCGGCGGCGATTGTGAAAAATTGAACAGGCGTCCACGCGGTGAAATTGGTTTCCGCACCCGGGATGATGGTAATGTTCGTGACAATTCCGTTGGTGAAGTAAGCGACCGCGTTCGAGTAGTTGAGGTTCATTTTGCCCGATTCCGGCGTGGAATCCGTGCCGAGCTGCGAAAGCAGCCGGTAAAACGTGTAGCGGTCATAGGTGGAAGGGCT
>Ga0116120_1000774_pt1 | contig 24994 bp, 19 predicted proteins | sample June2015DPH_11_1_3_FD_89724 | JGI IMG/M metagenome (GOLD analysis project Ga0116120, IMG submission 89724) | Peatland microbial communities from SPRUCE experiment site at the Marcell Experimental Forest, Minnesota, USA - June2015DPH_11_150 | ecosystem: Environmental > Terrestrial > Soil >... | reverse complement strand
CTTTTTCACTGGCGTTGCCTTTGCAGTTTCTACTGATAGGGCATTGTCTCGACGGCGCCGCCGGTTCATTGACGCTGCGCTGGTGAGGGAGAATTCATTTCCGCTCGCACTCATTCTGGAGGAAATTGTGCCAGACGGGAACGAGGCGTCAAGCGTCGAGTTGCGAGGTGTTTTTTGACTTTCCTGGCGCCGATAGCGAAAGACTGGTGGACAGGAGCATCCGCAGACAATACTCAGCCAAATCGCGCCATGAACCCGGGCAACCGCCGGAGTTTCCCACAACCGACAACGCTCGGTGGCCCAGACAGGCCGGCCCCCGGGCGCTCGCGAATCAAACGCCCCAACCTGCGCGGATCAAACTGGAACTTGCGCGACTGGCGGCGTTGGCGCACCATGATTCCGTGCGCGCGGATGAAGAAAGCAGCCCCGAGCAAATCGCGGTGTTCCGCCGGATGACGCCGGAGCAGCGGTGGCAGGCGGCGCACTGGTTTTACTGGACCATGCGCCGTCACAAGGCCGCCTTCCTGCACCACCAACATCCCGACTGGCCCGCCTCACGGGTCGAGTCGGAGGTGCGGCACATCTTCTCCCATGCCCGAACCTGATTTGATCGAGTTGTTCGCGCAACCGCTCAACCAGTTGGGCGTCCGTTATCTGGTTAGCGGCAGCGTGGCGGCCATGCTTTACGGCGAACCGCGCGTGACCCACGACATTGACTTGGTCGTTCTTCTGCGTTCGGAAGATGTGCCCCGACTGGCCGAGGTTTTTCCGGCCCCGGAGTTCTACGTTCCGCCCGCGTCCGTCATTGCGGCGGAGATGTCCCGCGATTTGCGTGGTCACTTCAATCTGGTCCACATTGGTTCCGGCTTGAAGGCCGATTTCTACCTCGCCAGTCGCGATGAACTCCACGCCTGGGCCTTCCGCCACACCCGGCGCTATGCCATCGGAGAGATTTCCATTGCGCTGGCTCCGCCGGAGTATGTCATCCTCCGCAAGCTCGAATATTACCGCGAAGGCGGTTCCGAAAAGCACCGGCGTGACATCCGGGCCATGCTCGCCATCTCCGGAGACCAGATTGACCGCCCTGCGGTCGCCGAGTGGATTCAAAGACGCGGCCTGGAGACCGAATGGCGGCGCGTCACGGACTGACTTCGTGCTTGGGGTGGTTGCGCAAGGCGAACGAAGGGACATGGCGGGTGCAGGGCAGGGCATGGAGCGAGAGCGAACCCGATCCCGCCGCGTGGATGATCACATTGAACGTGGACCAGGAACTATTACCGGGCCGGGCGGGTCTGTTCGGCAGCCCCATTTCCGGTACGCCGATCCGGTTCGACGATTTGCGGGTCACTGTGGCGCGTTGACACTGCCAGTTGAGAGCACTGACGTGCCGGTGTGTCGGTTCTCTGGCCGGAACCTGGCTGGAACCCTGACCTGAATCCGGGAATTGAGTTTTCCCGCCCAGGAGAGAGGATGACGCCAACCCTGCCCGTCCAACTCCGAGGGAGCCGGCACAGAGGAGCCCAGGCCATGACAACACTTGAATCACCAACGCATGAAGGATTGTATTCCCCCAGAGTTTATGGTTCAACCCATTGCCGTTGCTTTTATCTGTGAGAACCGCGTCAGCCCCCATAATGGAAACCGAGAAATTGTGTCCGTCACGTTCAGCGATTTGGTTTTCATGGTGGGCGTTAAGGGAGGGATCATGTCATCTCAGAATCGTGAAACTCTAAACTTCATCCTGGCAACTCTCACTGGCCTCTGCTGGGTGAATGCGGCCCTGCTCGGTCGTGCGGCCGAATCGCTTGCAGAACAGCGCGCTTCTGACCGCTCCCCGATGATCGAATCACCTTCCGTTGGCCTGCCGGCCGGGAAAGAGATTACTCTGAAGGGTATGGTGCTGAACAACGCGCATACGGGGGAAGAGCAGAAAGGCGTGTTCCTCTATGTCCTGGATGGTCCGCCTGAAATCAGAGCCCAAGTCGAAAAGATCGTGGCCGAGTACTATCTCGAAAAGGGGCTCGACGCGGATGCAGCCCGGAAACTCCAAGATCTTTGGACACAGCGACTTAAGTACTTCATCGCCGGCCCGCTGGCGGACGAACTGCACCAACAAGCCACCTATAACGCGCGGCAGGTGATGGCGGTTACCGGCGTCGTGGAAGAAAAAAACGGTCAGAAGTGGATTGCCGTCAGCAAGCACCAACCGGCCGCGTTCAAGTACCCGGTCCGGATGCTGGCCCCGGACAGGCCGTTCGAGATGCCGGACCGGGAGCCGTTAATGCTGCCGATCAGCCGCGGCCTGTCCCTGAAGTGCATCTGGGTGCCACCCGGCAGATTCTTCATGGGCGAGCCGTATTACCAGTGCCCGCACTGGCAGGAGGATCCTCCGCACATGGTCACCCTGACCAAGGGCTTTTACCTGGCGGAGCACCCGATCACCTGGGAAATCTGCGACGCGATCATGGACACCAGGCGCAGCGCGGAGAAAGCGGCCAAGGCGCCGGCCAACCTCGGCTGCACCGATATGTACAGGTTCTGCGCGATGTTGTCGGCGAAAACTGGGCGCCAGGTGCGCATCCCCACCGCCGCCGAGTGGGAATACGCGGCCCGCGTGGGCACGTCCAACCCGACCTTCCGGGAGAGGTACGTGGATCAGGACAGCAGTGCGGTGAAGCCTATGGTTGTCAAATCAAAGCCGCCGAACGCTTGGGGCTTTTACGACATGTTCAGCAGCGGGTGGGAACGCGTGAGCGACGGGTCCAGTTTGCTCGACCGCCAGGACACGATAGATCCGCGCCACATCCCGGCTGAAGACAACGGTCGGGCCGACCCAAACCGCAAACATGGGCACTTCGGCAAGGGCAATGCCGGCTATGCAATCAGCGAAATCGAGTACATCAGCAGTGAACCCGGACCCGAGGAAGCCTACCCAGGAATTATACGATTCCGAGTCGTTGTGGAAGCGGAGCCCAAGTCCTCTCGCGCAACCACGGACAGTCCCGATGCCATCCAAGCCAAGTAAGCTCAGAAGTGCGGCGAACCAGATGAGCGGCTTTCCGGTTGCGGGTGGCAGAAGCTTCGTCATGAGACGAAACCGTTGCGGACGAGTGGAAAATACCCCGCCGTCCAAACCGGCAGAGCCGTCTGATTCAAACTGGCTACAAGGCGAAATGTAATTGTCGTTGACCAGCTTGACGAGTAAGCTGCCAAGCGGCTCTACAATGTGATGGCATGAACACTGGCATTTTCTCCCTTCCTGGCAAACCGTCCACTTCTGGACGAATTTGCATTCTGGCCGCCTTGGTGGCGCTCGGCGCGCTCGCGTCCTTGCTCGCCGCCGAGACGGTTCAATATCCGGCGCTCAATGGTCCCTTGCGGGTTCATCCTACCAACCCGCGCTACTTCACCGATGGGTCGGGCAAGGCCATTTACCTGACCGGTTCGCACACCTGGAATAACCTCCAAGAGATCGCTCGAACTTCCGGCCCCGCCAACCCCACGTTCGATTTCAAAACCTACCTGGACTTTCTCCAGACACACCATCACAACTGCTTTCGCTTGTGGCCTTGGGAAAACGCCGCCTCTTTCAACTCCTCAGGTACCATCACCTACGTCCACGATCCGATGTCCTACCAGCGCCCGGGTCCGGGGCCTGCGCTCGACGGTCGGCCCAAGTTCGACCTGAGGCTCTTCAATCAATCCTATTTCGACCGGGTGCGAGCACGCGTGATGGCGGCGCGGGACCGGGGCATTTACGTGGCCATCATGCTGTTCCAAGGATTCAGCATCGAGAACAAGGGGCATGATGACCCGTGGAGAGGACACCCGTTCCACCGCGGCAATAATATCAACGGAATCGACGGCGATCCGAATGCAGATGGGAAGGGTCTCGAAACGCACACGCTGGCGATTGCCGCAGTGACGGCGTTTCAGGAAGCCTACGTCCGCAAGGTGATCGACACGGTGAATGACCTGGACAATGTGCTCTACGAGATCACCAACGAAGACACGGCGAGCGACGAGGACACCGCCTGGCAGGCTCACATGATCAACTTCATCAAGAGTTACGAAACCACCAAGCCCAGACAGCATCCGACGGGAATGACGGTGCAATGGCCGGCGGGCATGAACGCAACCCTTTTCGCGAGCCCCGCCGAGTGGATTTCGCCCAATGGGGACGCCGGATACCAATCCGACCCGCCCGCCGACGCCCGCAAGGTGGTCCTGAATGACACCGACCACGCGTACTTTTGGATTGCCCTGAAGCGGGATGGACTGGCAACCCAGCGGGCATGGGTCTGGAAGAATTTCACCCGGGGGAACCACACACTCTTCATGGACCCCTACGTTGATCCCACGCCGTGGTATGTCACTGGTCGCAACAATCCGGTGGGAGGAAGCCCCGATGCTTACTGGGACACGCTCCGCGAAGCGATGGGCCACACGCGCCAGTACGCGTTAAAGATGGATTTGGCTGCCATGACGCCGCAAGGAGGCCTGTCTTCGACGGGTTACTGTCTCGCCAAGGCCGGTTCGGAATACCTCGTGTATCAGCCTATTTCGAATGCTTCGTTCTCCGTGAATTTGGTGGCCGGGACGTACGAGTTTGAGTGGTTCGATCCCACTACCGGCGCCGTTGTCAACAAGGGTACGTTCACAGCTTCAAACGGCAATCGGAGCTTCACCCCTCCCTTTGGCGGGATGGCAGTATCATACTTTAAACATAAATGAGTTGCAGGCACTTCCCCACCCGCTCTTCTCCTCAATTCGTCTGCCGGAAGTTGGTGGCTCCCGTCATGTGCGATTCGAAGCGATTCTCGGGTGTATCCACGACCTTGCACTGGCTCTTGAGGTGGAAGCACGGGTGGCATGGGAGGCCGTCGTGGGAGCCAGCGATCGAAGCGGCAGGTGGATGATCTTGTTGGCGAGCAGGCTGTTCACCAGTTGGCGTGTTGTCCTGAGTTGCCAGTCCGTCATGGGGATGATCTTCCATTACGCCACGGCTAATCGGGACGTGATGCGAGGTGGAAGATCATCTGGTTGATAAAGGGCGCCTGCTCGGGGCGCACCTTGCCGTCCTCCCCAACGCAGCCATTCGGGTTCTGGCCGCTTAGACAACCCCAAGCCCACCAGTCGCCGCCGATGGGCTGCTGGTTGCCCTTGAATGTCGGCCCACCGAGCGCTTTTCCATTCAGGTAGTCGAGCAGGGTCTGCCCCCATGCTTTGCTGGCGGCCGAGGTCATCGAGGCGCCCATCTCGCCAATCCAGACCGGCGCCACGTTTTCGGTAATGAGCCAGCCCCACATATTGTTCATGCGGGCGATGTAGCCGGCGCCCGACTCCGGCCCGCGATAGCCTCCGATTTCCTTGGGATATTCATGCACCGAGTAGACCAACTTCGCCGGATTGCTCAGCACGATCGGAAGGCCGCGGACAACAGAAAGATCTCCTTCGTAGGCACCCGTCTTGTAGTTGATGACCGCCTCGCAAATGATGAGCGCGTCGGGGTTCACCGCCAGGATCGCGTTGCCGACGGACTCATACATCGCATGAATGTCGGTCGGCCCCTTGCCTCCCCAGAGCGCCGGTGTCGCCGTGTGGGCGCAGGGCTCGTTGCGGAGGTCGAACCCGATCACCGTCGAGTTGCCGGCCCAGTGCCTGGCGAACGTCACCCAGTTCGCCTGGAACTTCGCCGTGCTGACGGTGCCTTTGTTGCCAGCGCCGTCCGTCCCGTCCGTTCCCGGCCCGGTGTCGAACCACAGCCCATTCTTCTGCTGGGCGGCGTTTTCCCAGTCGCTGGGCGTAGCCTCGTTATTGTGGTTGTCGAAGACCACCTTCAATCCGACCTTTTTGCAGGCGGCGACGAATGTGTCGAGTTGCGCCATCGCGCCGGGATCGGCAAGCGTCTGGTCGATCCAGTCGACCCGGACGCAGTTGAATCCCATGGCCCGCATCGCGGCCACGTGGCCCGCGACACCTTTGAACGGCCCCGCCAACTGCAAGCGCCCGCCAACCACGTTCATCCCGGTCAGTCCAACGCTGGCGATCCGGACGGGGGTACCGTCAGGGGCGACAATCTGGCTGCCGCGAGCGCTCGGGAAGCCGGCGGGGAGCAGGACACCGGTGGAATCTGCCGGCAAGGTCGAGGTGCCTGGCGGCCCGGCTATAGCGACGCCAACAAAGATCAGGAAGCTTAGGGATAGCCCCATCAATCCCATAGGATGCGCTTGATGAAGCAAGCGTGACCCAAGCGGGGCCTGGCACCGCGCCGGCGTTGTTCTCGGCCAGTTGTACGACCAGTCCTTCCACCGATGCATCCATCGGCGGGCTTCGCGACGGGCAACCTCATCGCGCCAGGCAATGATCGTGGGGCACAAAGCTTGGCGGGCGGGATTGGCGAAGATGATCGGGGCGATATCCTCGGCGTGTTGCCGGGTGTAACACACGGGCAATTGCAGGTCAGCGCCGCTCATTCGCAAAGCATATCCCCGCCGAAAACAGAATTCCCACAACAATTCACCGGTGAACGCACTCAGCAGACGCGATACCCCGATGGTATCGGCCTCACTTAAAGCGCGAAAATCACGCAAATTCACGCATTGCTCCCTGGAATCGCCCAGCGTGCGGTCCATTCTCGATTTTCGGCCCGCCATTTCCTGAATTTCGACGCGCCATACGAGAGTGCCACCACGCCATCAAAACGCCCCATAGTCGATCCTGGAGCGTTTGGCGGTACTCCTGGGGAGCGGTCGAAAGGTTGAAATGGCCGGCTATTTAACGAATCCGGGGAAAACACGGAATCAGGACGAATACCCGGCAAGAACCGGCGGAATACTCACCGCCTGTTCTGGGCTGGCTCTCCGGCCGGCATGGTCACAATCGCGCGCGCAAATCTGCCAATAGACCTTCCAGGCGGTTAAGCAACTCCGTTTCGATCACGCCGCGGAACGGGCCGTAGTAACCATAGTAGATGAGCGATGAATCGGTTTCATATCCGCCTTCCTTGATCACGCGAGCAGAAGGGATGTAGCAGGGGACTTCGTAGGCGTAGCCGATCGGCCATGGATGATCGTCCGCCAGCATCCGCTTGATGCGGTGCGAGTAGTCAACCACCACTTCGCCGCCCATGAGCACAAAGGTCAGATCATCACCCAAACGCAGGACTGCCAGCGGCAATTTGACCGACTCCGGCAGCGGTTGACCCGCGTTCAGCAGCTTCAGGTAGGCCTCAGCCCGCAGCTTCACACTGATGTCCTGGCTCTGAGCGTCCTTCTCCAACTGCTCCCGGCCAGGAGGCGTCGCCAGCGGCAGCGCAACTTCATCGTAGGCCAGCTTGAACGCGCCGTGGACCGGGCGCATGGGACGGTCCAGCACCCCCATGACGGCGCCGGCCAGTTCCAGACCATGACGTTTGGCATCGAGCAAGAGGCCTCGGGGCGCGGGGTCGGAGTCCGCCCCCATGCCGGTAAGAAACATCGCAACCGCGCCCGGTTGGTGCGCTTCGAGGTGCTGGCGGGCGTAGGCCATGTATTCGCCTGAAACCACATACCAATCATCGCCATTGCGAACGGACGTGCCATGGCAAGCGTAGCCGAAAAGAATCGCGCGGACCGCGCCGTTGGTGCCCTTGATCCGCAGCACGGGCACGTCCCAATCCACCGGGCCGTCGGGATTGTCGCCGAACACGACGGCGTCGCCCTGGTAAACCCGGCGGTTCATGGCAAACGTGGCGCGTCCCAGGCCCTGCTCAAGCGTCGCCGCCCGGCAATCTGCGAGTGCCGCCCCCACGACCTCCACCAATTTGGCCTGCAGAGACCGGCTGTATTTCTCGATGCGCTCGCGATCCGCCGCTGAAGGTTGGGCCATGTCGGTCAGCGTCTGTTCCAGCACCGGCGCCGAATGCGTGTGGCTGGAGACGACGGCGACCTCCCCGCGGCCAAGCTGGAACTTGTCGGCAAGCTGTTGCAGGACCGGTTGCATGAAAGCGTGGCTCACCTCGCAGTTATCCAGCGCGACGAACACAAACCGCTTCCCGGACAAATTCTTCAGCGCCAGGGCTTCGACTAGGAGCGGTTGGTCCAACTTGTCGGCGGCCCGCTTCCGGCCCGCGTAGCCGGCCAGCCGGATGGGCAACTCCGGGGTGATGTCGCGCACGGCAATCCCGATCTCCGGGTTCGAGTTGACGGCCGCGATTGCCGGCGCGGCCGTGAATGGCACGAGGCTCAAAATCAGCCAGGTGCGCCAGCAGCGATGAAAAAAGCATCCATGTTTCATATCAACCTCCTTCAGGTACGCTTCGCCGAAGCCTGCGGTCAGCTCGGCGGCCCGATCCTGCTATTCCATTTTTGGATCATTCATTGGCTTTCGCCAGGACCGCGCTGTGAGCCTGAATCTTGCGAACTGCTTCGATGATTTGGTCCATGTCACTGCGGCCGGCCAGAAGCATATTCTGGGTCATTGCGACCGTCGTTTCACAGACTTGCCTGTTGCCTTTCAGTTCCTGGAAGCTGTCGAGGTAGGCTTTGAGCCGCGCGGCGCTCCAAAGCCGTTTAAAGCCGCGCGAAGCAATCGCCTCGTCGAGCAGGCCGTCGTAATACTGCTCGTGATACACGGCCCCGCAAGGGACACCTTCGGCCGACATTGCCCGCGCGAACTTGTCGCGCGACAGACCGTTGAACTGCGCCGCGTCGTAGCGGAGCGGGTAGAGATGCCATACTGCCCGGCTGTCTTCCGGTAGCCGGACCGTCGTGATGCCGGGAATTTGCCCAAGGTTCGCGCTCAGGTAGTCGGCGTTGGCGCGGCGGATGGCGGTCTCCTTCACCAGTTTGTCGAACTGCTGGGTGAGGATGACGGCCTGGACCTGGGTCATCCGATAGTTGCCGCCGCGAGTGAAACTGCCGTTTCCCTGGTTGGTTCCGCAAGCGCGGCCGCAGTTGTGGTAGGAGTGGCACCTGTCAATCAGCTCGTCGCTCATGCCGGTGATGGCGCCGCCTTCGCCGGAGGGAATGTGCTTGGATTCCTGGAAGCTGAAACAGCCCAGGTCGCCAAGGGTGCCGCACTTGCGGCCCTGGTACTCCGCCAGCCACGCCTGGCAGGCATCCTCGACCACGGCGAGCTTGTGTTTGCGGGCGGTGGCGTTGATGGGCTCCATGTCGCACGGCAGGCCGAAGATATGAACGGGCATGATGGCGCGGGTTCGTTCCGTGATCCGGCTCTCGATTGAGGCCGGGGCGATCGTGAGCGTGGCCGGATCCGTGTCGGCCAACACGGGCAGGGCGGTTTTGGCGAGGATGGCACTGTAACTCGCATTGAACGTGTAGGGCGAAACAATCACCTCGTCGCCGGCGTCCACGTCCAGGACGTGCAGGCTGACAATGAGTGCCGTGGTGCCGCTGGCAGTGGCCAGACAGCGTTTGGCGCCAAGCAACCGCGCGTAGTTTCTCTCAAACTCCTCCACATGGTGGTCGGAGCCGCGGAACCAGTGGCCGCTCCGAAGCACCTTGAGCACGTCGGGCTCCCAAGCTTCGCGCCACTCTGGCCACTTGGCCCAGCCTTCTTGGCGGACGGGTGTGCCCCCAAGCAGGGCGGGCTTCGGCGCCTCCGCAGCGAACACCTGGGGAGCGCGCTCGGCGCTGAGCCACCCAAGGGCGATCGAACCCGCCGCGGAGGTCCGGATGAAACCACGTCGTGTCACGCGTTTCCTCATAGGTTTGCTCCTTCTCTGGATTTCGCTGCGTGCACAGTATCGTTGATGCAAGGTCAATCTGGTGTGCTGCTTTGCTTTGTAGCCGGCATAGTCACTCCCCAGAGTGGCACAATCAAGATATTTGTAGGTTTCAGCCGCCGCTTCGCCACCCATTGTCCTGAAGCCAGTGCCAGGGAAGCCTTACCCCATTGGGGGGATGCCTGAGCCGCGCTGCCGGCAGTTCACGGGAAGACTTTGGGCCGCTGGGGTGCAATTCACGAAACGTTCGCATGCCGACCGGTCTGCTTGAAGTCGGCGAACCTAGCCGGTTCGACTTGGAGCATCTGCGCGCGGGTCGGGATATGCGGCGAGTCCTGGCCGGTGGCGGCAACGATGGCTGGGCGCACGACTTCTTCCGGAAAAGCGGCGTAGAGATTGTGGCTTGCCCATGGGCTCTTGGGCGAAGTACTCCACGCTGGATCCGCCGACCGTAAACATGCTCGGATGGACCACCTCGCCGTTGACGACGTGTCCGGGTTGCGGCCCCAGTGGGACCATCAGACTGACGCTACGTGCCAACGTCGAAGCATGAACAACCGTCGAAACCGGGATGTGAACACAATGCAGGTTCGCGTGGCTGAGGGGCGTAACTTCCAGCGAGCCAAAGATTCCCCGCTGTTTTCGACGGAACAGCTTGGCAGCATGAGGGCATGACGCCTGAAACCAAGTTAACGCAAGTCGTTGATTTGGATGGTGCCGACGGAGGGGGTTGAACCCACACACTCTTTCGAGTACCAGATTTTGAGTCTAGCGCGTCTGCCAATTCCGCCACGTCGGCAACCTGACCACCATAACTTATGCGGTTAAGTCGTTGAAAGCATGACGATTGCACCCGTGTTGCCGTCTGAAACGCCTCGCAACGCTGAGCCACAAGGCCGCAACCGCAAGCTCACGCCGATACCGATACACCAAGGTTCTCGATCACCGCAAGCACGCAATTCGCGGCTTGTGGCGGCGCAACGGGAGCTTCGTCGCCCGGATCACCGTCGAAGACGACAGCGGCCGCAAGGCGGTCAAATGGGTGCCCTTGCAGGCCCAGACCGTGGCCGAAGCCCAGGACGAGTTCCGCAAGCTGCTGGTCGAACGAAGCGAGAACCGGCTGCGGCACATCGGACAGTGTCCGCGATTCGCTGAATACCTGGAGCAGACCTGCCTGCCTCGCCTGGCGGCATTCGGCAAGAAGCCGGATACACTGGTGACGGAAACCGGTCACCTGGGCGGCTGGTGCGAGCGCATCGGGCACCTGCATCTGGACAAGGTTCGCCCGCACCACATCGCGGCGCACCTGCAAAAGCTCAAGGAGAGCGGCAAGGCCAACCGGACCTGCAACCTGGCGCTCGCCATGATCCGCAACGTGCTCAAATCGGCTCGCGTGGACGGCTTCATCAAAACGCTGCCGGTGGAGGGCATCCAATGGCAGCGCACGGAACGCAAAGCCACGGCGCCCCCTCAATCCTCCTGGAACGGCGTCAGGTCAATCGGCGGCGAGGCCAATCCCTTCTTCAAGCTGGCCACCGACTGGTCGAGCATCTTGAGCGTGCGCGCCGGGACGGCCTGCGGCAGCACCAGCACGCGCGGCTCCAGCAGGTAGCAGCCGTTGGACAGGGCCTTGACGTGGAAGTACTTCGTCTTGGCGTTCCGCAGGCTGATGCGTTTTTTTGCGTCGGCGGCCACGTCATGGCGCTCGATGACGGCGATGCCGCCGGTTTCTCTTTTTCGTCCGAGGGTTGCTGTCGGCATGGCGGCAATCTGGTGGGAATTCCCACCAACCTCAAGGGGCAACGGTCATCGTCATGCGTGAACCGCCGGGGTCTTTGGGAAAGTCGCGTGCCGGTCAGGCGACTCGCCGAACGCAATTTCCGCCTTTGCAGCCGTCGTCCGCGCCGGTACTCTCGCACCCATGCCGCCCAAGCGAATGAGTTCGTCCGCTGCCAGCTCACAACTGTCTTTGGGGATTCGAGACACTGAGCAATCAGCGGCCATCGTCTGCCGGGGAATTTTCTCGTTCAATTACCTTCAACAGCACTTTGCAAAATCAGAAGGTTTTCCAACGCCCGGAGACGCGCAGCCGGTTTACGAGCGGCTGAAAAAACGCTGGCTCGAAGATTATGTCGGCTTGTCCAGACGCAAAGAAGCCTACACGCGCACTCAATTCCTTGACCCGCTCCTGAATGAAATCGGATGGGCCTTTATACCGGAACAAGATTTGCCGTCCAAGGCGGTCACGCGAAAGCGCCCCGACTATTGTCTTTTCCTGAATGGTGAAGCCCGCCAGCGCGCGGCGAAGGAATCCGATACCGCGGATGTTTTCCGTGAAGCCGCGACCGTTTTGGAAGCCAAGAAGGTGCAACATTCTCTCGACGAGATTTCCGAGGAGGAGACGCCGGGCTGGTTTCCAAGCCAACAAGTCCAAAATTACCTTCATAACGCCAAAGACAAAACCGGCCAGCGTTATTTCAATTGGGCGATTCTGACGAACGGCAACGAATGGCGTCTCTACTGCGAACAAGCGCCGACTGACGCCTGTTTCGCCTTTCAGTTGGCGCACGAAGAAGAATTTTGTTCGCTTGACGATTTCCGTTTGTTTCTCGCGCTGTTTCGTCCGCAGTCATTCGAGCAGGATGAGGAACGGCTCTGTTTGCTGGACAGACTCCGCGAAGAATCCCTCACCAGCCAAGCCCAACTCGAAAGCAATCTACGAAAGCGGATATTGGACGTCCTTGAAGACCTGGCCAATGGCTTCCGCGATTACCCTGCTAACGAGATCACCCAAAAGGATTTTCCGGCGCTCTACGACAACTCCCTGATTTTTCTCTACCGTCTGCTTTTCGTGCTTTACGCCGAGAGCCGGGGATTGCTGCCCGTCAAACCGAGCGGCTACGGTTCAAAGAAACGCTACCGCGAAAAGTTTTCGCTCGCCCGGCTCGTCAAAACGCTGCGCGACAAAAACAGTTTCCCCAGCGGGGCCTTCGCGGAGCTTTACGAGGATTTGGTCAAGTTGTTCCGGCTGATTAACGGCGACAAGCCGGAGCAAAACGAGGAGTGTAAAGTCACCCGGTACAATGGCGGGTTGTTCAATCCGCAGTTGCATCCGAGAATTGAAACATGGCGTGTCAGTGACAAGGCGCTCGCCAACGTCCTGCGCCAACTCATTTTCGCGCAACCGCCCGCACGAAGCTCCACGCGCCAGCAGCAGATTTTTACTGACGAGGCGATTGACTACGGCCTGCTTGAAGTCCGGCAGCTTGGCGACATTTACGAGGGATTGCTCGGCGCAATTCTTGAAGTCAATGACAAGGGCAGGCTCGAATTGCGAAACCCGAACGGCGAGAACCACCGGCACGGAATCTTTTACACGCCGGACTGGGTTGTCCGCTATTTCATCCGCGAAGCCTTGCAACCGCTGATTGACGAAATTGAAAAACGACCGAAAGTCGAAGCGGCGCTCAAGGCCAAGTCGGACGAAAAGAAGCGCGACAACAGTTTTGCTTTCGCCGTCTTGGGATTGAACCTCGTTGACCCGGCAATGGGCAGCGGCCATTTCCTTGTCCGCGCCACGGAATGGCTGGCGGAGCAAATCGTTTATCATCCGACAACGCAGACCATGACGGAGAAAATTGTCGCCAACGGCGAGAAGGGCCGCTCGCGTCAAGAGATTCAGAAAGACAAAAAAATTCCCGTCGCCCCCGGCGCGTCGCAGGAGCAAGCCGAAATTGCCTACTGGCGGCGGCGCGTTGTCGAAGCCTGCATTTTCGGCGTGGACGTGAATCCGCTCGCCGTGGAACTCGCCAAGCTCTCGCTCTGGCTGACGTGTATTGCCGCCGATGAACCGCTGAACTTCCTCGACCACCATTTGCGGACGGGCAACTCGTTGCTTTGGGCAAACCCGGACGAAATGCAGCATCTTCCGCTTTCGAGCGAAGCGGAACGGAAGCAAATCACTTTCAACCTAGGCGCGAAACTTTCCGAAGCCGTCAAGGCCATCATCGCTGAAAATCACGAAATCGAGGAAACCGCCAGCACCGAAATGGAACTGGTCAAGAAAAAGGAAAACCGCTGGAAGATCGTCCGCGATAAACTCCGCCCGTTCCTTTACTTCGCCGATGTCTGGTTGGCGGCACTCGACGGTTTGCCTGTCAACGAACTCAATTATCAGATGCTCGCCCGCGCCGAACTTGAACCCGGCGAACTCGACAACCAGGAGAAAGCCGACGCAAAAAGACTGCGCGAATCGCTCGCCGCCGACATGAAAAAGATACGCGACGAGAAGAACCCCGACGCACTCAACCCGTTTCACTGGCGCTTGGAATTTCCCGACGTGTTTTTTGAAACTGACGGCCAGCCGCGCCCGGAAGCCGCGCGCGGATTTGACGCCGTGCTCGGCAATCCGCCTTACATTTCCACGCACACCAGCGAAGGCGAAGGCTGGCGCGACGCGCTCGAAAAACGCGCCGGTTACTTGGAAGACCTTTACGTTCACTTCACCGATTTGGGTTTTCAACTGCTCCGCCCCGGCGGGCGATTCGGCTTCATCGTTTCCGACACGTTTTTCACGCTGGCGAGCAAATTGCGAATGCGCGAAATGCTCCAAACTCACGGACTCAACATTCTCGGCCAGTGCGATCCGTTTGACGCGACCGTTGACGCCGCGATTTTCGTCGCGTGCAAGGCTACGCCGAATTTCCCGGCGCACGGCAAGGAAACGCTCTTTGTGCAAGCCCGCCCCCGCAAAGACGCTGACGGCAGAACCACCAAGCCGGACAAGGATTTGCCGACGCTGAAATCCATCGGCGACCTGAAATTTTCCGATACAACCAAGCTCGCCGGCGGCGCGGGCGAAGTGCAACACGGCGAACATGGCTGTTTGCGGTTTCATCGCGTGCCGTCTGCGCTCTACCGCGACGCGCACAAACAGGTTTTCTTTGAACCGCGCCCCGGCACGTTGCGGCTGTTTGAAAAATTCAACGAGCCGGTCAAAAAACTTGTCGGCGAATGGTGGGAACGGATTGAGACTTCGCAGAAATTCGCGGACAACCACGCCGACATTGCCGCGTATCACAAAACTTTGAAGCCGGGCGACGTGACGCTCCTTGGATTGATTGCCGAAGGCGGCCAAGGGTTGGCGACGGCAAACAACGCGCGATTTCTCGGCTACTTGGATGGCACGCCACCAGCCGTGGGAATTAAAGCCAGCCGTGAGGAATGGACAAAACGCTGGCTCGCGGACGCGGAAATCAAATCCGTATTTCTCGGCTTGCTCGCTCAAAACGGCGGCGACGCGGCCAAGCCGACACGCAATGTTGCCGCATGGGAAGCGTGCGTTGAACCGCTCAAACAAAACAAACAGAATTTCTCGCTGGCGAAACTCGGCTTCACCAAGTCAGACCTTTACCGCGTCGTTTTGCCGGACTTGATTGCCACGCCGGACGATTTCAGATTTGCGTGGCAGTCGCGCAAGGCGGAATTGCTGAAACACTGGCGCAAGGAAGCCGCGTTGAAAGATTTTTGGGAAGGCGACTTGGGATTGAATTTTGACAAAGCGAAATTAGATAAGTTGCGAAAGCAGGCGGACGTTTCCGACACGGAATTTTGCGAGCTGTGTCAGGAATTACAAACTTGGGTGAAGGAAAGGCGCAAGCCGTGGAAATTGCTCGGCTTGCGCTCCGCTGAAACTTACGACGATCCGACGGACGCGCCGCGCATTGCCACGATTTACAACGGGCTTTACGGACGCGCGCAATTCGTGCCGTTCCGCAAAGGCGACCCGGAGGGCAATCGCTGGTTGGACAATAACCCGCTATTTATTGAATGGTCACATCCAAACGTGAAATTCCTTTTCGAGAATAGCGGCAAGCCGGAAAGCGGAATGCCAGTTGTAAGAAATCCACATTTGTATTTCACGGAGGGTGTAACATGGACCCGTGTGGCAAACCACGTAGCAATGAAAGCGCGCCTGCAACCTCGTTGTGTGTTCGATTCCGATAGCGTTCGACTCACGCCTGTCAAAGACACGCTACATCCCGCAGCGTTTTTAGCTCTATTCAATAGCGATATCGTGAGCTACATAAAAATGAAATTCTTGCAGCACACCGCAAAATGGGAAATCGGCAACATGCGTCAGTTGCCGCTGGTGATGCCAGCGCGCGGGCAAGAAAAACGATTGACAGAATTGGCGGAGCGGGCGATGGAAGCTAAGCGGCTGATTTTCGCGGGCGTAACGCCGTCAAACGATTTGGTTGCCCGCGTTCGCGCCTTGTCGGATGAATTGGGCGCGAAAGCCCCGGCGTATCTGCGCCCGTCCGCGCAACGGAAATTGCTCCACACCGCCGCCGATTGTCTGGCCGTGCTCGAACTGGCCGTGAACTGGGAAGCGGAAAAACTCTACGGCGTGGAAGGATTCGGCCCATTCGACGAATTTTGAAAACTCCGGCATCGCCGCCGAGGCGACGCTGGCTACTAAGTCGCTGCCGCAAGCGGCGACTGCCTGAAAGCGATTCAAAAGCGAGGATTCAGTGAAAACGAAATCAGGAACGTTGAGTGTGCCGCAGAAATTCACCTGAATATATCCGGGCCAAAAGGCGCTGTTCTTTTTGAGCTTGGGCTTCCGGCGTGACGAGTGGGAGCCACTGGCGGCGGCTTTCCTCAAAGTCGCCGAAAGACACCCCATTTCGAAGAGTATGGCATCTCCTCACGGACGGAAGTAGATTGTGGAAGGTCGAATTGAGACCCCCGGCGGAAAGACGCCGTGGGTGCGGACGGTTTGGGCTGTTGACCTGGGCCTCAACACGCCGCGTTTGGTGACGGCCTATCCGCAGGAAGAATGAAAGACGAATATGATTAAAGAGCACGAACGAGTGGTGTTGAAGGCGGTGCTGCCCCGCGATGGGCTGGAGGCCGGGGACGTGGGCACGGTGGTCCATGTCTATCGGGACGGACTGGCCTACGAGGTCGAGTTTACCACGCTCGATGGCCGGACAACGGCCGTCGTGACGGTGGAAGCGGCCCAGGTCCGGACCGTCGGCCGACGTGAAATCACCCACGCCCGCGAGCTGGCTCCGACCTGACGGCCAAGGAAATCAAAACCGTGCCGGGCACAGTCAAATGAAATTGCCCAACGCCCAATTAGCCACCGTGCCGGAGCGGAAGGTGACGCATTATCTGCTCAATCCCGCGCATCCCGCCGGTGGGAGCAAGGCGTGGTTCTTTCTCCGTTTCGGTTTCAACGTGGCGGCATGGCAAGAGCTGGCGGAGGCGCTGGTTCGTCATGCGCGCGAGAATGAAGTTGTGGCGACGGAACCAACGCTGCATGGCCGACGCTACGTCGTGGAAGGACGGTTGCTGGCACCGGACGGCACGAGCTTGAATGTTCGCAGCGCATGGTATATTGATGTCGTTGGTAGTGCGCCGCGCTTTGTGACCGCACATCCATTGCCGAGATTATGAACACAATCGATGAACTGGACGCCGTGGCCTTGACCTGCGACCTGCCGGCCCACGGCTTGGTGCGCGGGGACGTGGGCACGGCGGTATTGGTGCATGGCCAGGGCGCGGCGTTCGAGGTGGAGTTCGTCGGCTACGACGGCCACACCGTTGCGCTGCTGACTTTGGAACGAGGCCAAGTGCGTCCACTCCAAACGCACGACATTCCACACGCGCGGGAATTGGAACACGCCTGACCGGAAACCAAGGCCGGTGAGGCAACTGGTGGAGCGGATTTTGCCGGCGAAGCAGTGGGACGCGGGGGCGGACGTGGGCGCGTTGGAACGGGAGCTGGACGAGTTGGTATATGCGGGCTACCGCCTGCGCCGAGGCTTCGGCAGGCAGGCGGCCCGACGCCGGAGGAGATCAAAATCGTGGAGTCAGCGGCGCCAGGATGTTGCCCAACGTCCACCTGGCCGTGGTTGAGCCGGAGAAGAGCGTGGATTGTCTCCTGAACCCTGCGCATCCGGACCGTGACGGCAAGGCGGCCCGCGTCGCGGAGCGACGTTTGACGCCAGAACCGATGCCCTCGTCTCTGCTCCAGCCGTCGCTCCGCGACGCTCCTGTTCTTGGGCTTCGCGAACCATGGGTTCAAACCCACGGCTAGCCTCACCGCGTCGCGCCGCGAGACGCCTTCCGACTCAGCGGGTCTTCCCCGGAATTCCGTGAAGAACGTTTTTTGGGGTGGATTCGGGCAAGGGATCGCTTATAAAGCGGACCAACCATGAACTCGCCTGAATTCCTGCTCCGGTGGCTGCTGCGCATCTTCGGAACTTCCGCGGCGTTTGCTTTGATCGCGGTCGTGATGCCCTATGACTGGATGAATGTCATCCACCAGCGCCTGGGCATGGGGACGCTCCCGAACATGCCGGTCGTCGGTTACCTGGCTCGGTCGGTTTCGCTTTTCTATGCGTTGTTGGGTGGCCTGCTGTGGGTGCTGGCGGCGGATGTCCGTCACTATCGCGCCCTGCTGCTGCGTTTGGGCGCGGGTATCATCTTCTTCGGCCTGGTGCTGTTGGTCGTGGACAATGTCGAGGGTCTGCCGGCGTTCTGGGCGCGCGGCGAGGGGGCGATTGACAGTCTTTTCGGCCTGGTAATCTGCCTGCTGGCCGCCCGGATTAAACCGGAGGAAAAGTAAACAGCCATGATTCCCGGTTGTCCTCCGGGTCACCAAGCGATGAGCGGGCGAGTCCGGCTGGCCGGTCAGTGCATCGCCACCGCGCAGGTCCCCAAGCCGCCGCGATAGAAGTTGAACTGGACGTTCGGGTGGTCCGCCAGCAGCGACATCGGCACCGCCGGGTCCGCGATTTTCCGGGCAATCATCAAGGTGGTCAGGCGTTGGCCAAACGGGTTGTCGTGGTTGCCGGCGTGCCAGATGGAAACCTTCTCCGCCTGCCAGGTCTCCACCGGTCCAACACTGATCGCCTGGGTTGGCACCAGTGAAATGTTGCCGCCGCCGCTGGTGCGCGCATTTTGCGAGATGGTCAACGGATGCAGGTCCACGACCCGCGTGGCCAACTGGCGGAACACGGCGGGCGCGGGTGGTTCATCCTTGAACTTGCCGCGGCGGCGGGGCGGATCGTTGAACGCCCAGTGTTTCACGTCGCCCTGACCGCCCTGCATGACGGCGCAGCGAACGCCGGCGTTCCAACTGGCGCGGTAGGCGCGCGTGTCGGCTTTGGGGAAGTGCAGGTTCGTGTCGGGCATGACCAGCTTCCGGTCAATGCGGCTGAAGCAGAGTTCACGGTCGGCCTTCTCGAAGGACAACGGATGGGTGACGGGCACTTCGCGTCCGTCCAGCACCCATTCGTCCATGCCCCAGAAATGGGCGGTGTGGAGTTTGAGTCCGAGGGCGTTGACGATGCGGGCCACCAGCGGCAGTTGCTCCGTTGGGCCGATGGGGCCGCAAATGCCGACCGGGTTGTCCGCAGTGGATGCGCGCCAGGCGCTGACGTATTCGAGCGCCTCGGCCAGATAGAATTCCTCCAGCGTGTCGTAGAACACGACCCGAAAACCGGGCCGCGCGAGGCGGAGGATTTTCTGCGGGGTCAGTGCCGCGGCGTCGCGGATGAGGTCGGCGTCGAGCGTGGTATAATCCCACCAGTCGGGGGCAATGGAACTGAGTTGGCGCATAAGGTGAAGGTTGATTGGGAGTGAACGGTCATCATTTGCGGGAAGCAGGTCGGTGGCAGACGGATTTGGACAACGTGACCGCGAGTGGATCGGCGCCTTCCGCGGCAAAGCCGAGGTTGAAATGCCGCCACCAGCCTTCGGCGTGTTTGAATCGGCGCGACATCCGGCCCACGGCCCGCGAGCACTCGTCGAGCATCTGGCCCATCGAGTCGAGGTCCTGGCTGGATTCGAGCCAGGTGCGCTGGCTTTCGTGGGCGGCGAGCGCCTGGTGCTTGAGGTCGTGGACGGCAGTGGTGTTGACGAACAACTCCGGAACGGTCAAACCGCCGAGCGGATCGTGGAGACCATGCGGAACCGAATGATAGACGACCGTTTCGCCGGGGAACGGCGGCCGCGGCGGAACCGTGCGATAGTTCGGCATGCCGCGGGCAAAGGTGGCCGTCACCACCAAACGGCAGGTGTTCGTGTGATCCTCCATGTAATCCACCGGCGGCTGGGTCAACACAATGGCCGGCCGCACTTCCCGGATGACGGCGGCGAGCCGGCGCAGCAGCTTGTCCGCGTAGAAAATCTCCAGGTCGTGGCACAGGCTCGGATGATGGCGCGCACCCAGGATGGCGGCGGCCCGCCGGGCCTCGCGGGCGCGCATCCGGCCGAGCGTTTTGGCGTCGAAGCGGGTGCCGCCACACGAGCCATCGGCAACGGTCATGGTGTGCGTTTCCCAGCCGGCCTGCTTGAGCAGCAGCAGCGTGCCGGCCATGTGGAATTCGATGTCGTCCGGATGGGCCGCGATGGCGAAGGCAGCAGGCATGGTGATTCAGAGTCGGTGCAATCGAGTTAGTGTCGGCGACGTGTGCGGTTCAGTCAGTTTTCAAGGTTGATCGTCTTCTCGAATCTGCCGTAACGCAGGGCCAGCGTTGGCAGCACCAGCAGGTTCAGGGTGGTGGAGGTGACCAGGCCGCCGAGGATGACGATGGCCATCGGGCCTTCGATTTCGCGGCCAGCCTCGCCCGTGCCCAAGGCGAGCGGCAACAGGCCGAGGCCGGTCACCGTCGCCGTCATCAACACCGGCATCAACCGTTCCGACGCGCCGCGGATGGCGGCGTCCCAGCCCCAGGTCATGCCTTCCTCGTTCACCAAATGCTCGAAATGCGAAATCATCATGATCGAGTTCCGCGCCGTGATGCCGAAGAGCGTCACGAAACCGACCAGCGAGCCGATCGTGAGCGCGCCCTGGCCCGACTCGCCCAACACACTGCCCAGCCAGACGGTCAGCACGCCGCCGACGAGGGCGAACGGCACGTTGACCAGCACGAGCAGGAGGTTGCGGATGCGGTGAAACACCACACTCAGCAACAGCAGGATGCCGACCGCGGCGATACCGGAGTGCAGCAGCAGTTCGCGCTGGGCCCGCGCCTTCGCCTCGGCCGCGCCGCTGAACTCCGCGTAAACATTCTTTGGAAAAGCGACCTTCGCCGCGACCTGCCGCCGCGCCTCGTCAACAAAGGAGCTGACGTCGCGCCCGGTGACGTTGCAGGTCACCGTTTGCCGCCGGCGCGCGCCTTCGTGCAGGATCGAGAAACGGCCGCTGGCCGGGTAGATTTCGGCCAGTTCCTGCAAGGGAATCCGGCTGCCCGAGGGGCTGCGCAGCAGCAGCGCGCCGATGGTTTCCGGGTCGCGCCGTTCCGCTGGCGCCAGGATCACCGCCACGTCGGCCACCTGGTTGCCGCGGTGGCTTTGGGCGACGACGGTTCCCTGAAAAGCCGTGTCCAGCGCTTCGAGCACTTCGACCGGGCGGAAACCAAACTGCGTAAGGCGGTCCGGTCGCAGCTTCACCGCCAGGCGCGGCGCTCCAGGTGGCGCCTTGACCTTCACGTCGGCCTGCCCGCGCACGCTCAGGAGCGCGTTCGCGATTTCCCGGGCCTTGGCATCGAGCACATCCAGGTCGTCCCCGAAAACATTGACGACCACGGGCGCCGTTTCGCCGGTGAGCGTTTCGCCGATGCGGTCACCCAGGAACGTGAGGACCTCGAACTGGAGGCCGGGAAACTGTTGAAGAATGCCGCGGATTTCGTCGGGCATGCGCGCTTCCGCGCGGGCGGGCATGGGCTGGAGGTCAACGTGGAACTCGCTCCGGTGCGGGTCCCAGGTGTCTTCGCCCAGCTCGGCCCGACCGATCTGTTGTTCGACGGTGGCGATGTGATTGGAATCGGCCAGCAGCGACCGGGAAATCAGCGTGCCGAGGCGGAACATTTCCGGGAGCGAAGTGCCGGGGGTCGCGACCACCTGGAGGACGAGGTGGCCTTCCCGGAAATCGGGCATGAACCCGCCCCCGAGCGAGGGCAGGCGGGTGGCGGCCAACCCGCAGACGACGGCCACCGCCACGATGATGGTGCGCGGCCAGCGGGCGACGAATCCCAGCACGGCGCGGTAGCCGGTCTTGAGCCGGTGTTGCAACCAGGGTTCCTCGGCCCGGGCGGCGCCGCGGTTGAACACCAGGAACGCCAGCGCGGGCGTGACGGTCAACGCCACCAGCAGCGAGGCCATGATGGCCAGGATGTAGCTCAGCGCCAGCGGGGCGAAGAAGCTGCCCTGGAGACCGGTGAGCGTGAGCACCGGCAGGAAAATCAAGGCTACGATGAAGGTGGCGAACACGACCGAGCGCCGGACTTCGAGCGAGGCGGCGAGCACCACGCCGAACACGGGGCGCGGCGTCGCGAGCGCCTTGTTCTCGCGCAGCCGCCGGAAGATGTTTTCCACATCAATGATCGAATCGTCCACCACTTCGCCCAGGGCGATCGCCAGGCCGCCGAGCGTGATGGTGTTGATGGTGATGCCGAATTTCTCGAGCACGATGACCGCCGTGAGCAGCGACAGCGGGATGGCGGTCAGCGAGATGCCGGCGGTCCGCGCGCTGCCCAGCAGGAGGAACAGCACCACGGCCACCAGCACGCCGCCCAGCGCGAGCGAGTGTTTCATGTTGCGGAGGGCGGCTTCAATGAAGGTCGCCGGTCGGTGCAGCCACGGATACACGGTGATGCCTTCCTTCGCGAACACGGGCTTGAGTTCCGCCAGGGCGGCTTCCAGTGCCAGCGTGACTTCCATCGTGTTGGCGCCGTACTGGCTCGACATGGTCATCAACACACCCGGCCGGCCCATCACGACGGAATCGCCATACTTGGGTTCGGCGCCTTCGACGACGCGGGCCACGTCCTTGAGCCGGATGCTGAAACCGTTCGTGTGGGCCACGACCACCTCGCCCAGCACCTCGGGGGTGAGGGCCTGCCCCTCGGTCTGGATCGTGATCCGCTGGTTGCGGGTCTCGACGAACCCCGCGCCCATGACCGCCGTGGAGACACGGGCCACGTTCAACACGTCGGACAGGGCGAGGTCGTAGGCGAGCAACCGGTCGGGCAGCACCTGGATCTGAAGTTGCCGCACTTCGCCGCCGAACAAGCTGCACTTGGCCACGCCGGGTACGGAAAGGAACCGCGGCTTGAGGGTCCAGTCCGCAAAGGTCCGCAGCTCCATCGGGGTCAACCGGTCGCTGACCAGGCCGATCTTGAGCATGTCCATCGTGGAGGACGTCAGCGGGGTCATCCGCGGGGTCTTGACCGTGGTGGGCAGCGCGCCGGCGGTTTCCGCCAGCTTCTCGGCGAGCATTTGCCGGGCGCGAAACACGTCGGTGCCCTCCTTGAACACCGCGGTGACGATCGAGAGCCCCTGGATGGACTCCGAGCGGAGCGATTCCATGTCGCCCAGTCCGTTGACCATGGATTCGATCGGCAGGGTGACCAGCAACTCGACCTGTTCGGGCGCGAGGCCGGAGCACTCGGTCTGAATCACGACCTGTGGCTGGACGAAGTTCGGGAACACGTCGAGCTTCGCGTTGCTGACGACGTAGATGCCGTAAGCCAGCAGCACGCAGGCCAGCGCCACCACGATGCCGCGAAACTTCAGCGAGAAATGGACCAGGGCGTTGAGCATCGGAGCAACCCGGAGATCAGCGGTTGGCGCAGTTCCCGTTCATTCCTCGCCTCCCTGGCCTTTGAACTCTTCCGAGAGCAGTTCCTGCGCGCCGACGACCACTACCTTGTCCTGCGCCTGGAGGCCCTCGCGAACGAACCAGCCCGTGTCCAGTGGTCGTTCCAGCACGACGCCTTTGCGGACAAACGTCTCGTCGCCCGTCTGGAGATAGACAAACACCCCGCCTTCATGGCGCAGCAGCCCGTCCCGCGGAACCACCACCCCGGACACCGCCTCACCGGGCACAGTCAGCCAGGCGACAACCGCCGCGCCGGCTGGCAGCGGGTTGATTTTCTGGAGGAAGAGGAAACCCTGCGCCTGCATCTGCGGGTCGGCGCTGGGTGCGGGACCCATGTATTGCGCTTCGTGCAGCGCGTCGGGCGAAGCGATGGGGGCAACGCGGCCCTGGGTCGGCGGTGTTGCGAGTGAAGTTCCGAGCGGTAAATCAACGCGGACCAGCGCAGCTTCCTGGACCGCGAGCGCCTGGAAGAAGGCGGGCAGATCCGGCTGGCTTGCCACCGCCTTGCCCCAGCCCAGCAGCAGGCGTGGCCCGATCGAATCGAGCAGGATTTGATCCTTGCGCATGGCCGCCTCGGCGGTTTCGAGGGCGCGGGCGGAGGCATTTTGATTTTGAGAGTTGAGCGTCTTGAGCCGCTCGAACTCGCGGGTCGAGGCCTGAAGTGCGGTCTGCGCCCCGGCCAGCTCGGTGATCAGCGCACCCAGCGGCGCGGGGTCGAGCACGCGGCCGTAAGCCTTGATTTCGGGTTTCAGACTCGCCGCGGCGAGCGGCGCAGTCTGCAGTCCCATGCGCGTCTGCACGTTGCGATCCAGCTTGAGGAACGTCTCCCCATTGGTGCCGTGGTGGACGAAGGAAGCCTCCTTGGTTTCCGCAGGGGTTTCTGGTTTCGCGGCGGACCCTCCAGCCGGCCGCAGAAAATACCAGGCGGCCAGGGCTCCCAGCGCGAGGCCGACGACAATGCCGAGCAGGACCTTCTTCATGGTTTAGCAGATGGAGCCGAGGCGATCCGGCCCGATTCGAGGAGGGGCCAGGTGTCGCGGGGCAGTTGAATGGCGTCTTCGAGCTGGCCGACCGCCGCTTGGGCCTTCACCCGGGCATCGAGCAACGCCAGGTCGTTGACGCGCGCCTCCAGTTGCGCGGTGGCGAGCTCAAGCTGGTCGGCCGCGCCGGCCTTGAGCCGGGCGTCCACGGCCGTGGATTGTTCGCGGGCCAGATCGGCAAGCTGGACCTGCCGGCGCGCCTGATCGGTGGTGGCGGCAAGCCCGGCCAAAGCGCGGTCAACCTCGGCAATGATCTTTGCCTGCAAGGCGACGAAGCGTGCCGCCGCCTCCTCGCGTCGCGCCCGGGCCTCGGCGATCGGTCCCTGATTCTGGTTCAGAACCGGCAACTCGGCCGCGATGCCCAGCGTCCACTTATGCTCGCCCTGATCGAACTGGTAACCCGGACTGATGTGGACGTTGGGATATTGCCTGGCGATTTCCAGTTGGAGCGCGGCCTCGGTGGACGCGTAGTCGGCGAGGGCCGCGAGCACGTCGGCGCGGCCGAGCAACGCGCGCTGGCGGGCGGCGTCCGACGTGAGTCTCGGCAGG
>Ga0116120_1000743_pt1 | contig 25789 bp, 39 predicted proteins | sample June2015DPH_11_1_3_FD_89724 | JGI IMG/M metagenome (GOLD analysis project Ga0116120, IMG submission 89724) | Peatland microbial communities from SPRUCE experiment site at the Marcell Experimental Forest, Minnesota, USA - June2015DPH_11_150 | ecosystem: Environmental > Terrestrial > Soil >... | reverse complement strand
GTTCGATCGTGCTGTTCCAACCATCGCGGACGGGATGCTGCAGCGCCTCTGGCGATGGGCTTTCGACCATGCTCCAGACGGTGATATCACTGACCTAGGCATGGACGATCTTCGAGAGTTGACAGGCTGGGCAGACGAGGGGGCCGACCTGCTGGCGATGCTGCTGTCGTGTGGGTTTGTCTACACATCAGACGATGGCCGAACCCTCATCTCCAAGTGGCGCGATTGGGGTGGGGCGATGTTCGCAGAGAAGGAGCGCAGGGCCACGGCGGAGCGCGTCAAGGATTGGCGTCAAGGTCAGAAATCTCTCGATGTAACGCCATGTAACACCGATGTAACAACAAGAAGTAGAAGTAGAAGTAGAAGTAGAAGTAGACCAAAAGAACCCATTCTGTCCGATTGTGACCAATCGGACTTCGCTGTCTCCTGGAAAACCTACCCCCGCAGAGAGAAGAAGGCCGGCGCACATTCTCTCTGGCTGAAGATGTCAGAAGAGGATCGCCTGGCTGCTCTCGCCGCGTCGAAGCACTACGCCGCCTGGTGCAAGATGAACACCACAAGCCAGGTTATGCACCCAACCACATTCCTGTCGCGGGTGGAGCGTCGCTGGGAGGAGTGGGTCAACGGCCCGCCGCCCGGTAGGAACAACGGCGCGCGACCGGCGCCGGTTGAGAAGCCGATCTGCAAGTGCGGCACGACGCTGACCACCGACGAGCACGGCGTGGTACACTGTCCGATGTGCGGATGGGAGGAGATATGAGCATCGATCCCGTCTTCGACTTCGAGAACTCAGTCGTGAAGGTGACCCCGCAAGCGAGCTGGGGACGGCTCTCGCGGATGAGCGAGCGCGACTACATCTACGAGTTGAACGAGATCAAGGACCAGGTCGACCGTCACGTGGACGGCGACGCCGAGCTGGTGGTATCCTACGAGTGCGGAATCTGCGAGGAGCACGGGTTGAGCTACCATAGGGCGCTCGCCCACTGCGCCAACGGGGAGCTGCCTGATGAATGAGTGCGTGTACTGCGGGAGATGCTCGTTCTGCGGCGGCAGGCTGGTTGAGGCTGACGAGATCAAGACCGGATGGAACGGCGCCCTGTCAGACGAAGGCACGGGCCGCACGATCTGGATCTGCGAGGTGTGTGGGGAGGTGGCGGAATGATCCTTTTCAAGCCCGAGCACGTCTCAATGATCCAGTCCGGACGCAAGACCGAGACACGCCGGCGCGGCAAGAAGCGCTGGAAGGTCGGTGCCATCCACGCTTGCTACACCAAGCCGCCGTTCGCGCGCGGTGGCGCCGAGCCGTTCGCCAAGGTGCGGATCCTAATCGTCAAGCCGACGGAGCTGTGGAAAGCGACGCCAGAGGATGCGTTCCGCGAGGGGTACGGCGACGTGGCCAGCTTCGTCTCGGCCTACTGTCGCATCAACCGCATCGACACCGGCGACAACCTAGCCTTCGGCGAGGCCCTCTACGAGCCCATCTGGGCGATCCGATTCGAGGTGGCGTGATGGGCTGGTGTGAGTTCTGCCAGACGACACACAGCGCGGCCGCCTGCTACCACCCCGAAAATCCAACCCACAGTGAGAGCGGTCCGTACGTGATACTCTTGAAAGAGGCCGAGTACGAAGCCGAGTTGAAGGCACTTACCGCCGAACGCGATCGGCTGCTATCCTCGCTGCGCCACGAGCGCCGTCTCGTGGCGGTTGGGAAGGACCGTGCCGACCACGCCGAAGAGACCGCAGCGATCTTCCACCAGAACTGGGTCGAGTTCTGGTCGTGGTTCGGCCGCGAGATGCCCCGCCTGTCGCGCGAGCTGTGGCACCAGTGGAAACAGCACGCCGGCGAGTGGAGGCCGTGATGGCAGGGAAGGTTTCAGAGACACCGCCGCTCTCGCGCTGGACGGGAGGGCTCGAGGGTAAGGGCTGGCATGTCACTGGGCCTAATGGACCAGACGCCGCAGCTGCGATTCAACTCGACAAGCCGCGTGAGCGCGGCGAGTTGCCGGAACTTGGCGCGACGAGGCTGGTCGCCCTTCACCATGTCTACGGCGACTCGTCCGGCATGCAGATACTCAGCGCGGCGCAAGCGCGAGCCTTGGAGGACGCTTTGCGGCTCGCCCGGACTGGGAAGCGTGGCGTTGAACACCGCGTCAGTCTGTCGGGCGATGGTTCGCCGAGCGGCCCGCGTCGGCCAAACTACCTCATCGCCAAGAGCTTCTGGAGGGACTGATGACTGAACTCGACAAGCTGCGTGAGGCGCTGGACAAACAGTCTCACCAGAGCCAGGTGCCCACTTACGACGCCTACCAGTATGAGGAGATGCGGCGCGACAGGGACGCCGAGAAGGAGCGCGCCGAGACCCTCACCCAGCAGAAGCACGACCTTGAAGCCGTCATCGCCAAGCAGGAGCTCGAGCTGGACGACGTGCGGTTCGAACTCGCCGCCGAGAAGGCCCGAGCCGATGAGCTGCTCGCCGCTGAACGTTCGGCTCGTCAACAAGAGAACGTCGGCAACAAAGGTGACGCCGACGCTATTCGCAGGGACGCCATCCGAGAGTTCCTCGGTATAAAGATAGGCGAGACTCTGGCCCACCTCGCCCGCCGCACGGAAGGGGAGACGTGAGCAGCGAGACCCTCTTCGGACCCGACCGCGTCCAGCTCGCTATCGACCGCCTCCGCGAGTTCGAGCCCGAGGACGGCTACTACGTCGCCTTCAGCGGCGGCAAGGACTCGCAGGTAGTGCTTGACCTCGTGCGTCGCTCCGACGTCAAGTACGACGCCCACTACAACTGGACGACGGTCGATCCGCCCGAGCTGGCGCGCTTCATCAAGCGCGAGTACCCAGCGATCTCCTGGGAACGACCAGAAATGAGCATGTGGCAGCTCATCGTCAAGAAGCGATTCCCGCCCACACGGTTCCGGCGCTACTGCTGCGAGTATCTCAAGGAACGCGGTGGCCAAGGTCGCTTCGTTGTCACGGGGGTCCGCTGGGCAGAGAGCGCACGGCGGTCGCGGCGCGGCCTGGTGGAGACCTGCCGGCGCGACGGCACCCGTCGCCTGCTGCACCCGATCATCGAGTGGTCTGACGCCGACGTGTGGGACCACCTCAACCGCAGTGGTTTTCCTCACTGCTCGCTCTACGACGAGGGATTCAAGCGGTTGGGCTGTGTGATGTGCCCCATGCAGACGTTGCCGCAGATGAAGCGCGACGAGCGGCGCTGGCCGAAGCTGGCGCTCGCCTATCGCCACGCGATCTGTCGCGCGTTCGACCAGGCGAAGGCGGACGGCCTGCGCGATGGTCCAGGCTTCGAGAACGGCGACGAGATGTACGACTGGTGGCTGACGGGCGCGAAGCCTGACCGGATGCGGCCAGACAGCCTCTTCACTTTCGACAACTAGGAGGGCGCCTGATGATTCCCAAAGAAGCGGTCTGTGAGGCCGCCAGGGCCCTTCTGGGGACGCGAGACTCTGGCCGCCGTCGCCCGCCGCACGGAAGGGGAGAAGTGATGAGCGACGACAAGGATGACCGCGAACAGCCTGTTATGTGGGACTGCAGCGACGATATTGTGGGACCGCGTTTCGTTGCTGGGCATTGGCGGGGCGAGCTACTCGTGCTGTTGCCCGAACTGAGCGACGCTACCCCGCAGGCCGAGCGAGAGAAATGGCTGTCGCCAGTCTGCTCGACTTCCGAAGACGCAATGCGCGTCTACGAGCGTGTTCACGAGCTTCGGGCAGCAGTTGTGAACCTAACCGCGCAACTTCACACTTACAGTCACCTGGTCGAGGGTCCGATGTCCCGGCAACTCGCCGCCGAGAAGGCCCGCGCCGAGAGGCTGTTGCGAGAGGCGTGGAGTCAACTCGGTGGCGACTCCGACCAGTTTGAGGAATGGCTGGTCGATCTCACCCGCCGCACGGATTGTTCGGAGTGGCTTGATACCGGCTGCGACAAGCCGGACGCCCGCCGCACGGAAGGGGAGATAGATGCCTAGCATAGACAAGGAACTGGACGCAGCCTTAGTGGGCTGCAAGCACCGCGCCGCCGAGTTCGACGACCACATCGAGTGGCGGCCGATGGGCAAGTGCGGCGAGGTTGATCTGCCTGGGTTCCTGCGGCGTGCTGCCACGAACCTTGGCCGCGCACGGCTCATGGCGTTGGGCCACTGGGAACCAGACGACGCGTTACGACGCGACCTTCGCGATGCCGCGAACATGATTCTGCTCGCGTTGAGCATCTTAGAGCGCCGCACGGGAGGAGAGAAGTGATGGGGCGCGACGTATGCATGTTCGACTGCATGGCTGCCTGCTATCACGACTGCAAGGTCTGCGGTCCGTTGCCCACCGGCGACCTGACCACAAATTCGGCGCAACGACCGACTGAACCGGAGATGAAAGTGATGATTTCAGATAAGGAGTTTGACCGGCTCTTGAGCATCAACGTCGCTGACCGAATTGTTGGCGACTGCGGCGTGCCTTTCCCCAACGGCGGCCACGACTCTGAGTTCGAGTTGTTCCTACGAGCGGGTTGCGCTGCGGCTTTCGAGCGCATTGACAAACTTGAGGAAGAATTAGACCGTCACAAGCATCATTTCTACGCCAACGACGAGAACGAACCTTGTGTAGTGTGCCAGCTTGCCGTCGCGGTGTTCGATGTAGCCGAAAGGGCAGATGAAGCTGAGGCCCGCGCCGACGAACTGCAGGCCCGCCTCGAGAAGGCGGAGGCGGTTGTCGAGATACATGTGAATCTTATCGAGCACCAGATGCAGCGACGCGCCGAGAAGGCGGAGGCGATGCTGCGAGTCGCGTGGGGTCTCGCCCGCCGCACGGAAGGGGAGAAGTGAAACGCGTCATCGGCTGGTGGCGGCTCCGCTACGGCTTCTGCCCGCTCTGCAACTCATCGCCGCCGCGTCGTGACTGCCCTGTCTGCGAGGGCGACCCGCACTACTGGCGTGAGGCGGATGCCGCGAAAAGGGCCATGTGGCGCGAACGCTACCGAGCGCACATCGGCTGCCGAAGCTACGACTGCGTGGTGGCTCGATGCCCCAAAGTCTACAGAGAGTCCGAAGAACCCCGTTCCCTTGTGGAGGTGCAAGGGGACCTCGCGCGCCTACGCAGCGTCAAGGAATCCTTTGTCGACTTGCCCGCTGGCGACTTCGCAACCGAGGTGTCTCTGCTTTCCGTCGAGGCGAGGGAGTCTGAGTTGCTCGCCGAGGAGTCGTCGGCGCTCCTCCGAGAGCAGGGCGGCGACTTGGAACTTGTTCTGGACGGAGACGCCGTAATGTCGGGAGCCGTGGACGCGCAGTTCTTGGCGACAATCTTGGGCAGTGGCGACGGCTTCGGTTGCGCGGATGTCTTCGCGGATTGCTTTGGCCGCCGAACGGAAGGGGAGAAGTGATGACTCTCCTCATCCTCATCTTCCTACCCATGGTCGTCGGCGCCATCTGCGGGGCTGTCATTGGGCTCATCTTCTACCGCACGGGTGGCGGATGACCAGGCAGCCCGAATCGTATATCCTGAGCGCCGTCCGCCAGGCGCTCTGCCTCTCTGGGTGGTACGTCATGCGCAACCAGCAGGGCTTGGGGTCCGTCCCAGGCCGCGCCGACCTCGAGGCGCTACGCGGCGGCCGGCTGGTCTTCGTCGAGATCAAGACACCGACCGGCAAGTTGTCAGACCACCAGAAGCACTTCTGCGACACGATCCTGAGCCACGGCGGAGAGTACCTGGTCGTGCGGCGAGTTGAGGACCTGCGGGATGCCGGCCTAGTGGACATGTTGCTGTGAGCGACCCCTGCGAGCGCTTCCCAAACCTCGACCTCTCCGCCCTCACCACCGAGGAAGCCGAGGTCGTCATGCTTCGCTGCGAGGGGCTGTCGTGCATTCACGCCGCGGAGCTTCTAGGGTGCAGTCGCGTCACCGTCTGGCGGCGCTGGAGACGATCCCTGACGAAGCTGGCGCAACAGAAACGCGCACATAGTGGAAGGTACTACCACGAGAAGGGCACGACGTGACCAGCAGCGATCCAGAGACGGCGCCGTTCCGCAAAATACGAGTGCAGCCCAGCCTGCCGCCCAGTGGCGACCCCGACTATCGGCGCACCCACGTCGTGATTCGTGGTCCGAGCGAGGACGAGACATTCGACGAGGCAGAAGAAGGGCTGGACGCCTGGATTGCCCGCAAGCGGGCCAGCCTAACGCCGCGAAGTAGGCGACCCTAAAGGTGCCAGCTCACAGCAAGTACCGCAGCTTCTTCCCCGTCCTGGTCAAGTGGATGGCTCGCAACGGCTTGACGGCTGCTCAGATCGCTGACGAGCTGCACGTGAGCGCCAGCACGCTAGGCCGCTGGTGCGTTGAACACGCCGACCTCTCCGAGTCCCTAAACGACGGCCGCGACCTCGCCGACGCCCGGGTTGAGGACTCGCTGTTCGGATCGGCGATCGGCGGCAACGTCACCGCTCAGATCTTCTGGCTCAAGAACCGGCGCCCGGCGAAGTGGCGCGACGTACAGCGCGTCGAGCACTTGACGGTGCGCGAGCAAATCGCTAAGCTGTTGAGCGGAGACGAGATAGAGGAAGAGCTACAGAAGATCATCGAGGAGGGCACAGAGTGAACCTGCCGGCGCGCGTTCCGATCTTCGGCCACTGGTTTGACGTGGTAGTTGAAGAAGACCCGCTGACCGAATCGTGCGAGGGCTACTGCGACTACCAGACGCACTCCATTCACATCAGCCCGCGGCTCTGCGAGGAGGCCGCGCTCGAGACACTGGGGCACGAGATGCTGGAAGCCGCCAACACGATCGCCAACCTCGAGCTTGAGCACCACCAGATCACCATCGTGGGCATGCTGCTGTTCCAGTCGTTCGAGCTGAAGACATGACGCACCAGCAAGCCTCACACCTGGCCGCCACCCTGCCCTGCTGCGTCTGCGGCGTCGAGGGCCAGTCGGTGCCGGCGCACTTCCCGCACCACCGCGGCATGGGCGGGCGCAAGGACTTCTGGGAGAGCGACAAGTGGGTGCCCTGCTGCGGACGATGCCACGGCGACCTCGATGCCCGCAACGGATCGTCAGCCGGCGCTTGGGCCGCACACCTGGCGGCACGTGGCGCGGCGTATGCGTACCAGGCCATGAACGAGCGCAACAAGAGAGGCGAGGCATGAGCGACCAGGGTCATCCAACATTCGAAGAGGTGCACAAGATCATAGATCATGCACTGGCGGGAGAAGACGCATCTTTGCGCGAGCGCGCCTTGGCTTTTCTGGTCCGCAACAAGTTTGGCACTGCGAGCGAGATCGTGGACGCCGCGCGCCAGTTTGTAGCGTTTATCGAGGAAACCAAGAGAGGCGAGGAATGAGCGCTCAGGAGTGTCCAACATTCGACGACGTTCGTAAGATGATCGAGAGGGCGCTCATGTCATATGAACGTAGTAGAGTTGCGGTGGTTGAGGCGCTCTACGGGCCAGACGAGCCCAGCTCTCTGCCCTACCGAGGGTACCTAGGGTCACAGCCCGCGGACCTGCGTTACTGGCACGCATGGCGCGACAACTGGCGTGGCTGCTACGCCGGAGACACGATCGATGGATGCGAGATGATCAACGCCGTACTGCTCGCAGACAGGGCCATCGCTGCGCTCGGGGAGCAATACCGCCTCGCATCCATCCGCCGAGCGTCCAGATGAGCGATCCGACCCAGGACGGGCGCGAGCCCACCGAGCTCATCTCCGGCCCGCCGCACACGCACTGCCACTACTGCCACAGCGCGATGTACGGCATCGGCTACGTCACGGAGATCCCCGCGCTGGCGATGACCTCAAACGGCATCGAACCCGTGCCCTACAAGGTGCCCTGCTGCAAAGGATGCCACGAGCGCCACGAGCGGGACGCGCGCAACGCCAAGGCGGCGTCGAAGCTGACGGTCGTGCGCAGCGGACAGCGAGGGCCGGCATGATCGCGTTCTTCGAGACGGTCATGTTCGTCTGCCTGGCGATCTGGCTGTGGATCATCTACAGCGCCGTGCGCCGGCCATGAGGGTCGCGCTCGACATCCTCTCCGTCGCCATGGTCTGCATAGGCGTCATCATGGCGCTCATCGTGCTGGTCTGGCTGATACGATTCGGAGGCCGATCTTGAAGTTGAACATCGGCTGCGGCAAGACGAACCTCGATGGCTACGTCAACGTGGACATCATTGAGAGCGCCGACGTGTCGTGCGACCTGAACGAGGACTGGCCGTTCTATGACGGCTCGTTCGACGAGCTGCTGGCCATGCACATCATCGAGCATCTCCAAGATGGCGTGCACTTCCTCAATGAGTGCTGGCGCGTGCTCAAGCCGGGCGGCACGATCCACCTCGAGACAACCGACCCGACCGGCGGCTATCACTGGTCCGATCCGACCCACATCCGCGGCTACGGACCGCACGCCTTCCTCGACCACTGTCAGCCCACCAAGGCTCAGGAGGTAGCCGACTACGGCATGAAGATGTGGAGCAAGGTCGAAGCCAAGACGCTCATGGACTCCAACTACCCGGTTGGCTATGCCCTGATCGTCGTCGTGGACATGGTGAAATGATCGCCTTCCTGATCTGCGTGCTGGCGCTGATTGCGCTGGTCGGATTCTCGTTCGTGACCCGTGACTAGCACCGCCACAGAGCGCAAGCGCGCCGCGATGCTGCTGCACGCCCGAGAGGTCATCGCCGCCCAGGCCGAGCGCGACCGGCCCGACGAGATCGCGTTCATCGACGCGCTGCGTATCGAGGACAAGGTTTCCGGAGGACTGATCCCCTTCGCGCTGTGGCCATTCCAGATCGAGTTCGTGGCACGGCTGGCGTCGCTCGACCGAGTATTCGCGCTCAAGGCCCGCCAGCTCGGCATAACCTGGACGGTCCTGGCGCACATGCTCTACCAGGGAACATTCTGGGGCAACCGCCTGTTCCTGGTAGCCTCGCAGAGTGGCGCGGACGCCGTCGACGCCCTGCACCGCCTGCGCATCCTGCACGGCTCGATCCCCGAGGAGTGGCGCCCCGCGAAGCTCGTCGACAACACCGAGCAGATCGCCTTCGCCAACGGATCGCGCTACGAGGCCGGCAAGGCGACCAAGAGGTACGGCCGCGGCAAGGCGGCGTACTCCTCGCTGGCCGACGAGTTCGCCTTCTGGGAGTGGCCCGAAGACATGCTCACATCGCTGGACTCGGCCTCGCAGCGGCTCTACGCCGTGACGACCGGCAACGGTCCGGGCGACCATGCGCACCGGATATGGAGCGACTCCGAGCAGGGCAAGGGTCGCTGGACGACGATCTTCTACCCGTGGTCGTCTCACCCGGGCCGCGACGCCGACTGGTACCGCCTCAACGTTACTGAGTCGCCCGAGCCGCGCCTGGCCAACCGCGAGCACGCGTCCTCGCCGCGCGACGCTTTCGCGGCGCCGGCCGGGGTGTACTTTGAGCGCTGGTCAGACCGCAACGAGACAGAGCAGGGCGCGACGCCGAGCTGGTCTACCTGCCGCGCGGTCGACTTCGGCCGTCGCCACCCAGCCTGTCTCTGGGTGCAGACATCGCCCGCCGGCCAGCCGATCGTCGTCGCTGAGTTCGCGCCGGCCGCGCGCGCCGCGAGCGCCGCCATGACGACCCAGGAGTTCGTCGAGCACATCCACAGCATTGACTGCGGGCTGGGCGTGCTCACGGCGCCCGCGATCACCTACTGCGACCCGGCCGGCCGTGCAGCCGAAGCGCAGACCGGCGAGTCGCAGTTCGAGGTCTTCCAGCGCGCCGGCCTCAATCCCGTCGGCCAGCCCTCGGGCATCCGCGACGGCTGCGTGAAGTTGTTCGATCTGATCGCCGACCCCGACCTGCCGCTGCTGATCAGCAAGAAGTGCCCCTGGACACTAGAGGCCATCACTACGGTGACGCCCGACCCGCACAAGCCCGACCTCTACGACCAGGCGGAGTCGAGCCAGTACCAGCACGTGCTCGACGCGCTGCGATATTGGGCAGTGAACATGCGTCCGGCGGCGCCCGAGGATTGGGAGCCGATGGAGGCGCAGCCGGGGCCTTCCCAGGGGATGTGGGGCCGAGAATGGTAGGGGTGCAGATCGGAAGTTCAATTCCCGATTAGTACCGCAGATGTCGGAGAGCGCACGGTCATAGCCTGACGAGGCAGTAACCCGCCTACGTGCGGGGGAGACCGCTCCGACAAGTGGGAACACGGGGGCGATGCGGTTGCGATCGTGTCGTTGGCTGATTGCTCGTCCGAATGGGAGCCCGTGTATGCGTTGGCAGGTGGGGGCCGGCGCTCATTCCAGAGATCGCCCGATTCCACCGTGTGCGGGATAGCTGCGTTGTTTTGGTCTCAGCAAACTGTCGCAGTAGAATCGCACACTGCCGTGGGGGCACACGTAAGGCCCTGTGGCGCGTTTTCAGGGCTCCGGCGGGTGGTACTGGCCCAGACCCTGCAACACATCTGCGCCTTTAGTGGAAGAAGTGTAAGGCCCAGCGGCCGACGGGACCGCTGGGCCGTTTGACGGTACAGCACGGGATCCCCGACTAGCGCGAAGGAGACCTCGCACGTTGCATCTTACTACCAGCGCCTCCCCGGCGCAACCATGAGCGACCTCGACCAGTACGGCGGCATGCTGCCAGACTTCTTCGACGCGTCGCTCGAGACCGAGTTCCTGCCCGATGAGCCGGCGCGCGCCTACACCGCGCCGGACTTCGAGCTGGGCGATCGCTGCCTGACCATCCCCCTAGAAACCGTGTTGCCGTCTGAGACCCTCGTCGGCGACTTCAGCGTGGGCACGATCCTACCCGACGACCTGGAGGAGCCGTGAGCTTCCTTGACCGTCTAGCGCATCCCTTCGGCCTAGCCGAGGTACCCGCCACCGCCAACACGCAGGAGATGGGCGACACCGGCATGGGATACTGGGGGTACGTTTCGCCCGGCACCGCCCGCCGCATCCGCGACCTCGAGTATCTCCACGACCTCCAGGGCATGCGGGCCTACCCGATATATGACAGGATGCGGCTCTCCGACCCGAAGGTCGCCGGCCTGCGCTACGCCACCGACCTGCCTCTCCTGAAAGCCGACGTGTCGATCGTCTCGGCCGACCCCAAGAACCCCAAGTGCAACGAGGTCCGCGACGCCGTAGAGGACGCCCTGTTCAACAAGATGGCGTACTCCTGGCGCTCGACCCTCGCCGAGATCCTGCGCTATCGCGACTACGGCTTCGTCCCCTTCGAGATCATCTGGAACACCGACGACGGCAAGGTCGGCATCGATCGTCTCGCCTACCGTCCGCCGGGCACCATCTGGTGGGTGTGGGGGGCAAATGGCCGCGTCGACCGCGTCGAGCAGAGCGTCTTCGGCCACTGGCTGACGATCCCCGGCGAGAAGCTGATGTGGTTCGTCAACCAGCGCGAGGGCGAGAACTGGCGCGGGCGCTCCGTCCTGCGACCGATGCACAAGCCCTGGTACAACAAGGAACGCCTCGAGGTCCTGCTGCTCATCCTGCTCGAGCGCATGGGCGGCGTGCCGGTCTTCAAGGAGGGCGCCTCGGTCGCGGCCAGCAAAAAGCTGCAAGCCAAGATCGACGAGATCATGTCGAAGTGGCGCATGGGCGAGACGATGGGACTGCGCCTGCCTCCAGACGTCGAGTTCGAGCTTGTGCCTTCCCAGGCGCGGCCCGCCGACATCGTCCGGGCAATCGAATACTACGACACGCAGATGAGCAACGTGCTGCTCGCTCAGGTGCTCGACCTCGGCAAGACCGCCACGGGATCGAGGGCCCTGGGCATGACGATGGGTGACATGCTCGAGGAGAGCTGCGAGAGCGAGGCCAACCAGATCGAGGACGTCTTCAACCAGAAGGACGGCCTGATCTACCAGTTCGTGAGCTACAACTACGGCGAGGACACCGACCTCATGCCGCGCTTGCAGTTCGGGCGCCTCGGCAAGGTCGACCCGCTGGTCTTCGGCCAGGGCATCCACAACCTGACGCAGGCCGGCATCACGTTCGACGACCCGATCACCATCGAAGAGATTCGCCACCTGCTGCAACTACCCGAGCTTGACCCCGACGCCGTTGATTCTCAGGACGCCTACCTCGAGAAGATGAAGGCTAAGCAGGACGCGGCGCTGAACGCGACCAACAACCTACCGAGCGTGCCCCCGCCGCTGCCGCAGCCGGGGCCGGGGCAGACGGTGGCGCAGCAGACAGCCGCCGCGGTTCAGGGCGTGTCGCCCGAGACGAAGGCCGACATCTCCAAGCCCGCCTCGCCGATCGCGGCGCCGATGCTGCCGGGCCAGCGACCGCCGGTGATCGCCAAGGCGGCAGAGCTAGCCGAGACCAAGACCTGTATCGCCTGCGGCGCCAAGAACGACGCGGACGCCACGGTCTGTGAGAAGTGCGGCGAGAAGCTGGGTCGCAAGCTGGCTGAGTTCCGCCAGGCGCCGACCGCCAAGCTCGCGCGCCTCGAGTCGTTCTGCGACCTAGACGAAATCAGCGCCACCATGGCGGGCCAGAAGGACGCCATCAAGGCGGCCACTGCAACCACCCGCGAAGCTCAGGCGACGGAGCTTGCAAAGCGAGCGCGCGCCGCGGCGGATAAAGGACGCGTGGCGTCCTTCGTCGCCTCCCGGCCGCCGATGGTCGACGCGCTCACCAAGCAGATCGCCCAGACCCTGACGGCGCACTACAACGCCGGTCGAAAGCAGGTAGCCGACGAACTTGACCGCCAGCGCAAGGGCGAGGCCGTTCCCCAGGAGATCATCGAATCTCGTCAGGGCGGCGGCTCAGCGCAACTGGCCGACGTGCCTACGCCGACGTCGGCTGGCGCTGGCGGCATAGGCGATCGCATCGCCCAGGAAGCGGAGGTCGCCGCGCGCGCCATCTCTGCAGCCGCGCAGGCCGCCGCCGCCAGGACCGCGCTTCGTAGTGCCTCGGCTGCCGTCAATGATGAGCTGTTCGAGTCGGCCATCATGGTCGCCTCCGACTCCGCGGCGCTTCTGCAAGGCGCGACCGTGACCCGCCTGATGGGCGACGGCCGCACAGACCAAGCTGCGGCCGACGCCGCCGAGATTGCCAGCGCAACCTACAGCGCCGTCATGGATCGCAACACCTGCGACACCTGCGAGGGCCAGGACGGCGACGAGACGACCGACCTCGACGAGGCCGCCGACTGGACGCCAAACCCCGACTGCGAGGGCGGCGAGCAGTGTCGCTGCCTGGTCATCTACGAGATTGAGCAACCCGACATCGCCGAGACGCAAGGAGTTTGAGATGCCACTCATGCAGTGCACGCTAGAAGGCAAGAAGGGGTGGAAGTACGGCGACTCTGGTCATTGCTATACCTACTCCGATGACGCCAGCGAGAAGGTAGCCAAGAAGCAGGCAATCAAGCAGGCCATCGCAATTGGTGGCGGCAAGGTACCGCCCGAGGGCTTGACTGAGACGAACATCCAGGACCTCTACCGCCTGCACCTCGGCGAGCACATCGCCGCTGGCGACACCACGCCGATGATGGTCTTCCCGATCGGCACCTTCCACTCGGCGAAGTATCCCGACCTGGAGTTCACCGAGGATCTGGCCAACGAGCTGATCGCCAACTTCGAGGCCGGAATCCTTGGCCGCGAGCCGGTCGTCGACTCAAGCGGGCGCCACGATGTCTCGGCGCCGGCCGCCGGCTGGGTGAAGCGCGTCTACCTCGCCTCCTACGAGGAGGGCGACGTCACCGGCATGGCACTGTGGGCCGACGTGAAGTGGACCGCGCTCGGTGCTCAGCTTCTCTCCGACGATGAGTACAAATACGGCAGTGTCGAGATCGGCATGGTCGTGATGAATCAGTCTGGCGCCGAGGTCCCCAACGTGCTGCGCAGCCTCACGCTGTGCAACACCCCGGTGCTCTCCATCATGCCCGCCGTCAAGGACGCCAAGGCGGCGCAGACGATGGCCGTGGTGGCCACCCTGTCCGAGTACTCCCTCGAGGGCAACCCCGAGGATGATGACGACGACCAGAAGCCCAGCGACGCCACCCCCTGGGACGGATTGCTGGCCATGGTCAACGCGCTGCCGGCGCACGCCAAGCTGGCGCTCAAGGGCCAGAAGGGCAACACCGCGATCCACGCCGGCATCGCCAAGCTCTGTAAGGACGTCCAGGACTTCTGCGACGGCCTCAAGACATCAGAAAGCACCGACCCCGCTACTCGTGGCGCGGGTCGTTTGGAGCCCGATTCACCGGGAGTCAGGCCGGTGAAGGGCACGCACGACGCAAGCCACGAAGACGATGGGCCGATTGCCCCGAAAGGAGCTGATCACATGAACACCGACACACTGAAGAAGCTCAACCTGACCGAGGACGCGACCGACGAGGTCATCCTGGCCGAGGTAGTCAAGCTGATCGACCGCGCAGAGGCGGCCGAGGCGAAGACCGCCGAAGCCGAGAAGGCCACCCGCAGGGTCGAGTCCGAGGCGAAGCTCGCCGAGGCCATCAAGGACACGCACGTCCTGCCGGCCGAGAAGGACGCCCTCATGGCGCTGGCAGAGGCCAGTCCCGAGGCGTTCGAGGCCACGCTCGAGGCTCGCAAGACCGTCAAGCTGGTCGACGTGACCGAGCACGGCAACGCTGGACACGAGGGCAAGAAGGAAATGGCAGAGGGCGGCGTCACCGCCGATCCTCCGAAGGCCATGGCCGACGCCATCTCCACGTACATGTCCGTCAACCACCTCAAGGGTCTCAAGGGCCAGGACGAGGCTCGGGCCGCGCTGAAGATCAGCGATCCGCAGCTCTTCTCCGACTACGCCGCCTATCTCTCCGAGCAGCACATCGGCGGCATGAGTCCTACGGGCTCGGACGTCTGACGCTCGAAAGTAGGTGACCCACATGGCATCACAAGACCACGACCTGCTTGCGCCGCGGCGCTCATTCGTCGCTGACGCCAGCTTCGTCCAGCACACAGCCGTCAAGCTGGCTGCTGACGGTCACGTTGCCCTCTGCGGGGCATCTGACCGCATGATCGGCTTCGCCGCCCAGGACTGTATCTCGGGCGACAACGTCGACGTGATCCTCGTCGCCCCGGCCGTACTGGCCATGGTCGACGGAGCCACGGAAATCGACATCGGCAGCCCGCTCAAGGTCAACGCGAGCGGACACCTCATCCTCGCCGGAGCGACGGACGCATACGTAGCCGTCGCACTGCGTCAAGTCCCCTCGGGAACCGCCCTCATCGAGGTCGTGTTGCTGAGCAGCGACGTTGGCGCGCAGGGCTCAGTAGGCCCAACCGGCGCGGTCGGCGCAACCGGAGCATCCGGTACCACCGGCGCAACCGGCGCTGTCGGTCCGTCTGGCGGTCCCACCGGGGCCCAGGGCGCAACCGGCAAGACCGGCGCATCCGGTCCAACCGGAGGCACTGGCCCAACCGGCCCGCAGGGCTCAACAGGCCCCACGGGTTGATCTGACACTTCAACACCCCAGAAGGGGGTGAGAGTATGGCTTCCCAAGAACACACCAGCTTTGTCGCTCGCAAGAGCTTCATCGCTGACGCCGCGTTGTCGGCCAAGATGCCGGTTCAACTGGCAGCGGCCGGCCACGTCGCGGCGTATTCAAGCGGGTACTGCCTCGGCATCGTCGACAAGGGCTGCGCCTCAGGCGACATCTGCGACGTGATCCTTCTCGGCCCGGCCGTCAAGGTCCTCGCTTCCGCCACCGGCTCCACCGGCGTTATCAACGTCGGCGACCCGCTTGTCGCAGGATCGGCCGGCATGATCCCCATGCCGACCGCCGGTACTCGCAGTACTGGTCCCTGCAACGCCATCGCCCTCGAGGCTGTGTCATCCGGCACGGCATATATCGAGGTCGTCCTCGCCAGAGTCGCCTGAAAGGAGCTGAGTCATGGCTATTGTAACCGTCACCAGTGACCTCGGCCTCTTTCACGTCAACGAGGCCCTGAGCCAGTATGCACAGGGATACGCACAGGACGCGGACAGCTTCATCGCGTCACAGGTCGCCCCTGTGATCAACGTCGACAACAAGTCCGACGTGTACTACGTGGGCAAGACCGAGCACTTGCAGCTCTCGGACACCGCGCGCGCGCCGGGTTCGCTGTTCCCGCAGATCGAGTGGGCAGTCAGTGAATCCGCCTACACCTGCAAGGGCTACGGTGTGGAAGTCTCGATGGGTTGGGAGCTGCCGAAGAACGCCGACGCGGCCCTCGACGTAGAGCAGGAGAACGTCACCCTCGCGGTCGACCGCCTCATGCTCAACAGCGAGTACCGCACCATGCAGCTCATGACCAACAACAGCAACTTCGCCCAGACGGGCGTTGCTGACTCGTGGACAGAGACCGACGTCGACCCGTACGTCGACATCGAGACCGCCAAGGCAGACGTCGTGGCGGCCTGCGGTCATCTGCCCAACACGATCTTCATGAACTACAACACGTCGCGTGTGCTGCGCAACAACACGCTCATCAAGGAGCGTGTGAAGTACACGGAGGCCGCGGGCATCGCCGGCATCATCACGGACGCCGCTCTTTGCAGCGTCTTCGACGTCGACAAGTTCCTCGTGGCCAAGGCCGTCTACGACACCAGCGTGCCCGGTTCCGGTGCGGACCCGAGCATGGCGTTCGTGTGGCCTGATGGGTACGTCTTCGTGGCGTACATCGACAACCGCATCGGTCCGCTGCGCGCCAAGATCCTCGCTCCCGCAAGGACCTTCGTGTGGACCGCGATGGGTGGCCGTTTCGCCAGCCGCTCGTACGTCTTCGACCCCCGCATGAGCAACGTCGTGCAGTGCGTCGACTACGTGGACGAGAAACTGACGTGCGCTGGGGCCATGAAGGTCCTGACCGGCGCCACGGCAGCGGCTGACTGACCAAGAGACAACGGGGGCCGGGCGGCTTGCCCGGCCCCCTCGAAGGGGCTGACATGGCAGCGACAGACTACCCGTGCACGATAGGCGACATCGAGAACTACCTGCCGCCGGGGCAGAGCATCTCGGGCTCGACCACGCCCTCGACGACCGCCGTCGACGCCATGATCGTCAACGTCTCCGATGAGATCAACGGCGTGCTGCGCGCGCGCGGCTTCGACCTGCCGATCGTCGACAACGACTACGCGCTGAGCTTCCTCAACACCGCCTGCATCTTCGGCACGATGGCGCGCTGGGCACGAACCAAGTTTCCCTCCGACACCGGACCGGGCGGTACCAAGGGCCTGGCCGCTGAGTACGAGGGCAAGTACCAAGCCTTCCTGAAGCTCATCGAGCTGCGGACTCTGGGCATGCCAGACGTTGCCCGTGACGACGCCATCTCGGGCTTCGAGTACTCCTCTAGGCCGTTCGCGCGGCGCAGGACGGTCTGGTAATGGCCACCGGCACGAAACCAACCGCGACTCTGCGCTTCGACTTCGATCCGCCGCTGAAGGAGTTTCACTTCGAGCTGAGCCGCTTTGGCCAGGGCTTGAGCGACTTCACGCCGCTGTGGTTGACGCTGGGCGGCCTGTTCCGCCAGGAGATGGCGGCTCAGTTCGCCACTGAGGGGGACGCCGGCGGCGAGCACTGGGCGCCATACGGCGGCGAGACGGCGCCGGCATACGAGCTTTGGAAGGCGAAGAACTATCCCGGCCGCACGATCGGCTGGCTGACCGGAGCGCTGATGGAGTCAATGACAGGCGGCCCCGGCTACAGCGAGGAGTTCACGCCGTTCACCGCCAAGTTCGGCCAGTCTGACGACGCCGTGGCCGCTGAGTACGGCCCGTACTTCAACGACGGCACCGACAAGATGCCGGCTCGGCCGATCCTCAACTTCACACCCGAGCAAGGGCTACTGTGGCAACGCGCGGCGGTCAACTTCGTGCGCGAGGAGTACCACCACAGCGGGCTCGGAAACCGCATGTATACGACGCCGCTGACCGAGGGCAACGCCAACCTGGCGTCCGGCGCCCCGATCCCGGTGGACTGATGGGCTACAACGTACAGCCCGGACCCCGCGTCGGAGTCGTCACCGTACTCCAGCAGGCGCTCGCCGTCATACAGGCGAACCTCGCCTCGGAAATAGAGAGCGTCAACTCGTGGTCGGCAGACCGCGGCAACATGACCGAGATCGTGATGCCAGCCGGCGAGTCGATCTTCACCTGGATGACCTACCCGAAGTACATCGACACCTACCCGGCCCTCATGCTGGTGCCAGCCCAGACACAGACCGTGCGCCACAGCATCGCCGGCCCCCACCAGGATGAGTACGAGCTTGGACGGTCGTGGGTGATAGACGTGCTCGAGCAAGGAGCTGACTGGGGCGACATCACTGCCCGCCTCGAGCTGTGGGAGATCGCCATCTTCGAGCTGTTCGCCGACACCGAATGCTTGCAGTGCGGCCACACCATCTTCGAGGGCGCCGACTGGAACCAGCCGCGCATGACCAACCGCTCAAGCGGCGACCTGCTCCAAGACCTGCCCATGGGATTCACCACCAACACCTACGAGTACACGAACCCGATCTCGCTGCCGACCGTGGCAGAGGAGACCTTCAGCATCACCGTCAAGGCAACGTCATGAGAGGAGCCACGATGCCACCGCAGGAACACTATCAGGTGGTCGGACTCGGCACATTCGCCACCTCCGCGGAGGCCGAGGCTGCCATAAAAGCCGCGCGCAAGGGTGCGCACGGTCCAAGCACACGTCCGCCCAAACCAGAGCCGCCGGCCGAGCCGGAGGCCCAGCCCGAAGAGGAGAGTGCACCATGATCGTCGGCGACACCGGTCCCAGCGGGGCGACTGGCCCGACCACGGCCGTCGGTCCCTACCTGCAAATGGCGCTCGAGCAGGCGCCGAACTACGAGGGCGGCACGAACCCCGTCTCGTCCAACGTCTTCTACCCGCCGGTCGAGGAAATCACCGACGACGAGAAGATGACGGTCCTCGAAGAGAAGAACGTCGTCCGTGGCTTCCTGGCGCCGATGCCCCACCTGGGAGCGGCGAAGTACGAACCCGACTTCAAGCTCACCAAGATCCACCCGCGGCCATCGCACCTGGGCTTCATGCTGGCCTGGATGCTGGGTTCGTGGACAAGCCAGGAAGGCGACGGCTCCACGGTGCTCGACCCGGACGGCAACGCCATCCCAGTCGGCGCCTACCAGCATATCTACACCTACAAGTTCGCCGTCGAGCCGCAGACCGCGCGGGCGCTCGCCTGCACGGGCAACCAGGAGCACCGCCTCGTCCAGGGCGCCGGCCTGTCCGACCTCGCCTTCGCCTTCGAGAACGGCGCGCTGGTCTGCGACGCCGCGGGGCTCGCGCTTGTCACCGAGCCGATCAGCATCGGGACCTCGCCGCTGACCACCGAAGTCACTCCGGTGCTCGACACGCATCTGCCGTTCAGGCAGGGCAACATGGTGATCTCGTGGCTCGGATCGTCTGCGCTGACCCGCGCGTTCACATTCAAGTTCAATAGCCCGATCGAGGCCATTTGGAGCCCAGTTCACAGCTCGCTGTTCCCCACCGACCTCTGGTACAAGAACGGAGAGCTGCCATTCGTCTCTGGCGAGATCGACAAGGCGACCGTGGCCGACGCAGACTGGGCCGCGCTCGCCGCGGGCACCCAGTTCGCCGCGCAGATCGAGGTCTTCCACGGCCAGAACATCGGCGTGACCAGCTACCCCTCGAAGATGTGGGTCAAGATGCCCGGCTGCGAACTGACGAAGAACACCAAGCAGGCGATCAAGGCGGAGCGCCGTCGTGAAGTGAAGTACGAGTGGGAGAGCCGCTACGACGTCACGACCGACCGACTCGTCACCGTCACGCTCGTCAACGACACGCCCGCATACGCGACCTACTCCGCGTGATGAACGTCCGGCTGCCGAGCGGTGCCGTCGCGCCGCTCGAGCCGGCGGACCTCACCCGTCTACTGGCTTGTGGCGGAACGAAGCTCGAACTGGCCCACGCCGTGTGGGCTCACCCCGACATGGACGAGGTCCAGGCCCTGGCGTGCGGCGGCAGCGACCTGTACTACGTCGCGCGCTGGGCTCTCGAGCAGTTCATCGAAACCGACGAGGCCGCCGAGCTGGCGGCCGTCTGCGAGCGTCTGCACGATCAACCCTCACGGCGTCTGGGCGTCTAGGACAAGGTTCTCGCGTTCCTGCTCGACCAAGGATGCCTCGTGCGCCTAGCGGCCGTTACAGAGGCCCACGGGCCCAAGGATAGGGGATTCAATGATAGCCCGGGAGGCATCAATGACACCTGACCCAGAAGAGACCACCTACACTTCGGCCGAAGACTGGCCCGTCGACAGCGACGGCGGCGAGGATATGACTCTGCCCAGCGGCGCACACGTCCGCGTCGCGGCGCCGCCCGTCATGTGGCTCGCAGCGACGGGCAAGATCCCGGCCAACCTCATGGCGATCGGCAAGAAGCATCAGGCCGACAAGAAGGACTGGACGCCAGACGAGCAGCAAACCGCTATCGAGTGGCTCGTGGCCGAGTCTTTCGTCGAGCCGCAGGTGTCGGTCACGAAGAAGCCTGGCTGCCTCTCGCTCGACCGTATCTCCGACCGCGACAAGGAAGCCGTAGCCATGCGGCTACGGCTCCAAGACTACGCTGGTGCGATGAAGTGATGTTACTGCCCGACGCATGCCTCGTACGTGGCGCGGTCGGCTTGGGCGGCGGCCCCGTTCGCCCCAACAGTGGCGCCGTCGTCAGACGCGGCTTGGCCGTCGCCGCTGAGTACAGCCGCGCATCCCTTGTCGAGCGCGACAACTTCCTTGCTGACGTCCACGCCGTAGGCGGCCGCGAGCCTCAGTTGTTCGGACGGCTGCGCGGTCTGGCCAACCCCACTGGCCTGCGAGAGGCACGTGTTGGCGACTGCGGCTTCACTAGTGCAGCCGTTGACATCGCCGCCCGTGGCGTCGCTGGTGGCGGCGTCGATGGCGGCCTGGGCGTTGTCGAGATCGGCGACCATGGTCGCAACGGTCGGGTCGACCGTCACAGAAGCGGCGGCGGCCGGCGTTGCAGCCGGAGCGGGGGCCGTCGTGGTGCTCTTCATGTTCTGTGAGACCATCACGGCGCCGAAGGCGACCACGAGGGCAATGCATGTAACGATGAGAATGCTCACGACGCTGATGCGCTTGTTCATGGCTCCTCCAGTTGGTTCCCTTGTACCTTGCCCTATTCATCGTCAGAACGCCACAGGACTTTAGGAGATTGCGTTGTCTGGGAAGTTAACAGAGGCGACCCGCCCAATCCATCGGGTGCTTGGCCTGTTTGCGGTGATTGCACGACGGGCACGCGATGACCAGGTTCTCGGGGCCGTTGGACCCGCCGAGCACGAGCGGCATCACGTGGTCGACGTGCTTCTTGCGGGTCGAGACCCCAGCGCCACACCAGTAGCAGCGCCCGCGTTGGCGCTCGTACTGGGCGGTGATGTCCGCAGCGGTGTGGGTGCCGGGCGCAGCAAGGAGGCGGGCTCGGCGGTTGTGTTGAATGACACACATGCGGTCGGGGTGCAGTTTGGCGTACTCGCGGTGGCGGGCGGCCGCCTCTGCGCGGTGGGCGGCGTAGTACTCACGCCCTTTCTCGCGCATCTGCTCGCGGTGAGCCGCGCGGAAACGCGCCGCAGCCGCCAGGAACGCCTCGGGACGATCTCTGCGATAGGCGGCCTGCTTGGCAAGTTCTTCCTCGTGGTGCTTTGCGTAGTGATCCCGGCCGCGCGATCGCTTTTCCTCGCGGTGTGCGGTGTCATATGCGAGTCCCTTGATGCGCAACTCCTCGCGGTGGTTCGCACGATAAAGCGCGTGCCGCTCTTTCTCTTTCTCGCGATGCGTAGCGCGGTAGAGGGCGTAACTCTGCCGTCGGCATTCTCGGCAATCAGTCACAAACCCGTCACGCTTCCGCTTATCTGGAGCGAAGTGTTTAGAGTCCGCCGGGAACTCGCGCCCGCACTCGCTGCAAATCTTCGCATCCATGAGCGCAGTATAGCGCCGTCGCCAAGTAGAAGCAAGGTGTGCTATGTCTGATCTTGTCACTGCCTTGCAGCTCGTCATCAGTGGGAACAGTGCATCTGCGATAGCTGCGCTCGAAGAAGTCGAAGCCGCGACCGACAAACTCGGCTCGGCCAGCGACAAGCTCGCAGCCCAACAGGCCGCCGCCGCAACGGCCGGCCACAAAGGTCTGCTGCTCATGGCGGGCGGCGTGGGTCTGGTCGCGGCGGCGCTAGGCGCTGCGGTCGACATCGCCGGCAAGCAGGCCGCAGCCGTCATTCAAGTCGAAAAGCTCACCGGCATGAACGCCAAGTATGCCAGCGAGTTCGTCGCCCAGACACAAGCTATGGGAGTGTCCAGCGACCAGCTGGGCTCCATCATCGGGCGCTCACTCAAGAACGTGCAGAACGTGATCGATGGCACCACCAAGGCCACCAGCGCACAAGGTCAGGCGTTTGCCGATCTCAACATGAAAATGGCCAACCTGAAGGGCGACAGCGCTGGTCAAGTTCTGGACCTCATACGGGGCAAGATTGCCCAGATGAACGCGGGCATCGAGCGCACGTTCGTCATACAGACGATCTTTGGCCGCGGTGCTACTGCTAACCAGGGCTTGCTGCGCTACCTGACCGCCAGCAACTCGCAGCTCGACGAGATCAACGCCAAGGCAAAGGAGTTCGGCCTAATCTTCACGCAGGCGCAGCTCGATCAAGCCGCTAAGTTTGGCGCCATGCTACGCGCCGTTGGAATGGAGTTCAAGGGTCTCGCGGTGCAGATCGGCACTGAGCTGATCCCGCCTCTGACGACGATGCTTAAGGCGCTCGCCGGGGGGCTCGAACTGTTCCAGCACATCGCCAACATGTTTGGTCCACTCAAGGGCCTGTTCATGATCTTCGTCGCGGCGGCCCCGGGCGTGCTGCTGTTCTTCGTCGGCCTGATGAAAGTGGTGCAGGCGTACAAGATCCTCAACGAGACGATGACGGGGACCAACGCGCTGCAAGCCATCTTCAAGGGCCGTGTCGTAGCGTCCACCACTGCCACCGAAGGCGAGACTGTCGCCACCGAGACACAGACCGGAGCGCTCAAGGCGCAGATGGTCACCCTGGGCCTCTACGTGATCGCCATCGCGGCCGCCATCGTCGCGATCTACGCCATCGTCAAGGCGTGGCAAGCCGCTGAGCAGGCAGCGCAGCAGTACAAGGATTCGGTCGCCGGCTTCAATCAGACGGTCGCTCAGAACCAGCCCGAGGAGGCCAAGTTCGGCCAGCTCAAGGGCGGCCAGACGATGGCGCAGATCAACGCCTCGGCAAACGCTGCCAAGTACACGTCGCCGGGTGCCGCCGGATATGCGGGCGAGTTCTACAAGCGCTCGATGGAGTTCGCCGCACAACCACTCTCCATCCTCCACTGGTACGCCCAGGGCGGTTCATTCACCGTCAGCAAGCCGACCGTCATCGGCGTCGGCGAGAAGGGCAAGGAGCTTGTCACTGTCACGCCAGGTGGCGCCGGCACTGACGTCGGAGCGGCCGCGGGCGTCGCTGGCGCCGCCGGCGGCAAACCTACAGTGCAGATCGTCGTACAGAACGTCTTCGGCACCATCAACCGCCAGATCGCGCAGCAGTGGGCCGAACCCCTCGCGCAGGCGCTTGGCGAAAAGCTGTACACCACGACTCACGGGGCAGGTCACTGATGGCCTTCACGATAGGGAGTCTAGAGTTCGGCACACCCGGAAGCGGCTACATGGTCAACGGCCCGATCACCCGTAAGCTCGAGCCAAAGCTGATCGTCCGGCAAAATCCGTTCGCCTTAGTCGACAACCAGATCGCCAACGTGCAGAACGCCATCTCCGAGTGGTCCATCCCGATCCGTATCTATGGCGCCGGCGCGACCAAGGCGCTAGTGGTCGCCGACATGGCCGCCAAGATCGCCGCTCTCAACGCCGTCCTGACCGCCGACCCGAACCCGAACTTCATCGAGGACTCGCTGGACTACTCAGGATCGCCCGTCACCTACTACCAGATGGTGAAGTCCAACGCCATCCTGCCCGGCCGCCAGGACCTGACCGAGAAGCGCGGCGTCTATGAAGAGACGATCGTCGTGCGCACCTGGCCGTTCGGCAGTCTGGATGAGTCCGTGTCAATCACGCTGGACCCCGATACCGTCACCAAGGTAGCCCTGTTCCCGCTGTGCGGCTGGAGCGACCCCGACGACGACGGCGACCCCGTGGCGATAGCGCTCGAGGGCGACGCGCCCGCGCCGCTTACGATCACCATCGCGGGCTCGGCGCTCGCCAACGCCGTCTGCGCCGTCTGCCCGCCCGGCAGCAGCATCGGAGACTTCTACTTCTCAGACACCGTCGGGCCGTTCACTGAGCCCTGCGTGATGGAAGTCGTCACGGTTCCGCTCGCTGGCCGCTACCGTGCCCTAGCGTACCTCACGTCCGGCACGGCCGGCGCCACTTACGGCATCGGGACGGGCGACGCCACCACGCCGCAGACGACGGTCTTCTTGGCAAGCACCGGCGAGACTCCCGCGCTTACCGATCTCGGCGAGTTCTCCGCCACCGCCGGCCTGAACTTGTCGCTGTTCCTCGTCTCGGGACACGCCTGGTGCATGGGTCTCATCATCGTGCCGGTCGACGTATCGTGCGTGAGCGCGTGGAAGCTACCCACCGTCTCTGCGCTTGTATTTTCATACAACGCCAACACGCACCTGTCCTATGTCATCGGCAACGGCATCACCGCGCCGCTCGACATGGCCAACCTGCTCGTCGTCACCGACCCAGGGGGCAGCGAGTACACCGTCAGCATCACATACAACCCCCTGCTCTACGGCTGGGGACAATAGGAGGTTTCAATGCCTTTGGACCCAGCAATCCTCGCCGATCTTCTCGAGGCTGCCGCCAACGCAGCGTCCTATGACCCGGCGACGCCCATCTACCTCGCCGCCATGACTTCATCGCCGACCGACTCAACGCAGGGCACCGAGTGCACCGGCGACGGCTATGTGCGCTGCATGGTGACGCCGTCGAGTGCCTTCGCGCTCGTCTCGGGCGACTGGAAGAACAGCTCGGACATCGTGTTCGCCGCGGCCACCGACACGTGGCCCGACGACATCGTGGCGATCTCGGCCTACGACGACGTGACCGCCACAGACCACCGCCAGTGGTACTACGTCCTCGACACGCCCGTCGCGGTGGCCAGCGGAAACGCCCTGCGCATCCCGTCCGGCGACCTGATCATCTCGTTCTGACGACATGACCACGCCCGGCATCTGGCACGCGTTCCACTACGAGGGTGCGGACGGCAGCGACCCCGACCAGGTGCAGCCGGCGCGCGACTGGAACTCTGCCCACGTCATCGACGACGACAGCATCCCGGCCAGCGCCATCATCGGCGGCGCGGTCGGCGCTACTGGTCCGTCGGGAGCGCCGGGTCCTACGGGCGCCTCTGGCAGCCCCGGGGCCACAGGTGCGTCTGGTGCGTCTGGTGTGGGCTCAAGCGGCGCCACGGGGCCTGTGGGCGCGTCAGGGAGCACCGGCGCGACGGGCGGTACGGGTGGCACGGGGGCGACCGGCGCTACGGGCAGCACTGGCGCTAGTGGCAGCACGGGGACTACCGGAGCCACCGGCTCTACCGGCAGCATAGGAGCGACTGGCACCAGCGGAGGCACCGGCGCAACCGGTTCGGCGTTCGGCCCCTATCCCACGAACCTTATCCTCGAATGGCTCGCCTCTCTGGCGAACAACGGCACCGACCCCGGCTCCGGCTCTCTGGCGACGTGGGCCGACGCATCGGTCAACGGCAAGACCGGAGCTGTCACCAACGGCTTCTCTGCCGGGACGGACGG
>Ga0116120_1000724_pt1 | contig 26145 bp, 30 predicted proteins | sample June2015DPH_11_1_3_FD_89724 | JGI IMG/M metagenome (GOLD analysis project Ga0116120, IMG submission 89724) | Peatland microbial communities from SPRUCE experiment site at the Marcell Experimental Forest, Minnesota, USA - June2015DPH_11_150 | ecosystem: Environmental > Terrestrial > Soil >... | reverse complement strand
TAGCCGGAGGCGCCAGGGGCCTGATCTACGCAATCCCGTTGCTTGTGTTGGCGATGTTGATTCTGAAGTTTCCATCAGTCACGCAACTAGGGCTGATCATATTTGCAATGTTCCTACTCGGCATGGGAATTTCAGGCCTCGCTATCAGCTTGGCGGTCATGTTGAGAAGTTTCGAACGATTCACGACGGCTCGAAGCCTGATCTACTTGCTGCTGATTTTCTGCAGCACAGTCTTCTACCCGTTAGCGGTTCTCCAGCAACTTTTCAAGGGTGTCTTAGTCGTCTTCGCGGAAGCTAACCCGCTCAGCACGGTATCCGACCTCTTAAGAGGGTACTTGATGGGAACGCCGCCTGTAACTTTCTTCAGTTGGACTGAACTCTTAGTGTTCTCAGCGGTCTTCATCCTAGCCGGAGCGGGACTATATTCTATAGCCATCGAACGTTCTGTCTAAGCCGCCCATCATGAAGCAAGAAACTTGAACGCGTAGTACAAGTTCCTCATGCGCATCATGAAGCTGAATTTGGTTATTCCTTTGCGGCACCGAAATCCTACTGGAATTTCGCGCACCCGCAGGCCTTCTTTGAAGAGTGTGACAAAGAGTTCCAGTTCAATCTCGAACCCCGTTGAGCGAATAAGGGGGTAAATTCGCTGAACCGCGTTCTTCGTGAATACCCAGTACCCGGTTTGGACATCGGTAAACAGGCGCCGAAACTTGGCGCCGAGTAAGAAAGATACTGTGACGTTCGAAGCTAGGCTTATGAGACCCATTGCATGAGCTTCTCTCGGACCTCGGGTTCTTGAACCTAGAACCACGTCAGCCTCACCCCTCTCCACAACTGTAATCATCTTTGGTAGCCACGAGGGGTCGTTCGTTCCATCACCGTCTATGATGCAGAGTATGTCAGCCTCTTCTTGGAGGAAGTCTCTCATAGCCGTACGGATGCCGCACCCTTTGCCTTTCCCGAAATCTTGCACAACAACTTGGACACCAGCTTTTTCTGCAATTTCTCTCGTCCGGTCTGTGCTCTTACCATCAACCACCATTATTTTGTTGAATCCTGAAGCGCGTGCTTCGGCAAGCAATCCTTCGATGGCGTCCTCCTCATTTAGGGTTGGAATCACGAGCAGGGTTTTGGTGAGGAAGTGTGGGTTATCTTTTTGAGTTATGGAATGTGGAATTGCTTCAGTTGGGTTCCCAGTCATGCGTGCCACAAACATTCTCATTCTGGTTTGCATTCTGGTAACTCTTTACTCTTGGACGTTGGATCCCGCGAGTGTAGATCATTACCTTGCTTTCAGTCTTACGAATCTGCAAGGGGGAAGAGTCTGGACGCTTGTTACCGCAATCTTCGTCCACGCCAGCCTACTTCACTTGCTGGGCAACATGGTTTTCCTTTACGTTTTCGGAAATACCTTGGAAAGTGTAACGAATTCCAGCCGAAATATGCTTGCTGCTTTCTTCCTAGGCGGTATTCTTAGTTTTCCGTTGAGCTTGCCTTTCTTTCCACCTGGTTCAACTTTCGTGGGCGCTTCTGCTGCAATCTTCACGCTGACGGCCGTGGTGATGTTAATGAAGCCTTTGAGGTGGTCGTGGCTCTTGCTGATGCCTGTAGGGTTGGTTGCCATACTATACTTCCTATACAACGGATTGGCGGTTTACTACCAGCAGCAAAGTGATGTTGCCTACGTCTCACACGTCATAGGGTTCTCGCTCGGGCTTCCCCTTGGTATAGCCTGGAGCACCCAGTGGAAGAGAAACTTGCTGATCTCGATTGGGCTGCTCATGGTATACTTTGTCTTACTTTACCTCGTTACGCAGTACATTCTTCCGTCGCTTTAGGAATCTAAAGCCCGAACGCTCGGAGCGTTCTGTCTCATACGGACTTCAGGTATCCCTTCGACACAAGCCATTCTTCCACTGCTATTGAGACTAGCTCTTCTTCCGAGATATCGCGTTCTTCAGCGGCTTGGTTGAGAGCGCGCCCTATTCTAGGGGCAAAATAGACTTTGATCGAGACACCAGTTTGTTTCGCCAGGGCTTCTTCTTTGATTGTTTCAACGGTTTTCTCGGGGAACATCTTGAAACGGTCCACAACCTTTCGTGCATCCTCTTCCCGGAGCGGGGCAATCGCCCTCATAATCTCTGGGACTTTGCGGTCAAATTCGCGGCTCGAAAGTTTTCTTACCTCAGCGGTTTTCAACGCGCGAGCGACTAGTTCAGTGTGCTTGAGTGGGATCGCTTCGGCGCGTTTTCTCTGTTCGTCTGAGGGAGCTCTGGTGGCATGGATGTTCATCCCTTTCTCCCTAAGTTTGAAAGTGAGTTCATATGCGTCGAGGAGTTCGCGAATGGAACTCTCAGACCTGCCGAGGACCTTCGCGACAGCCTTCGCGTTGGCAAAATGCTTTGGGTCAAGTTTCATAAGCTTGAGAATACCTTCGGCTTCTTCCTCAAGCTCAAGGTCATTTCTTTGAATGTTCTCAACGAGTGAGAGCGAGAGCGCCTCGGTGTCGCTCATCGGTCTTATGATGACGGGAACTGTCTTCAGCCCAAGAGCTTTCGCTGCCTCGTACCTTCTCGATCCGACGACTATTTCGAACCTGTTCTTGAGCGGCCTCACCAAAAGTGGTTCTAGGATTCCTTTCTCTTGGATGGAAAGTTTCAGTTCGGTTATGTCTCCAACCAATTTCCGAACGTTCGATTCACCCACGAATAGTTTTACGGTTTCTAGGTCTGCCATGGACGCCATTAAGAGTACCCTACCCTGATTCAGGTTGCAGTATACAATCTTAAATTGTTCTGTTCAGAGAATTCGAGTGCAGGGTTAGGGCCCAATGGACCTGCGCCGGAAGATAGATGGAGTCGATGTTATCGCTAGTGACAACGAGATTTGGTTTGTTCAGGACGAACGGATTTGTTGGACCACTAAAGAAGAGCTTTGGGCAGGCTCGCTACGACTAGGCCAAGTCCTACGAGATCGGGGCTACAGAATTCAGATTCAAAGGTTTCCGAAGAAACTTCGCGAACTCATCCTGACCTTGTCAAAATAAACCAAGAAGACTAAAAGAAAAAAGATTGAAGGGATTTTTCCGTAGCGGTTTGCTGCAGATTCGATTTAGTATCGGTCGCGTCCGCGGCCTCTGTCGCCGTAGCCGCCTCTGCCCCGGTCTCTACCGTACCCGCCGCCTCCGCCGCCGCGCCCGTAGCCTCCGCCGCCGCGCCCGTAGCCTCCCCCTCCGCCGTAGCGGCTTCCGCCGCCTCCGAAGGAGCGATAGGGTCTTTCTTCAACGAGCTTGTCGGACAGGTTGTTCTGTGTGTTTACATCGCCGAGGGGAGTTTGCGCAGGTTCTAGGGTACCGTAACGTCCAATGTTCAGACGCATCGATCCCTTGAAGGGTCGTACGTACCCGTTCTTGACGTTGAGTGTGTCACCCTCATTGACTTTGTCTATGTTGTCGTCCCATAGGGTCATGTAGATTGTACCGCTCTCGTCTCCAACAAGTGCGTCCAACACGCGGTGTGTTGTCCCGTCCTGTCGAGAAACGGTTTCCCGTGCTTCGCCCTTCTGGACGACCTTGACGGTTGTGTTGACTTGCTTTGAGTAGGCGCCAAGTTCGCTAACTTTTACAGATGGTGCCGAAACGCCGGCTGCTTGTCCTTCTTCCTCTGACATTTTCAACTCTACTTCTGTTCAAACGGTAATGCCTGAACAAGGGCGCGGTAGTCTTAAGCGTTATGATTACGCGTGTTTAGAAACGACTTTCCAGCTGAGGACGAGGGCGCTCCTAGTAGGAAAATGCCAGCTTCCCCGCACAATCCCCGCCGATTATATCGGCGCTCACGCGTTTGACGAGGACGAGGTAGAGGCCATCTTGCGTAACCCCAAGTGCAAGAAAGCTGCGAGAAGCCGAGGCTGATGTCGAATCCGGGAGAGAACGTCCTCTAGAGTCTTTTCTTAAAGATCTGGGGAACAGATCTTGAGTGGAACCTAAAGGTAGTTGAAGAGGTTGTTGACGTCTTCAATTATCATGTCTGGTTTAATATTGGAACGGTTAATGGTTTCTTGTGTTTCGACTCCGGTGAGGACTAGGATAGTGTGAACGCCAGCCCTCCTTGCGCCCAGCAAATCGGTCTCCACTTGGTCTCCTACCATAACTGCTTGAGCAGATTTTTCGTGCGCACTTTGAAGGGCTAGCCTGAACATCCGGGGAGATGGCTTACCAATCATGATCGCCTTCTCACCTGAACCATACTCGAGGGCTTTGATTATTGGCCCTGCTGAAAGTGCTGGGCCGTGGTCGCTCATGTAGACCGCCCCCCCATAGCTGCCGATTAGTTGCGAGCCTTCCTTCAAGAATCGTAGAGCGTTGTCTAATTTTTCGTAGGTCAGTTTACGGTCGAACCCGACTACTACAACTTGGGGTTTCCGGCCCGATGGTCTGTGTCCAGCTGCTTCGAGTTCACGCCTCAACCCCTCCTCTCCAATTAAGAAGAATGATGCAACTCCAAATTTCTGGCGCAGATAGTTTGCGGTCAGAAAACTCGAGGTTAGGATTTCATCTAGTGCAAAATTGAACCCAAGCCGCGTGAGGTTTTCGTGGATTTCTTCGCGCGTGTGCGTTGAATCATTTGTCAGAACGAAAGTTTTCTTCCCGAGGGACTTGATCTTCTTGACAACTTCCCGCCCACCAAGATAATGGGGATTCTCCTTTCCCAGGGAAAGTACGCCGTCAAGATCGAAGAAAAACACTTGAATTTTCTTGAGGTTCATTATTTCCCCGCTTGTCTCTTATTAATCCCCGAATGAAGGAGATTGATAGAAGCGTTTCGTGTCCCCATCGCATGGGTTCGAAGAGATGGGGGGCTAAAGTTTCAGTAGTTCTCACAATTCCTTATCTCCGTGGCCTAGGGGTTTGCCGATGCTAAATAGGCACCATCTTGTATGAAATGGAAAGCGTCTGCATGTTGTTTGACATGTAATGCTTACTTAATGATACATGTCAATTGTCGCTCAGGATGCAACTACCTAAACCGTATAGTTGTTGGTTTCGATGAGAAAGTGGACGTTCCCAATCGCCGTCCTAATCGTAACGCTTCTAGTCGTGTCTTCATCCGCTATTTCCCCAGCAGGCGCTACTGCAGTTTGGAAAGACATCAACCCTACCGCCTACCTTAACCCGCCTGAAAACCCAGACTTAAGCGCAGTAGTTATGTTTCCAGGCTCTCCCCGGGAGGGATGGGCCGTCGGAACCGCCCAACCCCCCACGAACGCTACAACGAGTTTGCCGGGGATATTCCACTACGATGGAGCGTTTTGGAACCTTGTTCCTGCACCGAGATTCCCTGACTTTCCATCTACCCAATGTCTTTACAACTTGAGAGGGCTGAGCTTCGGTCCACCAAACAACCCGATCAGCAAGAACGATGGGTGGGCCGTTGGCGGGGCTGTTAGCTTCCCGATCATTGGTGGAATTCCTGCATCAGCAAACCCAAACTGTAACCGTCTTGCAGTAGCAATCCACTGGGATGGCGTGTCATGGAAGCCCCAGATGTCAGGGTTGTCTGGTGCAGGTAACTTCACCTCGGTCTTCATGGTAAGCTCGACTGATGTCTGGGCGGTGGGGCAAGACCAAGGCGTCTGTCCTGCCTGCAAGGGGACGATTTGGCATTGGACGGGGGTCCCGGGCTTAGGGGGAGGTTGGAACCTTGTGGCGACTGTTCCTGACGTGCTCAACTCTGTTTTCATGGTAAGCTCAACTGAAGGCTGGGCCGTTGGTCGCAACCCGGTGGGCGGGGGGCGCGGAATATACCACTATTTTGCCGGTGGTTGGACTGCTGTGCCCTCTCCGTTCCCTCCATGCCCCCCGGGCATATGCGAGTTGGATTCCGTTTTCATGATCAGTGCCACTGAAGGCTGGGCCACGGGTACAAACGGAGTCATACTACATTACAGCCAGGGGATATGGTCAGGACCCGTCAGTCCGGGGACAACCGCACAAGAGTTGTTGTCAGTTTTCATGGTTTCATCTGGAGAAGGGTGGGCCGTAGGTGGAGGACCCGTACCGCAAACGGTTGCGACTATACTTCACTACACAGGCGGGATTTGGTCCGCACTCCCCATCAACATGATACCAATATCCCCAACGGCTGGTTTTGCTCTTGCTTCCGCATTCTTCACTACGGCTACTGACGGATGGGCCGTCGGCACCTCGGGCGTGATCGTTCACTTCGACGGTAGTATTTGGGGGGCGGTGACAAGCCCAACCATAAACAACTTCACCTCAGTCAATTTCGGTCCACCATTAACAGGACCTGTAGATCCGAATGATGGTTGGGCTGTCGGAAATGTTTCTTTAAGGAATGGCGAGCCGACCATTTTCCATTGGAATGGATTCGTCTGGACTAAGGGAACGGCTATTGGTACGATGAACGATCTGAATTCCGTATTCATGCTCTCAACCGGAGATGCTTGGACAGTAGGTGGTGGGCGTAACCCAACGGCCTCATGCGCTTCTTCCTATATGCTAAGCATCTGCCCTGTGATATTGCATTTCACAGGCGGAGCTTGGAATACTGTTACACCACCGCCGGGCGCATATAGACTCAAATCAGTTTTCATGGTGAACCCGAATGAGGGTTGGGCGGTTGGCGAACAAGTGGGTTCGACGGGCATCATCCTCCATTACACAGTAACTGGGGGAGTTGGGACCTGGGGAATATTTCCTGGACCTGCATGTACTTTCTCTCTCAACTCTGGATGCGGTCTAAATTCAGTTTTCATGCTTGGACCCTACGAGGGCTGGGCTGTAGGGGATAATTCAACAATTCTCCATTACACAGTAACAGGCGGAGTCGGTACGTGGAACATTGTGCCCGTGAGTGGTTCACCAACTTTATCGAGCGACGCGAATCTCACCTCGGTCTTCATGTTGAGCCCAACGAGCGGATGGATTGTGGGAGGTATACAAGCGCAGGGCTCATTCTCTGCCGGCCCAGTCATCCTCTATTGGGATGGGCTGAAATGGTCGCAGGTGGCTGCGCCGTCAATTCCCGGTGGAATTTCACCAACAGGCCACACAAGCGCCACATTGAAGTCCGTCTTCTGTTCAGGGCCGAACGATTGTTGGGCGGCGGGATTTCCGGGTAAGCTTTTCGCTACACTCTTTCACTGGGACGGCGTGGCTTGGACCCACGTAGTGACGACGCCTGCATTAATTGGTGAAGTTCCTCCTATACTAACTTCAATCTACTTGACGGGTCCTGATCCTGGTTGGATTGTTGGTTCAGATCCTGAATTTCCATCACCTCTCACTCAATCATTTTCCTTCCCGGGAACAATGGTAACAGCTCTCTCAACAATGCTCAGGGCGTCGCTAACCGTTGTTTCGGCAACGTCAACCAGTACAGTGGTTTCGACGGTGACAACACTAACCACGCTCCTAACGGGCTTAACAACATCGCAATTGACAACCGCATTGAGTACGAGCACGACAATTGCGCCGCTTCCTAGTCCAAGCGGGTGGTTGGTTCCAGTAATATTGGCGATTGTTGTAGCGCTCGCTGTTGGCTTAATAGCGATACTGCTTCTACTAGGCCGCAGAAGACGGCCTTCAGCTAGAAGGCCCGTGGTACTCTATCCCGTACCGAGAAGGCCGTAGTAATGCTTCACGGCAAGTCGAAGAGAATGGCCAGCATCACCGCGACCTTACCTATCCTGATCCTGGACAGCATCGACAAACTTATCGAGGAGGACAAAGTTCCGTCGCGTTCTTACTTGATACGCGAAGCAGTTTCAAAATACATCAAAGACATCGAACGGACCTGAAGCTTTCACGCCGCATAACCTTCACTTTGTTTCTTGGAATCTCAGTCCGAGATGACTTCATTGACCCTTACGTCCCCTTCAGTTCCGACAAAACCGAAGAACGACTTTGCTTTCCCTAACCAGCTTGGAAATCGCGGCCAAAGCTATCTAGCAGATTAGGATTATATCATCGTAGCATGTCTTATTCTTCAGGAGGATCAAACTGGTTTCGAGTCGTGCAGAAGTTGAAAAAGACATTATACACTTTATGCGCGTTGATGATCCTAGCATCACTTTGGCCTTCCGCCGCGGCGCAAGTCTTCCCGATTAGTCTGAATTTTGGTACTGCGCTTCCCATGCCAATTGGTCAGACGGACACTGTGGCAGTAACGGTGAAGAACATAGTGAATAGCACAGTTCAGCTGACCTTTGTGGGGCTTCGATTTGAATGGAGTCAACCCAACAATTTCTTCATTGGGGGAAACAGCGAGAAGGGCGCGGTTTTAGCGGCCGGCGAGCAAATCACCTATCCGATAGCTGTTACAGTTCCCGGCAACATTACGGCCGGAACACACCGACTGAGCGGTTACGTCACCTACCGTTTGTTCCAAAAGGGAAACTGGACGGGTGTACTCGCCGGTTGGTGGGTGGAAGACCTAAAATTCGCCTACCCTCAAGCACAGCAAAGTCAAACTGCAACGGACGGTGGATCACCGCAAACATTCACCACCCTCGAAACAGTAGCGGTACTCGCCGCGGTGGTTGCAATAGGGCTATTCTTGGAACGTGGTCGCATCATCCACTTTGTTGGCAAACACCGAGGAACCAAATCAGGCACAGCGGAGCCTGAGGGTGAGAAGCCAAAACCAGCCGAACAGAAACCCGCAGACCAGAAGGAAGAGGAAGACCTCTAGTCCCCGCCCGCTGGCCGGAAGGCTTCCCACCCAATGAAAGGAATATTGAAATCGGCTAAAGCGCAAAGGAAGATAATTCCGTTCATTATTTTGTTTCTGTTGTCCGTTCTAGCCTTCACCCTGCAACCTGTTGTTGCGCAGACGCCCTTCGATTTGAATTGGACATTCGATTACAGCCCACTCATCTCAGCGGCCCCAAATTCGCTTCATCTACGCATCCACAACACCGCGCTTGCACCAGTTCGACTGCTGTCAGTGGGCATCAGATTTCCATGGATGGACGCTGATGCCTATCTTTCAAGAAGTGGCCCCCAAATTGCCGTAGACATTTCTCCCCAACAAGAAGTTACGTACACGATTCCCTTCCAGATTCCCGCAGATGTATTGACAGCAAGGTACACAATGAACACGTTTCTGCAATACCAAGTATTACAAACCACTCAATATGGCGGGCAAGAAGGAATCGTTTACGTACTTGATGTGGTCGTGTTAGGCCGCAGCAGTCCATTTTCAATGACGTTCGATCCCTATGACGGTCGCTTTTACTCCGCCTTAGCGCTCCTTACCCTCATTGGATGGTACTTGCCGAAGAAGTTGCGACCCAAGGCTAAGGGCTGAAAATGCGCCTCAAACTAAGAGACTTACTTGCCCTATCTACTGTCGCATATCTTCTCAGCGTATCATCAAAGATACTCTCTCCGGGATTCTATACAGACATCACCGCACTATACTACAGAGCCGTTCTCCCGACGAGTAACGGGATCCCCTATCACGCCTACTTTCTTGAGTACCCTGCAATCCCGGCCATCTTGATCTGGGTAAGCGGTCTTGCGCCTAGCTTCTTCTACTACATGGTGACCATGGCTTTTCTGATGTTCTTCTTCGTGATAGCTGCCGTGTACTTTCTGTATCGAATCTGCACGGAGTTTGGGATGGATCGCGGAAGGATCATCCCATTCTTCATAATGGCGCCTTCCTTTCTCGTCATGTCATTTTTCAACTGGGACATTATCGCAGTATGCTTCGTAATTGCAGCTATTTACTACCTATTCAGAAAGAACTCACGACTTTCGGGGCTCTGCTTAGGTTTGGGTTTTGCGGCTAAGGCCTATCCTCTGCTCCTGCTTCCTCCATTCATGAAAGAGGTAGGTTCGTGGCGCGATCGTTTCGAAATGCTGCTCTCAACCGTCCTGGGTGCGCTCATTCCCAATTTGCCGTTCATCATCATAGATTTCCAAGCGTGGTTGAACTCGAATCTGTCGGCCAGACAGGCGGTGTACATAGAAGAAAGCATATGGGTGGTGACACGTTACTACCGGTTAGTAAATCAAGATTGGCTAATAACGGCAGTGGCATGGTCACTCATAATTCTCTCAATTTTACACATGACCTTTTCCAGCAAACCTCTCGTGCTGAAGGTATGGGTCATTACAGCGGTAACGATTCTTGTTTATCCTTCCTACCCACCACAATACAATTTATGGCTGCTCCCCATGTTCGTCCTGAACCCGATCTTTGCCCTCATCCCATTCTTGGCGTTCGATTTCCTCAACACAAGCATTATTCTTTCCTGGTTCACGGTTGATAATCCATTCCAACCGTGGGGCCCGATCTGGGACATCAGCCTGATAAGAATAGGATTATTGGCACTGTTGCTAATATGGGCCACTCATAGAAGACACGCTAGCCCTCAGCGCTCTGTCATGGACGTTGAAACGGGTGTGAGAGCATGAAGCCCGGTCCGCGTCGGGCAATTGGATGATAGATCATGCCCAAGCCTAGCCTTAGTTCGATGCTCCAAGGGATTAACAATCGCCTAAGTTCCGAATCGGGAGCGCGTCGAGATACCTGAATTCTTCTTCGCTCCCGAATGGTATCTTTGATTTGCCTCAGATTCCAGACGTAGGCAGAGAACACGGCACGAATCTCATTTGCATCTTTATTGACCGTCAAAGCGTATCCCATGTGAAGTACCTTTAGAATCGCGAGAGTTGGAAGGACGGTTAGAAGCGTTTTAGTTTGATAATTCTTTAGCAGTGTTCGGAACCGGTTACGCTCCCACAACCCAATTATCCTGCTGCGACCAATTGCCATCATAGTTCCCATATGGTGATGGTAAACTACCGACCTTGGATTGTACGCAATTTTGTGGCCCCTTAAAATGAGACGCCAAGAGAAGTCCACGTCCTCATGATAGAAAACGTATGTCTGGTCAAGATATCCGATTTCATCAAATACGGATTTCCTGATAATGGCGGCTCCGAGACAGCCATAGGGTACATAACAGGGCTGGTCGTACTGGCCCCGGTCAATCTCACCTATGCCTCGATTGTAGGCAAAGCCGTAGAAGTCGCATGCTCCGACGGCTGAGTTGAGGCGTCCTAGGAAATCGTACATCTTCGGCACCGCCACCGCCACATTTGGGTCTTGGAAGTCCTTCATTAGCACGTTCAGCCAATTGGGAGTAACCTTCATGTCATTGTTGAGTAAGCAGACGAATGACGCGTTAGACTTGCTGACCGCTAAGTTAAGGGCCCGAGAAAACCCCAGGTTAGCCCCCGTCTCGATCAATTCCACCTTTGGATATTTTCTTCGAACAAAATCCTGAGAGCCATCGGTAGATCCATTATCAATAACATAGACTCTGAAGTTAAGCCAAGTCATTTTGAAGAGTGATGGTAAACATCGCTTTAGGTGGTTCTGACCGTTGTAATTCAGGACGAAGACCTCGATCTTAGGACTAGCGTAGCTACGCCTCGCATCATGCCTCGTTCTTCGGCGTCGTGTCATGTCCTTACCGCGGTCTCTTCAATCCACATGCTTCAACCTGGTGAGTTTGCGCAACGCGGCTCATCTCTTCAGTTCATTCTCCACTTGGTCACGGAATCTGCTTGAAGGGGAAGTACCATGCGAAACCAACCAAGACAAGTAGAGCGTACACTAGCACGACTGATCTCGGAACATGTTTGTTACTGAAAATGAGAGCTATGGCGCCAGCGACGGCGGGCACGGTGTTTTGGAAATAGAAGATATACGAGATTCTGTGGGAGATGTATGCGAGCGGGAAGAAGGGGAAGTATGTAGCCGCGAACCAACAGAGCAGGAAGAGCGCGAGCTGGCTGTTTCGCTGGTCGTACCGGTAGAGCACATACGCCATGGCTGGAATGGTTAGGTAGATGATGAAGGAGTTCATGGCGCCCCAGAAAGCTATGGTTTGATAGGTTACGCCCCCCGAACTCACGCTTACTCCAAGATATGGAATCGGAACCTGATTTAGCAACCAATCAAGCGGCTGGCTTTCGATCCCAGTCGGTACAGGACGAACTAACGCAAGCGTGTATTGGTAGATGTAGCGTATGTGTGCGAATGGATCACTGCCACTAGCGAATCGATCGAGCACAAGCAAGAGTATGAATCCTGTAGCAGCGTAGTAGAATCCAAATGGAATAAGCCACTTTAATTTCGGGATCAATGTCGTTTTCCATTTCTTTACCAATTCACTGGGACGCAGATCTCTCAGAAGGTGAAAGATCACTATCACAAGGAATCCATAGAACCCTCCAATCTTCGTGAGAGTGCTAAGTGCGAGCGCTACGGCAGACAGCCCGCGTCTTTCCAAGAAGTACAGGTAGAACCCGAGGACCATGAATGCCAGGGTGAAAATGTCAAGAATCGCGATTCTGCTGTCAACATAGACCAACGTATCGAAGCAGAACAAGAAAGTAGCTAGGAGTGAGTATTTCCCATTCTTACTTACCCTCTTCATTAGCAAATAGAAGAGCAGAATCGCCAATGAACCCATAATTACACTCGGGACGCGCCAACCCCAAGCATTGTCACCGAGAATTCGCATTGAGGCTGCGATCATCAACTTAGCTAGAGGCGGGTGCTCTTGGTTCGGGTCTGTACCAGGGAGTGCGTTAGGGTACGGTATCCTCGATGGGTCCGGTCCCTGAGGCCATCCTAGGAGATTCCTCGCTACGTTCACGTAATAGTATTCGTCAAAAATCAGTGTCCCGCCTGTCCCATACCCATTCGGGACATCGAGCCAAACGACTCGTAAAGCGATCGAGATAAGAAGCAAAACGAGAAAAAGTCTGTCCCATTTGTAGCCTAAGTTCAGGTCGAAGATAGCTCTTCTTGTGCTGGTTTTCTCCGGCCCCGTTGTATCCACTGAGTTTTGCATAACGTGGTCAGCGCTCCCTGGTGCCGCTAAACCTGAAACCGCACCAATGACCATCGCGATTTTGACTTGCGACCCTATTTATAACATTCGGGTTCTGCCAACGTTGATAGCACGACATCATCCAAGTTCCACAGGTTCGATATCGAGGGCTGGGTTCCACTTTCTTTGTTGGACTAACTCGCCGTCAAACCTTCGAGCATAGCTTTAGGACAATGGATGGACGGACGTCAAAGCGGGAGGTCGGAGAGGTCTTGATGGAGTATGCTGGCGAGACGTAAAGCCCACCGCCAACTTCATCCCATCGGGCGGCTTCCGCCCCTAGACTACACTGCGCCAAAATCATCAGTTTTCATCCCGAGTCGATACCGTCGATTAGAACAGCGCCTCACCGCGTCTCCAATGTCTCATTACTTCCACGGATTCCACGCGTGGAATGCCCCAAATCGAAAATGATACTGGCCCTGCTAACTCGAGGGCGACGAAGGCCGCGAGTCCGGATGCTTTATTCAACTACAAGAAGGCCACAAAAATATGGAGACCTAAACGAAACACCAGTTCGACAAATACAACTATCCTATGGTGCTGGTCAAAACACTCCAAGTTTTCCAGTCGAACGATCGTTGGCGGAATTCTAATCGGTGCGGCCTATAGTGCTAAGGCAGGAACGCGTTGATCGCTGCATCTTCTACGCAGGCGTCGCTAAAAGGGCACGATAGTGAATGTCGAAGGCATCTGGGAAGGGAATCAACGGCAGATTGGGTGAGAAGTCATAAAAAAATAATCAGGGAAAAACGGATAAAAACGCTATTCAGCTACATTCAGCGACTTATTTCTTCATTTTCCTCTTTTTATGGCCTTTTGCCACTGTACGCTTCACCTCGGAACGTTTTGAGCTAGCTAGCCATGAATCTTGCCGTATACATGAAATTTGCTTAAAAGATAATCGATTGCCCGAACACTTGGAATTAGTCAATATAAAGGGGTCTGCGACTATGCGCTCTTCACCCTTGTTAACTCCAAGCATTGATGCGAATCCCGACTTTGAGGAATTCGACTTCGACGACCGTGAACGCGAGGTCTTGAAGCTACTGTCAAGTGAGCAGAACGCACACTTCTCGTTCCAAGGCTTGAGAAGAAGACTAGGGTTACACCAGGAAACCCTCACGCGCACCCTCAAACGCCTTGAAGAAGCTCACGTGATTGAAAGGTCTCCGGAAGGGTATAAGCTCAAAGGAAGCAATTACTCATTTGCAGTTCAAACTAACCAGCCCTTAGCCAAACCAATAATCGACGCGTATTTGCCAAGTCAAGTTGACGTAACGGTCCTATTCCAGAAGCTTAGGGGCCGGTGGTTCAGCAACTTCCGTTGGCTCGGCTACTCCCACGACGGCAACCAGCTCTACATGAGCTGGATCAGCGAAGACGGCCGGATGCAACTTCAAGCCCGAATCGGCGGCGGCAAAATAATCATAGGCGCCGACTCGTACACAAATCAAACTGAGTCGGAACAGGTCGCCGCGGCCTACCAGTTATTCGACCACATAACGAAAGTTGCCGAAGAAATGGTGCAAATCGCAAGCCCGGCACCAGTCGCCAACTAACCTCTGACTGAGTCCAAGCTTTACCAGTCATTATGGAGCAAATCCCACATGGTTACGGTAGGTGCTGAAAGAATGAAAGCAACATTTGCCTATGATTTGATAAGTCTCGAATCTTCCGTGACTATTCCATGGCATCCAATCGAACGTGAACCCAGGCCGCTTGAACGTCCACCAGACCGTGGTTCACTGTAAGGCTCACAGTTCCGCTCGGATGGCTTCCACTCGCTTCGCCAGTTGCGGGTCGAGTGCCTCATTGAACAGTTCTGGATGAATAACCTGGGCTAGAGTCCTTATCCCGTCGAAAAGCCTCGGCCCAGAACGGCTGAAGTAATTGTGCCCGTCGGTTGCATAAACTCGGTCATTTCGCACAGCGCTCAGACGTTTTGAGCTTGGGGTCTGGAAGAAGTGCCTTGCCTGTTCCATTGTTTTACTCGTTGTGAACCCACAGGGCATTAGGACTATGACCTCGGGGTCGTACTTCGACACCGAATCCCACTCGATATACCTGGACGGCTGTCCACGTTCGGCAAGCTTATCGATTCCTCCCGCGTATTCTACCATTTCAGGAACCCAATGGCCAGCATTCATGATTGGCTTCAGCCACTCAACGCAAAAGACTCGTGGCTTCTGAGAATTTTCAGTTAGTTTTCTGATGGTCTCCGCCTTATCGTCGAGCTCAGCGATAAGCCGCTCGGCGCTTGCCCGTCGGCCAGCAGCCTTCGCTACGCTTCTGATGTCGCTTTCAATATCGCTCAGTGAGTGGGGGTTGAGTGAGACAACTTTCACCGGTTTCTTGAGCTGGTTAACGGCAGCGAGGACGTCTTCCGCTCCAATGGCGCACACATCGCACAATTCCTGTGTGATAACCAGGTCGGGGTTCGCATTCCTGAATTCGTCGAATCGTATTTTGTATAGTCTTTCTCCGCGTTTCGTATACTCAATTACCAGTTGGTCGATTCTCTCGCTTTCCAGTTGCCTCGTGTCGAAAGCAGGTTCAATCATCTTCGGCTTTCCCTTGGCGTCGGGAGGAAAATCGCACTCATGGGACACGCCAACCAGTTCGCTTCCAAGCCCGAGTGCATAGACGATTTCTGTAGCGCTCGGTAGGAATGAGACAATTCTCAACCCTGCTCCCTCCAAGTCGTAATCCGTCATCTCCGATAAGGCTACTTGAAATATTGGGCATTAACCCTTCCTAACGTGAGCCCCATGCCCCGAACCCTTCAATGTGAAATTTGTGGATCCACTTTCTCATGCGGTAGGGGTAGCAAAGAGTGTTGGTGCAACGAACTATCCTTGAGCGAAACAGCATTGGCGGAGCTGCAGAAACAAGCGAAAGATTGCGTCTGTCCCAGTTGTCTATCCACGTTTGCGTCCGGTGGCTCTTGAACCGAACTCTTTAGCTGTGGACTTCTTTCCATTTTTAGTAAAATCTGGCCCTAAATTCCAAGGCTTCGGCAGCTGTTTGGCCCGAACTTGCTTTACACGAGCTCACGAAACCGTTTCCGTTCTAACCTCTAGACTCATTAGGAAATCCACCGCATCCTATTCGAGTTGTCTCAATTGGGTTTCCCTATTCCTACACGTAGGTCGAAGGGTTCCGGCGTCTTCATTGCATTAGGCCTCGTAATGTTCATTCTAGGATCATTCTACCCGACTCCATCCACCACGGCTTCATCACCTCACAACACTTGCATTGGTATCGGGGGTTGGCCCTGCGGATATTCGGGGCCTTTCATCGGCAATTATTACGCGGGGTACGCCACCTTAGGTTGTACTCCAATCAGTCCTAACAATCCCTGCGCTGTGCCACAAATCGCCATGGCCTCAAGTTTCTTAGTTATCCAGAACGAACCTTACGTTGTTCGCTGGGCCGATCAAACATTCCAATCTAACAATCAACTAACTGACGGAAGCACCATAAGCGTTTCAGGCAATCTCGTTCCGGTCGTCTACAACAAGACGGCAGGCTCAACCTACCCGATTTATGCGTCAAACGTGATGGGCCTATGGAATCCACAACCGCAACTTCAAATCCAAAACGCTACTCTAGCTACTGGAACGATATCCTCAACCTGCACAACAACACTAACCTTTACAGTGAGCGGGACTCCAAATGGAGTTTGGAATTTACCAATGATTCCTACAGGCGCCTGCTATACCGTTCGAAACATAACGCAACAACCCAATACTTTCGGCAGTGTCGCCATATCGTTCCCAGCTATGCTAGTGGCTTCACTTGTTGGTGGCGTAGGCTTGGTTGTATTCGGCACGCTAATGTTTGTGAAAAGAACCCGACAGAAACGAGTCAAGAGATAAGTGATTCAGGGATGGGTTAGGAGGTTTCAGCCCGATCTGCCGGAGGTTTGGCTCTTCCCGGGGCTATTGTCAGGTTCGGTTGTGACACGCAAATCTTCTTAATTCATGCTAACCTTCCCGCAACACGTTTGGTGTAATGGATGACTGAAAGAAGAATAATCGACGACGCCTCCTTCCCCAACGAATGGCCGAAGAAGGAAGACCACGAAGGCCATGAGGTACGGTGGAAGGACGGTGTTAGCAAGGAGTACGGTGTGCACGGTGTCGCTGTCGCGGTTGACTTCGACATTTGCATCGCGGACGGCATCTGCATCTCGGTCTGTCCAGTTAATGTCTTTGACAAAATGGACATAGCCGCTGAGCAGGAGAAGATTGACAAGCAGCTTCCGAACGACAGCGGTAAAACGCTGCTGGACCGTTGGAAGGCCGACCCGATCCGAGAACGGGACTGCATCTTCTGCCGGGCATGCGAAATCCAATGCCCAGTGCAGGCCATCAAGATCACCGAAGGCGTAGGGCCCTTCGCGTGATCAACCGCCAGCATTCTCCACCCGGGGTCGGATGAGTAGCACAGTTTCCCTACAAAATTACACCACCCATCCCCCTACGCCGTGTCTCTTTACTTCGCCCGTACTCGCTTTCTTGGTAAAACGCTATATGCGTGCTCTGCAACGATTCTGTAGGGATTAGAATTGGTCATTTTCCTTCTTGCAGCCGGAGCCCTATTGGGCGCTGCTGCTGGTGGAACGTTAGGTTACGCTGCAGCAGGTTTGACGGGAGCGGGAATAGGTATAGGCGCTGGCGCCCTCGCGGGGTTAGGGATTGGTGCGGCGGCCTATGCCCTAGGGCCAAGGTACTGGTACCCATATCCAGCATACCCAGGTTACTTCCAAGGTTACAACCCGGGCTACTGCCCAGGCTACTATTACACCCCAGTCTACTACCCTGCACGCCGCGTTTTCTACACCTGGGCTTAGGACAGAAAAACGCTCTACGCTGATTGCGTAGCGGAGCTTGGAATTTGATTTACCTTAACGGAACCCTTCGGCCACTGCAAGAATTGTGAGAAGTTTCTCGGGAGAGCGCTGCCATGAAACCTAAGATAACTCTCCGTCCCGGAGAGAGAAGAGGTAGAAGGGCAGGAGCTAGAACCCACAGTGAAAGGAAAGAGTTGGTTATTTCTCCAAGGGACCGAGGTCAGCAATAGTCTTAGCAATCAATTCTTTGATATTGATATTGTAATCCTTAGCGAATTTGCGTAGATTCGCTTGAAATCGCGGGATTTCATCTGAACACGTTTTGAGAAGAACGGTTAATCGATATTTCTCCCCTAGTTCATGTCGATGAAATACTTGTTCATCGTCTAGCGTAGTGTATCCGTTTTCATTCACTTTCCAAGTGTATGCGTTCATACCAGAATACATATCGTAGTTCACAATCCGGCCTAGAATCATGTAGCTTACCTGTGCAACCAGTTCTGTACTAAGGTCAGTCCAAACCAGTCCGATTCTATCTAACGCCGTTTCTGCTATGCTGAGAAGAAGAGACGCGTATACCCCACCAGAACCAATTGCCGCGCTATACGGAGCCGACAGCTCCTTTGGTAGAAGTGGTGGTTCCAATGAATACACATGCGTCTCGGCGTCCGTCGATTCATATCCCACAAAAATTGCGGACGGAAAGTCATGTTGAGTTCCAAAGCCTATTTTCTTATTCCTAGTCTTGACAAACCCTGAATAGCTTTCAATAGCCCCGTCAAGAGCTTCACCGTAAGTCCTCTTTCCTCTGCTGAGAATGGCCTTTCCAACATGTTCCTTAAACCTAGGAATGAAGTATCCTGAGCCAGCACAACCTAGCAAGCAAAATCTGTCAGTTTTACCGCGATAGTTCACTGGATGAATTTTGCTAACCATCTCCTTAGTTTCAAGTGAGGATTGTTGTCCTTCAGAGCAGAGAATAACGCCATCTCGACATTTCACTACCATAACTGTTGTCAAGGGCTTTCTTCGCTTTAGACACCTAAACTTACGCGTTAAAGGTTTACGAAACTCGAACGGAACACCAATCGAAGGCAAAACTTCTTCACGCAACAAAGGCTATCAAAACCCCCACCGAGAGCGAAAACGGGTGTTTCCCGATGCCACACGATAATGCAAGTGTACCCATGGGGGGTCCACTCATTGAGGTGTGGTGCCAAAGGGTGGTGACCCCCGCTTCTTTGCGGGCGGTCTAGGGTGGACCCCACTCTGTGTGTCTAGGGTGGATTCCACCTGATGTGTGGGTGGATGCCACCCGAGAAAGGGTCCGTGAATAGGGTGGATCCACCCTTCAAGGGGTGGTGCCAAACGGTGCCAAACGAAGGTAACCCTCGCCTCAATTTACGCCTCGATCCCCTCATTCGAAGCGGTCTACAGGCCCGGGTGCCCAGACTGCTGGTTGACTATGTGAATCAGTGTGAGTAGTGCCGAGAGCTTGTTTTGTGCGCTCGCAATTTGGCGGCGCGGCCGTCAAGCTTAAAGATGCAGACGCCGCGCTCGAACACCGTGGTACATTGACTTGAAACCTATTCCAATCTTGGGGACGGTTGTTTTGCTAGGCGCAGTAGTTCAGCTCATCTTGGGTTTTGTGGTGGCTGGCGGTATGGATTCCCTTGTTGGAGTTCACATTCTGTTCGGAATTGTCGGGTTGGCCTTGGTAATTGCGCTCGCTGCTATCGCTTTCAGGGCTAAGACTGCTACACTATACTCGAAGCTCACCGTGATCATTCTCACACTCGTAGTTCTAGCTCAAGCAGGCCTCGGTTTTCAATTGCTCAGCGGGGCAGAAGGCCTAGCTCTTCCGCATGAGGCGAACGGGTTGGTGGTCATCATCCTCTCGTTGCTTATGGGCGGAATAACTTTCTGGAGTGCGAAGAGGAGAGTCAAGGTCTAGTTGACTCAACGGTAGTTTCTTGCATAGCTTTATGTCGCATTGGGTCTACGAAGTTTCCGTGCGGGGTAGGGCCTTTGGCTTATGCGGGGGTAGGCCACGCGCAGAGCGTGCGTTAGTCCCCCACTGCCAAACTCTCGGATGTCGAGAGGGCGAAGCCAGGTCAAAGGCGCGAGACGTATCCAAACCATACGTACGTGAAGCTCAGGAACATCAAACCTGATGTTAGGAGACCTCGTCCCGTAGGGGTTCAGGGGTTCGAATCCCCTCCCCCGCACCAACCCACGCTTCGGATGGAGCACGCGGTCAGGGTAACGGGAGAAAAGCAGATTAACAACATATATGCATATCCTTATATGCGCAAAGCAACTATGATGTCTTGTGGATCGATATGAAACTAAGAGAGCATTTCTTTACTAAGAAGAGTAGATTTGAGAAGCTGAAAGGGCATTTCTCTACTAAGAAGAGTAGATTTGAGAAACTGAAAGAGCGTATACGTGACATTTAGGTAGGTACGAGGAACATATTTTCGCGCAGCAAGCAAGAAGAAAGCTAAATCAAGGCTACTTACTACAATCACGACGTTATATGTACCAATAAAGTGGGGTTCGAATCCCCCGACCCATCTCTGAGTGTAACGCGCTACTTGCGGATTATGAGGGTTCAAACGAGGGTGTAAAGCTACTCCCCCGCACCATTTCCGCTATGTTGCGTCATCGTACCTACCATGAACTTTAGCCGGTGATACATGGTCCGCTACAAAAGAAAGATGAGAAAAGAGTGTCGGTGACTCAAGTTTGTTTCTTCGTTGCCACGATTCTAGTGACATTCTCGCGGTTAGATTCAAGAATTTCAAACCCGCCGTTAATATCCTCAAGCGCAACCATGTGGGTGACTGAACGCGAAAGGTCTATTCTTCCATTTCGTACAAGTTTGACGAGTTGTATCAGTTCCGTTTTCAGGTGGTCATCTACTCCCACGATCTCCATCTCTTTACCAATTATGGTCGCGTAGGGAGAAAGTTGGATTGATTTGGCTCCTATGCCTACCAATACCATTCTGCCCCCCTTCCCAACCGAGGAGATCGCTTGCCCAACTGTGGTTTCATGACCGACAAAGTCCACCACAACATCGGCAAATTCCCCGTCCGTTGCCTTCTTGATTGCCTCATTGACATCTTGGTTCGCGGCGTTTACGGTTTCCTTTGCCCCAAAGCTTCTCGCCTGCTTCAGCTTCCAATCTTGAAGGTCCACGGCAACAATCAGTCCAGCCTTGAAGGCCTTAGCAGCTAGTTGAACAGCATGCAAGCCGAGGCCGCCAACCCCGAATATTACCACCGTATCACCCTGTTTCACCCTTCCTCGCCTGAGGGCGTGGTATGCGGTTGGGACGGCGCAACCCATTATCGCAGCTTGCTCGAACGGAAACCTCCGAGGGAGTTTCAGAATGCTTCTCGCCGGAACCTTCACGTACTCGGCGAAACCGCCATCAACATCCTTCCCAATCATTCGATAGCCTGCGCAGTAATTCTCGCGCTCAGTCTTACAGTAAACGCATTTTCCACAACTGACGATGTAATGCACCAAAACTCTGTCACCGGAGCGGAGTTCTTTCACCTTCGCCCCTGTCCTCGCTATGATGCCCGAGATTTCATGTCCAAGGGTTATCGGTAGCTTGCCTACGGGGGCAATTCCGTTTCGGTAGTTGATGTCGGAGTGGCAGATCCCACTTGCCCTAACGTCAACGAGAACCTCACCAGCGGCGACTGTTGGCACGCTTACACGGTCAATACTAAGCTTGGCACCGATTCTGTGCAGCCTAGCGGCAACCATCGATTCAGTCATTGTAACCTAAGGCTCCACCGTTCGGTTTATTGCTTATTCGGCTATGCCCTCGGGTTTGGAGCAGACGGACTTGGGTGTGCCGGAGAAGATTCGGGCGATAGAGGAGGAGATGAAAAGAACACAGGTTCACAAGCACACCGAACACCATGTTGGTCTGCTCAAAGCGAAGCTCGCGAAGCTCAAGGCGGAACAAGAGCATGCGCAAGGGTCCAGGCAAGGTGGAGTGGGGTTCGAGCTAAAGAAAGGCGGCGACTGCACCGTCGTACTCATCGGTCTGCCAAGTGTGGGAAAATCAACTATCCTAAACAGGCTTACAAACGCCAAATCAAAGGTGGCCCCATACGCCTTCACAACCCTGACGGTTGTTCCTGGCTTACTTGAGTACCAGGGAGCTAGGATACAAATCCTCGATTTGCCCGGCATTATTTCGGGTGCGGCGTCTGGGACGGGTAGGGGCAAGAGAGTGCTATCCGTTGCAAAGAACGCCGACCTAATACTCCTAGTCTTGGACGTATTCCAACCCGATCAACTCGGCGTCTTGAAGAAGGAACTGTATGAGATGGGAATCCGGCTCAACACTCGGCCTCCGAATGTGGCCATCAACCGATCCTCTCAAGGGGGGCTCGGCATAACGACGGCCTGCCATCTAACCCACTTAACCGAGTCGACAGCGCGAGCAATACTGAACATATACAAGATCAATAACGGCAACGTCATTATCAGGGAGGACATAACCGACGACCAACTAATCGACGTAGTAGCCGGAAATCGGCGATATATTCCCTCAGTGACTGTCTTGAACAAGATCGACTTGGTTAGTTCAAAGTATGTGGCTGAGGCAAAGAAGCGGATAGGTGACGATCTGATTCCGATCTCCGCAGATCGAAACGTCAACCTCGATGAGGTGAAGGCAGTTATCTATAGTGGGCTGAGATTAATCAAAGTCTATCTAAAACCGCGGAACAGTTCGCCAGATTTCGAGCAACCCCTGATAGTGACAGCTGGTTCAACCGTTTCTGATGTCTGCCAAAGGATTCACAAGAAGTTCGCCGGCGAAGCGAAGTTTGCTCTGGTTTCTGGAACAAGCGTACGGTTTAGCCCTCAACGTGTCGGAATGGATCACATTGTTCAAGATCGTGACATCGTCACGATAATGAAGTAAAGAAGAGGGGCCACGCGGCCGCGGGCGTGTATCACGAGACTAGAATGTGTAACCGCTAAACACATACGGGAATATTCTTGCTGCCAATATTCCGTAATCGCAAATCGGAGACGTTCCGTAGTATAGACAATTGTAGGCATTTCCCGGGTAGGCATAGGGCGGTCCGAAGAATTGCCAATAGTAATACGGGTGGGAACTTTGCATGTATCCGTCACATCCACATTGATATATTGTACTGCACCAAACGCTAGCCGGATGGGTCGCCCTAAATTAAGCCTAATCAGTACCGAACAGGCACGTGGCAGTCAATGTGCCGAATCTCTGGGACTCTAATGCCAATATTGCCTACATCATGCAACCCAGCAAACTGCTGCGAATGCTTTAATCGGTTCTCTCAAACAGTTCTAACCTGACGTTAACTATCATGAAAGTCACCACGCTAAGGCAGACGAAATTCATTCCTGCCCAGCCAGCTGAAGTCTATGACGCATTCATGAAAGCGAAGATACACACAACATTCACCGGTTCCAAGGCGAGGTGCAACCCTAAGGTTGGCGGAAAATTCACAGCGTGGGACGGGTACATTACTGGAAAGAATCTCGAATTGAGGAAGGGCAAACTGATAGTTCAGCAATGGAAGACCACCGAATGGCCGAAAGGCTATTCACCCTCAATACTCAATCTCTCATTCAAACAGACGAAAGGCGGCACGCAGGTAAAGATGGTGCAATCAAACGTACCGGCCAGCCAAGCCAAAAACTACCGGCAAGGCTGGGTTGACGCATACTGGAATCCCTTAAGGCGGTACTTCCAGAAGAGTAAGGCATGCTAGAGAGGTCCTGCGAATTGACTGATTCCCCTTCCGGCCGAGAACTCGTTGAGAAAGTCTTCGTTTACATGACTACGCTGAGCAAAGAGTGTAGAAAGACGCTTACCGATAAGTTCGGGAAAGAACACAAGGGGATACCATTCGACTCAGTCGAACCCACCATGCGTCAAGAGATTGAGTCTTGGTTCGCCGGACGGGACAAGAACATAACTATCCGGCATGAAAGCAGCGAGCGTGGTCGGCCCGGTGAAATTTCAATGTCTTACTTGGCCGAAACCAAAGATGCGCACTTCAAGTTCCATGTGGACGGTCAATTCACCCTTGCGGGAACAGGGTCGAATGCGCCTTCCTACCTGAAGAGCATGAATGTTAATGTCGACAAGAGGGAGTTTGGAAAGTAGACTCGGTAGGAAACCTACGCCCTCCCCTCTCGAAGTAATTACCGAATGGGCCCAATTCGCGCCTCTTTTTCGGGCTATTTATAACCTATGCCGCCATAATGATAAGGAGTTGAACAGTCATAATCGTGCTAAGGAACTTGCCAAAGACTCGCGGCCTAGATAGGGACCTAGTCTACCTTCTGCAACTGGCAAGGAAACATAACCTCACGACCCCCGTCCTATACTCAGCCATGGTCTCAGCACGTGAACGCGGAAACGCACGGTGTGGAAAGTTTTCCATAGAGCTACGGAACCGGGAAGAGGAATCGTCAACTTACATGTTCTCCGTTGAAGGCAAACCGCTAGCACAAGCAAAGATTCCAAACGACTCCATCAGTAAACTAAAGCGGTTGCCCGAAGAATTATCCGGTTTTGATCAGGAAAACCATGATGATGCCCAGCAACTCAACTCGCGGGGCGAGAGGCCGATCAGCGGCCTAAAGTTCGGAACACGAGGGGTATCATTCAAAGCTCAAGTTGTCAAGAAATCGGAGGTTAGAGCCGTGACCTCAAAGGACGGAAACCCGCTTCTAGTGTGCTCCGTCACGCTCTCTGACGGCACAGGGGAAATTCCCCTAGCCGTATGGAACAACCAGATTCCAACGATTTCCGAGGGAGATTTGGTTGAAGTGCAAGACGCAAGGGTTGGCAGCTTTAGGGGTGAGAAACAGCTTTCCCTGAACAGGAAGACGGGTGCTCTCAGAGTTCTTCAAAGCGCAGCGAAGCCGCCTACGGCGAAGATTTCCAACTAGCAGTCTTACAAAAACCCTCTCCGAAGGGCGTTAGCTCTGACTCCTCTCGAGGAATTGACTCAACTAGCTAGCGAAAAGAGCAGGCGAATCTTTGTTGCTGAATTTCACATTGACCTGCGTGAGAATCAAGGAAGGAATTGTATCTACGTTCTCCAGCTGCCTACAAGCGCACCTGGCGCGGCAGGCGGCCGGATAGGGGGAATCGGGGAGAGAAGGGTCGAGAAGCTTTACTGCTTTCGTCAAGAAAACGGAAAATGGATTAAGGTTTACGAAACCGACGATCTGGGCAAGTTAGAGAGGTTCGAATTGCCCTACCATGCAGCCGGCTTAAGCGTCGTATTGCCGGACGGGTCAGAAAAAGTGGTGTCAGGAGTAGTCGACGAAGAGTTCGTTCGGATATACAACGAAACGGTCTGAAGCGGTATCTCACTTACTGACGTGTCACCGCTTTGATGAGTGGCATCAAGACCTCAGTGTCTTTTTTCGTTGCGAGTTGAACTCTAAGAAGGCGGCTCATGCCCCCAAGCTGTGCCCTGTCGATCCATGCCCTAAGAGCTTCAGGAACCGAAGCGTCAGCCTTGATGTTAGCAACGGATTTTTCCGGTATGAAGAGGAAGAGTTCGAGTTTCTCACCGAAGAAGGCGCGCACTCTGGGGGTGTCTCTGACGTTGTAGCTGGGTGCTTCCACCTCTTTTAGCGGTTCGTATTCCACGCTCTCAGCAATGTTTTGATCCGATTTCATTTGTTCTCTCAGGTATGCGAATGCTTCTTGGCAGGCGGGGGAGCCTTTGCCTGAGAGTTCTTCAACCGCCAAGACCCCACACTTCTCCTGTGTGAATGTGAAAGATACGAAAGCCATATAGCGATTGCCATATTTTGGTGGAAAGAGAATACAGGAGCAGGGTTGACATGCCACACCGGCTGGGTCGAACGGGTTACAAAATTCGCAAACGACAGAAGAGAAAGCAACGCTTCAGAAAACGAGTGATATCGAGCAGAAAGCCGAACTAGTCAGCTCTCTCACCAGCCTCCACCCCAACAACACTGTCATCAGGTTTGACGGGATAGAGAAGTTCCAAGTTTTCTCAGAAACCGCGAGGGCTGGCTTGGTCACTAAAACTTGTTCAGGAAGCGGTGGCACGCACAGATGTATTCCATCTTTCCATCCGGATACAACCACCTATAGTGCACTTTGGCTTTGTCATCAGTATATGTTTCACAAACATTGTCACTGTAAACGCTAGCATGAGAGAACATCCACTTTCCCTTTTCAGAATCAGTAGCGGCTGACATAATTTCTCACAGCGAATATCGTGGAGTGTGATTCTTGTAAGTCTTCTCTTGGTGGTCTAGGTGCTGCGAGATTA
>Ga0116120_1000573_pt1 | contig 30205 bp, 28 predicted proteins | sample June2015DPH_11_1_3_FD_89724 | JGI IMG/M metagenome (GOLD analysis project Ga0116120, IMG submission 89724) | Peatland microbial communities from SPRUCE experiment site at the Marcell Experimental Forest, Minnesota, USA - June2015DPH_11_150 | ecosystem: Environmental > Terrestrial > Soil >... | reverse complement strand
CTCCGGCTTCCTCCGGACCCCGCCTCACGGCGACGCCTTTGCCTTTGGCTACGGTTGGCGCCATCACCTCCGGGAAGGACTTTCACCTTCCAAGTCAGTGTTCATGCTGGGCGTACAAGGAAGGGCCCTAGCCTTCAGGCTAGGGCCCTTTGCAGACGCTACAGGTCGGATGGGCGCACGATCAGGACCCAATCTGGGGAACTTAGCAACCCATTGCCCCGCGGTTCTATGCCAGCGCGAGTGGCCTTCCTACTTGCACATGTAATATGTGATGTCGCTATACACGCGACTCCGAGCCACGACATTCCCATATGCATCCATAGCAACGAACTGGTAGGAGAGCGGGGCCGCGTCAAATATGGGATGCGGTTCCGGGGTCGCAAACTTAAGGTCATGAGCGTTGATGTAGGAGTGGGTGATCGACTTATAGAAGTATGTTGACCCCGTCCCGTTGACCATGGTCGTTCCATCATCCCAACGCTCATACGGTGAGCCAAACCAGGGCAGGCCAGTGTAGAGATCGACGTGGTTGAAGCTTCCAAGGGGAGTTACGACCACAGAGAATGCGACCGAGATCGGACTACAGGGGCCGTCGTCGTACAAAACAGTCGTGCTGCGGGTCACGTTCGAGAACGTGATCCCATAAGCAGGGGGAGGTGGAGGAACTACTACGACCGAAAAAGGCGTTGAGGTCGACGTAGGAAGCGGAGTGGCGGTCCAGACCAAAGCCGTCTGCGTCGGGGCAACAGTATCCGTTGGCACGGGTGTTGAGGTGTCGGGCGGAGCTAGGGTCACAGCGGGCAGCGAGGTCGGCAGGGCTAGGGTCGGTGGAAGCGGCTGTGTCACCTGGCTTGGGGTGGCGCAGGCGACAATTGAGGCGACGACCGCCAGGGCGACCGCGCTCAGCGCAAGGGAAGATCGCTTGTGATGGTTCATCTCTCCTCCAAGAGTGGCAGGGGGCGCGCTGGGCCATTCCCACGCCCCGCCGCCCACCCAAAGCATTGGCTCGATGCAGCGCCAATTCTATAGTCAAAGGGCATTTTGCACCAATGAGCTTCTGGTGCAAGAGTCGGGCCAGGTGGCCCCGGCCGGAGGGCCCTGAGGCTCCGCCCAGCCCCCTCCCCTCCCACGTCGGATTCGCAACTCCCCGGGAGACGAGCTGAGCTTTCAAGGAATGCCCCAACCGCCCGGAACCTCATGGCGGCCTTGAGGGGCCAAGCCACTCCCAAGGCGCCGGAAACGGCGGCCGCCCATTCGACCCGCCGGACGAACTGATGCTTCAATGAGGAGACGCGCGGAGAACGAATGCCCTCCCAATCTTGTAGAACCCTCGCCGATCCTTTTCGCGGGCGCCTGGGCACTGGATTCCCTTCTCCGGGGTCTCTTCCCGCGCCCGGGGACCATACCGTCAATCGGGCCCCTTCGATCGTTCCCGGTTGCCTATCAGCCCCCTGTGCTCGGTCCTCATGCACCGATCCATTATGACCTTGAGCCCGGCCTGCTCCGCGATTCCCTTCGCCTCGGCGCTGGATATGCCCTCCTGCATCCAAAGGACCTTCGCACCCGTCGCGGCTGCCTGACGGGCGATGGCGGGGACCTCCTGCGCGGGTCGGAAGACCTGGATCAGATTCACCGGGAATGGGATGGAGGCAAGATCCGGGTAAGCCTTCTCGCCCAGGATCATCTGGGCACTCGGGTTGACCGGGATCACCCGATACCCGCGGCTCTGCAGATAGGCCGCCACCCCATAACTGACCTTGGCCGGACTGAAGGAAAGGCCGACCGTGGCAATTGTGCGAGTGGATTGGAGAATCCCAAAAATCTGATCGTCCGTCATTATTCACCTTGTTCGAGTTGAATGGGAAGAGTGACGCGGAACCAGGTTTCACCGGGTCGAGAGGGGAGCCTGGGATTGCCATGGAACCGAGGCACCACAAGACTGTACGCGATCGGAAGGCCGAGCCCGGTTCCCTCGCCGCGCGGTATCGGTGCCAGGAACGACTCAAAGATCCGCGGCTGGGCTTCGGGAGGATGGCCCTCCCCCGTCTCCCCGATCGCGACCGTTGCGGAACTATTATGGGCCCGGATTGCATTCCCCCAGTTCGTGGCCGATTCGAGCTCCCGGCTGGAATCTGGCGCCAAAGCGAGTTATTCTGCTATTGCCCATCCTTTAACCGAGATTATCTCAGGAGGATGCCTTCCCCGCAATCCCCTGCAAGGGCCTCAGACGGGGCCGCGCGACCAGCAATCGGAGGCCTGTGGCATTAGGGGGCGGTGGTCCAGAAGTAGAGGGGAAGATGGCGCCCAAGGCGGTGATCGACGTGGAAAGGTTGGGGCGGAGCCACGGCGTCGGAGGGCGAGCGCATTTCGCGGAATCGGCCCCAGGCCAGGATTCTCAATCAGGCTCGTGGCCCCGCTTTGTTCACACACCGATGGTCGCGGGAGGAGATGGAGGCGACCGCGCCCCGGCTCGGTGATGCGGGGCGCCCTCCATGATGATATAACCGAGACCAGGACATAATCACACGGGTCAGGAGAGCCTGTGCTGACGATCTACGCGGTCTCTGATTCCACCGGTGAGACAGCAGAACGGGTCTTGCTCTCGGCGCTGGCCCAGTTCCAGGGAGCACCGGCCCAGGTTCTGCGGCGCGGCGATATTCGCAGCACCGAGCAGATCCAGGATGTCGTGCGCGAAGCGGCAGGCACAGACTCCCTGATCCTTCACACTCTCGTTTCGGACGAATTGCGGCACCAACTGCTCGCAGAGGCGCGGGCTCAGGGGGTCGATTCCATGGACTTGCTCGGCCCGGTGCTCGACCGCCTGGCGACCCATTTGCGGCTCACCCCCCAAGAAAAGCCTGGACTCTTTAAGCAAATCGTGGCGGCGCAGACCCGGGAGATTGAGGCGGTTGAGTTCGCCTTCCGGCACGATGATGGCCAGAACTCGGAGGACCTGGGCCGGGCGGAATTGGTCCTGGTAGGCGTCTCGCGCACGATGAAGACGCCGACCATGCTCTTCCTGGCCTACCGAGGATGGTTCGCGGCCAATGTTCCTCTCGTGCTTCAAATCGAACCGCCCCCCACCCTCCTTGCCTTCCCACCCGGGCGTGTTTTCTGTCTGGTCATGGCGGCCAGCCGTCTGGTCGAATTGCGGGCGGCGCGCGTCCAACATCTCGCTATTCCTGCCGAGCCATACACCTCGCTCGAAACGGTGCGAGCGGAACTGCGCTATTCGCAGGAGGTGAGCCGCCAGCGCGGCTGGCGCATCATCGACGTCACCGGCAAGTCGGTCGAGGAGGTGTCCCGGGAGATCCTGGTGCTGCTCCCCCAAAGAGGTGAGAAGTGCGGGGGCTTGCCAGATCGACCCTCCTCCTGAACGAGATTGCAGTCCCCAGCGAGTCTCCGCAAGGCACCCGGCGCCTCTCCCGCTCGCCGCTGGCAAGGGCGATATGGCTTTTCCCGTTTCTCCCCTCACTCTCATCCTGGCAGGATACAGTTACGGCGTCGGAGGCCTTCAACTGACCTCGGGGAAATCCCATGCGGGAAGGCCTTTCTGCGATGGCTGACAACGAAGGAACTGGGCGATTGCCCAGAATCGCATTCGGTCTCAGTTGGCTGATCGTCATCCCGGCCGGGGTTTGGGCTGTGGTCAACGTGTATATTCCGGTATTCGGCGGCACGTTGAATCCGCTCCAAACCTGGACCGTGACCCTGATCGTCGGCCTTCTGGTGGCGGCGTCTCTGGTCTGTCACGTGCTGGCGCATTTCGGCGCGGCCCGGATCCTGGAAGGCACTAGGCCACCGAAAGTGACGCTCTTGATTTCGGGCGATGTCGCGCAGGGCTGGACCGCCGCGGCCTCCCCTGGGCGAGAGACTCTGGCCGCAAGCGCCGGCCCAGTGACGAACCTCCTGCTGGCCGGACTGGGTTATCTGCTCTGGAACGCGCAGATCAGTACGGTTCTGAACCTCGGCATCCTTTTCGCAGCCGCTTTCAACGCCTGGCTATTCCTCATCAACCTAATTCCCGCGTTTCCCCTGGATGGAGGCCGTCTGGTGGGAGCTGCGACTCGCGGTCTGGCGCAACGGTCAGGCCCAGGACGTCGGCCAGCCAGGCTCTTTGCGCTGATCATCGCCGCGGCGCTCTGCGCGTGGGGCGGGTTTCTGATCGCCCAGCATTCACGGTTCAGCTGGCAGACCGGGGCGATCACCTTCGGCTTGGCCATCCTGATCGTGGATGGAATAAGGACGCCGCCGGCCCCCCAAGCAGATGAGCCAAGGGCAGCAGCTCCTAGCCTACAGGCTCGCTTCCTGCGCTGCCTGGCCGCCGGGCTGGTCACGTTGATTCTGCTGGGAGCTTCTTCCAGTCTCCTCCTGACCAACGACGGGCTCGAGGCTCCGGGCGTGGCCCCGGCGGTACAACCTATGGTTGAGATTCCAGCGCCATACCGTCATACCCACCGCGGGGAGTTCTTGCTGACGACGGTCATCTCTCAGGCCCCGATCAGCGCAGGGGAGTGGGTGATCGGGCAAGTGGATCCGGCAGTTCAGATCGTGCCCCCGGAGACGGTCCTGCCCAGGAACACCACTTTCCAAAAGCAGGCGCAGCAAGACTATCAGATGTTGGGTGACTCCGAGACCACGGCCATCGCCGTCGGCCTGAACTTGGCTGGCTACTCGACGGCCGTGGTGGGAAAAGGCGTTCAAGTCGTCTCCATCCTGCCGGGGAGCCGCGCCACCGGCCTCTTACAGCCCGGGGACGTCATCACGGGCTTGAATGGAAAACCGATCCAGACGCCATCGGATCTGATCGACCAGATCAAGACGCAATCCTTGCTAGCTCCCTTGCGCCTGAAGGTCCGGCACGGTCAGACCGAAAGGGAGGTCGACGTTGCCCTCCTGCCTCCCCTCTCCCCCGATTCTGCGCCAAGGCTCGGGATCGAGATCGAGCCCGCCGGCTTTGACTTCCGGCCTCCTTTTCCTATCGCGATTGTTCCGCAGAAGATCGGGGGTGGACCCTCGGCGGGGTTGATGTTCAGCTTGACGGTAGATGACCTGCTCACGCCCGAGGGCTTGACCGGCGGACGCAAGATCGCCGGAACCGGAACGATCGACCTGGGCGGCAGCGTTGGGCCCATCGGAGGGGTCAAGCAGAAAGTGGCTGCGGCGGAGGCAGCCGGGGCCTCGTACTTCTTGTGCCCCGTGGAGAACTACGCGGACGCGCTTTCCGTCGCGAGAACCATCAAGGTTATCAAGGTGGGTACAGCCCAGCAGGCCGTTCAGTTCCTCCAGAGTCTGCCCCCTCAATAAGCGGACGGCGGCAATGAATGCGCCCGTTCGGACCCGTCACCGTCCCCTCCTTCTTGCGCCTGCACCCATCCCCGCGCCGGACCTGGAAGGCCCAGGCACCTTCGCCCACGCCCGTCATCCTACCTGTGGTCTATCGGGCTCCGCATTTCCAAAGAAACCAATAGTCTCTCCCTGTATTGACAAGAGGGCCTTTGCGTCTTAGACTCATCACCTAATGATACCTTGTACCATTAGTGTTCCTGAGGGAATCGCAGGAGGTTGACGTGCCGTTCGTCCGCCGAACTCTGTTCTCCCCCTTTCTGGCGTGCGCGGTGCTTGTCGCCTTGGGCCTGAGCGCGTGCAGGAGCCCAGCCTTGGGGGGCGCCGGAGGGGCAACCCCCCCGGCATTGAGCGGAGTTCCCCCTTCCGGAACGACGATTGCGGTCGTAGCCGCCGAAAACTTCTATGGGGACATTGTGGAGCAGTTGGGCGCAGGGGATGTCTCCGTCGTCAGCATTCTCTCGGATCCAAACATTGACCCGCACGAGTATGAGTCCAGCGTCCAAAGCGGTGTAGCTGTCAGCCGGGCCCAGCTGGTGGTGGAAAACGGGGGTGACTATGACACCTGGATGGATAAGCTCCTTTCGGCATCCCCCAATCCGAATCGGGTCGTGCTGGTGGCAGCTAGCGTCGCCAACCACCAGCTGCCCGACAACCCGCACTTCTGGTACGGGGTTGACAACATCCACGCGATCGCCCAGGCAATCACAGGCGCCTTGGAGAAGATCGATCCCAGCCACAGGCTGGCCTACGAGGCCGCCCTGGTTGTTTTCCGGCAGTCGCTGGCGCCAATCCAGCAGAAGATCAACGAGCTGAACGTCAAGTATGCCGGAACCCCCGTCGGTCTTACCGAAACCATCTTCCTTTACCAGAGCGAGCCGATCGGCCTTAAGGTCCTGACTCCCTTTGAGTTCGAAAAAGCTATCGCGGAAGGGAACGACCCGCCGGCCGACACGGTGGTGACGAGCGATGACCAGATTACGAACCATGAGGTGAAGGTCCTGATCTACAACGTGCAAACCGTGACCCCGGTGACGACGAACCTGCAGCAGGAGGCAAGCCGATTGAAGATTCCCGTTGTCCCCGTGTCTGAAACCATGCCCCCTGGAAAGAACTACCAGAGCTGGATGCTGGACCAGTTGAATGCCCTGGGACAGGCACTGGGCGGCTAGGCAACCGGCGAGGAATTCTCGGATGGACGAACCCATTGTTTCCCTGGACCACGTCAGCGTCGAGCTGGGCGGAAGCCCGATCCTTCAGGACGTCAGCCTCTCCATTAACCCAGGTGAGTTCATTGTTGTCCTGGGGCCCAATGGGGCTGGCAAGACCACTCTTCTGCGGCTCCTCTTGGGTTTGGTGCGGGCGACCACGGGAGGCGTGCGCGTCCTGTGCGAGTCCCCCCGGCGCGGGCTGGAAGCAATCGGCTATGCCCCTCAGCATCGTGCCCTCGACGCCGAGTTGGCCCTGCGGGCCCGGGATCTTGTGGGCTTCGGATTGGATGGCCATCGCTGGGGGATCGGCCTTCCGAGCCGAAAACGAAAAGAGAGGATTGACCGGGCGCTGATGGAGGTGGATGCGCTGGACCTAGCCGAGGTGCCGATCGGGCAGTTATCGGGCGGCGAACAGCAGCGCCTCCTCATCGCCCAGGCTCTCATCACGGATCCGTGCTTGCTCCTGCTGGACGAGCCGCTGGCCAATCTGGACCTGACCCACCAGCAGGAGACAGTGGCCCTCTTGGAACGGCTCTGCCGTTCGAAAGGGGTGACGGTCCTCCTGGTCGCCCACGACATCAACCCCCTGCTCTCGGTCACCGACCGGGTGCTTTACATGGCCCGGGGCCACATCGCCATCGGCCCGCCGGAAGAAGTCATTACCGAGGCGACCCTCTCGCAGCTCTATGGTTCGTCGGTTCAGGTGGCCCAAACGCTGGGACGCTACTTTGTGGTCGGGGCCGAACTGTAGATTCAGAAGTCCTTGGACTCCAGGGGCGTCCGATTCTGCCCGGGAAGAGGGTCGGACAAGTTGATCGCCATATTGAGCTATGCGTTCATTCAAAACGCCCTCTGGGCAGGATCGGTCGTTGCGATCGCGGCCGCCATCCTGGGCTACTTCCTGGTCGTCCGAGGCCTGACCTTTGCCAGCCACGCCCTCTCCAGCATCGGATTTGCCGGGGCGGCCGGGGCGGTCCTGCTCGGGGTGCCTCCCGTCTACGGCCTGCTGGTCTTCACCGTCGGAGCCAGTCTGGCCATCTCCGCCCTCGGGCAGGAGATGCGCGAGCAGGACATCGCGATCGGAGTCATCATGACCTTTGCCCTGGGCCTGGGCATCCTTTTCCTGTCGCTCTATCACGGATACGCCGAGCAGGCCTACAGCATCTTGTTCGGGTCTATCGTGGGCATCAGCCGCCGCGACGTGTTGATCAGCGCCTGCTTGTGCCTCGGGATTCTGGCGGCCCTGGCCGCCCTTGGGCGCCCTCTCTTCTTCAGTTCCTTTGATCCGGAGCTGGCCGAGGCCCGCGGAGTTCCCGTGCGCGTCTTGGGAGCCCTTTTTCTGGTCATCGTGGCGCTCACCGTTTCGATCGCCATCCAGGTCGTGGGGGTCCTGTTGGTCTTTGCCTTGCTGGTCGGCCCCGCGGCGACGGCGGCGCGCCTGGTCCGGAGACCCGGACGGGCAATCGCACTGGCCGCTCTCTTGGGTCTGATCTACACCTGGCTGGGGATCCTGCTGGCCTCCCTCACCCCCTGGCCCGTGAGCTTCTTCATCGCCACGCTTTCCTTTGGGGTGTACCTGCCGGTACGCCTGATAGCAAGGCCAGTGAGGCTCAGGGTCGCCCAACAAGGCAGAGCGCCTTCTGCTTGGCGCCTGCCTCCGGATGAGCCAAGCCGTGCTTAGCCTGCTTGAGCATGGGTTTGTTCAGAATGCGTTCCTGGCGGGAACCCTGGTCGCCATCCTCTCGGCGCTGGTTGGGTACTTCGTTGTCCTGCGCGCCCAGTCGTTTGCCGGGGAAGCCCTGTCACACATTGGATTCACCGGCGCGACCGGGAGTGCCCTGGTGGGCGCCAGTCCGCTCCTGGGCATGCTTCTTTTCACCCTTCTGACGGCCGTCGGCATGGGGGCCCTGGGCAAGAGGCTGCGGGGCCGGGATGTTGAGGTCGGAATGCTGCTGGCCTTTGTGCTCGGGCTGGGCGTCCTGTTCTTGAGCCTCTACACGGGGAGCGCGACCGCGGCCGTGAGCGTGCTGTTTGGGTCCATTCTGAGCGTGACGACCTCGGACGTGATCGCCACCCTGGGATGCAGCCTGGTTACAATCGCCCTTCTTGGGTTCCTGTTCCGTCCCTTGCTGTTCGCCTCCGTTGACCCGGAGGTGGCCGAGGCGCGTGGGGTCCCGGTCCAGCGGATCTCAATCCTGTTTCTGGTCCTGCTGGCGGTGAGCGCCTCGGAGGCCATCCAGGTTGTGGGGGTGCTGCTCGCCTTTGCGCTCCTGGTGGTGCCCTCCGCGAGCGCGGGACATCTGACCCACCGTCCCGGAGCAGCCATCCTGCTGGCGGTGGGGATCAGCTTGGCGTGCACTTGGGGGGGGCTGATCCTGGCCTTTGTGGGTCACTGGCCGGTGAGCTTCTACATTGTCACTCTGACCTCGCTGGTCTATTTCGGCTCTCTGGGCCTCCACGCCCTGCGCTTCCCCCGCCGCTATCTCGGGCCGCCCCATCCGAGCCGAGAAATTCTGCCTCCCGCTCGCTAGGGTGGAGTATGCGGGCCGCGCCCGGACATGAGCGGGAGTCTTTGAACCCTACAAGAGGGATATGAAGGACTCAACCATGGCTCCCGAGCGGTCGGCCAGTGCCACGGCTGAAAAGATCCGCGCTGCCTTTGAGGAACAAACGAGGCGACGGACCCGGCCGAGAAACCGGATCGCCGGCAGGATTGCCGAGTTGGCGACCAGCGGCGCAGATTTCAGCGTGGAAGAGCTGTGGCACGACCTGAAAGGCAAGGATCCTCACCTGGGTCGTGCGACCGTTTTCCGGGCCGTTGAAATGCTGGTCAACCAAGGGCTGCTGAACCGCATTGAATTCGCCGATGGCAGCCACACTTACCGGGCCTGCGGCGATGAGCACCATCACCACCTTACCTGTGTTCAATGCCACCGCGTCGTGGACGTGGATGTCTGTCTTCCGGAGCAGTTGCTGACGGCGATCGGGGAGAAGACAGGCTTTGAAATTGAAGGCCATTCCCTCTTCATTTTTGGGCGATGCGCAGATTGTCGGAACCGATAGCCGATCCGTTCGGGGCAGGCCCTTTGGGGGAATTTGACCCATTCGGTGGGATATGTTATGTTTGCCGGAACCAGGGCTTTGTCGAATCTGCTATTTGCCCCAGATTCGGGCGAACTGCCCAGACCCATGGAGCGGCTGAAGATTGTCGGGTGTGACCGCGCCGGGGAATTGTTCACGGGCTGCCCTTCGAACCGGGCAAGGGCCAGGAAAGACTGCGGGAGAGTTAGTCATGTGCGTATTCTGCGCCGCTGTTCCGGCCACCGTCGCAGTTGGAGCCAACCTGAACGCCAAGCAGCAGAAGGCTCGGCGCGATGCGATTGCAGAAGGAAAAGATCCCTCCTCGGAGAAACCCATCGTCAAGGCGACATTGGCTGTGGTTCTCCTGCTGGCCATCTGTTCCGTGATCTACCACACCCTCCTTTTTCCGATCTTGCGGGTTTGACCCAGCTCGGCGAGACATGACCGCCGAGGGGTGTTCCCGGTCCGCCCATAGTCTCAGGGCTTCATCCCCTTGAAAATGAGGGAGGGTCATTGGAATCGTCCCTCCGAGGCGACCGGCTGGAAGATGTCGGATTGGGCATTCGCGAGGGTGCCCCTTCGGCCTGCGCTTGAAGAGGCTTCGCGTCGTTCCTCGGCGTGATCCGGCACGAGGGTCGGCGCCTTCCTTCCAACTCAGGTCGGGGGCGCAATCACCTCACCTTCGCGCTCGCAGGGCAATCCTTGGCCTGGGACGCGTCCCAGGCGAGGGTCCAGAACCGCCGGAACCTCCGGGAGCCGCAGCGGGCTCCGAAAAGCGGATCTCTCTGGTCTTCAGGGGCGTGGAGGTTCCTGCCCCGACCGGAATTGGGAGTGCAAGGTCCGTGATCATATACCTCCTTGCCCTTGACAGATGCGGTCAAAGCTGGTAGCATTGGTCTCGTAGGATTCCGGTTGGTTCACGTTGGAAGCAGGGACGACGGTGGCTCACGGGAATTCCCGTGGGCCCTTCTGTTTGGACCGCCCAATGGAACACACGGAACACCTAACACCAACTTGTTCGATTGCCTGAAGGAGGCAAACAGAATGTCCGAGCGTGTCATTGGAACGGTCAAGTGGTTCAACGGCGGAAAAGGCTATGGCTTCATTTCCCGCGAGGGCGGAGAGGACGTATTCGTCCACTACTCCGCGATCCAGGGGGATGGCTATCGCAACCTCGAAGAGGGACAGACAGTTGAGTTCTCCATCGAGAAGGGCCCCAAAGGCCTGCAGGCCAGCAACGTCATCGTCAAGAGCTAACTAACCTTCCGCACCAAACGAACGGCCCTGACGCCACTCGCGTCAGGGCCGTTTCTTGTTCTCGACGCCAAGCGACCCGCTCCAGGGCGCTGGCCGTGAAACCCTCAGAGCTTGCGCGACCAGGCCTCGGGCCAGCGCTCAATCACGACCTTCTTCTGGGTGAAGAATTCAACCGCGTCCCTGGCCTGCCCATGCAGGTCCCAGAAGAGAAGCTATCCTTTCAGCCAGGGAACCGCGCCTCACCGAGGCCTGGGGGCCCAGGTCTCAAGACTGGATCCGCGCAATTTCCACGGGCCGCGGGTTCTGCGGATCCCCCTAACCCTTGGCCTCCCTCTCCAGCCTCTGGGCGAGGCGAAGGTACTTTTCGTGCTCGCCCGCGCCCATTTTTCCTTGCTCCACTTGCTCGAAGGCCTCGACCAACGGCTCCTGCTTCGCCTCCGGGAAAAGCCGGTCCACCATCGGAAACAGATGGCTGTCTTCACTACTGATGTGCCCCCGCAACAGGGCAACATAGGCCAGGGCATTCCGAACGATCTCGGCCTTCGCAGCGGGTTCCCCTGCCGCCAGCGCCTCTGCCGCCGCGCGCATCGCAGCCGTTAGACGCCTGCCCTCCTCGTGTTGGGCGAGCATGATGCCAATCGGGCCTCCTTCATTGCGAACCCCGGCGGCCTCCATGGCAGGGAACAATACCCCCTCCTCCTTGGCATGGTGACAACCGTCTGCGAAGCCTTTCAGGAAATCCGCAGCTTCGACAAAGAACTTCGGCGGGATCGACTCCCCCTTCTCGAGACGGTGAGCTCCAGCTTCTAGGCTGGACAGCACGCCCTCAATCTGCCGATGCTCCTCCATCAGGATACGGCTGGCTTGCATGGCACACCTCCATCGCAACCCATCATGCGGACCCTAGTCCGGTCTTCCGAAAATGGTCATCCGTCCCACCTGACCATGCGACACCCCACCCGGCAGGACAAGCAACGGTCCGGGTTTGGATCGGGCCTAGGAAGCTGTGGCTGAGGCTCTGCCAGCGATTGGCGGAGCCGTGATCCGCAACGGCAGGGATGCGATCCACCAGAGCAGCTCCGTGCCGATCGGCCCCCTCCCCGCTGTCAGACGGATCGCCCTCACGAACTTGAAAGGGCGGGGTTCCCCGCCCTCCACGGCGCCTGGCCGAAGAGCCCTCGACCGAATGCGGGTCGCCTGGGCGGGGCTATGGTCCCGTCCCGAAGTTCACCTCCACGCTCATGCCCGCGCGCAGCCTATCCGGTTGGGTCTCGAGATCGATGGTCGCCTTGTACACGACATCACCGCCCAGAGTACTCGCCAGGGGCGAGATGGCGCTGACCTGCCCGGCCACATTCTGATTGAGGTCTTTGAGCACGACGGTGACTGTCTCCCCGACCCGAACCTGGGGAACATCTCGCTCGCTCAGATCCGTGGTCTCCACGTGGAACCGAGACACGTCGGTCAGGTCGATGAGGATCTCGCCCGGCACGGCATTCTCTCCGGCGACCACGTTCACCGCCGCGACCGTTCCAGAAAACGGCGCAACCAGACGCGTGGCGGCCAGTTGGTCCTGCGCCGCCGCCAGTTGGCTTCTGGCGTTTTCCAACTCGGTCAACTGGGCCCCCGTCGCGCCCTGGGGAACCTCCCCACCACTGACAGCGGATAGGTAGTTCTGCGCCTCGGCGAGGCTCGCCTTGGCGACCTCATACTGGCCTGTGATGAGGTCGACCGTGGATTGTGAGGCCCCCTGGCCGGAAGACCGCTTGGCCAGGTAGTCCGACTCGGCTTTCTGCTCTGTCTGCAAGGCGTGGATATAGTCGAGATAGGCCTCCTGGACCTGGATCAGGCCGGATACCCCCAGATCGTGGTGGTTCGCGACGTAATGATAGCGAGCGGTCGCTTTCGCCAGCGAGTCCTGGGCGTCAAGCAAGGCCCCCTTCTGATAGTTGACGACCCAATTGTTATAGTTGGTCTGAGCGTCGTCAAAAGCCTTGCGGGCCTGGGCGACGGCCAGCTGGGCGTTGGCGATCGCTCCGGGGGAGTTCAGTTCGGCCAGATTGCGCTGGGCCTGGTCGAGTTCTCGCTGGGAGGCAACGGGATCGAGTTCCACCAGCACTTGTCCGGCCTCGACCTGCTCGCCCAATGCCGCCGGGACGTTAGTCACTCGCCCTCCCACGGTGAACGCTAAATGAGCCTCCCGCGCGGCGACCAAGATGCCCGAGGCGGTTACCCCTCCGGTTGCCGGAGCGAGCGAAGCGACCGGGGTGGAGAGGACCAAGGTTGGCACGGCGGGGGCTGAGGATCCGCCCATACCTGCGCAACCCGCCAGGGCCAAGCCGAGAACCAGTGACAACGAGAGCTTCAATCTCATTTCCTGCTCCTAGGTTCTCTTCCCGCCGGAGCCGTTCTCCGCAACCAGGCCGTCGCGCAGCGTGATAACCCGCCGAGCATAGCGGATGACCCGCGGGTCATGGGTGGCGAAAATGAAGGTGACCCCGGTCTCTTTGTTGAGGCGCGTCATGGTTTCCATGACTTGTTCGCCGTTGGCGGTGTCGAGATTGGCGGTCGGTTCATCCGCCAGAATGATGGACGGCCTGGGTGCCAGGGCCCGGGCGACTGCCACGCGCTGTTGCTGCCCTCCGCTCAACTGGTCCGGGCGATGGCCGGCGCGGTCCGCCATGTCCACGGCCTCCAGCAGCTGCCTGACACGCTCGCGGCGCTCCGAGGCCCCCTTGCCGATCAGCAGCAGCGGCATTTCGACGTTCTCATAAGCTGTCAGGGTGGGAATCAGCGCGAAGAATTGAAATACAAAGCCGAGGGTTCCCTTGCGCAGGTCGGCTCGTTGGTTTCGGTTCAGGTGCGTAACCTCCTGGCTGTTGATGAATACCCTCCCGTGGGTCGGAAGGTCAAGGCAGCCAAGCAACTGGAGAAGGGTTGTCTTGCCAGAGCCCGAAGGCCCGACAAGCGCAGTGAATTCGCCGCTTTCGAAGCTGAGATTGATGCCGCGCAGGGCCTGGGTTTCGACTTCTCCAACCGTGAAGCCGCGTGTGACGTTCTCGACTCTCGCCACTTCCATAGAGGTCTCCTAGCTATTCTGCGTGCAACGCTTCCACCGGCTCCAGACGCGCGGCCACGAGGGCGGGATACAGGGAAGCGATCAGCGTCACGACGAGGGCGACCAGCGTGAGGTAAACCGCGTCTCCGGCCGTCAGCAGCGCATAGATCCTGTCCCCGAGAAGGAAGCCGGTCGTCCCAATATTGCCGATGTAGAAACCCACCTTCTCGAAGTAAAGGCACACGAGCCATCCCAGGACCAGTCCGAAAAGAATGCCGCCCAGGGCCAACAGGCTTGCTTCCGCGAGAAAGAGGGCCATGATCCGCCGCCCCTTCATTCCGATGGCGGCCAGAATGCCGATCTCGCGGGTTCGCTCGAACACGGCCATGATCAGGGTGTTCACCACAACCGATGCGGTGATCGCCAGGACGATCAGATAAATGATGACCATGTAGGCATTGGCCAATTGCTCGGTTTGCAGGATGAGCTCGTTCATCGTTTGCCAAGTCTGCACCTGGTAGCCCGGAGCTTGCAAGGCCGCCGCAACGGCCTGCGCTTGGTCCCGGTCCTTCAGCAAGATGAAGATCGTGCTGGCGTGATTCTGGGTTTGGGTAAAGGCCTGCGCCTTCGCGAGCGGCATCAGCAGCGTGCTCTCATCATAGGTCGGCGTATGGGTCGAGAAGATGCCCCGAATGACAAAGGCCTGCTGGTTGATGTCTCCGTTGGAGGTGTTGGCGGAAAGACTCACGGGGCCCCCGACGTGGAGCCCGAACCGATTGGCGAGCGGTTGGCCGATGAGGATGCCCTCCGTATCGCCCGCCGTCAGAAAGGTTCCCGCCACCATCCCCTCCGCAAAAGGAGCATTCGCTGGCGATCCCGGATCGATTCCGATCAGCTGGACCCCGGTGGACTGGTTCCCGGTCGCGAGGATTCCGGTCGCTAACAGTCGGGGCGTAGCCACACTCACCTCAGGCAGGGTCTTGACCTGGGCCGCCAACGCATCGGGATTGGCCACCAGATCCTCCCACTTCAGGCTGCTTTTCGCCTCGACGTACGAGGCGGCCCGGATTTGCAGTTCCCCGGTCACCAAGCTGATGGAGGATTGGATCGAGCCCTGGATTTCCCCCCGTAGGACGGCGGCGATCAACAGAAGAAGCGCCAATCCCAATGAGACCGCCAGGCCCGAGAGAACCGACCGGCGGCGGTTGCGGTTCAGATTGCGGTACGCCATACGGTAGAGTTGCAACATTCCGGTCTGACTTCCTCCTGATCTTCGCCTACACGTAGTGCAACGCGGCCGCGGGCTCGCGCCGCGAGGCCTCACGCGCCGGGTAGAAGGAGGCCAAGATCGCCACCACCAGGACCGGCAGGCCGCGACTGAGAATGGAGCCCAAGGCCAGGGTTGGGTAGACCCGGCCGGTGATTAGGGCCATGTAATCCGTCAATCCCGCGAATTGACTGTAATCGACCCCCACGAATCCCAGTGCGCCGTTCAGCGCGATTCCCAGAACCGCCCCTGCGACGACGCCCACGAGGCCGAGCATGGCCCCCTCGGTCACAAAGAGGGCCATGATCTGGCGCGGCCGGAGGCCCATGGCACCCAGCAGCCCGATTTCGCGGGTCCGTTCATAGACCGCCATCAGCAAGAGATTGAGAACCCCAATTCCCGCGATGAGCAGGATAATCACACTGAATATGGTCATCGCTTCGTTCTTGGCTCCAACGGTCTGTTGCAGGTCCGGAAAGCTCTGGGCCCAGGATTCAATCTCATAGCCCCGCAGTGCGGGGGTTAGGGCCTTGATCACCGCAGGCTCTTCCCCCAACTTCTTGAGCGTGAGGACCACCTCGGTGGTCTGCCCCGCCAGATCATATAGGTTTTGCGCCTCCCCCAGTGAGATATAGACAGTCTTCTGCTCAATCGAAGAAACGCCGATGTCGTATATGCCGACAACCGTCATCGTCCGCTGGCGCATCTGATTGTGTGTCGACCGACCCAACAGAGTAATGCGATCGCCTGTCCGGACGCTCATGAGATCCGCCAGGCCCTTCCCGATGAGGATGGAGTCCTGATCGCCGGAGGTCAGGTAGCGGCCCGGCGTCACGTGCTGTGCAATCACGTCAACCGGGGCTTCCCGCTCCGGCTCGATCCCCACGATCTGGACCGCAAAGGCTCCCTCCCGGTTCGTGGCCAGCCCTCCCGTGTTGATCCGGCGCGAGGCGACCACAACGTTGGGGATGGCCTGGGCGACCTGAACCACGGCCTGGTCATTCGGCAGGGGCAGAAGCGGCAGGCTGTCAACGCTCTGGCTGTACCCGGCCGCATGTACGCGGATGTTCCCACCCAGAACCCGGATGGCATTGCCGTAGATCGCCTGCTCGAAACCGCTGATCATCCCGTCGTAGAACATCATCAGCCCAAGACCCAAGCCCAGGGCCACCACCACAATTGCCGTGCGACGTCGATGCCGCCAGATGTTACGCCAAGCGAGCCGCAAATACATCAGCATTCCAGACCCCTTGTGATGGACCCCTTCTCGCCTAGGAGATCTGAGAGACGGATCCGTCCTCCAGAGTACCCCGTGCCTCCCGCCCTTGCTGGACATTCCACTCCCTGAGTGACGTGTTGAAGATCCTGTTCAGGTGGTCGGCCCAGTCAATAGCCTTCTCGAGGCGAGATCGAGCCGGGTGCCCGGGAGGGATGGAGGTCAACCCCTGCTCCGCAATCCGCCTGAAGGAAGCCACGGTTTGGAGGATCGCCAGTGATCTCCGTTCCCAGGCCGTGTCGGAGAATACGTGGTACGTCGCCCGGCTCCCTGGAAGGGAGGCCTTTTCGATCAACCCTCCTACGACCAGCAGGCGGATGTTCGTGGAAACACTCCCACGGCTTACTCTGAGAGCTCGAGCGATCTCCTCGGCCGTGAGTGGCTGTTGGGTAACGAGGAGCAGCCCGAGGATGCGCCCGCCAATGCGCGGGACCCCTTGGCTCTCAAGGTAGGTCCCCACGTTCTCGACGAATCGGCCTAGGGCCGGCGAGAAGTCAGGCACCTCGACGTCCTTGGCAGCCCGTTTGGGGACCTTCACGCCTCAACTCCTGGCCCGGATGGTATTCGATCCGGCTATTTCAGTCAAGACTAAGAGGACTGAAATCGCGTGATGGCAATCATGTCAGTCGCCCTCCAATTGTGGCTGGCTGAGGGGTTTCGAGCGGAGGCCTGGGTGTCCACACTCACCCGAGACCTTCCCGTGGCCGTGATCAGCCCTCCGGGGCAGGCGTTTGGCTGCCCGGGGATGACATCGATGGACCTGGGTTAGCCAGGCCTGGCTCCGGTCACCTGGATCGCGGGCAGCCGCCAAGGTGAGCACGACCTTCACCGCTGCCCCGCAGAACCCGAGCATCGAATTGACATTCTGGAGGGCCGGTCTGGCCTGATGGCCACGTCGGCTGGAACAATCGCCGCGGTCGCAACAACCGCGGAAACCGGGTGGGTGAGGAACAACACACGCCTGGCCCGGACGGCGTGGTTGGAGCCGGACGGGTTGTCGCTGCCCAACGATGAGAACAGCTTGCATCCTTGTGGTGAGAGCTCCCGGCTCCGGCGTGCAGATCGGAGTCCCCAGACCTCGCAAGCCGCTGCACTAGCTCAAAGCGATCCATCCTTCGGGAGGCATTTGAACACTGATCTGTACTTGGCCCATCTTGAATGGGGGACCAGCGGGCTCCAATCTCATAGGAGCAGCAATCCAAAACCAAGAGACTCAGGCACCGACGCCAGACCGGCCCAATTCCCTTTGCCCTCCCCGACGCATCGCAAGGTGGGCGCTGCTATGCCAAATCCTGTCCACGCACGATTCACGCTTCGGCGGTCTCTTGAGAGGGACACTTTATGCTACACTCCTTTCACTCCGAGTGACCAATGCTTACCGACCCGGATCGCAGGCGCATACTAATCTTCCTCGGGTTCGCCTTCGGCATTGCCTGGCTCACCGCGTTGGTGATCTACTTGACGGGCGGGCTGACCCATGGGCGGGTTCTTGCTCGCGGAATACCCCTGGCGCTCGTTCTCTTGGCAACGACCTATATGTGGGCACCCGCCCTGGCCAACATCTTCACTCGCCTGGTGACCCGGGAAGGCTGGCAATACGTCGGCTTGCGGCCCTATTTCAAACGCGGCTGGCCCTATTGGATCTACCCTTGGGTGTTGCCGGCGGTCCTCACAGTGCTGGGGGCCATCCTCTTCTTCGTTCTGATGCCCCAATACTACGGCGGGTTGGATCAGGCGCGCAGCCAGCTCCAACGCGCCGGCCTGTCAATCCCTGCCAACCTGGAACTGTTGATTGCCCTGGAGACCCTGGGAGCCGTGCTGATATCGCCGCCCTTGAACGTGGTGGCCACATTCGGAGAGGAGTTTGGCTGGCGGGCCTATCTGCTGCCCAAGCTCATGCCGCTCGGAGGCCGTCAGGCGGTCATAATCCTGGGGTTGATCTGGGGCGTCTGGCACTGGCCGGTCATCGCGATGGGGTACGAATTTGGGATGCGCTATCCCGGGTTCCCCTGGTCGGGTATGATGCTGTTCCTGCTCTTGACGATTTCCGGCTCAGCCCTGCTTTCCTGGGTTGCTCTGCACGGGCGAAGCGTATGGCCCGCGGCCATCGGGCATGCCGCCCTGAACGGCATCGGGAACATTGCGGCTATCTTCACCAGGGGCCAGCCACCGTCGCTACTGGGCCCGGCCCCAGTTGGGCTGATCGCACTCGTACCCTTTCTGATCTTTGCGCTGATCTTGTTTCTGAGTCGGTCGGCGTTCGAACCCCAGGTCCCCAACAACTTCCCATGGCCCGCTCGGGAGGAGACTTCACCGGCCCTAGGAACATCGCTCTAAGAACATCTACCGGCATGCGCGGGTTCTTGTGAAGATTTCGTGGCCGAGCCTTCCATTGACCCGATGGGATCGGGGCCACACACCCGGCAGCTTGGCTAATAAAAGGAGAACCCATGAGAAGATTTGCGAAACGACTTTTTGGAGAAGGGGTTTTCGGGACCGGGTGGATCAACGCCGCGATCTGCCTCGTGCTGGCCGTGGCGGTCTACTTCACCAGCGGGATCTATGCTGCGCTCAATCACGGGCCGGCCGTATTAAACTTGAGAACCCCTCTGGACGCGGCCCTGCCTGTGGTCCCCATATTTGTCATACCCTATGATTCCCTGGAACCCCTGGTCTACGCCACCCTGATCATTTTCCTTGTTTTCCGGACCCGCGTTTTCCAGTCGGCGTGCTTGGCCCTCATCTCTGCGTGGCTGGTGAGCTATGCCTTTTACTTCTTCCTGCAGACCGAAGTGATCCGTCCGGTTCTCACCGGGACGGATCTCTTGACCCGCATGATCCGAGACGTATACGCCGGGGATAACCCCTTCAACGATTTCCCCAGCCTGCATACCTCCCTCTCCACCATCCTGGCGATCCATTGGTTCCACATCGATCGGCGATTGGCAATCATCCTGGCTGTATGGACCGCCCTCATCGTGGCCTCCACCGTGCTGATCAAACAGCACTACGTTGCGGATGTGGCTTCAGGGCTCTTGCTCGCCTTCGGTCTTTCTTGGCTGTACACGCGGGTCCTGCTGCGCAAAGCTTGACGTGCCTGCACAGAGATTTCGCGGCAAGGCCTCGGCCCCAGCCTTCGCCTGCTAAGGCATCGGAGGGGGGGGTTGATCGGCTGGGTGCTTTGCAACCAGCGCCTCTCAGTGCAACTGGAGTGGGCGAGGGTTTCCAGGACTATGTGCTCGTGAAACGGTGGCCAGAGGCATCGGCTGCTGCTCTGCCGAGCGGCTTGTCCAGAAGGAGATCGGCAAGGAGCGGCGGCACACCTCCCCGCTGCTACAATGGTCGAGTGTGGTAGTGGAACGGGCTTCCGCGGGTTGTCGTACGCGTCACCGACCAGTTTCGCTTCTTGGGGTAGACTGGACCGGCAGTCCCGGTCGAGCTTCCCTGGTCCAAGGAAGAGGGTCCCGGTCGGGATCGCGGGAGGAGGCAATTTGTCCCCGGCATCCCGGCCCATTTTTGTACAACACGCATTGAAGCCCTGTAGGTCCTAGTCCCGATGTTCGACAAACCCAACTCGCCTTCTGCCCCGGCCCCATCTCCCCCGAAACGGAGTCTCCTGTCCTGCCTGGTTGTCTCGATCTGGGTGATCAACCTGACGGCTCTTGCATTGCTCGGGGTCGCTCTGCTGACGGGGAGGTTTGGGTCTCTGCCGCGCCTGCCACTGAGCGCCGGCCTGGCACGCGCCCTGCGAGGCTCAGCCACCCCCACTCCGACGCAGATCCCTTCTGCGACCCCGGTGCCGGCGACGTCTGTTCCCTCCCCCACGCTCACGCCGACAAGTACGCCAACCTTCTTCGCCCTGGTGGTCCCATCTCATGCCCAGGTGGCCACTCGGGAGGCGGCCTTCACGCCCACCGTGGTGCCGACCCCCGTTCCCCTCGTAATTGGTCAGTCCGTCCAGGGACGACCGCTCCAGGTCTACCTGTTTGGATCGGGACCCTTAAAGCGCCTGATGGTTTTCGGTATTCACGGGGGCAGCGAATGGAACACAATCGCGCTGGCTGACCAGTTGATCCCTTATCTCTCCGAGCACCCGGAGCTAATCCCGGCCGATAACACCCTGGCCATCCTGCCCTCCCTCAACCCGGATGGCCAGGCGCGCGGGCAGAGCGCCGCGGGCCGTGGAAATGCTCACGGGGTGGACCTGAATCGCAACTGGAATGCGTACTGGCAGGCCACTTGGCCCACCCGCGGATGCGACAACGCCATCTCCCTGACGGCGGGAGACCATCCGTTCTCGGAGCCCGAGACGCTCGCGCTTGAACGCTACATCGTCAAGGAGCACTTCGACGCCCTCATCAGCTACCACAGCGCAGCCCTCGGCATCTTCCCCGGCGGCAATCCACCCTATCAGCGCTCGGTGACGCTCGCAAACGCGATTGCGGTCGTGAGCAAGTATCCCTACCCACCGGTCCAGACCGGATGCCTGATCACGGGGGACCTGGCGGACTGGGCCGCCCTCGATGGGATTGGGGCAGTCGACCTTGAACTTACCGACCACGTGAACACCGATTTCGACGTCAACTTGCGAGTCCTGGCGGCGCTCCTCGCCTGGCGGCGCTCGTGAGGGCCATACGGGTCGCGGTAACAACGACGAAAGCGGACGACGGCAGAATCGAAGCTCGAGGCACCAGAGCAGCACCCCGCAGGGGAAGGGCTTTGCCTGGACGGAGCTGTCGAGGACATGCCCGGCCCATCCAAATTGCCCACGGGGTCTATTCCAGATTCAATGAGCCTTGGGCAAGGGCCTGCTGAAGGTCTTCCCTCAGAGCTCCAACCCATTTACCTAGATTGGTCCGGGATGATCCCTTCGCGGGGCCTTTGCCACTTGTCTCCGTCTTGATTCGAACTGGACTCGATCAGCTGTTGACTAGGGGAGATACAGCCCCTCCAAATCGCCGTGCAGCGCAGGCAAGAGATAGGCCTGACAGCCCTCGGGCTGAAGCAACACGACGGTGCGATCGTCCGAGTTGGAGTTCCCCAGGCTGACCCCCAACCAGCCGCCGTTCGGGCTCCAGAGAATCCCGGTGATCGCCGCAGCGGGTTTGTCCAAGACGAGACGACTTTCGGAACCGTCGGTTCGGATAAGATACAGGCTGCTGTTCTCGCTGTCACGGTAAGCAATCCAGGCGCCGTCCGGCGAGAGGGCCGCCCCGGGGGCCTTGCGGGAGGCGTTTTCAAGATCAAAAAGGTCTCTTGAGGCGCCGCTGGATGCATCCACCTCGATCACTTTCCAGGCACTGCCGCCGGTGTAGGGAACGTTGACATAGAGTCGGGCGCCGTCCGGGGACCATCCGATAATCGATTCGTAGCTTAGCCCTGATGCCTGGCGGGCCAGAGTACCATCTGTCGGGATAATGAACGCGCTGTCGGCGTCCCCACCGATGAAGGCGATCTGTCTGCCATCGGGCGACCAGTGCAAGTCAAACGCCCCGTGAGGGTCCTTCAGGACTCTCTCCTGGCTCGTGGCCAAGTCCAGGATGTGGATCCCTCCCGTTGCCGGGTACGCGATCTGGCTCCCGTCGGGGGAGAGAGCTCCCCAGCTTCCATCCGGAACCAGTACCCGTTTTTGGCTCCCGTCCAGGTTGTAAAGAACAATCCCCCATTTGCCGGAACTGTCCAGCGGCTCGGAGAAGAGCGCCTTCCCGGTCAAATCCGACGGAGCGGGCTTCAGTTTGCCGAGCGAGTCCGAGCTCAGGCAGACGCCGGGCGCGGGTGTCGGAGCGGCTGGCCAGCTTCTACTGGGCGTGGGGGGAGACCATTGGCCGTGCCAGGAAAAACTGCCGGTGATCGCCTCCAAGTCGGATACGGTGACCGTGAGTCTGCCGGTCGGGATCCGCGGATAGCTGACGTCCGCGAAGAACACCCCGTTGGTCAACCCCCCACCTCCGCCACCACCGCCTCCATTCGGGGTATAGCCTGCAATAGCCACGCCGGCCCCGACCACCTGGGGATCGGCCTCGAATTTGAATGAATAGCCCCCCCGCGAATCGGCCGAGATCGAGACCAGCTTGAGAATATGTCCGGCCAGTTGGACCTCCTGATTGGGCGTCCATTCCTGGCCCGGTTGCGGGTCGGAACCGGCGTCGAATTCGAATTCCGCTTTGGCATTTGGGTCGATCCGGCTGATGTCCACCCCTGACCAAGAGAGGGTGATGGGAAAGGCAAGCCCGGCCGCCTTGAACTGCACCACGAAACCGAACTCGCTGGAAGAATTGTTCCCGCTCGGGGGCTGGATGTCTTGCGGAATGCTGTAGGCCACGTCCTTGCCCGCCCTGTCGCGGATCGCGATCGGGCTGGTGGTCTGTAGCCACACACCCGGCTGAGCCTCGGGGAGGAATTCCCCGGCCAGAATATACCCATCGCTGGTCTCGATCACCTGATCAATTTGCAGGCCAGGTTCCTGCGTGGCCGAAGGCGTCTCAGAACCTTCGCCTGTCGGTTCAGGAGAGGGGGACAGCTCCAGCACCGGCATCACGGTCAGATTGGTCGGGGCCGGCACGAAACGCAGCGGCAACTCCCAGTTCTCCGGCGCGGCTCCAGGCAGTGTCTCCGGAATGCACGGCAGAACAAAAACGGCCTGGTTCACATTCCCGGGGACGGGTGGCATGTCTGCCGACCGCGCCAGCCTCGTCCCGTCGGGGAGCCGCAGGTATTCCGGCTGCAAGCAGCCAGCTACATCCTCCCGGTCGGGGTAGGCCGCACGCGGAACGCCGAAGATCCGGTATTCGATATGGGTTCGATCCGCCGTGAGGATGGCACTCGTCACCGTGACGGTGATGCCGCCACGCGTTGAGCTGACCGGCTCGGCCAGGACCCGGATCGGTTCGGTCTCATTCACGATCCCGACCCCTGGGATATATCCGAAGAACTGCCTCAGCGCGGCATACACGCGCTCCGGGCCAACAAACAGGGCTGCCGCAACAAGCGCTGCGACAACGACACCCAGAACAACCCAGAGCCTCCGGCGGGCAGGACCCTGTCTCTGGCCGACGGCAAGGGACTGAGTTCTCGGACCATGAACCGGCATCCGTCCCCACAGCGCCTCGACAAACTCCGTCCGTGGCCCCGTCATCTGAGTGGCAGCCCGGACGTCGTCCTCGAACGAGGAGAGAGAGCGCTTATTCATGGTCACCCCCCATTTGCCGCTGCAAGCGGGCCAGCAATCGCGTGATGGCCTTGCGGGCCGCCTCTTCGCTTCGGTCGAGGAGCGCGCCGATCTCGGCGTAGCTCAGTCCAGCCACATAACGCAGCCGCATCATCTCGAGCTCTCCCTCAGGCAGCGCGCGGATCAGGTGCTCAAGGAGTTTCACCTCGTCTCTTCGAACGACCTGCGCCAATAAATCGGGGTCCGGTGCGGTTCCCTCGGACTCCTCAATGGGAACTTGGCGGGGAGGTCTGCGAAAGTAGTCCCGGCACTTATTGCGGGCAATTGTGAACAACCAGGCAGCAAAGTGCCCACGATGCTGGTAGCGGGGCAACTCCTCGCAGACCTTGAGGAAAACCTGCGAGGTCAGATCCTCAGCATCCTCAGGATGTCCGACTCGATGGAGGAAATACCTGTAGACGGGCGTTACCCAATGCAGGTAAAGGTCTTTGAATAGCGCAGGGCTGCTCTGCGCCGCCTGGATCAACGCCGCTTCCTCTTCTGGAGACCAGGGCACCTCGCTCAAAGCGGCTGGGACGGGTTCGGCCATGGCCCTCCCTATGGGCGGAAACACTGGGTGCGCATTACTATATAAATAGAACGATCCTCCGCGTCAAAGCGGACAGAATTCGGGGAAGCACACGGAAGAGGTCCACGAAATGGGCAGGATAGTAGAATGACAAGGCTAGGGACTTGATACAAGGACTTTGCCCCCCCGAAGTCCGCGATGTGGTCCTATCCGCACCCGCCGGGGGTCTGCAGGTTCATCGGCGATGCTTCGCTGCCAAGCGAGAAGCGAGCCCGTTTCAGTCCAGAGGCCTTGAGAACATGGGCGAACCCACAACGCCCCGAAGAGGCCCCCTCGCCTGGGCAGTTTGAGAGAGCATCATTATTTCGCAAATGAAGCCAGATGTTCGGCGAGCAACCTTTTCTCCCGCCCTATCAGGGCTGGCAACAGGCGGCCCGCTGGGTTCTCCGTCCGCAACTCGTCCAAGGTCACGGGAGGTGCAAAAGAGAGGCGCGGGGAGAGATACAGGCTGCCCGGAAAGAACAACTGCTGAAGCACCTGTCCAAACTCGGCCAGACGCCGCTTGTCAAGCGGCTCGTGGCGCAGCCAGGTAACTGGACTCCTTGCCCAGCCGGGCGACACCGCGTGGCTGACGATGCACAGGAGGACCTTGGTCCTCGGAGCAAATTGCAGAAACAGATCGACACTGTGAGACCAGAGGTCGATATTCCGGGCCGCCTCCTCGGATACGGCAGGGTCCGGATCAATCTGGCCCGAACCTTGCAGCAGGACGACGCCACCGTCCCGCAGGTGCCGGAGGGCCTCACGCGTTTTGGTCATGCGCTCTTTTGCGTCCAGATTGAGAAAGATGAAGTACCGGGAAGCGTTCGGGAGACCCATGAGAAATGGGATGTCCGAAGCGAAAATGCGAAGGTCTTTCCGTTTCAGGCGAGACGCAACCATAAGCATGTCGTAGGTCCCCGGATGGTTCGACAGGACCAGAAGCGGGCCATCCGCGGGTATCAGCTCGGTCCCCCGGGCCGCCAGGTCCCGGCACCAGTTCGTGAGAGCCCATTCTGCGGCGATTGGAAATCCTTGCTTCGTGCACATCCGGTCGAAGGTCATTCCGATTTCGGATAGCCGGTCTGTGGCGAGAGAAAACAGCGGCCCGAAGGCCCTCCGAGCCCGGCCGTGCTCGGGGCGACCTAGGGCCTTAAAGATCTCGCCAATCAAAGACTCACTGAGGGCCTTCGTTTCCGAATCCATGCTCGCCCTTGTGACCCGCCGGGTCACCGTAGGGACCCCTCTCTCCCGCGGACCTCGTCGAACGAGGCACGACTCAAGTCGGCCCAGGCCAGGGATCTTCCGCTCTCACAGCCCACTGCGCCGGACCAGGTGACCCCCGAGCGGGTGTTAGCAGAGCGGGTCCTCGGCCACAAGTCTACAGCAACCTCATCAGGGCGCCCAACGCTTGCAAGACGCCCGAAACCTGATTTGCCCGCAAGAAGGCCTCGGCCCCCTGGCGCGGTCGGCGGTCGGCCGCCAGCCCGCTCGCCGACATTTGGCAGCCTGACGATTCCCATGGTGTCTCTATGGCTCTTGTCATGGACTCCCCCTGCGAGGCCTCCTAGCACCTGGCAGTCCTCACTTTACGGGGACGTTTCCTTGGGACCGGCGATAACCACAGCCCGCTTGCAATATTAGTCCAGCCCGGTCCCTCTCACTGGCCTCGCCAGGGCATACCCCAAGCACAACCGCGACCCAACCCGGATCTCTTTTTGAGCCACTTGACCGCAGCGACCCAGGGCGACGAGGCATAAGATAACCATCTTCTCTCCCCTGGATCGTGTCGACCACGCCAAAGCGACCTATCGGGTACGGTGGGACCGCGTTTTCAATCGAGATCTCAGCCCAGGCGAGAAGGTCTCGCAGGAGGCAGTGGCTCGAGGTGGGAATGAAAGCGGCGCGCGGATCGGGCCGCAGCAAAAAGCCGTCTGACGCGCACCCAGCGAGTGGCATGTAAGCCGTGCCCTGTGGTTTCGGGTATCCTTGGGTTAGCGCATGGGCGCGCGAAAGGTGAGGAGAGCCATGAGAGATGTCCTGGCCGATATCCTGAGGTGGAGCTCGCAGGGAAAGGCCGTGGCGCTGGCCACGGTCGTTCGCACCTGGGGTTCCTCTCCGCGCATTCCCGGCTCAAAAATGGCGGTCAGCCTCTCCGGCGAGATGGCTGGGTCGGTGAGCGCAGGCTGTGTCGAGAGCGCGGTGGTCGAAGAGGCGCTGAGCGTGCTGAAAACCGGACGGCCCAAGTCGCTCCACTATGGGGTCGCCGACGATGCCGCGCTGGAGGTGGGCCTGGCTTGCGGCGGGGAGATTGACATTTTCGTGGAGCCGCTCGCCCCCCTGCTTCGCCCGGGCCTGCAAGGCGCACCGAGCGCATTCGACCGCCTGCGAGCCTCGCTGGAGAAGGGATCGCCCATCGTGCGCGCCACGGTTATCCGGGGACGCGCGGATCTGCTCGGCCAGACTCTCCTGGTGGAGCCGGATGGCACCGTCGCCGGCTCGCTGACGAGCGACCTGCGCGCGCAGGTCTTGCCGCAAGCGCGGGCCGCGCTGACCGTCCCGGTCGCCGAGACCCATGCCTATCCCGCCGACACCGAGATCTTCCTTGAAACTCAGCTCGCGCCCCCCACCCTGGTCGTGGTTGGGGCCGTGCACATCGGAGCGGAGGTGGCCAAGATCGGAAAGCTACTTGGATTCCGCGTGGTCATCGTCGACCCTCGGCGCGCGTTTGGGACCGCCGCCCGGTTCCCGGAAGCCGACCAGGTCACCAACGCGTGGCCGGACAAGGCGCTGCAAGAGATCGGGCTGACCCCCTCCACCGCCGTCACGGTCCTTTCGCACGACCCAAAGATTGACGACCCGGCCCTTCTGGTAGCACTGCGCAGCGATGCGTTCTACGTGGGCGCGCTGGGCAGCGAGAGGACGCAGAGGCTGAGGCGCGAGCGCCTGCTGGCGCAGGGGATCACCTCGGCCCAACTCGCGCGCATGCGCGCGCCGATCGGGCTGGCCCTGGGGGGCCGCGCGCCGGAGGAGATTGCCCTCAGCATCTTGGCCGAGATTGTCGCCGTTCGCTGCGGGTCCGCGCTCGCGCAACGCCAAGGGCCGTCCGCATCCCCTGGTCCGGTGGGAGCGTCCTGAACCCTCAGCCGACCGCCTTGCGAGGGGCTCCGCGCAACTCGAGCTACCGCGAGGGATCTGGCCGCCGAGCTGCTTTGTCTTGCGGTTTCGCCTGCCGTCGGGTGTGCGGCACGACCGATCACCCAGCAGAGCCGGAACGCATGGCCGACTCTGCTCGAAACCGAATGAGCCTGGCGGGTGAGCACCCCCGAGCCACGGCGCTTCAACCACTCCTGAAGGCGGTCCTCCATGGGTCATCTTGAAACCCATGTGCCGACCGTCCCACGGTCTTCCACCGGGTGGAGCTCGTCAAACAGGAGTTGCCGCATGAAAAGCCCCAGCCTTCCACCGCGGAGAGAACGGGCCGGAACGCCGCGGAGTGGATCTCCCCCTAGGCCCTTCCACTGAGCCAATCCGCCACTCCTTCCAAATCCTCAAAGACAAGCGAAGGCTGGAAGGGCGAATCCCTCAGATCCTCTCGGCGGGTCTCGCCGCTCAGGACCAGAAGCGTGGCAATCCCCGCCGTGCTCCCCAGGGCAATGTCGGTGTAGAGCCGGTCGCCGATCATGGCCAGACTCTCGGGTGGCAGTCCCAGCCTGCGCGCTGCGGCGTCCACGATCCAGCGGTTGGGCTTGCCGATGACAACATCCGGCTCCCGGCCAGTGGACGCTTTCACGAACGCAATCATGGCCCCTGTGTCGGGCATGTATCCCGAGGGGATCGGGCAATTGAAATCCGCGTGAGTCGCCACATACGGCAAGCCGGCCCTTACCCAGTCACACAACTTCCGGAGCTTGTCGTAAGTGAGGCTGGTGTCGAATCCCAGAACACAGACATCCGGGTCTTCTCGCGTCAGGGAGAACCCGTGCCGTCTGAATTCGCGCTCCAACTCCGGCGTTCCCACCACGAACAGTCTGGCTCCCTCATGCCCCTCCCTCAGGTAGAGAGCGGTCGCCTCCCCCGAGGTGAATACCTTGTCCTCCGGGATCGGCAGGCCCAACCGCCGTATCTTCTTCGCGTAGTAGCGCCGATCCCTCGAGGAGTTGTTGGTCAGGAAGAGGAAATCCTTGCTGTGACGGGTTGCCTCCTCAATGAAGCGAAGGGCACCTCCCAGCAGCCGATCGCCAAGGTAGAAGGTGCCATCCATATCCAGGAGAAAGCAGCGAAGGCGAGAAAGAAGAGTCGTTTCCACAATTGTGCCCGTCATCCGTTTCGATTGCCTCAGGATCCGGGCGCCGGCGGACCCTGTGGCCCCGAGATCCACTCTCCTGCGGGCGGGGGCGAGCTCGAGGCCCGCCGCGCCCTCAACCCTTTCTGACGCTGGTCACGAAAGGACGGCCTCAATTCTCAACGGGAATTGGGCGCGATGCGCCGCAGCGAGATTCTTGCCTGCACACCTCGCGGTGATCAGTGGCTCCAGCCCTGCTCCGCCTGCGGCCAGGCCAACCCTCAGCGGGTTACCCCTTCACCGAGCTGGCGGCTTTCCCGCCACACCTCGTGCCACAACCTCTCACGGTCCCAGGAGAGAAATACCAGAAGATCCGCGATGGTCATTCGACGGCGCATGAAGGGCGCATTCTCGAAGGCAAAGCGGACATCGGGTTCGTCCACCGGCGGGGTAAGCTGCCTGAAGTCGAGGGGAGCGCCGATCGCGCGGAGAATCCGGAACAGGAGCTCGGGACGGCAAGTGCGGCTCTGGATTTCCCTGCGCACCTGCGGCCACTCCTGCAACACGGAAACGAATTCCGCTCGGTGCGCATGCCAGGCCTCGAGCTTGAGCCCATAGCCGGACCAAACCTCCTCTCCAATTTTCCCTGCCGGGTCGAGTTTCGCGAACCCAGCGAGAATCTTCGCCTGCATTTGCGGAGCCGCAGGGTAGCATCTCTCCACTTCGACCTGGGTTGGCTCGAACTCATCCAGAAAGTGCTCGTAGGTCGCCGCCCCGATCACCGCGGTCAGACCCACCTGCGTCCCGTGCACCGCGAGCGGCCGGCCGGCGAGCTTGGCCTGCAGGTCGAGCAGGTGCGACATCCCGTGCTCAAAGCCGGACATCGGGGCCGTGGCATGCGAGAGAGACATCGCCAGACCGCCCAGGATGACCAGTTTGGCGAGGACGGCCATGCCCTCCAGAGTGGGGGAGCCGATCCCCTCTGCCTGCTCGAGAAGAATCGCGTCCAGGGAGCCAAGGAGCCGTCGCGGAAGCTCGCTGTATCCCGAACCCAGGCCCAGGCGGCCAGCCAGGTACCAGTCGGGGACGCTGACGAACATCGCCAGCAAGTCCCCCGCTCCGGCCACGGTCATCTCATGGGGCGCATCGCGCAGGGTCTTCAGGTCGCAGATCACGGCATCCGGGTAGCGCGAGGGGAGGGTCCGCTTCAGGCCATGCACAAAGGTTGGGGCCATGTTGGAGGTGTATGCGCACACGCTGTTCGCTGTTGGAACAACGGCAAAGCGGATTCTCGACCTGGCTTCTTGCCCGGCCAGAAAGGCAGCATGCTTGGCAATGTCCATGATCGTGCCCGATCCGATCGCCAGCAGGGCTGCCCCCGACCCCAGTTCTCGCTGGACCCGCTCGATCTGAAACATGTCGGAATGCACTTGACCGGTGCGGTCCGGCTCCAGGACGAGCGCCTTAACCTGCCAGCCTGCGTGAGCCAGCCGATCAAGCAAGAGCGGCTTGAGGGAGTCCCTCCCGCGGCGCATCGGGGTGGGATCCATGACCGCAAGAAGGGGCCCGGCACGGGGCACACTAATCGCCTCGAGTACACCGGAGAGCTGCTCAAGAGCATCCGGCTCAAAGAGCATCGCTTGAATCGG
>Ga0116120_1000572_pt1 | contig 30277 bp, 39 predicted proteins | sample June2015DPH_11_1_3_FD_89724 | JGI IMG/M metagenome (GOLD analysis project Ga0116120, IMG submission 89724) | Peatland microbial communities from SPRUCE experiment site at the Marcell Experimental Forest, Minnesota, USA - June2015DPH_11_150 | ecosystem: Environmental > Terrestrial > Soil >... | reverse complement strand
TTCTTTCTCTTTTCCATCTTTTCCGTCTCTATCATATGGAGTAGGGTCATAACAGATAACCTTCACAAAACGCAATTCGTCATATTACTGATCAGAATTTGAGCGATTTGATCGTTAGTCCGCGCGGGCTTATACAATTACAATGTGTGCTGAATAAACGTTTCGGCATGATAATTTTTCAGTTAAGGTTTGATACCGTTAAGATAAATTGGACTAAAACCAATGAATACAAGAAGCTACAGTAAAGATATAACCGGGAAAACTAAAGAAACTGGTGGAGGGCAACTATGTCCAATCAAGCTTCATCTCGGGGGTCCAACTTTTTTAAAGGACTCTTAAGATTCTAGCTGATTCTTCCGAAGACATAAGGCTTTGACAGATATCGCATTTGTATTTAAGGTCCACTAGCCATGCAGGTTAAGGCGGTATTTCTTTTGGGCGCTGTGATATCGATCATTAGCGCGCGCTGTAAACTTGTGTTACGGAAAGTTTAAAACTTCTTGAATGACAAGGTATTAGTCGTAGGAGGAAAAGATTATGGAAACAGGCAAACTCTACGTTCTGCCGAAGCTGCCCTACGATTACGGAGACTTACAGCCGCACATGTCTAAAGAGCAGTTGACGATACACCACGACAAGCACCATCAAGCATACGTCAACGGTGCCAACGCGATACTTCAAAAGCTTGATCAGGCCCGAAAAGAAGGAGCCGACCTGGACGTCAAATCCACCCTGAAGGAACTGTCCTTCAACATAGGCGGAAACCTTCTCCACTCACTGTTCTGGAACAACCTGGCACCACCGAAGAAAGCAGGCGGAAAACCAGGCGGAGCCCTGGGCGACGCCATGGACAAAGAGTTCGGAAGCTTCGACAGGTTCAAGAAAGAATTCACACAAGCAGCCGCCAGCGTTGAAGGCTCAGGATGGGCCGCCCTGACCGTCTGCAAACAGACCAAAAGACCCATAATAATGCAGATAGAAAAACACAACACCAACGTGTACCCAGGCTTCCAAATCCTCATGGTCCTAGACGTCTTCGAACACGCATACTACATAGACTACAAAAACGACAGAGCCAAATACATAGAAGCATTCTGGAACATCATCAACTGGAACAAACCGAACGAAAGACTCCAAGAATTCCAAAAACAAACCTAAAAAACCCCAAACAACCCACACAACCCACACTTTCTCTACACCAAAAAACAAGAAGCCAACATCGATTTTTTGAGGCTCAAAGAAATCACGGATTGAGTACTCAAACACAAGGACTCAAAACCCAACATACCCAGCACCGCACAAAAGCATAGATAACTGAACCCAACATCGCCGCACAGCCTGTTCTCCAAAGGCTAACACGGCAAAAGGCAGAGAAGAGAACGGATTGAGCCTTCGAACGCTTACACTTCTCACTTCACAATCAGAACTGCCTCATTCGCATAGTGAACAACATGGTCACTCACACTGCCCAACAGAAACCTTCTGACACTGCTGTGACCCTTGTTTCCCATCACTATAACATCGTAGGCCTCTTCATTAGACACATCAACAATGACCTTGGCCGCATCGCCTGATTCCAGCGTCTGCTCCACTTTTGCGCCCTTGAAGAGATTTGCAGCGCTTGAAAGTATTCGGTCTCCAATCTCCTTGCTCAGCTCAGGCCTCATCCTGAACAAGCTTGATTCCTGCACATAAAGCAACGTCACCTTAGCATCAGTTTTCTCGGCGATTATCGCAGCATGTTCCGCCGCTTTCTGCGATGCTTTCGAACCGTCGACTGCAACCAGAATCTTCGAAATCCGCGTCTTTTCCGCCCCCACCAAGACCGGAATCTTTGCGTGACGCACAACCTTCGCGGCTACACTTCCCAAGTGCGGCTTCTCCTCTTCCTCCCCCGCGCTTCGCCCCATAACTATCAAGTCATACTTCTCTTCCTCAGCCTCTTTAACTATGGCTCCAGCCGGATCAGCATGCTCAAAAAGCTTCCTATCCGCCGAAACGCCCCGCTCCTTGAAAAGGGCCACAGCCTCATCGAGAATCCCCTCGCCCTCTTCTCGATATGCACTAATGATCTCACCCACAATCTTACTAGGTCGAGAAGTCGAAGGCTGTCTAGGCATCTGCGTCGGAATCGTATAGTCTCCCCTCGTAATGCCAGCCGCAGGCATATCAGTGTCCCCCCCTCCCGGAAGGAAGTCTCGCATAGCAGGGTTCATCAGTTCATGCGCCACAACGTGAAAAGCCGTAACCTTCGAACCAAACTTTTTTGCTATCAAGGCCGTCAATTCCTCAGCGGCTAGGGAAGAAGTCGAATCGTCAACAGGAACCAGAATCTTCCCGAAGAATTGCTTCTCTTGCATGATTTCACCATTTCTGGTCTTACAGTAATTAACTTATTAAGCCTTTTTGAAACCGTCGCAGGTATTCTACGCTTCAAAAACCAATATCTCCAGCCTTTGAATCGAAACCAAATCATTATATTCCCCTTCGATAATACGCTAACCACAAAACGGCTCGTGAAAAGAATGGAAAAAATCCGAGTTTCCGGCAAAAACAAGAAGCACAAAGTACTTATGTACGCGATAAGCACCTGCGCATGGTGCAAGATGACAAAAAAATTCCTGAAAGACAACGACATCGAATACGAGTACGTCGACGTTGACCTCGCAGGCGACGAAGAGCACGAGAAAATCAGACAGGACATCACAACTCGAGGAGCTGAACCCAGCTATCCAACGATGATAGTCGACGACAAAACCGTCATCACAGGCTTCCGCAAGGACAAGATAAAAGAGGTACTCGAGATTTGATCACGCTGGAAAGGGTTCGCCAAAGAGCCGAAAGCGACGCAAAAACCTTCGGCTACTACCTGCACCCTGACCCCCAGTTTCTCCAAGACCTCCTCGAAGGGCTAAAAAAGAACGAAGAACGATACGGCTATCCATCATGCCCCTGCAGAATTGCCACAGGAAACCTCGAGCTTGACCGGGACATAATCTGTCCCTGCGACTACCGAGACCCAGACGTGGCGGAATACGGATGCTGCTACTGCGCGCTCTACGTGCGAAAAGATCTGTACGAAGGCAAGACGCCCATAAACCCGATCCCTGAACGCAGGCCTCGGGAAAAGCAAGCCAGAGCCTACGGGACAGGCGGAGCGGTCACGGCTGAACCGGCAGTTCAAGAAGCTCGTGAAACGAAAGCAGCCGTTCCCGTGCAACCTGAGGTCAAGAAGAAACTCTGGTACTGCAAACAATGCGGTTACGTTACTTTCCGCGAAGATCCACCGTACGTCTGTCCGATTTGCAAAGCAAAAAGAGAGATGTTTGCTGAACTGGAGATAAGCACAAGGGTGCAGGGATAAACCAAGGTCAAAAGGCGAATGTTTACTTCGTGACCTCTATTTCAATCTTCTTCCAGTCTTTCTTTATATCTCGCAAAGAAGTCACCGCTCCGGCAATTGTACCGCTCAGGATTTTCTCTACAAACTCGTTCAAGTCCATCTTTTCACCATCAACCAGCAATTTGGCATTCAAACACTATCACCCCCAACGTAACAGGTCATCTGGAAAGTAAAAACTTTCTGTAAACTTTTTTAGCAAAAGGACTCATGATGAACATGGTGACGGAAATGAAAAGCAACACTGCAGAAACGGACGACAAAGCGAGAGCATCGATGATGATTGAGCTCTTAGAAAAGAAATATCCGAAAGCAAAGATAGCCTTGAACTATCACAATCCGCTGGAGCTTCTGGTCGCCACTATTCTTTCGGCTCAATGCACCGACGAGAGAGTGAACATCGTTACTGAAGCGCTGTTCAAGAAGTTCAGAAGAGCAGAGGACTACGCGAACGCGGATTCGACTGAGCTTGAAAAGGACGTAAAATCCACGGGTTTCTACAGAAACAAAGCCAAGAACGTTAAGCAGACGGGCCGAATCCTTGTGGAGAAGTTTGGCTCTCAAGTCCCGAAGACGATGGAGGAGATGCTGGAGCTGCCTGGCGTGGCCAGAAAGACCGCAAACGTCGTCCTGCAGAACGCTTACGGCATCGTTGAAGGAGTGGCCGTGGACACGCACGTGCGCAGAGTGTCTAGAAGACTTGGGTTAACACGGAACGATGACCCGAACAAGATAGAACGGGACCTGATGGAAATCATCCCGAAGAACGAGTGGATGAGGATAACCGACCTGCTCATATCTCTGGGCAGAGACGCGTGCGTGGCAAGGAAGCCCAAGTGCGAAATATGCGTGCTGAACAGGATGTGTCCTTCAGCCTTCACTTTTGACTAGGACTTCAAGGTTCCAATCGAACAACGACGGTTTCGACGCTCGATGCAAAATAAACGATTTTGGAAAAATATAATTCCCAGTGCATCCACAATGCTGTAAGGGATCAGTTTGTCGCAGCAGAACGTCGACGGTCCGAAGATAGTAATCGTGGGCGCGGGTTTCGTTGGAACCGCCTTCGCCTATTCTCTTCTCATCCGCGGGTTGGCGTCCCAAATCGCCATCATTGACGTCAACAGAGAGAGGGCTGAGGGCGAGGTCATGGATTTGAACCATGGAATGCCGTTTGCTCAACCGGTCAAAATATGGGCCGGCGACTATCCTGACTGTCAGGACGCTGACATCGTGGTCATCGCCGTGGACAAGGGCCAGAAGATTGAACAGTCGCGTCTGGACTTGGCTCAGGGAAACTTCGAGGTGCTGAAGCAAATCGTGCCCAACATTACGAAATACAACGACGGCTGCATCTTGCTGGTGGTAACTAATCCCTTGGACGTGATGACTTACGCGGCGTTGAAGCTTTCCGGTTTTCCCAAGAACAGGGTTATTGGTTCAGGAACGATTCTGGACACGGCTAGGCTTCGGTACCTGTTGGGTGAAAGGCTTCAGGTTGACTCCAGAAACGTCCATGCGTACATCATCGGGGAACACGGTGACAGCGAAGTGCCGGTGTGGAGCCTCGCAAACGTCGCAGGCATCAGGCTGAAAGATTTTTGCCCGCTCTGCAACGTGCCGTACAGTCCAAGCGAGCTTAACGACCTGTTCCTGAAGGTGAGAAACGCGGGGTACGAGATCATAAAGCGCAAGGGCAGAACGTTCTATGCGGTCGCGTTGGGAATGACCAAGATTGTGGAGAGCATAATTCGAAACGAGAACGCCGTTTCAACCGTGTCATGCCTGCTCGAGGACTACTACGGCGTGAGCGACATTTGCTTGAGCGTCCCTGTCATTCTTAACCGAAGTGGCATAAAAGAGGTCATCAGGCTTCCGCTTGATGAAGGAGAGATTGAGAGTTTCCGTAAGTCAGCCGCCATCATAAGAAGCGTCGTGAACTCCATCGGTCTGTGAATTCTAAGGTTTCAGTCTTCATGTAGAGCGTAGCAGGAGACGTCTGAAAACAGTTAGCGCGTGCGACGACGTGACGCGAAAAGCGAGATGCTCAGTTTTGGTTGTGCCTTGAACACGCAAGGAAGCGCTTGTTATCGGAAAAACCGTGGAATCAGTAACGAGCTGAGACCCGCAGCGTCAACTGTGTTGTAACCTTCTGTTTGAATGTTGAGTTTCTCATGTTGGAATCTGAGGCCTTGTGTTTGAGTACTCAATCCGTGATTTTTTTGAGTGTCAAAACGTTGTTGAAGCATGTTGGTTCGGTGCTTTTTCTACTTAATTCTGCGAGGTTTTTGAGTGACAAAAGTTTCGGCATGCTGAGTTTCTAATGTTGATGTAAGAGTACTTGTGTTTGAGTGCTCAATCCGTGATTTAGTCACAAGAGGAGTCAATTTCTAAACTCGATTTAAATAAAGTGCGTGCTTTAAATTTAGCGCCGACTATTGTGCGTATGCCTGTTCCTAAATTCGTTTGCGATATAGTTTGTGCTTCTGCGTGCGCTAGAAATGAAGTGTTGTGTTGAACTTTTCAACTATTTCTGTCAGGCTGTCCGTTCTTGTGTCTGGACCCGCGAAGATGGGGCTGTCTTTCATCCCCTTGCCTTCAGCTATCTCTTGGTTGCGCTTGCGTTCCTCTTCAACCCAGACGTCGGGGTAATAGTAGAGATGGAAAGCATCTTTTTCCTCCTTGACTTCCCACCAACGCAGTTTGTCTCTTTCGATTCTGAACTTCACCATCGCCACCCGCTGCAGGTCCTTCTTTTTATAGCGTTGTCCGTTATCAGCTTTGCACAGAACTGCACAGTAGGACGCTTTCCGCGCTCGTGCATCCCAGAGAGCAATTATGTTGTTAGATTTTAACCTCCGACTTCTTCCCAGCATTTTTTCACCCAAAAAGAATTAGCGGTAGAAAGCTTTAAGCTGTTTGATTCGTTGTTCCCACTTTAGCCCCATGCGCGCGCTCTGCATCGGAGGCATGACTATTCGATTTCTAAGAGTTAGCCCCTTTACTTCCAAGGGATCAAGAAGACCTGCCAATTCTTAACTCCTCTAGTCGATTTCAAGCTAGTTCACACCTATAAAGGCATACCGCGAAGAAAAAAGGATAGGTCCACGCGCTTATTGGAATTTGAAGCAGGTCCCAAAAGAAGCCCAAACTCCTCAGAGTATTAGTCCAAACTGGATTTGCTTGAACCTTAGGCCCCACGCTTGGTGGGCACACACAGCATGCGGGTTCTGTAAACTTCTCGTCGGGTTTGTCTCCGTGTAAACTTTCGTCGGATACCTTGTGCACATTTGAAAACAAATGTTAACACGGCTAAACTTTTGGTTGGAAAAGATATTGAGTCTTAGAGGATTATACTGAGAACCATGACGATTACGCCAACAAACAACAAAAATCCGCCAATTCTAATTCTATATGTGACAAATGGACTCTTCCTATTAACCAGCCCCGTTGCCCTAAATAGAATCAAGCCCATTACGAAAAGCACGAAACCAACAACTGGGAAGAAACCAGTTATCATAAATATTCAAGGCATAAAATCCTTAGACCCTTATTTAAGATTATTATTTCATTCGAGGGCGCTATGCGCAACTGATTTAAGTCGATAGAATCAGATACGCCGATTATGGCCAAACTGATTCAGATTCTGGGTTTCGCTGGAAGCTTGCGGAAGAACTCGTACAACAAAGCACTATTGCGAGCTGCCGCAGAATTAATGCCGAAAGATGCTGTGTTCGAAACCTTCGACCTGGAAGGAATCCCTCTGTTCAATCAGGACTTGGAGACTCAACCACCTGAGAAAGTCAAGGACTTCAAGGCCAGGGTCAAAGCAGCAGATGCAATACTGATCGCCACACCAGAATATAACTATTCCATCCCAGGCGTACTCAAGAATGCAATCGACTGGGCTTCAAGACCTTACCCTGACAACGCTTTCAACGATAAACCCGTGGCTATGATGGGGGCTTCAACAGGGATGCTGGGAACGGCGAGGGCACAGTATCATCTGCGACAATGCTTCGTCTTCCTCAACATGCACACGGTCAACAAACCAGAGGTCATGGTGAACTATGCGCCAGAAAAGTTCGATGCAAACGGCAGGCTGAAGGACGAGAAGGCCAGAAAGCTGATTGCAGAGCTGATTGAAAGCTTGGTTGCTTTCACCAAGAGAATGACGAAACAGTAAGCCCTCTCAGCAATAGACTGAGCAGACGCTCTTGCGCTGGGAAAGCAGTGCGCTGAATGTGGCGCGCTTTAGTTTTGGACACTTTTTATGGAGGTTGTTGCTCTTGCTAGTAACATCTCTGTAACATTTGGCTTTCTTTACTTGCTACTAGGATGAAAAGGATTAGTTCTAACACGCGCTGCATTTTTTTTCTAATGGTAAACGAGATTTGTCTTTGCGACAGATTGCTGCCCTCAGGATTCTGCAAGACTGAGTTGTTGATTATCTTTCGCCTTTGAGCCAACCCTTGATTCCGAGCTCCTTGACCGTTATGTTTGTTGGTTTGGGCTCATGGGTTTTCTCCTTGCCGTTCGCATCGATGTATAGTATTCTTGGTTTTATGTGAAGAGTGCCTTGAACCTTTGGTGTCAGAACGAGCTTCACTATTTCTGTCTCTTGCGGGCCAAGCCGCTTTTCCTTCATGTTGAGACAATTATCTTCCATGCGGTACAATTCAGGTTTCTTTACCATTGCGAAGCCTTCTGGGATGACTTCTGTGATTTTGGTCAGCAAAACGGCGCCTTTCTTGCGCGTGTTTGTAACTTCTATTTCCAGCTCAAGATTCTCACCTATCTTCAATTCGTGCGGTGTAGCTATGACGTTGCATTGAACCTCAGCGTAACCATGACTTTCTGGGCCGACTGTTTCTTCGCGTATCTCAATCAGAGGAGGAGGTAAAGCCTCGACCAATTTCATTGTTCTCTCAATTTCTTTTTTGGCCCCCATCTTCTGGAATATCTCTAGTGCTTCGTTGAGAAGCTTGCGAGCTTTCTCTCTGTCACCTTCTTGATTTCTCTCCAAATACATTTTAGCATACTCACAGAACACCATTTTGGCAAGCCAATAGACGTTCCATCGCTTTGCATCTAGAGTTTCGAACTCCCTAAGGCTCTTCTCAAAAAGCTCAATAGATTCAGCCCATTTCTTCTCGGCGTGTAACAGCATTGCCCCAAGACCATCTGCAACGGCGACCAGAAACTTGTTCCCTTTTTCAAGAGCATATTCTTGCATGCCGTCAATCAGATCTCTTGCTTTCTCGATTTCACCGATCTCCAGATACACGGGGACGACAAACCTGGAGACGCCTATTTGATGGGATTTTGCCCCATGTCTTTCAGCGACCTGGTACATTTTTTCAAGGAATTCCTTTGCCTTGGCGTATTCCCCTTTGTCAAAATGGAACCAGCCGAGATATCCGAAAGCGCTCATGATTGCCTGATAATCGTCCAATTTCTGGGAAACGCTTAGAGCCTCATTATAGTATTGTTCACTTTTGCTCCATTCTCCCAGTAGCATATGGGCGAATCCGAGAAGATCCAAAGAAAAAGGAAGGTGAGTAATATAACCGGCCTTTTTGTCCAGCGCAACAGATTCTTCCAGCATTGGCACCGCCTTGTTGACATCTCCCATGTCAACGTAATTTCCAGCAAGATTGGTGCCAATCCAAGACATCCATGAAGGATCGCCCACCTTCTTTGCAAGTCCAAATCCTTTCTCCAAATATTCCAAGTTTTTCTCATGCTCTTCTGCGGGTAGAAAGCCAGTGTCATTGTAAACCCAGAGAGCGGTATCTGTATAGCCGTTGTCAAGAGCTATCTTTAAAGCCTTGTCCATACACTCTGCAGCTTCCCTCCTTTCTCCAAGCATTCCAAGGATTTCGCCTAAACTTGCGTACGAACGTGCAATAACATCGAACGCGTTCAGTTGCTTGGCAAGATCAACAGCCTTCTCAGCCCAAGAGTGGGCCTCAGTTAAGTTGCCGCTAGCGCCCATGCAGATCATGGCTGCAATGTCTTCGTAAAGCCTGGCCAATTCAACGCCCGCGGTCCCTGCCTCCAAGATTTTCAAAGCGTTACCATGATGTTCCCTTGCCTTTTCTCTGTTGCCCAAATTGCTCCAGAGAACGTTTGCCATTTTACGGTGCAATGCAGCCGCGGTCTCTATTTCGCCCAGTTGCTTCCACAAACGCAAGGCTTCGTCCCAGTGCTTTATTCCTTTATCATATTCCCCGACGAGTTTCTCGATGTCGCCCACCTTCTCAAGGAGACAGGCCCTTTTCCGCGGTCCGTCTTTCGTTTCTTCCAACAGTTTGAGGGCACACTGGAAGTATGAGATCGCCTCGTCGTTGGCATAGATTTTTGCGGCTTTTTCTCCTGCCTCTAAGAAATAGTTTAGAGCCTTCTCCTCGTCTCCTCCTTCAAGAAAATGGTACGCGAGTTCTCCAAGATGTTGCTCGACGTTTTTCGCGAAGGCCTTTTCCAAGGCACATCCGACAGTGTTGTGAAGTTTCTTATGTCTGAGCAAGCTGACTTCCTCGTGCACAACGTCTCTTATGATGATGTCTGAAAAAGAATACACATCTTCGCTGCGAATCAACTTCTCCTTGATCAGTCCTGTTTTGAGTATTCTTTCCAATAGCTCAAGAAGTCTGTTTTCCTCAATTCCAGTAACTCCACGTATGGCCTCAAAAGTGAAATCGCTCCCAATGAAGGAAGCCAGAGTCAAAATGTTCTGACACTCGTCATCTAACCGATTTATTCTTGCCTTTATGACGTTCTTAACAGTCTCAGGAAACTCAATCCTTGAAACTTCTTTAATCTTCCATTTGTTCTCCTCTCGAAAGATTACCTCTTCTTCTTTGAGTGAGTTTATCACTTCCTCTGCGAAGAACGGGTTGCCTCTCGTTTTCTCGTAGACCATCCTGCAAAATTCCGTCGGAACATCTTCTTGCTCCAGTATCTGCTTAATCATTTCAGAAATATCGTTTAGAGACATTCGTTTCAAAGAAACAGACTGGGGTATGCGTTCCCTGTTCAACTCCGTCAAGACAGGTGTCAACGGATGCTTAGCATCAATGTCAGTGCTGCGGTAAGCCCCAAGAAGGAGTAGAGGCGTCTTTTGGACGCCGCGTGCCATATAGTGCAAAAGCAGAAGTGAAGATGGATCAGTCCACTGCAAGTCATCAAGAACCACTAACAAGGGAACTTCTCTGGAAATGTTGGTGATGAACTGGGAAACTGCTTCAAAGAGCCTGTTTTGCTCCTGCTCGGGGCTTATCGGAAAGGACTGAGGGATTGTCCTGAGCTTCTGGCCAAGCTCTGGAACCAGCTTGGCAACTTCAGCCGGATAGAAGCCAACGACCCTGTACAACTGTTCCGGGCTGCTGTTTTCCAAATAGTCTCTGATGACTTCGCTCCACAGAACGTATGGTGGAACGCCGTCCATTCTGAACAGGGCTGGGCATCTGCCATACAGAACTTGCATTCCACGTAGGTGTGCGTAGGCTCTAAGCTCTCTTGCCAACCGCGTCTTGCCGATTCCAGCCTCTCCATAGAGAAGAACGAGGCCGCCCTCACCTTGAATCGTCCTGTCGACAGCTTCCTTCAGAAGCTTCATTTCTTCAACCCTATCGATAAGCGGAATCTCTTTTGCAGCAATAGGACGGGGACTCGGAATGCGGCCGCGTTCAAGTGACGTCAAGGGAACCTCTCCACATTAACCTATCAATATGACATTATTAGATTCTGCGTTCTTATCGCTTGTGGAAGAACGTTTAATTCAATCATTTGCTCAACTGCTCAGAATGAACAGGTCTTATAGGTACCACGAGCCAAAGTCCGCACACGCATTTCTTAAGCAATGTTACAAAGTTGGAGCATACGCGCAAACTCAACGGTATCCGCAACGAGGCGCCTGTTGGGTCCACTGTAAAGGATTGTTGACTTTAACACGTTTACGCTCTCGAACTTGCTCATACCAATCATCCAATCATGTTCCGATTCACTTCACCAGAGGTTTCTTGTGGCGCCTTCTTTGACATTCCCGGCTAGTATGAGAGCGGTCCTTTCGGGTCGGGAGATTTCTGTGACGTTTTCCTTGAATTTCTCGAAGTCGAGTGTTTCGAGCAGTGATATAAGTTCGTTCCAGGAGCAGTGTCCTCTTCTCAAGGTTTCCCATGTGCCTTGGAGTATTCTCCACATCATGGTGGTGTCTATACCCGTTGTGAGTTGACCGATCGCGTGGCTGCGGGCATTTTCGAAGTGCTCCTTGAACTTGCCTGTGTCTTCCCTCAGTTCACGCAGGGTTTCGGTCAGAATCTTCAGGACTTTTGACGCTTTGTTGGGCTGAGTGGCAAAGGTTGTGAACAGCATGCCCGCTTCTTTATAGGCCGGCGTGAGCGTGCGGAGTCTGTCGGTCAGCTCTGCTTGTAGGATTAGTCGTCGGCGAAGGATTGATGATTGGCCCGAGGAGAGCATTGACCCGAGAATCTGTAACGATGCCCTTTCCTCAGCGGAGCCCGACGGGCTGCTGAGAGCCAGACCAACTTGGAGAAGTTTGAGCTGGCGACGAAGTTCTGTCGCTGAAGATTCTTGAGGATGAAAAGCCTTGTAGGAAATGGCGGGACTTTTCAAGTGCCGCATCCAATAATCTTGGCTGCTTACACAGTCTATGAGCTTGTTCATTGTGAGGTCGCCGGAAACCCAGATGACCGTGTTTGACGGGTTGTAGAAAGAGTGGAAATAGTTGCGCATTTCGGAGTTTGTTACGGCCTTTATGGTTTCTTCGGAACCGATTACGGTGGTGGACAGTGGGTGGTTTTTGAACAGGGTTAATGTTGCGGTTTTTTCTACGAGATAATCGGGGTTGTCTTCGCTGATGAAGTACTCGCTGAGGATGACGCCTCTCTCGCGTTCAAACTGTTCAACATCAATAGACGCCTGCGACAGGAGGTGTAGCCAGAGTTCGAGCGTTTTGACTGAATGTTTCTTGGGGCATTCCGCTACGTATACCGTTGTGTCGACTTCTGTTATGGCGTTGTTTCTGGCTCCGAGCTTCCTAAATGCTGCTTCGACGTTCGTGACGGATTTGGTTCCTTTAAAGATCATGTGTTCAAGATAGTGGGAGATCCCGGATACCTCAGGCTTCTCGGTCCGGCCTCCAACCGGGAAACCAACAGCGACGCCCGCCGACTTGGCTTTTGGCAACCACTCCAGCACGAGTCGCAGGCCGTTGGAAAACTTGTGAGTCTCGGTGTCGGTCATTCTATTCCCTCCTTCATGATTTTGGAGAGAGTTTCTTTGTTCGGCGGTTTTCCTGCGATGCTGAGCGACACTCGGGAGGCAGTGAGAGATTTTTCGGCGGCTTTGTTGATGTTTTCAGGCGTGACTGCTTCGATTTTGGAAATGTAGGATTCGGGGTTTGCTTCTGCTCCTCTGAAGAGATTCTGGGCTAGCCACGTGGCGGCGCGGGAGGGCACTTCAAGCGTGGTTTCGATGACTTGTCGGTGGAAAGCCTTGAGTTCCTTCAAGTCCAGAATCCTCTTGTCACGCAGGTCTGTCATGCATTTAAGCGTTAAGCCAAGCGCCTCAGGCACTTTTTCGTGTTTCACCCCAGCATGAGCGGTCAACAGACCGCAATCTCTCAGGGCGAAGAGCCTTGAGCCTGGAAAGTATGTTAATCCTCTCTTTTCACGAAGCTCCTTGAACAGAGTTCCAGCATAATGGCGTTCTGAGCCTAAGCAATCCTCAAGAAGCAAAAACGCGGGATAGTCAGGTGATGAGGCGCCTACGCTCACGGCTCCTACTGTGAAGGTTGTTTGTTGCGCCTGAAGAGAGATTCGAAGAATGTTGAAGTCTTGTCTGGGTTCCGGCGTGATTTTTTCCGGCAACGGTTTGATTTTAACTTTTTCCAGGGAGGCACTGGCGCAGTCAATGAGCGTTTCTTCTTTTTGCGGACCCACGATGCTCATAACGAGCCTTGCGTTCGCTCTTGCTTTTCTGTCAAACTCATCGAGTGTCTTGGGTGCTATTCTCTCTATTGTGCTCGGGTATCCTGTGACGGGGTGACCCAGAGGATTCTGCGGAAATGCTGCTTCCCAGACGCCTGTCATAGACGCTGTCATTGGGTCTTGCATGATTTTCTCGTACTCAAGTCTTTGGGAAGCCTTCTCTTTGTTGAGTTCGGGCTCTGGAAAAGAAGGTGACGAGTAAAGATCGGCGAGAAGTGTAAGACATTCTTCCAGTTTCTTATATGGAACTTGGGCACGCAGGAGCATGTGGTCGCGGTCCGTCACAGCCTCGACCGTTGCGCCTACGCGGTCCATAGCCGCCTGCAACTGCAAAGGATCAAGTTTCGATGTTAACCTCAAACGCATACGGTTGTCTAGACACGCGCAACCTTCTACCGGATCTTTGTAGGAGCCTCTTCCGACAAGAAGCACAAGTGATGCAGAGCGCAAAAACCTGTGTGAAAGAGCAACAACCTTGACCCCTTGTGAAATCTCCCTAATAATAACTGGAAAAGTGAACACCAGCCTTGTGTTCCTAAGGGCTCTTGATTCTAAAAGCTTTTCTCCAGCAGTCTGATGAGTGTCTACTCTACATTCGCGGTCTCTAGGTTTAGAATCCTTAAGTTATAACGCCAGAGTCGACTACGATAGTCTTTTCAACACAAATGGAAATCGAAATGAACCAAACAAAAATCTTCATCATGAACAGACGATTCAGGCGACAAAGCGCGCGCTTGCCTCCAGACGTCAAGCACAGCGTTGCTTTGACCCTCGCAGACCCGTACACCGCCATAGTCAGCCTAACCGTTCAGAAGCTAGAGCACCTTTGCAATTCGAGAAGGGCGGACACTTCAAGAACACGGAGAGGCTGCGAAGCTCAAAACTGCCGCCAAATCCTAAAATGCGAATAAATAGCATTTTAGACCATTTTAGCAACATGCATGCGCGCGTCAGGTTGCCATATGTGCGGTACACATTTTTGGAAAGTTTCTGTAAGTATTCTTTTGACGAGCTGTACTTTTATGTGAATTTGTGGCGAGCAGCTCGCTAATGTAAGCGCTGATGCATTAAACTGCATATGGGTCATGGCCATTTCTCATTCTCGCAATTGACTTTGAAGAATAGATTTTAAGCAAAATGAAGGCAGTTAAAAATACTACCAAGATTCCTGCCGCCAAGTAGGGAAGATTGCTTGTGAATGTAGTATATGAACTCGGGTTGAGGTAGGCTCCAAGCCCAACCCCAAACGCGATTAAGAAATTCGAGAGAAAGAATGATAGCTTCCACAGCATCGGCGGTGCCCGAGAAGCTTTTTTCGCCTCTATGTGCCTCTTTATTTCACCTACGCCCAAAACTAGAGAAATGCCCAATACACCGATTAACAAAGGACCAATAAAGTTGAAGCTAAATTGGGGGTGGTAAAAATCGATGAAAGTCCTAACCCCAAACACAGACAGGAGAGCCAAAAACAGGATGAGTGCAGTTGAACCAACAAAAATTCCTATATCCAAGATACCGCCAGAATAGAAGGGACCGTATATCCTTCGCCAGGGCCTGAGAGTAAAATCTTTCATATCCGCAGCGGTTTTTCTGGTGAGCTCAACTGGGTCGTTTTGATACATATATACCTTAGTTTTGATATCGGGTGCGATTTTTTTACCTTCGTGATCATACCTAGCTTTCTTCACTAGCCTTGAGAAAGGATAAAGCCACTCCACCCCGCGATCTTTTGCTGTGTTGATACCATCAAGAAGAGTATGACAGAAGGCACCCACTGCAAGGTAAGGATTAATCAGAAAAACGATCCCAATGAAAACGAAGTTGTGGTATAGTGCCCGATGGAGCTGATGGCCGCGGAAGTAATCTTTGCTGAAAAAGCCATACTCCCTATCCATATCAGGGAGGACTGACCCGATGGCAACAAGCAAAATGATGTCCCACCTCCCAAAGAGAAGAGCTCCGATTAGCGCACCAAACATTATATGCGTAGGAAGATTCATGTGGATTTACCTACTCGCGATCCGTCAAGGAACTTGACTTGAGAAAGTCCAAGATTTTGCTGAACCTTAGCCATTCGAATCTAAGCAATTGTACGCTGCAACTCTATATATTATTTTTGCGCGCGCGCCGACGTGGGGAAACACGCAGCTCGGATAATGCTGCAGGTAAAGTGCGCGGGGCCGGCGAATGGTTGCCATACACTTCGGACAAGGCTCAAGTGGAAGGGCTCTTGCCGTGGCCGCTGAAGCGATTATTTAGGAGCTTTGGGAGCGTCGGGAGCGTTGGCATATCCGGTTGAAAAAGGTGCTTGGAATCTGCCCACGTTCTCTCTGATGATGCCATACCCCTTTTCTGCAAGGGAGGTTGGTAACTTGCCCAGCTCTAGTGGCTTTGCATCGCGTTTGAGCGTAAGTTTGATTGTTGATCGTATTATTCCCTTGTCCAACGTTACACCCGCGATGTCCGAGTAACTGTAATCGGTGTAATCCCTCTTCAATCTGAGCGCGTGGGGGTGTCGCAGGATTACCCGTTCATTCGTAATGATTAAGGAGTCGATGTTGATCTGAGGATGGTAGATTTTCTCCTTAATATACAGCTCAACCTTTTCGTTTGGGCCAAGTATGTTCTTTATATCATCAGGCGTAGCCATTACCATCACAACTTAGATGCGCATTCCTGGCATTACTGCTATTGCCAGCTTAGTATAAATAGTTACGTGACTGGGAAACTGTAGCGACATCTGTGCGCAGACAATTCCCTGGCGCGCGTTATGATTGAACCATGCTAACAAAAATATGCTGGAAAACTATGTAATTTAGCATCCAAATCGTCATTTATCATTAAGATCAGCGAAGCCGCAGAGATGTTGTTCAAGATCTGCAAGATTGCATGCTATTTAGATGGCAGAATTTTTATCCCAAGCTCAGATTTTGTGTCCTATGAACCAATGCCGTTTAAGAAACCCTTATGCCTCACCAGCAATCTACTTGATCTTAACACTGCTAATAGGCATATTCGTTATCCTTTTGCCGCTGAATGCAACAGAATGCAATCTTGTATTAAATCTGCAGAATTTCGCTCAAAAGACTGTAGGGCTGCAAGCCTTCCAGGTTTTGACATATTTGGGTGACTTTTACTTGTGGATCATTTTTACCCCAATCTACTTGCTTTATGCATACTCTAAGTCAAGAAAGCACCTTGACTCCGCTATTGAGCTTGCAGTTTTCTTGGTTATAACGACGGCGCTTACCTATTCCATAAAAATGGCTTTCGCCCGTCCGAGACCAAACTGTCCAGGTATCAGCGTGTATGATGAGGATATCATTTCCTCGTTTTCATATCCGTCTGGCCACGTCCCCAGAGCCACAGGCGCATTCGTAATTCTGTCCAAAGGAAGCAAAACCAGAGAATCATTAGCCGTAATAGCTATATCATTAGTTTCTTTGAGCAGAATCATTCTCGGGGCACACTATTTGACAGATGTTATTGGCGGAATATTTCTATCACTTGCAGCTCAAAAACTTGCAAACCTCAGCTTGCCTTTTCTCGTCCGCGCTAAGCACGTGTTCAATTCTCGGCCCCCGCTCACAACATCCTGAAGCAAAGTTCTTATCATTTAAATGCGTATTGGACACGTGAGCCGAAGGTACGAGATTTGTTGAGTAGGCTATTTATGGCAATATTGCTGCGCGCTAGAGAAAGGTAAGCAGTTCACTCGCGCGCGCTGTTTGATTGTAGCTTTATATTCAATCGTGAAGAACAGCTTCAGCAAGAGTGGAGCCTTCACGTACAAAACCCTGGAAGTCCTAGGCCCAGAGCACGAGTTTTCAATTGTGAATGACGAGCTTGAGGCATTGCCCATCGTAGACAAAATCATAAAGGATTTCCATGGCCGAGTTGTCAACTTCGTCGAACAGCCAAGCTATACCTTTGGCAAAGAGCTTCAACTGCACGTCATGGAATTCAAGCCCAACGCTCCCTTCAAGACACCGGTGGAGTTTGAGGAAACAATGCAGGAAGCCATCTTGACGATTCAGGATTTCCTGCAACGTAAATTTCACGCACATCTTCTCGGAACGGGTATGCACCCACTACTAGAACTCGACGAAACGGGAATTTGGCCCCACCGCCACAGACAAATCTACGAGGCTTACAGCAAAATCTTCAACCTCAGACGGCACGGATGGCTCAACATTCAGAGCTTCCACCTCAACCTCCCATACTCAAACGAAGAAAGCGGAATTCTGCTTCACAACACGCTTGCAAACATATGCCCATACTTGTCCGCAATCAGCGCTTCTTCACCAATCTACGAAGGCAGGCTCGGAGACGGAGTCGACAACAGACTGTACTTCTACATGCAAAACCAAGAGGAAATCCCATCAGTAACCGGCGACGTGATTCCAGAATACACATCCTCATTCAGCCAGTACAAAACGAACATCATAGGCAAGTACTCAGACGATCTATCCAAGGCAGGCGCAGACAAGCTTGTCCTGAACAAGGAATGGGTGAACAGCCGAGGAGTGATTTTCAGGTTCGACAGAAGGGCCATCGAAATTCGAATAATGGACGAACAAGAATGCATCAAATCAGACGTCGCATTGAGCTGTTTCATCAGAGCGGTATTGAGGGGACTAATGAATCAGGACCCAGAGTTTCTCCCTCACACAGTCCTAGTACAGGATCTCAACGCAATCATGATGAGTGGACTCAGCGCCAGCGTTCATCACCCACACGGAGAGACTGCACGTCGAGTCTGCGAATATTATTACAGCATCGCTCTGGGGAAGGCCACAGCGGACGAAAAAAAATATCTCCCTATAATCCAGAGAAGGATAGAATGTGGAAACCTCTCTGAAATCCTGCGGGAAAGAGTGGAGAAAAAAAGCCAGAGAACGGATTTGAGAGAAGTCATCATCGACACCTACTCGGAACTTGCAGAGAGCCTCGCGAGAAATCAGCCCTACTTCTAGCGTTGAATGATACGTGGAAAAAGTCTCAGTGCTCCTTGAAAAATTTAAATGTTTCAGACTTAATATAGCTTAAATCTGAAGATACGGTGAAAAAATGACGAAAGATTTGACCCTAGACCCGCAACCAGTCCTGGGCGCACTGCATTATGCACTGATGTGTTTAGAGAAAGGAGACACAGTCGATGCAAAACACGGTATCCATGAGGCCTTGTTCCGGATGGGCTTCACGGATGATAACCTTAGGATGACACCAAAGGAAAGAAAGGAACTTGAGGGACAGAAGGCAAGGCTGTACGCTGGGCTTGCAAAGGATGTTGAAACCGTCGCCAGACGTCAAAAGCATTATGCAGCAATAGCGTTCAGTGAACGAAAGATCAGTGATGTCGATGCTCAAAAGGCCAAAAGTCACGGGTCCATGGCCAGGGAAATGGATGACGAATCAGAATCTGACATATGCCGAGAATTCAGAGCGTACAGAACCAGCATATCGAATCTTTTCGAAGAGCGCGCGAAAAAATACAGAAAACTAGAGGAAATGCACCTGAAAAAGGCAAAAATCATGCAATAGTCAACATTGCATGGCACAGATGACACCTTACAGCAAACTTCAACAAAAAGACCGGATACGAGTGCAACTTTTCCAGCGCGAGTCCCTATCGAGGATAATACAGCGCTTGCTAACAGTTAAGGAACGGTTTTTGATGGACTTTTGTAACAAAATACTGTAACAAACCGTCACAAATCGGGAAAAACTCCAATTCTCGAGAAGTCAATAAACGTAACATCGTTTTTGGCTCTTTTTCAAAAGTTTGTAACAGAGAACAGTTCTCGAAGAATTGAGCTTCTTTAGCGCGCGCTTGATTCCAGCCGCAGAAATGCAAAGTTTCATAAAAGGTTTCAGCATAAGCATAATATATGAAGGAATTGCGCACGCGTGCGCAGCGTGCTAACCTGACCAAGCTGCTTTTCGCGCTGATCAAGAATTCAAAGCGGAGCGACAGGGAGCTAGCTAGAGCTCTGCAGCTCTCTCAGCCAACCGTGACCCGACTTCGGAAAATTCTGGAGAAAGAAGCGATTGAACAATATACTGCGATCCCGAACTTGTCCTACTTGGGTTTTGATTTGATATCATTCACGTTCTCCACTACAAAGGAGCTTGTTAACCCTCTCGAGGACAAAGGAAAGAAATGGACAGCGGAACAGCCAAGCGTCATGTTCGCCAGCACTGGACAGGGAATGGACGCAGACGCGGTCATGGTTTCAGTGCACAAGGACTACGCGGACTTCGCCAAGTTTTACCAGAACTTCAGAAGAGACTGGGGTGGTTCCCTTCAGAACTTCAGGACTTTTCTGGTTAGCGTGAAGGGAAGCGTACAGCTAAAGGCGTTGTCACCAAACTGCTTAGTCGAATCATACGCCAAGGAATAAGCCTGGCTAAAGCGCGCGCACTCACGTTAGCGGTCAACTTCGACCATTAACCATAGAATCCGGTTTTGATTTCTTCAACAAGTCAGCACAACAAACCTTGATCAAGGTGGATGAGATTAGCGCGCGTTCTGTGACTTATGCTAGCTTATGAGTTCAGCCAACGTGCCGAATGCTTCGAGGAAGCTCTTTCCTTTAGGAGTGGTTCTGTAGGTGGCTGTCCTTTTGAGAATTTGTACGTCCAGTAGCCCAAATCTAGTGAGCACGTCCATGTACTTGTGCAGCTGAAGACTGCTTAGCCCGACTCTCCGCATGATTTCCGTTTTCCTAGTTCCTCCAATCGCACAAGTCAGCATGTCCGAGAATATGCCTAACCGATCCCTGTTGCCCTTCGTCTGCGAAAACGAACCTTTCTGCATCACGAAAAAACTTGAAGTGATATTATGTATAAATCCGTTAGGTACGAGCGCTAATGACTCACCTATCGTTTGAAACGTAAAAGAACAAAGTCTGCCCAGTTTTGACACGCATTCACGTAATAGCATGTATTGGGCAGTTTTTTGCGCGCGCTAATACGATTTGACTGTCATACTCTTCAGCTAGAAGTGATTCATGATAAAATCCCTAACGGTTCTATGACTAGCCATGAGTTCAACGATCTTTTTTGTAGCTTTGGTTATTTGCACATCAAACAGTCTTGTTATGACCAACGTCAACACAAACACAAGTATGCCGAATTCGAACATCCCAATAGCGTCTATTGAGCCCATGTACCATATGAAAAGGAATGTAGCTGCCGCACCTATCTCTCCCATGATGAAGGATCTTATGATGAAATAAAGTTTCTGCACCCACGTAGAAAACAACAGAACCTTGATCACTGCTCTTTTCTCGATGTCACTTTCAGCTCCACTGCGTTGCTTTGTAACACTTCCTATCTGTTGCAGTACCCTTTTTGCGTAATGAACGTCTGATAAACGCAACATCATTTTTGCATAATGAGCATCTGACAAATCCTTGGAACTTGCGCTTTCAAGCTCTAACAAAATCCTTTGTGCTATTTCGTCTATTTCAGCATCTACTCTGTCTATTTCAGCATCTTTAGTTACCATTATCCCACCCGAATATTCTAAGTATTTTGGTTACCAAGTCGTTTAATATGATTTTTGCCTGCTCTGCAGTTAAAACGAGTCTTATGTCTATTCTGTAATGAAACTTGCCAGTCCTTACGGTTCTTGTACGGTAATCATCAATTGATCCTTCGGTTTTCAATGCCCTCAATGCTCTCTCTAGAAAGTATGAGACAAAAACAGGAACGAACCGTTCAAGGATAAGGAACACTCTAATGAAAATTGGGAATAAATGTATAAAAATAGGAAGAAACCTCACAAGAATTGGGAGGAATCGTTCAAGGTTTGGTTTTCCAAAAGTTGAGAACCTTGTCTATAGGTATATTTTTCACGCCTACGGAATGGACAACAAAAAAGGCAAAGAGAAAACCAGCACTAAGAATGAAGACTGAAAGTATGAAAAATGAAGACTGCAAATTTAAAGTATTGTTTGTATGTACTGGTAATGGATATCGTAGTCCAATATGTGAAGCACTTCTCAAAAAACTTAGACCAGATTTGGAAGTGGATTCTGCAGGGACAAAAATTACAGGTAAAATCACAAAGGAAGCAAGAGAATACTTGATGTCAGAAGATGCTATACAGTATCTTAAGAAGACACCTGAAAGCATTGACAGCAAACAATTGGAGCAGTATGATATTATTATTGCTATGGAACAGAGACACAGAGACTCAGTCTTGAAGAAATGTCCTGAATGCAAAAATAAAGTAGTTGTTTGGGATGTTCGAGATAAGATTCCCTTTTTGCATAGACGGACTGAAAAGATTAACAATCAGATGAAAAAGAATGTCACCGAATATGCAGGGTCATTAGCATAAGACTCATCGGTCGATCTGTCAACAGCTTATTCAGTAGAGAGTTTGGTTTTCCCCAGGGCGATCTCATGAAAACTCCGAAAGAATCCCAGGGATAGAAAAAGGTGATGACTTCATTTAACTTGTTCTAGTAATCTCATGCGTTCTTCGAGACCCATTGCTAATTTTGTTTCACTCGTGTTCCAAGCCATCCATTTTACAATTTCTGGCTCCATTGAGAATTTTTGCAGCGCGTCTGAACTTGGGGCTTCATACACCCGATCGATCGATAGTCGGTAGTGATTTGTTAATCAAAAAAACGGTTGGAAATCTCCAAGTCGGCTTGGTTGATTGCTATTTTTTCTGCGCATAGATGGACTCTGTCTTGCAGCCTATTCTTTTCCCTTCATGGATTAAATACGCGTATATGGTGTAGTACCCTGTTTCCTTTGGTGTAAACTCAGCGGAGTAGCGGGCTTCTTCTCCAACGGAAAGTTCCTTTATATTCATTTTGGCCTGCTCTTCAAGCTTTCCTGAGGGGGGTTCCACCCAGAATTCCAGTTTGAGACCTGTACTTTTTTCCAAGCCCTTAATGGTTGCCTCGGCTTCGAGGGCCTTTCCAATTGCCGCATACGGGTTTGAAAGCACTAGTAAACGTTCGATTTCTGCTTTTTCCTCGCTTACATGGATATGCGTCCAACCGGATTCCCACCAGAAGAAGTCTCCACCAAACTTACGTCCAGTGATAGTGGTGTATACATCAGCTGATCCGTATGCGTTAACCCGGAAAACCAATTCTTTCTCTTCATTTGGCTTAAGCTCTGTGAGATAGTGTCCTTGATATATATAGGGAAGAGAAAGATAGAAGGTGTCTAAAGAGTGCAATTGCACGTCAAGTTTTTTAAGAGTTTCCTTTCCTATGTTTTTCAGTTTCAATGTTAACCATTGTATTCCTTTGTCTATCTCCGTAGGATTGAATTCATACTCAATAGGGTGCTTATATCTCAACACTTTTTTCACCTCCTTTCATCTTGCAAATTTACTCCACTCGCTTTCGCGGGACCATCTGTTCAAACGCGTCACTACTAGTTAAATTCGCACCTAAACCCAAATAGTGGGCGTTCACTCAATCAACTTGGTCATTAGCGCGCGCGAGATATCTCCATTCTGTTGAGACTGCAAAGCCGATGGGTTACCTGAAACCGAGGACTAAGACAAAAAAAGAGGGTTTTGGTATGGGTTTTGGCATAAATTACAGTCTGTGAAGGCTATCTTTTGTCTCCACTCAAGACATGTCTTCCAGTCAACAGTCGATATACTATTACAATCACGGCAATCACAAGCAGTATATGTATCAATTCGTTGAAACCAGTAGCAAATAAACCCAATGCCCACAATATCACGAGAATAACAACAATCGTCCAGAACCAGTCCATAGCAAACGCCCCAACTAAGTCTCAACTACTGGTCTTAGGTACATGTGAAGTTGGTCTTTTGATACCTTTAGGTGTAGTCCCTTCTCCGTCCAGCGTGCAATCCCTTTCTCTAGGGCTGAAGTGGCTAACATGTTTCGTACTCCGCCTTTCTTTGCGCCAAGCACAGATTCAGCTACATCCTTGGTCAATTCGAGTTCAAGATGAGTTACTTTCCAATTTTCTGGGTCTATTCCGATTTCTTTGACTTGGCCGATTTTTTCGTCTAACGCATAGACATCTTTGTCCATAAACTCTTTGCTTTTCATGCTCATTTTTCCCTCCTTTTTGAAAATAAGTTATTTGAACCACATGTTTTAAGCTTTTTGGCTTAGGTGCTCCTGATAGAGTGCCTAGAAGATGAACCGTGTCATGCAATCAGACGACATCGGAAGAAATGTGGCGCGCATCTGTTTTCTTCTTCTGAAGAGCATATATCCATTGTGAGAGCAGATGTACTCGAAGCCTACCGCTATCAGCTTCTGGGCTTCTACGCTACTTGCTACAGCCGAGCAATACTCGTCTCCTTCAAACTCTAGAATTTGAACGTAGTCTATACCGATCTTCACTGCCTAGAAGAGTATATCTGCTGACGATTGGAATTGTTGTAGCGCATGCTTCGTGAATTGGTTTGCCCATTTTCACGAAGAATACGGTAAGTCGACAGTCGTTCATGTTTCTTGCCACTCTTAAAGGAAGTATAAGGTGATGAGAGTAACTCCAACACCAGCTCGTATAACTCTTATTAGATGTTCTTGACGTGTCTGCTTGCGGTATTCGAATATGCTGTAGAGTCCATCAATGACTAAATATATGCCAATTCCCACGATAACTATCGCAAATTTCATGTTCTCACCTCGAGTGGAGTATACCTAGCATTTGCTGTAGAGTTATTTATGTAAATAGTTGTCCAAGTATCCGTATTTTGAGTTGTTCCATTTGCATTACTGCTTATTCAGGACTTTTGCGAGTGTGTTAATAGTTTTAGCGACTTTCAGCGCGCGCTGGCTTTCATGGAGAAACATTTCTTTATGTTTTTTTTCTTAAATGGCCATTAATGCTTAAATAGGGTATATACAAAACAAACCAAGAATAGTTAACATGAATCTTTCTACACACGTCATGTTTGGAATACTTGTCGGGGGTTTATTCTTTGGCAAGCCAGAGATAGTGCTAATGGTTGGGATTGGTTCCCTGATTCCTGACTTGAATAGAGAATATGGTTTTTTCAGCAATGAGTCCTTTCGTCGCCGACAAATTGATTCCCTCACAACAACCAGAGACAGAGGCGTCGAATGGCTGTATCCCTTTTCAAGGCTGGTCAAGAGAGCTGTATATGATTCTAATGGCAATAGAATGGAGCTTGATCCAAAGCACAAGATCTACTTTCTTCAGAACGATATGCCCGGGTTAACGAGAAAAACCACTAAGGATATAGCGCGCGCTCTGAACTCCACTGGAACAAGAGTTATGTGCAAGATTGCCATTGCCTTATCAAGGCATATCGGAAATTTCGAAAAGTCCGATTAATAATAAGGGCTTCGGGAGAAATGCAGCCCGCACGTCCATTGTTTCCATCAGAGGCGTTGTATCCCTAAAATAGAAGTTCTTAAAGTAATCGTTTTGAATGTAGAAATGGTCTGTGCGGGCTGCGGCAAAAATTTTATATAAGAGTTTCCGAAGTTACTTGTAGATAAAAAGAGCCGAAATTTTGGGAGAACTATGTCAATTCCACCTGAGATCGCCTGGCTAATCCCGGTTGTCCTACCATTCATCATAGGCTTGCTGGTAGGTGCTATAGTCAAGAAAGGTTTCAAACTTCTGATAGCCGTTGTCGCACTCATCATAGTCCTCGTCGCGACCGGGATCCTGAGCTTGACCTTCACCGGCCTTTTCGATGAGGCCATGAAGTTTTTGCCTAAGCTCTACGATGTCGGAAGCGGATGGCTCAACGTCCTACCTTATTCTTCCGTTGCATTCCTGATCGGCCTCGCGCTGGGATTTCTGTTTGCGTGAAGTTAGACGCCGCGCGCGCCTCCGAAAAGAATCTTGAGATATTTATAAATGGGAATTTAGGCTATTATCTGACTAATCGGCACCGTGTTTTTCCTGAAAATCCACCGTGGCGGAAGAATTAAATGAGCTAGTTGAGACGCATCTGTAGATTGGAGGTGAAAGAATGCCTGAAAAAAAGGAAAAGAAGGGCAAAGCTGAAGAGGCTGCAGAGAAAACCGGAGAAGCAATCGGGAAAGGCCTTAAGAAAGGTTTTGGAGTTGTGAAGGGTGTTGGGAAGGGAATAAAGAAAGGGGTTAAGGGAGAAGAAAAGAAGAAAGACTGATTTCCTTCTCAACAATAGACATAGACTTCGAACCAGCGCGCTTGGTCTTATTCTGGCATAATCTTAGCGTGCGCTAACTCATGCAGATGCAGAAGTTCGAAAAAAGAGAAAGTGTGGGTTTCTAGGTTGTGTAGTCTTTTGTTTCTGCTTTGAAAGCATTTTCCTTGACTGATGCTATTCCTTTTTGGCATCCCTCTTTTGATTCGTAACCTTGGCTTTCCGCTATGATCTCCCCATTTTGAGCTCTAAGTCTGAACCTGAATTTTCCTACCGAATCTTTGAATATTTCAAAACGTTCTCCTGCCAATTTCACACCTCTTTCATTCTTGGTCTCAGTTTGTGAAAACTTCTATTTATAAATTTCCATCCGTCAATGTTCAAGCAATCCACTTTAGCGCGCGCTAATGTTAAAATCTGCTATTCTCCAATCTGCGACCACGCTCTGCCAAGTATGATAATCACTGGAACCAAGATGTCGACGAACCAATCCAGTGGTCCCATCTGCCCCAACGACCCCGAATAAGCCATGAAACCTATAACGCGGGCGGCAGATTCTTTCTTTTGAAGCTGATTTCAGACAAATCTTTTATATTGGTTGCACTCATCTGAAGGGGCAAGGTGAAAGCATGGGAAGTTTATGGCTGGGAGCTTTCGTTGGCTTTCTCATAACACTGGCTCTGGGCTGGGTGTTTCCAGGAATTGGACACCTGATAGGCGGGTTCATTGGTGGGTTCGTGGCAGGGCTCATAGCCGGAGGGATGGGTAAAGGAGCGTTAGCCGGTTTCCTCGCGGGAATATTCGGCGGGATCATCATCGCAGTACTACTAGTAGCAGGTTTAACGGTGGCAGGTGGAGTAGCGGGTGGGGCGCAAGGGAGTTTTTGGGTTCCTGTCAGGAGTAGCCTTTGGAATCGCAGTGATTATCTTGGCTGCCTTCGGCGCAATCGCCTCAACGATAGGCGGACTAATAGGCGGATTGCTCACAAGATAGAAAATTCCCCCATTTTTTCGGTTCAGAAGAGCGCACGCTGCAGGTGAAATTGCCGTTATTCGAAGCCGCGCTAGGTTTAAGTATATTATTCGTTTTCTTTTGTCAATGTGGTTCTAATGACAGTCAGCAATGTGTCCGCAGTTGAGCTGAGAGGCGTTGTGAAACGCTATGGCGAGATTTTGGCCGTGGATAATGTTGATCTAGGCATCAGATCAGCGGAGGTCTTCGGCTTGTTGGGGCCGAACGGCTCGGGTAAGTCAACGACTCTGAAGATGCTTCTCGGTCTGGTTCAGCCTGACTTTGGCTCGGTTAATGTTCTGGGAATCGATGTGCAGAAAGACCCGGTTGCTGTGAAGCGGCTGGTGGGTTACGTTCCTGAAGCTCCGCGTCTGTACGAGTTCTTGACTGGAATCGAGTACCTGGATTTCATAGGCGACGTGTACGGCATGCAGACTGAGGAGAAGAAGGCTAGAATCAACGAGTACTTGAAGGCGCTCCAGCTCGAAGGCAGAGAGGGCGACATGATAAGCAGCTACTCCGAGGGAATGAAACAGAAAATAGCGTTGATTTCGGCTTTTCTGCACAGGCCAAAACTGCTGATCCTCGATGAGCCGCTGAGCGGCTTGGACCCTCGGTCCGCGCGGATCATCAAGGACTTTCTGCATGAACTGAAGGGGCAGGGGGTGACCACGATAATGTCGACTCATGTTCTTGAGATAGCTCAGGCGCTGTGTGACCGCATAGCCATCATGTACCATGGGAGACTTCTCGCCTTGGGTTCGATGGACGAGCTGAGGCAGATGGCGAAGCTGCCTGACTCGGGCTTGGAGGACATCTTCCTGAAACTGACCGGCACAGGCGACATAAGAGCCGTGGTTGAGGAACTGCTGAAATGAACTGGAAAAACGTGGCGCACCTGATTCGCGTCGACATGAAGTCGGGTAGGCTTCTCAGAGGACGAAGGCTTACGAGATACCGCGAGCACCGGCTCTTCAACTATTTGGCTTATGGTGGAGCAATGGTCTTGGGGCTGGTGATCGGCGGACTGGTGGGAGTCTACTACGCGTCTGCAGCGGCGACTATCCCGGATTTTGCATCGTTGGTGAAGGATGCAATGCAGAGTCTTCTTCTCTCGTTGCCGACGATTATTCTGATTTACGGTGTGGTTCTGACGATGCTGCAGCAGATTCAGCGTAGCGGAGCCAAGTTTTCGTCTCAGGCACAGTATTGGCTGCCGATCACGTGGGAGGAACACACGCTGGCGTCTGTGTTGGCCAGCATGTTGGGCATGACGCTCATTACGATAGTGTTTCTCGCGTCAGCGGTCATCGTTTTCTCGACTTTCACGGGGCAAGTTGTCCAAGCTGTATCGTCTGTGCTTGGCATGTGTGCGGCTGCTTTCATGGCGAGCGTCATCACGGAGATTCTTAGGATTCTGCAGGTTAGGTTCGTGGGTGCGGTCTACAAGTCCACGGGTCGAGCGGCGGTGTGGGTGAGGTTTATAGGCTCTCTAACATTCTTCCTCGTGTTCTACCTCGTCTATTTCTACGTCATTTCAGGCGTGGGGGGTGTAACGTTCATACAGAATGTTGCTTCTGCGCAGAGCGTGGTCTGGTTCGTGCCGTTCGTGTGGTTGGCTATGACACTCTACTCTCTTGTGAATGGACTGTTGCTGCAGGCACTCGCCTTCTTGGCCCTTTCTCTCTTGTTCATCTTCGCCCTGTTCTACCTGGCCACGTTGCTTAACAGGAGGTTCGGGTTGTATGAGCCTCCGGCGATAACGGTGTCGCATGGACTCTACGCGCCCAAAACAGGCTTCCTCGGCAGACTCGGGTTCTCCACGGTAGAAGCAGCACTGATAAGAAAGGACCTCAAAGCATTCACGCGTCGAAGAGAGCTGATGACAATCTTCATACTGCCAATAGTGTTCATCATAGCTCCGCTGATGCAGTCTCTCGGCACGAAGGGAACGTCAGCCTCGTCTGCATCTTCGCCGTACTTTTTTGCCTTTATTTTTCTGTTGCCAGCCTCTGCTATGGCTGTTTTTGTGGGCAGCTTCATGACGGGCGAAGAAGGCCAGGCTGTCTGGCGAATATACTCTTCTCCCATCTCCGACAAGAATCTGGTGAAGAGCAAGTACTTCATTGTCATCCTTTTCTCAATTCTGGTGCTGGCGGTCACAGGAATCGTCGGGTTCCTCATCCTGCACCCATCCTTGAGAGCTGTTCTTGTGACCCTGGTCGAATCAGTTTTCCTGGTTTTCCCATTAGGTTCTCTTTCGCTGTCAATCGGCATAAAGGGAGCAGACTTCACCGAAGTGCCCAGGCCTAGAATGATACGCACATTCTGGAATTTCCTGAACCTAGCAGCGTGTTTCGTAACAGCCATAATAATATTGACGCCCTTTTTGCCCTACGTGCTCTCGTCGTTCCTTCCTGGCCTAACGGGATCACTCGTAGACCTCTACACAGCCCTTGTTCTCAGCGCAATAATCTCAGTTGTCTCAGCCCTAATATTCTATCAAATCGCACTCAAAAACGCAAAAGAACTCCTAATAAGAGCAGAAATATGATCATGTGTCGGAAATAACCGGCTAATAGCCCGCGCTCATATCCTATCTAAAAGATAGGTGCGTTCGGGTAGGAAGAATGTCGTCGGCCAGCGAAAAGCTGAGTAGGGGAAAGAGTCTAGCTCTGTGCTGAGATACGTGTTTTGATAGCTTTGATATCATCATTTCTATATCAGAGGGTGTCATTGGTTCTATGTTTTGATTCATCATTGTTTTCATAATAATCTGCCTTTTTCTTGTCATGTCGCTGCATCTTTGATTATTTTGATTGCTTTTAATATTCTCGTCATTTTTGTGCAGCGATGTTTTGACGAAGTCGATAGATTAAATCGATCATGTGGTCAGTTTGCTGAGTTAATGTGGCATCTAGGGCATCAATTTTGTCACTGTCAAATGGATGTGAAGCACTGGAGTGTGCTAGTTAAGAGAAAAAAGGAGAAGGGCGAAGGGGCTAGTCATTGTCTAACTAGCTATCAACATTATGTCGAAAGTGTAGAACGGAAAAACCACTCCAGAATACCCGTGAAGAAGGCAACAAAAACTTAAACAGTACCCTTGAGTACGATTATTGAGATTAGGAGCGTGAAAAAAAGCAAATGAAACGTAGTTTCCTTTTGGGAATTCTAGGGGCGATTCTAATTATCTCTGGCGTGTTGGCTTTGAGTGCTACATCCTTTTTCGGGATATTCCTTTTCATCTTGCTGATTGTTGGTGGTGTGTTGGCATTTAGAGAAAGAAAGTTACCAGAAAGTGAGCTTCCGAAGATAGCGTATTACCAACTAATTGGCATCATAGGAATAATCTTTGGTGTACTATTCTTGGTATTAGGAATGCTCTCAGCCCTTTATCAGGAGACTTGGTATTGGGGTTTTCCCCCTGTTGTAGATTATCCTTATGCCCGATATTCTTTTAGCCTAGCGGTTGCTGGAACTGTCTCGTTAGTCGTAGGAATAGCTTGTGCTTGGCGAGTCCACCAAGAAGAGACAAGCGTTGAACCACCAGCAACAGAAGGCACACTAGAGGTTCAAAAATGAGTGAAAGTACTAACTTTCGTTTACGAGCCATTATCTCATTAGCAATCGGTTTTATTATCCTCATAGCTGGCGTGTCTCTATATTTTAAGCTAAATACTGGAACGAGCTTTCTAAGCGCAGTTTTAGGATTTTCCA
>Ga0116120_1000559_pt1 | contig 30603 bp, 32 predicted proteins | sample June2015DPH_11_1_3_FD_89724 | JGI IMG/M metagenome (GOLD analysis project Ga0116120, IMG submission 89724) | Peatland microbial communities from SPRUCE experiment site at the Marcell Experimental Forest, Minnesota, USA - June2015DPH_11_150 | ecosystem: Environmental > Terrestrial > Soil >... | reverse complement strand
TGGCTCATCAACCGACGGCTTGAACAGGAACAAAACGCTGTCCGCAAGAAAGTGATCGTGCCCTATTCTCAGGCCGACCGAGATCGGCTGGCCGGATACAGCCGCAGGAGGAATCCCCGCCTCCGTTGAGCCCCTGCTCGAACCTCCCCATGGTCCCGAAGGCATGGGCTTCGGAGTTCCCTCTGCCAGGAGCCCACCCTGATGGGTTGAGCCCCAGAATAGCCAGCGGACCACCCGAACCCAAATCCCTGACCGGACCGTGCGAATGTCTCTCCGGCGCTTACCGCCTCAGCCCGCGAGGTCTCCTACCAACCCTTCGATCACCCCCAGGGCGCTCGATCCTTCGGATGGTCACCAGCCCGCGCCCCACTCCCAGGCGCCGATCGCCCGCTGTCCGATCCCGGCCGGACGGCATCCGCTCCAACTGCACCTAGGTCTAGAATGGGAACAGGCGGGGGGGCATCTCTGCCTCCGTGCCGGGACCGGCTCGAGTTCCTGCCCCCCGAATCGTGAGGCTGGCGCGTCGCAACCCGGCGAAAGGGATCCGCAGCCAAGCCCGCAAGGGCCTTGGTCATCGCCGTTCCCTGCTGTGCTCCGCGCCTCAAGGACATCGAAGGAGGTCGCTCATGGCCTCCCTACGTGCCGCCCTCGGGCAAATTGCTGGGGCCCGCCGTCCATTCGTCATTCTCAATCTGGTCTACTTCGGGATTGTTTTTTCCGCCATGGCCGACTGCCTTTCGACCGGACCGTGCATGATTCTTTGGGAAAGGCGGTTCTGGCCGGGCTCGCCTCTGGGCCTCTGGCCGGAGTCCTGGGGGCCTACAATGGGGGCCATTTCCTTTCCGCGTTCTTACTTACCTTCCTGGGCAATCTCTTTGTGGGCAGCTTCGCCGCGATCACCCTGCCCTCTCTTCTCCTCCCCTTCAGCGGCTTGGTTGTGGGCGCCTTCCGGGCGCTGCTATGGGGCGTGGCTTTCTCCCCTCCCCTTTGGGATTTGACCGCGCCGCGCGTCCTGGCGGGTCTCCTGGTTCTCGGCGTGCTCCTTCTCGAGGGCGAGGCCTACGTCCTGGCGATGTTGGCCGCCTATCTTCAAGGAAGAGCGCTGCTCGCTCCGCGCTTCGTCGGGACCATTTCTCATTGGGAGGGATATCGGCGCGGGATTGGCATTGCGCTGCAAATCTACGCGTTGGTCATCTTGATGCTGATCGCAGCCGCCCTGTACGAGTCCCTGGTGGGGATCCTGTTGCTACCTCGAATTGTCTGAGCGGAACCCGCCTCCGGAGCGGCCCGTCGGGCGAGTGGGCATTTCGCCCCGGCGAAGAAACTCGCGATCCAGGGCCGCGGGGCTCTGCCCTTCGGGAAATCCCGGAATCCTTTTGACCCGTGGCGGCCACCCTGGAGCCTCCGTGCCTCTTGCTTCAGGCCAAGAGGAGGCATCGTCGTTGTTCTCGACCGGGCGGCCCAAGCGCCAGTCTTGCGCCGTGCTCCTGAATGAGGGCGAGGCACCCAATCCAGGAAAACCGGCCCGCGAGGCTTCCCATTTCGATCTAGAATAGAATCGAGGACGAAAACGGGCCTGGGCGCCCAAGCTCGCTTCAAGGAAGGGATATGCCACTGATCCGAGACGCGCACGAGGGAGATCTCCCAGCGATCGTCGCGATCTACAACGATTCCATTCCGGGACGCCGGGCGACCGCTGACACCGAGCCGGTCAGTGTCGACTCGAGGCGGGACTGGTTTGCACAACACTCACCCCAGCACTACCCTCTCTGGGTTTGCGAAAGCGGGATCGAAATCGCCGGCTGGCTGAGTATGTCCCCGTTTCGTGGCCGACCCGCCTACGCTCCGACGGCCGAAATCAGCCTGTATGTGGCCTCGGATCATCGCCGCCGGGGGATAGGGCAGGCCTTGCTCGCGAAGGCCGTGGACCAAGCCCCTGCGCTTGGCCTGGAGACTCTGCTGGCCCTCGTTTTCGCCCACAATGCGCCAAGCCTTTCGCTCTTCCGTAAATTCCGATTCCAGCAGTGGGGCTACCTGCCCAAGATTGCCAAACTCGATGAGGTCGAGCGGGACCTGGTCATCTTGGGCCGGGGGCAATCCTAGTCTTGCAACGGGGGACACCGCCGGCCGCTTGCCTCCCCGACCGATTTGGGCAAAGGCCAAGCGCCCGCCGCAGCGCCTGCCGGGTTGGCGGGAAACAGGCAAACCGACAGAGTTGCGCACGCTGAGGGGCTGCACCGCACTTTCTCGGGTCACCCGCTGACCAAGGCACAAGTCTTCCGCCGGGAGCCTGTCAGCAGGTTTCAGGCGGAGGACAGGTTTCGGGGCTTTGCGGGCAGGGCTACAATCGGGCGGCGGGTTAGAGTCTGCGAGAGTTCTCGTCCGTCGACCAGGGGGGCGGTGGGTCTGTGGCAGCCCCCGCAGGCTTTCCCCCCTGCCCTAGGTTCATGGCCGTCTGGTTCCCCGCTGTGGGCAGGCCGTGCGATTTCCAGGTACGACCCGTCCGCGCTTCCTTCGGGCCCCCTCGACCTGGAAGGGCAGATCTCTTGGGCCGCACCGGTCTCTCGTGATCACGCGCTGCGCAGCTCTCACGAGGTCTCCTCATGTCCGCAAAATCCATGTCTTCTCAGAGGCTCCTCTTGACCATCCGGGCCGATGTCGGCCGGACCCCTGATGTGGCCGAGGTCGCCCTGTTTCTTTACGACTTCGTGTCCCTGTACGAGATTATCCGGCTCGGCATGGATCCAGAGTACAAGTCGTACCGCTTTTCTCGCTTCTGCCTCTATCGCAAAGGACGCCCGCTCGTTCCCGCCGACCGCATGCTGGTCCGCACCATTCGCCTGCATTCCCCGCTGGAAGTGATCGCGACCATCGCGGCGGCCGGGGGCGCGGCCGCCGCGACTGCCACGGCCATCTGGTCTGTTCTCCAAGTGGTCGAGAAGCTCTACAGCCTGCGCTTGAATCGCCAAAAGCTGGAACTCGAAATCAGGAAGTTGAGGCGCGAGGCGGTCCAAACGCGGCTTCCGCTGGGTTTGCCGGAGGAGAGGCCCGACCTGGTGGCAGTCCTCAAGAAGAGGAACGCGACCGAGTACCTGGAAACGATCTCCCGCCGGCTCCACAACTCAAAAGTCCAAATCACGGATATCGAGGTGGAGATCACCGAGAGCGCAACCGCTTCGAAAAGGGGCAGCTCCTCGCGCGGCGAAGACGAGGGCTCGAGGTGAGGAAGGATCGCCTGGCAGCCCTTCGAGCACCGCCTTCGCGCTGCAGCACGGCCTCCCGGGCACACGGCCCCTGCTCGAGAAGGGAATATGCCTCGGAGGGAAAGCCCTTGGACGGCCCAGGTAGCCAAGCGAGCGCGCCGAGTTCTGCCCGGGTGCGTCCAGCGGGGGATCGGGCGAGCGCCAATGGCTCAATGGAACCTGCGGGGCGCCGAGGTCGCCCAACCCCATTCCTCTTTCGGTGGAGGAATGCTCACCTTCCTGGCAATACCCGTTCTCATATCCCAAGCGGGGGTGATGGCTCCCGGGCCCATCACCGCGCTCGCAATCGGAGGCGCGCGAGAGCCCGCACGCCCTCGCCCACCGGAGGCGTGGCGAACTCGGCCATCCAGGGAACTGGGCGTATTTCGAACGCGGGGCGGGTTGGCCGGGATGACCGGTTCCCCAAGCAATTCGCCCTCCCCATCCCTCGCGCGACCGGGCTGAGCGAATTGCTTCCGCAGACACCTTTCCTTTCTCAAGAAGGCCAAAGGGCGCCGGGGTGCCTCAAGCGCCAGCCGAGGCTGCCAGGGTTCGGCGCGACACCCTTCCCATCCCATTGGGGGCCTTTCCTGGCCTCCGCTCACGATGCCGGAGGACGATTCTCAAACTGCGATTCTTCGCTCGGCCCCCGGAATGGCCGTAGAATTGGTGGCAGGCCCCGGCTGGGTCTCGGGCAAAAGGCCTTCAGGCCAGGTCCATGTGAGAATTGGCGGCACGTCGAGCTCCAGGGGTCTTCGCGCGGCGTGCCTAGCGCGACTCTCGCGCCGTCCGCATCCCTCATCTGCTAGGAGGAATCGAAATGCTCAAAGACCTCAAGGCCTTCATTCTCCGCGGCAATGTGCTCGACCTCGCCGTGGCAGTGGTCATCGGAGCAGCATTTGGCAAGATTGTCACCTCCCTGGTCAACGACATCATCATGCCTCCGCTTGGCTTGGTCCTCGGGCGGGTGGACTTCAGCAACTTATTCCTCAGCCTATCCGGCAAGTCCTATCCGTCACTGGCCGCCGCCCAGGCCGCCGGGGCCGCCACTTTGAACTACGGGGTCTTCATTAACAATGTGGTCGACCTCCTGATCGTGGCCGCCGCGATCTTTCTCGTGGTCAAGGCAGCGCAGAGCCTGGAAAGGCGGAAGCCGAAGGAGCCCCCCGTAAGCACCACGAGGGAATGCCCCTATTGCCTTTCCACGATTCCGCAGAAGGCCACCCGTTGCGCATACTGCACGTCGCAGCTGTAGGGCTCGAGGGCCCAATGGGCTCAGGCCAATCGGGGCGGCACAACGCGGGCGGCGACCGATGGGTCGCCGCCCGCAAAGACGACTCTGCACCCGCCCGGGACGCTATCGGGCCTGTCGTCGAACCCAAAGTTCGAGGACGAGCGTGGCAACCACGAGCCCGACGGCCACGATCGCCAGCTTGAACCAGTCCGACCCCTGGACGAACTGCATCAGCTTCCACCCCGCCGCCCCATAGAGGACGTTAAGGCCGTTCCCGATCAGGAAGATGTGGCGTACTGTGCGTGCGGCAATGGTCTGGTTGCCGACCTGCCGCGGCTTGTCCCAGTCCCGGCTGGCGCCATAGGTCTTATAGGCCAGCCAGACTGCCACGAAACCCGCCAAGTTGAGTTGCAATGCGCCCGCATAGAGCGCGCGGTCCAGCATGCCCGTGAACATACTCAGGGAGGCAGCGCCCTGCTTGGCCGGGGCGCCGGCCTTCTGCCACAAGAGCTCGACCACTCGCTTGACGAAAAACGCACCAATCAGGACCGAATAGACCAAGCCCGCTCCCCAGGCGAGAATCCAACGCACATTCTCCGGTGTCATCGCATCATTCCTCCTGGAAATAGACTTTGCACGGCGGGAAGAGAGTGCACCTTCCCATGACCCCTCCCCATGATAAGAAACCCCGATCCCCCCTGGCGGGTTTCGTCCGCTTCGTCGACGCTAGACGCCGGGGGAGCTCCCCCCCAGCCATCCGGCCGCCGCGCACATCTTGGTCCTTCCGCTAGGCGATCCGGCTGCCTGCCCAGTTCGGCTCAGACAGAGTCCCGCCCGGGTTATAATCTGGCCTTCGAGAAAAGACGCCGTCCCGCTGTCTTTGGAGGGCCGAAGAAAGAGATGTCTTATCTTCCGACGCCAAAATCGCAGAAGCCCAAGCGCGAGAAGCTGCCCCCGGCACCTCGCCCACCTCGAGCGCCTCGGGTCGCCCGCCCACCGAGTGCGCTGAGCACTCGCCTGGGTATCGCCGACCCGATCCTCGTTATCCTGACGGTCGGATATCTTATCGTGCTTGCAGCCGCCGTCTTTCTTGGGTACAGCTGGACGCGGAACATGCTGGCCATACCCGTTGCCAACGCGGGGAGCGGTTTCTCCCTCACGAGTGTGGCTCAAGGAACGCCGCTGCCGCCTGGATCGACCCCCGTTCCAGTGAACTTGGCCGGTCCGACACCCAAGCCCTGGAACGGCCTGGATCGGGTGACGGTGCTTGTGATGGGGCTGGACGCACGCGTCGCCCAGCCCTCGGAGGGTCCGCCGCGCACGGACACGATGATGCTGATCAGCATGGATCCGGTCGGCATGTCGGCGGGAATCCTGTCCATCCCGCGCGACCTGTGGGTGAATATTCCCGGATTCGGCTTTGACAAGATCAACACCGCCTACTTTGACGCGGAGTCGTATCGACTCCCCGGCGGAGGGCCAGCCCTGGCCATGCAGACCGTGGAGGAGCTGCTCGGGATACCCATTGACTACTACGCCGTCATCGACTTCAACACCTTCACCTACTTCATCGACAATATCGGCGGCATTGACGTCAATGTGCCCGATCGAGAGCTCAAGATCCAAACGATCTACAACGGCGGATCCTATTCCTATCTCATCAAACAGGGGATGAACCATTTCAACGGGGCGCAGGCTCTCGCGTATGCGCGGCTCCGCGACACGCCGGGAGGGGATCTCGATCGGGCCCGAAGACAGCAGCAGGTGATCTTTGCGATCCGCGACAAGGTGCTCCAGCTGAACATGCTTCCGCACCTGGTCCTGACGGCGCCCGACTTCTACAAATCCTTCGCCCAGGGACTGAAAACCAACGTCGCTCTGGACCAGGCGATTTCTCTGGCCTGGACAGCCAAAGGCATCGCGCGCAACAACATCACGACCGGGATCATCAGCACAGATCAACTCCAGAAGCTCACCCAGATCAATGGGCTGGACGTGCTCATCCCCGACCTGGACAAGGTCAGAGCCCTGCGCGACCAGGTGTTCGTCGCGCAGGGCGAACCCGGACCGTCCCAATCCCCGGTCGACCCGACTCAGGCGGCCGCCCAGGAGGCGGCCAAGATCCAACTCCTCAACGGTTCGGGGATCTCGGGACAGGCCGCTGCGACCAAGAACTACCTGGTCAAACACGGATTCGCTGACGCCAATATCACGGTGGGGGATGCCCAGGGGTCCTACGCCGGAAGTCGGGTAACCGACCTGACCGGGATGCCCTACACAGTGGCCTACCTGGTGAAGCTCCTGCAGGTCGATCCCAGCAACAACCTGAGCCAAATCAATCTTCAGAGCTCGACCGATGTCCAAGTGATCATCGGCGCAAACTGGAGGATTCCCCCCAGCTAGTCTGAGCTTCTCGCGGGGGATCGGGCCCATCGGCCCGGTTTCCTCCGCCGCCAGGGTTTCCATCTTCTACCTCGCCATCGAGGGCGCGGCAGGGATCGGCAGGTGGGGTCCGGGTCCGCCCCGGCTCGGCCTCAGCCCTCGATGGCAGGCAAGACCCGATAGCGGGTCCCCCCGCCCTATCACGATCCGACAAGGCCAGAGCTGGTCCGGTGACTCCACAAGTGCCGCGCGGCGCGAGCGCCAGTCAAGCGCTTCGTCGAACCCCGCCACCTCACTGGACCGGCCAGCTCTCGACCGCGCCCGGACGAACTCTGAAACCCGAGGATAGGTCCCCGGGGTGTCTCAGCTCAAGGGAGCGATAGAACTCATCGGTGCACGGGATTGGGATGCTCCAGCATTCATTCTCGGATGGTTTGTGAACAGACAGCCCGCTGTCCGCCGTCAGGGTACTGAAGGGCGGTACCCGGTCGTTGTTGGGGGGCAGCAGCAGATACTGCCGCTCAGTAATGAAAGGGTGGCTGAACGGGGACACCCACAGCGCGAGCAGCGCAGCGATCAGAACCAGCAGGGCGCGGTGCTGCTCCTGCAGGGCCATGACTGATTCGGCCACCAGGACCGCCAGCCCCACCATCAGAATCCAGAACGAGGCCTGAGCAAAGCGATAGGCCGGAGCGGTGAAAAACCAGAACATCAGCCCGGCTAGAGGCAGCAGCAGAAACAACCACAGCGTCCTCCTTTGATTCGGTCGGCCCCGAAGATCGAGGGTCGCCAGCGCAACGACCGCCAGGAGAGCCGAAATTTGCAGAGGCGTAGTGATTGAGTTGGGCAGCTTCTGCAGCCACGTCGGAATCCAGTCGCCTCCCAAGCTGATTGTGTCGGGGGAGACATCGGGGTTACGCGCGCGGGCCTGTATCCAATTCTGCTCGTGCTGCACCAAGGGAAGGGGCATCCTCCAGTCCACCGCCAAAGGACCGAAGGTGGTGGGGTAGCCCAAGTATCCGCTGAGCACGACGGTCCGGGCTTCCCAAGGAAGGAGAACGGCCGCCGCCGCGAGAAAGGGGATCGCAAGCGATCCGAACCGGAAGAGCTTGGCCTGCGGGCGGGATCGGACCCCCCAGACCACGACCGTGAGCAGAATGGCAGCGAGCCCGAGTCCAACAAAGGACTGCTTAGAGGCTATGCCCGCGGCCGCCAGAAGCGAGATCCAGAATACCCGATAGTTGGTCTCACTCTTCTCAGCCGGCTCCGAGAGAAACCGGATGACCTGGCTGCAGAGCACGACCCCCAAGGGAAACAGGCCGACATCGGGAGATAGGCTTGGAAACCTGTCATTATTCATTAGGGCGAGCGAGGGCCCAAGGAAAAGAGCCAGAAAGAGGTCGCCTGGGGATGCCTTTCCCGGCCCGGGCAGGATTCGGCGGATCCCAACCAGGCAGAGCAGGATGAGCGCCATCAAGAGCAAGCCATTGGCGAGTTGGTAGGAATTGTTGTGGAAGGGCCCAAAATCCAAGAGAGCCGCGTAGAGGAAGTAGGCGTTGTTGAACGCCAGCCGCGGTTCCAGGTTGCCCAGCCCAGGCACGATCGGGAAACTCCGCAGCCAGACCACAGTCGGGAGGTGGTAAGCCGGAGTATCACTCCCTTGAACCGGACGCATCGCCTCGGTCGAGACCAAAGCGGCGATGCCCCCGGCAGCGACCAGGAGGGGCCAGCTTCCGCCGATCCCCGCCCGTGCCAGCTCCACCACCTCCTTCCGGTAGAGCAGCCAACCTGCGATGCCCCCGGCCGTCACGATCAGGACCGCCGCTGGCCCGATGCGAAACCCCAGCTGGTACACCTGGAGAAACGCAATCTGCGCAGCCCAGCCGAGCCAGAAGGCGTACAGCAGATCCTCGGCCCGGCGCACAGGCAGGCCGAAGGTTTTCCGGCCCAGGAGGCCAACCCCCATGAAGAGCAGGATCAGCGCGACCCAGGAGGCGATAATCAGGACCATGGAACTGCCTCTCCATTCCAGAGGTTTGAATGATGGCCCCAGGTATCCCTGCCATGAATCCCCGGCTCAACGGGCCGCCCCACGGGAACCCCTGCGGTCGGCGAGTCGGCAGACAGAGGTGCCGCATCCGGCCCCATTCTTGCGGGCCTGCCTTGGTTTGAGGAGCCACCTGCAGGCGCAAACACGGGTCGTTCCAACCATTCTGGGATTGCGAATTGTACTCCAAGGAATCGACCGCGAGTCGACACGGGATCCGTGGGCCAGCCAACCGAGGCGGGTGTCGCGTCAGGCCCTTCTCATCTTTCGCGGATTGAAGGTGCAGCTCGGACAGACTCGCTCCCGCTCGCGAGACCGGTCACAATGACCTCGAGCTCCTGGTCACGCCGGCCGAGCGTGGAACCGCCGGGGGGAGGGGTTGGGGAGATCGCTGTGCCACGCGCCCTTGTAGGAAGGACCTGCAGATAATGGGCCGCGCAGGGAGTCCGTGTTGGTTCCCGGAGGGGAACCGGAGTTCCGCCAGGAAACAAAGCGCGGGGACGAACCGGGGGAAACGCTTCGCTGCAGAGATCAAGCGGGTCTTGAATTTCATCTAGCCCCCGGGGCGCAGCTTCTATCTCGGAGGGGGAGGGAGACCACGGAAAGCGCGTCTCCCCGGCTGCTCATGGGAGCCGTCTCAGAACCCTCCCTCCCGGGTCAGCCACGCACGGCCAGGCAGGTCGAGCAACTGAGCCGTCCATCTTCTCAGCGAGGTGGACACCTGCTCCGATCTGAATTACCCAACCCGTGGATGCAAGGGGGAGGAACTCAAGGCCGAGGCGATCGCGTCCAAATGAGGCTTCCCCGCGTTCCGGCCGACACATTAAGCGGCCGGCCTCCCACCCTGGACCGATTTTCCTGAACAACGTGCGGACACTCCGGCTCCGGTCGGATAGGATAGACTCGCTCCATGCCTCTCGGCCGAAGGGTTGCGTACGAGGAGTTCTCGGCCCAATCTATGGCCGACTCGTCGATCCAGTCGACCGCGACCGGCGGGGGCCCGATCCCAACCCGAAGAAATGGAGGTGCAGGAACCATGGAATCGATGTCCGCCAACTACGCGAGACCGCCGACGGACAAGGTTGAGCTCATGGCCCGGGTGGGTCGAGAATGGAAGGCATTGATGGAGGCGATCTCCGGGCTGAGCGAAAGAAAGATGACCGTGGCAGGAAAGGGCAGCTGGTCGATCAAAGACCATCTCGCTCATCTCGCCGCTTGGGAGCGTTTCTTGTGCACGCATTATCTCCGCAACCGGCCCGCCCACGAGGTCATGGGCATTGACGAGGCCGGCTTCCGCGCCTCGGATGAGAACGGTATCAATGCCATCCTCTATCAACGGAACAAGGACCGTCCTGTGGACCAAATCCTCTCAGAACTCCATGACACACACAGGCAGGTCCTGGAGGATCTGGGGAGGATGTCTTTTGAAGAGATGATGAGCCCCCGAGCCACCGATCCCCAGCGTCGGCCCTTGATAGTTTGGATCACGGGAAACACCTACGAACACTATCGTGAACATCGCGAATCAATTGAGAAGATGGCCAGTGGATAATCCCGCATGGCGGGTTCGCCGGGCCAAAACATCTCCGGATGGCTTGCTAAGAGGGTTAGGCCTCGTCGCAGGGGATCACAATCCCCCTGGCCCTTAGGCTCAGAGCCAGAGCCTTGTGGCCAGGCTTGGCTGGACGCGTCCCCGGATAAATTCTTCCGAGTTGCGGAGAGACGCACATGTTTCGAGTTGTTGTGGGTCTGTTCCTTATCGGGCATGGCCTGGCCCATGCGGGGCTTGCGGCGGCACCGATCCCCAAGGATTCAACCTCGAGGCCGAGGGCCTTTTTCGGAATGGCGTTTCGCTCCTGGTTGCTCCCCAAGCTCGGCCTTCCCCCCCTCGCAGCCCAGATCATTGGACATGGACAGGCCTCGCTGGCAGCACTCGGGGTCGTGCTGGCCGGTCTGGCGGCGGCTGGGACGGCGGGGCTGACGGGATCATTCGGACCCCTCACCCTGGCAGCCGCCTCGCTGTCCCTTGCCTTGTTCGTCCTATTCTGGCACCCCCCGATCGTCCTGGGGGCCCTCATCGACCTGGTGCTGCTCGCAACGCTACTCGGCGCGCGACGCATCCTTGGGCCGTATCTCCGACCTCAACTGGCGCCCCCCTCCGCGCTGCGCTTTGGGGTCCGGGAGCATGGCCGATCCGTCCTCGGCCGGTGGCAAAGGGCGTGGACCTGTGAATGTCCCTGGGCCTGGCCCGGGTCACAGCCGCCTCCAGCTCGTGGGTGCGGCTCCTTGGTGGGACTTGCGAACGGACGGGACGATCTGCAACGGGGAGGCAAAACCCGGGGGCTATCCTTCCCGGGCCAGCTCGGTCGGTTCGCGGCCGCCGTCCCGCCCCAGGGCTCGGAGAGGGGAGGCCTTTAATGCCCAAGGGCGACCTCCTGGCCGATGCGCCGAAGCTGGTGCTGCTCAACAAGCCCTATCGCGTCATGTGCCAGTTCACCGATTCCATGGGGAGGCTGACACTGGCCAGATTCTTCTCCCTGCCAGGGGTCTACCCGGTGGGACGCCTTGACTACGAAAGTGAAGGCCTTGTGCTCCTGACTAATTCCGGCCGGCTCCAGCATCTCATCAGCGACCCCAGGAGCATGAAACCCAAGACTTACTGGGTTCAAGTCGAGGGCCGACCTGATCCTGAGAAGCTCTCCCTTCTCCGCCGGGGGGTCCATCTGCGGATCGGCAGCGCCCGGGCCGTGGAGGCCGGGATGATCGCGGCCCCTCCGGTTTGGCCGAGGGACCCTCCGATCCGAGAGCGCCAATCCATCGCGACCTCCTGGCTCAAGATCACCCTCTTGGAGGGTCGAAAGCACGTGGTCCGGCACATGACCGCGGCCGTAGGCTGCCCCACCTTGCGCCTGATTCGATACTCCGTCGGCCCTTGGACTCTGGATGGCTTGCGGCCAGGTGAGTGGAAGGAAGTCTCCTTGCCCCGAGACTGGGAGTCGCGGCTTGACCGCCCTCCCGCTTCCCGCCCACGAGAGGCGACCTAACCCAGTCTTTCGACCAACCAGCATGCTTCGGCGGGGATCGACAACTTCGACCGGGTTCAGGACAGGCTCCCCTCTCAACCGAATTCGAGGCCGGGAGATCAGGCGCTCCGGCCCATGGGGGCCGCCAGACTCGCGCCTGGCCGGGACGGGTGACGACGGCGGACGGTGGCCGCTTTGCCCGATTCGATCGTAAGAGACAATATCCCGGACGTGGAGTCCGGCGGGCCCGTCCGGGAAGCATGGCCAGGCCTTCCTTGCCCCATTAGCTTGGCATCCCTCCCGGTCGGATGAGCCCCAGGAAACTCGATCCGCGCAGGGGCCTGGTCTCAGGCAATGCTGGACCGAGGAGAATGCCCAGGTAGAGCGGCCCGCTTCTGCGGGGCAGCCCGTGTCATCCGCGCCCGACCCGATGATTGCGGGCGGCCCCCTTACGGTGACATAATCTGCAGAGATTAGGAGGGTGGCTGCATTGCCCCCCTCCAAGCTGGGATCCGCCTATTCCTTGAGCAAGCGTTGCGGGGGCGGTCCGTTGAGTCCTCCACCACCCGGAAGGAGAGGGTCGCAATGAAGATGATTTCAATTAGCACACAGGGGATCTCCGTCGAGGTCGCCCTCGACGACTCTCCAACGGCCCAGGCCATAGGCGGGGCACTCCCCCTAGAGGGAATCGTCAATCGCTGGGGGGCCGAAATCTACTTTGAGATCCCCATCAGGATCAAGAAAGCCGAGGAGGCACGCGAGCAAGTCGAGGTCGGAGAGGTTGGATACTGGCCCCCAGGTCATGCTTTCTGCATCTTCTTCGGCAAGACGCCAGCCAGCCAGGATGAAAGGCCGAGGGCCGCCAGCCCCGTCAACGTCTTTGGAAAGGTGGTCGGGGATCCGACCGTGCTTCGCAGGGTCAAGGACGGGTCGAAGATCACAATCGAAGAAGCCCATTCCTGAGGTCCCAACCTTCGCATTGGGTTAGGTACCGGTCGTGAGGGATCGGTCCAGAGGTTAGCCGGATTGAAGCGTGGATGGCCCCGGGTGGCAAGGCGCACGGGGGGCCGAGAGAGATCGGAGGAGGGACGACCTGCCCTGCAACCAAGGGATCGGCGTCCTGCCTGGGAACGCAGCCAGAGGTTCAACCTCCCTGATGGGTTCATCCCGGGGTTCAATCCATGCCACCCGGGTCTCGGCAACTGACAATTCCGGGCGTGGCAGCGGAGTGTCCCCCATGGCCTGCCTTCTCACGCAAGGTGGAACCCGGTTCCCGGTCCTTGTGGAATGCTTGAAAGACCTGCTTGCTGCAGCTACTCCTCCGCCATATACTGGGATTCGGTTGGGTTCCTGAAGGCGCAGAACGGGCAAGACCGGGGTGAGTCCCCATGGCAGAAAAGTTGGTGAGGACCAATCGTGCGCCTGTGCTTACCCTGTGGGCCGTGGTGGTCGCAGAGCGACTTGGCTACGACCGAAAGGAAGCGCTCACCCTCGGCAAGTGCCTGGCGGGCTTGAACGCTCAGTCGAAAGGTCAGAGCCTGGGTATCTATCAACCCTCCCCGAAGAGGGGAAAGCCAAGCCGGCCCGCTGGGAAGAGAGGGAACCTCTTCTTGCCCTTCATGGGACGAGAGCTCCCCGTGGTCCGCGAGGCAGACCACATTCGCGCCACCCGCCAGGGCAAGCCGCTGGACCCGGAGAGCGTGGAGAGATACCTGCGAACCAAGTTTGGGGAGAATCTCTCCGCGGTGGAAGAGGCCATGCGCGCCCTGGCCAATGCATTCCCAGCCAATGGTCTTGCCCTGAGAGCCTTTGCACTCTATGCACAGTTTCGGCCGGAGGTACCCCGGGGCAAGGGAGGCTGGGGCGTCCTGGGTGAGCTTGACCTGGCTAGGATCCGATCCCTTGGGCCCCCTTGAGGAGAACTCGACATGACAGATGGGACGGTACACCTCGCCCTACGTCGGCCCTCGCCAGCCCGGAAGCGCGCGATCACAGAGGCCTTTCTTGATCAGGTCGGCGCGCCGCCTGCGCCCGCGGTGGAAATCCAAGCCGGGAGACACCGGGCCGAGTTCAAATTCGAAAGTGAGATCCGCTTCGGGCCTCCGTATTATCGAGCCCGGGTCGAGGGCCCCAACGGGTTGCCCGTGAGCAAGTTCCTGAAGGACCGCTTCTTCTTCCTGAGCGGCTCCCCCTACCATCCAGACATGGACTGGTTTGCCTTCGAGGAGATCGAGGAGGTCCCCGCCGGGCCGAGCATCCTCCACTTCTTCGACCTCTCCACGGGGGAACTCATCTCCTCACTTAAGGAGGGGGGCTACGGTTTCTCCGCCTGGAGGCCACGATCTCCCGAAGCGATCCTTCATCGGCTCGTGGATATCCGACGCCTTTCGTGGTATGCCTTGGACCCGAGGAGCCCAAACGCGCGCTATCTCACCACCGGGGGCTCCAACGCCTACTTAGGAAGCGATGGCACCTATCTGCTGGTGATGGACCCGCGGGCGTTCTTCGTGGCCCTGGTTGACGCCTCGTCTGGAAAGTTGCTCGATTGGAAGACAAACAAGGACTTTGCAGGTTTCACCTCGAACCCAGAGACCCTTCAGGTCGTCCGCTTCCGTGGCGAGGAGCATTGCCTGCAGGTCTTGCTCAACTGGAGAGGGACGGATCGCCGCAAGCGAACCGTGAACTGCGATGCCGTCCTTGAAATCGATGTCGAGGGACGCGCCCCCGAGTAACGACCTCTCGAGCGGAGCCGTGCCCAATCGGGCCACGAGGCGCCAGATGACCAGAAGGCAAGAAATCCTCCTTCTCCTCGCCCATTGCGATGGGAAGGAAATCGAATTCACTCGCCAGCTGTCAGAGCCAGAGCGCAGGAAGGCGGGCACCCCGCAGGCGTGGTCGGCCAAGGACCTCATCGCGCACATCTCGGCCTGGAAAGAGGACATGACAACTTCGATTGAGGCCTTCCGGGAAGGGCGCGAGAGGGAACGCAGGGCCGACATCGACATGATCAATGGCCGGATCTTCGCCGAGAATCGAGATCTGCCCTGGGAGCAGGTTCTCGACAAGCGCCAGGAGACCTCTGGGCGTCTCCAGCAGCAGGTCAGCCTGCTTGAGGAAAACAAACTGCGGGAGGAGAGACAATTTGGCTGGCCTGAGAATCGGCCGCTTTGGCGCCACATCCTCGGGAGCGGATACAGTCATCCGATCCTCCATCTAGCCCAGTTTTCGATCGGTGCGGGGCGGAGCAAGCAAGCCGTCGACTGGATGGAAGCGACCTCGGAGGAACTCGAGGGGGTGGACCCTGATCCCTCTTGGCGAGGAGTCGTTCGGTACAATCGCGCGTGCGTTTATGCCCTGGCGGGCGGGACCGAGCGCGCGCTCGAGGAATTGCGGCTCGCCTTCCGCCTCAACTCGAGCCTGATGGAATGGTCTCAGCAGGATACCGACCTGGCCCCCTTACATCACCTCACCGAATTCAAGGAATTGGTCGGCCGCTAGATCAGCTGTCTCGCCTCATGGGCCCCTTGCCAGCGTTCTAGCGACTGCTCTATCCTCCCCTTGCCAAGAAGGCCGTGCTCTGAGGGATGGTTCCGGTCCGATACTCTAGACTAATCTCATGATCCCTGGCTCGCTCGTCCGATCGCTCGGAGTTGGACCACGCCTTTAGCGTCGCCGGGTCTGCCTTGTCCGAACAAGGCAGACCGTATGGAACGATAGACGAGGAGCCCGGACCCCGACATGGTCCGGATCGCGCGTGAGAACTTTCGCAAGCAGAGATGGCTTGGGCTTGATCCGAATTGGGACCCGGCTGGTGGCGAGGGCTGGCTCGCTGAGGCCACCCGCCTGCAAGGATCAGCTCCTCTGACCTCCGGACCGAGAGATCCGCTTCTCGCACGGCGGGAGGGGGACCGGGCGGAACTGATCGCAGTTATCCTTCACTCGCCCCAGCCACCTCAGGAGAAGTCGCATGAAGACCTTCCGTAAGGAACTCCCCTTCTATATTCCCAAGAGGCAGGCCTACGTTAACATCACCTCCCAAGTAGAAGAAGCCCTGTCTGAGAGCGGTATCCAGGAGGGTCTCCTTGTTGCCAACTCGATGCATATAACCGCCTCGGTGTTCATCAATGATGACGAGCCTGGACTTCACGGCGACTTTGAGGCTTGGCTCGAGACGCTGGCTCCTTATCAGCCGACGGGCCGATACCGGCACAATGATACCGGCGAGGACAATGCTGACGCGCATCTGAAGCGCCAGGTGATGGGCCGCGAAGTGGTCATAGCCATCTCCCGCGGTCGCCTCGACTTTGGCCCCTGGGAACAGATCTTCTACGGCGAGTTTGACGGTGGCCGGCGGAAGCGGGTCCTGATCAAGATCATCGGCGAGTAGCACCGAGCAAAGCAGGATCCCTGAGGGCCGGCCAAGCAGGACAAAGGCTGCGCGGCGGGACCGGCAAGATATCCGGCCGCTTCGCGTCGGGAGACCCTCAATCTTCCAATGTCTCGCTCGGCCTCGCTGCCATCTGGAACATCGTGAGCGGATCCGGGGCTGACCTGACCAAACGGCCGATTCCCCGTCCGAGGACTTTGCCATTGGACGCAAGGAAGCTTCTGGCACGAATCCTTTCCGAGTACTCCCTTCCCATCTTGGGGGTGCATGGAGTTGCTCATTGGGCACGAGTGCTTGAGAACGGGCGAAGGCTCGCTTTGCTCAGCGGGGCGGATCCCGAGGTGATCGAACTGTTCGCTCTGCTTCATGACTCTCGGCGTCGCAATGAAGCCATCGATCCCGGGCACGGTCGGCGAGGGGCTGAGTTTGCCGACAGGCTGCGCGGATCGCTCATAGAGCTTGACGACGTGAGGTTCCAGCTTCTGACCGAAGCCTGTGCTCGGCACACGGAGGGGTTGACTGAGGCGGACGTTACCTTGCAGACGTGCTGGGACGCGGACCGCCTGGACCTCTATCGAGTTGCCATCCGACCCGTGCCCGCCCGGCTGTGCACCCCCTGGGCTCGCGACCCCGAAACCTTGGAATGGGCGACCGCAAGAAGTCTCTCGGGTAGAATCCCCTCATTGGTGGAAGAGGAATGGGGACTGAGGTTTGACCTAGATGGGCAGGATTGAGGTATGGGAAGAAAAGCCTCTGCCCGAGGCGAAAAGCGCGGGATTGGTGACCAAGCTGTGGCCGCGCGCACCGGCAAAACCTGGCGCTAGTGGTTCGCCCTCCTCGACCGAACCGGCGCCCGGAACAAAAGCCATTAACAGATCGTTGCCCCGATCGCCACGCGATACGCAGTTTCTCCATGGTGGCAACAAGTGATCACGGTCACCTATGAACAGGGACGAGGCTTGCGGCAAGGGCACGAGACTGATCACGGCTACCCGATCAGCTGGAGTCGAACCCTGGCCCTGCCCGCCTTCCGGCTCTTCGAGGCAGGGATCACGCCCAGAGCACGCCAGCTGTGGATGCCTGGCGCAAAACTGGTCCTGGGGAAGACCGTGCGACGGAAGACGATCCACGCCAAATGGATCTCCCGGGGTACGAGCGATCTCGAGGTTCGCCTCATGACCCGGTCTCGGGGCAGAGCTCAAATCACAGTCGAGCATTCAAGGCTGACCACACTTTCCAGCGCCGCCCGAATGAAAGAGTACTGGGCCGGCTCGTTGGCGTCGCTGGTGAGGGCCCTGGAGAGGGGGCTCTCTGGCCGTCCGGGGGCCCCCGGCGACTGAATGCCTGGCCGGGCGCTGAAATGGTCCAGGCCGAGGAAGAGGTTGCGAAAGGAGAGGGAGGAAAGGATGGCCCTGTGGCTGACTAGGGTGGCCATGGGAGCGGCGCTCATTCTCTTCGGAAGGCGCCTCTTTTGGCTTTTCGTCGCTGGCACGGGATTCGCGCTTGCCCTTACTCTCACGGCTCGCTCCTTTGGCGCTCTGCCTCCGGTTGAGATTGTCCTCATCGCTCTGGGCGCAGGCTTGATCGGGGCCTTGCTGGCGGTGCTGATTCAGAGGGTCGCGATCGCCGTAGCCGGATTCCTCGCCGGCGGATACGTTGTCCTTGGCCTGGTCGCGATGGCGGGGATCAGTCTGGTCCGTTACGACTGGCTCGTGTTCCTGGTCGGAGGGGTTCTCGGGGTGTTGCTGGTCCTGTCGTTGTTTGAATGGGCCCTGATCATCCTTTCCTGCCTCACCGGATCCTTCCTCATTGTGCAAACGATCGGGATCTCGTCTCTACTGGGCTACTTGCTGGTCCTGGTCGCTACTCTGGTCGGCATCTTCGTCCAAGCCGGGTCTCTCACCGAGGAGGCTCACCGGGAGAGGGATAAGGAAGGTTAAGAGGGGAGGGGCAACCATGCGCATCAGCGCCAGAAATGTGCTCAAGGGAAAGATCACCAGGATTCAGAGGGGAGCGGTGAATTCGGAGATTACCCTGGAGTTGCCGAATGGAGTGGAGATTGTTTCCATCATCACCCAGCACTCGGTGGACAATCTGGGGTTGAGAGAAGGTGCGCAGGCCTACGCGGTGATCAAAGCCTCTAGTGTCATGATCGCCGTGGACACGTAAGGGCTTGGCCGAGCAGGTCGGCATCGCCACGATTTCAAAGCGGCTCGCACGGCGGGGGGAGGATCCCACCGAGGCGGACCCGGTCGGCGCGCCCGGCACTTTCTTGCCGGCCACGCGCCGTGACCGCGGGCCAACCCTGTCTCTGGGGAGTTCGGCCAGCCACCTCCGGAACCCTGGGCTCCGCTTCCAGCGGTCAGGCCATCTAGCCGGTTGACGGCCCGAGCCCTGAGGGCGCAGCTCGACGACGAAGTCCGGGAGTGCTCAGGGGTCAGGGCGTGAGTTCTCCGCATGGAGGACGGCCGCCACCCCTGGAGCACGCAGGTCGGCCTCCTCCTCGGGCCCCTCGCCGCCGGACCGACCCGACCCAGCTGCGGTGTGCCGGACAGAACGCTTCTGCCCACAGGTCTGATGGTGCTAGGCGAAGCGCGCGGCCGGAGGCATCCCTCGGCCGCGCATCCTTCCCTTCTTGGGGACGAGCAATCGTCTCCAGCTTAAGCTCCCCGATCACTCGACCGTCACGCTCTTGGCGAGGTTACGCGGTTGATCCACATCGCAGCCCCGCAGTACGGCAATGTGGTAGGCCAGGAGCTGGAGCGGGATCACTGTCAGGACCGGACTCAGCATCCAGAAGACGGGCGGCACCCAGAGAATGTGGTCGGCCTTGGAGCGAAGCAGTTCGTCCCCGTCGGTGCCCACCGCAACCACCGTTCCGCCCCGAGCCTTCGCCTGTTCGATCTGGCTGAGCATCTTCTCGTACCAGGGATCCTTGGGCGCGAGGGCCACGACAGGCATATCGCGATCCACCAGCGCGATCGGACCGTGCTTCATCTCCCCAGCGGGATAGCCTTCCGCATGGATATATGAAATCTCCTTCAGTTTGAGAGCACCCTCGTAGGCAATGGGCATGTTAATCCCACGTCCCAGGTAAAGGCAGTGCGACATGTGCCGAAGGGCCCGGGCCACTTCTTGGACCTGACTCTCCCGTTCGAGGCACTGGCTGACCAAACCGGGAAGCTTGCGCAACTCTGCCACCCGCTCGCGCCGCTCCTGGCCGGACAGGGTCCCGCGCACCTGACCCAGGAGGATTGCGAGCATATACAGATCAACCAGGGGGGCGGTGAACGCCTTGGTCGAAGCCACCCCGATCTCCGGGCCGCTTTGCATGGTCAGGGACCCATCCGCCAAACGCATGGCCTGGGAGCCCACCACGTTGACAATGCTCCATAAGGTGCATCCTTTGCGCTTGGCTTCTTCCATGGCGGCCAGGGTATCGGCCGTTTCTCCGGATTGGCTGATGGCGATCACGAGGGTGTCTGCGCCCAGCACGCGGTCCCCATAGCGAAACTCGGAGGCGATCTCGGCCTCGGCCGGAATTCGGGCCAGACGCTCCAGGAGCAGGCGTCCGACCATGCCCGCGTGATAGGCCGTGCCACAGCCAATCAGGACAACTTTGCGCAAGCGCTGTGCCACTTCGCTGCTTAAATGAAGATCAGGGAGGCAGATTTCGGCCTCCCCGAATTCCACTCGCCCGGCGATCGTGTCCCCAATCGACCGCACCTGTTCCTGAATCTCCTTCTGCATGAAATGCTTGTAATTACCCTTTTCCGCGGCGACCGGGTCCCAGGAGACGAGCTGAAGGGGAAGATCGACCGGATGACCCTCGAGATCCGAGACGGTGAAACCCTCGCTCGTGACCACGACCATTTGCCCCGGGTCGAGAAAACCCATCAGCCGCGTGTGCTCCAAGAGGGCCGGCATGTCGGAGGCGATGAACATCTCTCCCTCGCCTTTCCCCACGACCACCCCTCCGGCGTTCCCCACCCGGGCCGCGACAATCCTGTCAGGTTCCCGCAGGGACATCACCACGATGCCATGAGCTCCACGCAGATTGTGGATGGCCCGCCGGGTGGCCTCAGCCAGAGGATAACCGGCGTGCAGGTAACGATCGACCAGGTGGGCGATCACCTCCGTGTCGGTGTCAGACTTGAATTCCACCCCCTCTGCCTGCAATTCGTCCTTGAGCTCGAGAAAGTTCTCCACAATTCCATTGTGCACCACGACCACTTCGCCCGAGGCGCTGGTGTGCGGATGGGCATTGCGCTCGCTGGGTTCCCCGTGCGTCGCCCAGCGCGTGTGCCCGATGCCGAGATGGCCCTGGACAGGAGCCGCCTGCACTTTGCTCAGCAAGTTTGAGAGCTTACCCACCTCGCGCCGGATCTCGAGCCGGCCATTCGCGATCACCGCAATACCGGCCGAATCGTAACCACGATATTCCAGGCGTTTCAATCCCTCCAGAAGGATGGGTGCGGCTTCCTGCGGACCGATGTAGGCCACGATTCCACACATGGACGGATCCTCCCCGACCGACTTGCGGCTCGGCCGCTCTCCGGCTCCTCCGGCCAGATAGCCATCAGGCCTACGTCGCCCGGGTTCGCCGGTAGACACGGTCGATTGCTGAACGGCGGCTTGACCACTTCGACAGCCCTTGTCGGCGGGGTTGGCCTCGCCGCGTTACGCCGTCGATCAATGCGGACAGAGGTCCGCGCTTGGGGAAGGGATCGGGGGGTGGCTCACCCGGAGGGCATCCGCTGATCTCTCGATTTTCTCCCCGGCCAGATTCCGGGGATTAGCCTTGCCTTGCGGCAAGGAACCCTCATCCTCGTCAACCCGAGCAGAACCATACTCCTCGGGTCCGTGCGCTTATCCTTCCCAAGAACCTTTTTGTGGGCTCACCTCCTTCGCTGGAGGAAAACGAAGTTTCCCTCTTCCTCCCTGGCGAGAGCGCGATTATATCATCGGCCGTGCCCGTTCTCGCACGGTTGGAACCACCGGCATCTCGCTCCCCTGGCGGAATCTTGTCTCCCGCCCCTCCAGCAGAGCCAGCCAGTCGACCTGCTGGGCATAGCTTCGGCCGTAGCCCACGAGCTGGGCAATGTGGCCCACGTCATCCATGGGAACATCCTGCTTCAACCCGGGGTCCAGTTGCCGCAGGTTAGGGTTGAGACGGTAGAAAGCGGTTTCGGAAAAGTGGCGCCGGACCAGCTCGCTCTGCTGTTCGGCCGGTGAGCGCAGAAGCTCCTCCAGCACCCACTCAAGCCACGCTCCGATCCAGGTCGGCTGGGCACGATATGGGAATTGACCTGTTCCCAGTGAGATCACCGTGGTATCGGAGGGAGGGTACTGGTCGGTGTAGAGAAAAGCCTCCACGCAGGCTTGATAGACCGGATTACCGGCGACTCCCACTCCGCCGTCCACCAGAGTCCCGACCGGCTCGCAGCCCGGGGCCAGAGAGGCGGGGTCCTCTGCAATCGTCCAGGGACCAAAGTAGGTCGGCGCCGCCGCCGAGGCGGTGACGCAGTCCACAAGCTTCAGCCGGCCGGTGCGGCAGGAATTGGTGGAACGATCACGCACAAAGTACCAGGGCTTGCTATCCGAGACTCGTTTTGCGGTGATGAGCAGATCGACCGGAGATTGGTTAATGGTCCAATCCCGGGCTGGCCCCAGCTCCTGCGCCAGCAAGTCATGAAGCTTCCGGGTTGAATACATGGAGCCGGAAAAGATCCGGGACAGGACATTCCAGGGCCGCTGCGGGAAGACCTGTCTCGCCTGGCTGATGTAGAGATCAAGGATCATATCGGCCGGGATCCCAGCGGCGACGCCCGCGGCGATAATCGCCCCGGTGGAAGTTCCCGCCACGAACGAAAAAACGTCTCGGGTTCTCTTGCCCGTGACCTGCTCCAACTTGGCCAGCAGGGAGACGGGAATGATCCCGCGGATCCCACCGCCATCGATGGAAAGAACAAACCTGCGACTCATGGCGCCTCCCTTTCGCTGCGCGCCGACCTCCGACGCGTTCGGCCGAGGCGTCAGACTCCTTCGCCACCTGCAGGACGAACTCGACCCGCGCCTCCCCTAAGAATAGGCCTTCCTCCTGCTCGGGTCAAGCAAAAGAAGGAGGGGGGCGACCCTTCCTCCGGCCGTTCAATCGCAGTGAGAACGAGCGGGACGATCGCCCTAGCTCGCGCTCCTGCTGAAGCAGCGGGCCGCAAGCACCGGGGTCGGCACCGAGAGCAACCCCGGGATGGGCACGGTTCGGGTCACTAGCCTGGTGGCGTCCCTGTCGGGGACCGTAGCCGCACCGTCGAGGAGGATGCGCATCGAATCCAAGGCGTGCGTCACAGGGTTTACCCGGGGAACGGTCTGAAGCCAATTGGGGAGCAGTTGGGTCGGAAGCTGGGCTGAGTCTTGTGAACAGCAGGGGAAGGGGGAGGGATTCGAGTCGGCTATTGGATTGCGCTGCCCCAAGGGATCACGCCATGCCGGGGTCCCACGGATCTCGATCCCAAATCGAGCTCGTCCGCGAGCGCGGGGCGTACCACCGCCATGTTGTTAAGCGTCGACCAACTCAGAAGGAAGTCTGCCAGCGAGCGGCGGTAGCTTCTTCCCTCGTCGAGGATCTCGACGGAGGTCGGGTCGTACCCATAGAGCAGAACCGTGTGCTCGTAGGGCGTAACCACGCTGGTTGTGCCGTCGGAAGCGGTATATGGCTCGGGCGTCCCGCTGCGGACATGCCCGGCCACCCACAGGATCACCGGACGCCCGGCAGCGATCTCAGCGCGCAAGTCATCAAAGCGGAGCCCCACTTCCGCCTGCGCCGGAACCCCATAGTCCCGCAAGAGTGCGGCGACGGGCCCCGCGTAGACGCCATAGGCCTGAGGCGGAACTTGTCCCCACGATCCGTTCGGATCCCCTACAAAGCCCATCTGGGGATCGTCCGACCGAGGAATCCCGTAGAAGAACCCAAGTTCGTCGATGCTCTTTCCCCAAAAGGCGGCCCAGTCCACAGCCGACCGGGCTTCGCAATCAAGCCCCAGGGTTTGAGGATAGCTACTCACCCCCGAGACGTAGGCCCGCAGAGGGAGAGGCTGGGCGGCGATGGGGGTGACGGCCACAGTCGGGCTCGGCGGCCCGCCGGGCTGAGGTGTTGAGCCAGGGGGCGTTTGCACCGCGTCCAATGCGAGCCCCTGCCAGGACCCGACGGCGATCCTTGCTTGGAGCACTGGCGCCGGCCCGTAAGCCAGAATGGAATCGGACACCCGCGTCGGCGCAAAGGATCCCCTGGGAGAAACACAGGCGACCACGACGAATATCCCCCCCAGACCAAGCGTGGCCAAAATCCAGGGACGGCCGCCGCGCTCGACCCAAGCCCTCTCCTGCACCATGGAGCACAATTCTACCGCTACCCAGAGCGAGGCGAGGTGCCTCGATGTAACTTCCTCTTGGAGCCTCGACAGAGGACGGGGACCTGATTTGCCCTAACTCACGAAGCCCTAACAATCGGCGCGTGGGGCCAGGGCTGGGCGGGCGGAAGCAGGGCGACCACGAACTCTGAAAAATGCCTTTCCATATCCGCTGGGCACTTATCCCTGCGGTATACTCACCCAGGAGGCTTCGTGCGACTTAGTGAGGTCGTTTTCCTCACGACGCTTGTGCTGGCGACCGGCGCGATCAGCGCTTGTGGTTCTGCCCCAGCTTCCCTCAACCAACTGAACTACGGCCTAACACTCGTACCTACCAACATCGACCCCCAGGTCGGCGCCTCATCGGAACTCGGGATTCCTCTCCGTTCCGTCTATGACACGCTGGTCTTTCGTGACGCTCACGGCCAGTTCGTTCCCGGTCTTGCCTCACGCTGGGAAGTGTCCGCGGACGGTCTCACCTACACCTTCTTCCTGCGCCAGGATGTCCGCTTCCAGGATGGGACCCCGTTTAATGCCGAGGCCGTGCGCATCAATCTGGAGCGCGTCTTGGACCCCGCCATCCAGTCGCAGAAGGCGGCCTTCATGCTGGGACCTCTGCAATCCGTAGAGGTCATCGACCCGTATACGGTGCGCCTGCACATGAAGCAACCCTTTGCACCGCTGCTCGACTCTCTCTCCCAGGTGTACCTGGGAATGGCCTCGCCCGCAGCGCTGGCCAAATGGGGTAATGCGGACTACCAGTTCCATCAAGTCGGGACCGGGCCGTTCCGGTTCGTGGAATACTTGGCTGGGGACCACCTGACTTTGGAACGAAACCCGGACTATGCCTGGGGCCCTTCCACCTATCAGCACCGGACCGCCCAAGTCCAACAGATCGTGTTTCGCTTCTATGAAGACCCTGCCAGCCGGGTCCCAGCCCTCCTCTCGGGGGAGGCGGATGTCATGGGTGAGGTGCCCCCCCAGGATGCTGCCGCTCTTTCCAAGAAGCCAGGCTACTCGTTGCTGCCCACGTCGATTCCCGGCCAGCCTCTCCAGTTCTTCCTTAACGTGACGGCTCCGCCAACGGACGACCTGCAGGTGCGCCAAGCGCTCCTGGAGGCGACGGACCGAGGTGCGATCGCGAACTCGCTGTTTGGCGGCTCCTCTCCCCCGGCCCAAGGCCCGCTCGACCTCTCGACCTGGGGAGCCTTCCCGACCATCCCGCTGAGTCTCTATCACCCCGATGGCTCTGCACAACTCCTGGATCAGGCCGGATGGCGTCTGCCACCCGGCGGAGGGCTGCGTAATAAGAACGGCGTCCCGCTGGAATTGGAAATCGTCGCCCCCCCGTGGGGTTTCAGTCCGCAAGCCGCCGAAGCGCTCCAGGCCCAGTGGCAATCGGTCGGGATAGCGGTTCACGTGACCCAGGTTGCTTCCATTACGGAACTCAGCGCCGCGCAAGCCGGGGGGAAATACAACCTCATTGCCGACAATTTCTCGGACACCGACCCGGACATCCTGAGGTCCTTCTACAGCAGCGGGGCGCTCGACAATCTGTCCAAGGTCCAAGACGCCCAACTGGATCGCCTGTTGGAGCAGGCGGCCAGCACCCTGTCCGCCAGCGCACGTGAGGCGTTGTATGCCCAGGCTGAAAAGCGGATTGCTGACTTGGCCCTTGTGATCCCCGTCCGAGACTACGTCAACCTGAACATGACGCGCTCCCCCGTGAAGGACCTCCACTTTGACTATGCCGGCTGGTTTCCCATCCTTATTGATGTCTCCAAGTAACCTGCGACCCCCGGCCTCCGGCTCAGTCCGTGTCCAGCGTCCGGAGGCCTCCTTCTTGCCCCCCTTACGATGACGATTGCTCGTGTGCTGCGTCGCCTAGGGGGAAGTCTGGTGACGATCTGGCTCGTAACCAGCCTGGTCTTCTTTGCGCTTCGACTAAGCCACCTCGATCCGGTCGCCGCCCTCCTCTCCCAGGGGCTGGCCACCCCGGCGCAAGCCTCCGCCTTGCGGGCCTCTCTCCACCTCGATCGCCCGCTCCTGCAACAATATTCCGACTTTCTGATCGGCATCCTTCACGGTGACATGGGTCGTTCCCTTTTCAGCGGTCAACCCGTTGTGCCCATCATCCTCAGCGGCCTGCAGTTCACTGCTCCGCTTGCCGCGACGGCCTGGGTTCTCGCCATCCTTCTGGGCTTGATCCTAGGAAGCCTCGCCTCGCGAGCACGCGCCTCCGAGGTGAGCTCCCTCATGCGGCTGACTGCCCGTGTCCTCAACGCGCTCCTGGCTCTGGGGACCGCGACGCCGGTCACCTGGTCGGGGCTGCTCATTCTCTGGGCCGCGGTCCCAGTCCTGGCAAACGCGACCTCCGGCCTGGAGAGAGATGTGCTCGGCCTGATGCTGCCGGCCCTGACACTTGCCATCGCCTCGGGCAGCAGCCTGGGCCGCGTCACCCAAGCGGGACTCTTGGCCGCTCGGATTGAGCCCTTCCATCTCGCGGCTCGTGCTCGCGGCCTCCCCTCGGGCTGGAGGCTCGAGTGGCAAGCGCTGCGCACCACCCTGGCTCCTGTGATTTCACTTTCTGGAGTAGAGGCCGCCTTCTTGCTGGGGGGAACGATGGTCACCGAAACCCTCTTTTCCCGTCCGGGGCTGGGCCGCATGCTGGTGGAGGCGATCCTGCGGGGAGACTATCCGCTGGTCCAGGCCATCGTTGCGCTGGCGGCTGCCGGCTATGCCCTTTTCAACCTGCTGGCGGACTTGATCGCCGCGTGGCTGGACCCGCGCCTGCGCGAGGAGACCCAATGAGTTCAGGCAGGCAAAGATCCCTTGCAGGGGCCGAGCCGTGGACCTTCCCGGAGGCCAATCCCTTCCCCTGGCTCTCCGGGGCTTACTTGGCGCTGATCGGGGTCGGTGGAATCTTGGCCGCTCTGGTCGGAAGCCGCTTTCCGCTGGGCCCCTCCCTGGCACCACCTTCTGTCCATCACCTTCTGGGGACAGACATCCTCGGAAGGGATACCAGCATCCGAATGCTGGCGGGCGGAATTCGGACCTTGGGAATGGCGGGCGGAGCCTCCCTCATCGCTTCCGCTTTGGGCGCCGCCTGGGGAATTGCCGCTGGGCATTCCGCGGGCTGGGTCGATTGGGCCCTGGTCCATGCCAACGATGTGTTGCTCGCTGTACCCGGCCTGGTGTTGGCTGTGATTGTCATCGCCGTCCTCGGTCAGAGCGAGTGGGCCGTTATTCTGGCTGTCGGGGTCGGCGGGATTGGAAGCTACGCCAGACTCGCCAGAGCTACGGTGGCCCAAAGCCGCCAGAGGGCGTTTGTGGTGGCCGCCCGGGCCCTGGGCGCAAACGAAATCGGCTTGGTTCGCGATCATGTCGTGCCGAATAGCATGGAGGCGCTGGTCACTTATGCCGTTCTGCACTTTGGCTGGGCTCTTGTAAACTCCACCTCACTGACTTTCCTCGGCCTGGGGGGCTCCCCGTCAGTCCCGGACTGGGGGCAGATGCTCAACGAGAGCCGGCTGGTGTTCCTGCACGCTCCCTGGCTTGTGGTTGCCCCAGGGATGGCGCTTGCCCTGACGGTGCTGGCGGTCCAGCAACTGGGCGAATGGTGGTCCAGGCGCTAGCCAGGGAACCCCTTCGTGCTTCCCGCGGGGAGGTTCCCTTCGGGGTGGGCCTGCTTCAAACCCATGAGAGGCCCGAGCCTACTCATGACTGCGCCCTTGATCCTCCTCCATGGCCTGTGGAGCCACTACGGTAGAATCACAAACAATCGCTCCGGGTCTCCCCACCAGGGATAAGAAATCGATCGTCATCCGGCCCCCCTGGGCATGGATGCCGGCCCATCGCCCAAGCGGGGGGGTAGACCGACTCCGGCGGCAGCGGGCTTCTGCAGACTTCCAATCCCTTGTTGCGGTGATCGGGTCCGGATCGATCCTCTCGGGCTTACCCAACGGCGATGCCTATTCTGCTGATCGTCATTTTCGTCCTGGCCTTCCTCTTCGGGGGGCTGAACGGTTATGTGGATAGCTCGAGCATGGTCGCAACCGTCATCGCCTCGCGGGCTCTTCCCCCGCGTCTGGCGCTGGGGTTGAGCGCCCTGGCCGGGTTCCTGGGACCCTTTCTCTTCGGGACCGCCGTGGCGGCAACCATTGGAGCCAACTTGCTGGTCCACAATGCGATCACCTTCCCGGCTCTGATTTCCGGGGTGGGTGCCGCCCTCCTGTGGAATCTGCTCTCTTCGAGACTCGGGATTCCTTCCAGTTCTACGCACGCCCTCATTGGAGGACTTCTCGGGGCCGGCCTGCTCTCGGGGGGCCTGGCTGTCGTGAGAGCTCAGGGGCTGGTCCTCGCCTTGGCCGCCCTGTTTGCTTCCCCGCCCCTCGGTCTCCTTGCCGGTTACCTGGTCATGCGCGCGACGGTGAGGCTCTCCTGGGATGCCTCGCCACGGGCGAATGACCTGTTCCGCTGGGGACAGGTACTGACTGTGTTTGCTCTTGCCCTGGTCCACGGAGGCAATGACGGCCAGAAGTCGATGGGGGTGATGACTCTGGGGCTGTTGATTTCGGGTGGGATCACCAGCTTCCATGTGCCTCTGTGGGTGGTGGCCCTCAGCGCGCTAGCGATGGGGACCGGGTCATTCTTCGGGGCGTGGAGATTGATCCGCACGGTGGGAGGGGGAATCATGCGCATCCGACCGATTCATGGGTTCACCGCGCTGCTAGGCTCGGCGATCGTGGTGCTCACGGCAAGCCTGGCCGGAGGGCCTGTGAGCAGCACCCAGGTGCTCAGCACCGCCATCATGGGAGTCGGGAGTGCGGAACGCCTGGGCAAGGTCCACTGGGAGGTCGGTCGCGACATGCTCGTGTCTTGGGCCCTCACCATCCCAGCAACCGCCGCGGTCAGCGCGATCCTATCCCTCACACTGAGGCGATTTCTCTAACCTGTTTGCCCTCTTTTTTCGAACCAGCCGGTTGTCTCTCGGAGCCCGAGAGGGATCGAGCGCGGTGTTCCTCTGCCACTGGCTTGGAAACAGGTCTCCCCGAAGGTCAAGTCAACAGGGCACTTTCGCCCGTCGAGACCATGAGCCGCTCGAATCGACCGACAAGGCCGGGGACATGGTGAACTGGGCCTTCACTTCGATTCGGGGAAGAATCCTCAGGCAGCGCAGGAGCGCGGGGTCACATCCTACCCCGCTCATCGGCCAACAGCAGGCGCTCATTCTGTGCCCGCCAGGAACTTGGCCACCAGTCGGCTTGCCTCCTCAAAGGCGGGCGGCCCGGCCTGAATCCAATAGATTTCGGGGTCGTCCAGCCGGAACCAATTTGCCTGGTGGCGAATGAGGCGCCGTGTCGCCTGACGGATCAACGCGACACACTCCTCCAAGGTCAGTTCCCCGCGGAGATGCCTAACGATTTGCCCATATCCCAAAGCGGAAAACGCCGGCAGCCCGGGAGAGAAACCGCGATCCATCAGGTCGCGCACCTCCTGGACCCACCCCTGTTCAAGCATTTCATCGATCCGACGATCGGCGCGGGCGTAGAGCTCCTTGCGAGGCATCGCCAAGCCGATCTGCAGGCTCCGGAAGGGCACGGCGGCTCGCGTCCGCTGGTCGGAAAACGGCTCACCCGTTCGTAACACGACCTCCAGCGCGCGGATGAGGCGACGCACATTTCGGGGGTCAATCGATGCGGCCGCCTGGGGATCCCGGCCTGCGAGCTCCCCGTGCAAAGCCTGCCCGCCATCGCCCTGCCCCCGTCGCTCCAATTCGCGCCGGAGCCCTAGGTCCGGGGCCGCTCGCGGGATTTCCCAGCCCTCGAGGATGGCGTGCACGTACTGACCGGTCCCCCCAACAAGGATCGGCAGGTGATGGCGGGAGAGAACCTTCTCGATCTCGCGCAGCGCCTGCGCCCGATGCAATGCCAGGCTCCAGGGCCGATCGATGTCGGTCACATCTATCAGATGGTGGGGAACTCTCATCCTCTTTTCGTGCGAGGGCTTGGCGGTGCCGATATCCATGCCGCGGTAGACCAGGCGCGAATCCGCGGAGAGCACCTCCCCCAGGAAGGCCTCGCACAGCTGCACCGCCAACTCGCTCTTGCCCACGGCGGTTGGTCCGACGACGGCCACAAGGGGCGGGAGAGGAACGCCGTCCAGGCCGGTCCTACGATTCTCTCGAACCGTCATGGGGGCTGTCCCTGCTTTCCTCGTGAGCCGGCTTCCTGGGGACTCTGGCGTGCCGGAAGGTGAGCAAACATTTCCTCCGCCCCCTTTTTCCCTGTCGTCCTCCGAGCCTGCGCTCGGCCAGAAGGGTCAGCTCGATTCGCATCGCACCACTCCGTGCGGGAAGGCAAAGCCCCTGCCCTTGCTCCTCCACGCACTCTCCGCCTAAGGAGAATCATCTTCTCAGGGCGCTGGACGCATGGGTTCAACGACCTCCCGTCCCCAGGGCTCATCTAGTTTGTTCCCTTTCGATCCGGGAAGCAGGCCGGGTCAGTGCCGCAGTCGGAGTCGAGCGCGAATTCTCGGGCGGGAGGTTCCCCGCTGGCGGCGACCCGCGAGGCACAGATTCTCATAATGCTTCAGAAGATGCGACACTGTCCTATCGATGCCATAGCGGCCTGCGGTCTCGATGGCGCCTGAACGAAGGCGGACGCGCAGGTCCGGATCCCCTGCCATGCGGGTCAACATTGCGGTGAACAACGCCAGATCGTTGTCCGCCAGCAGACCGTTTCTCTCATGCTCGATCATGTCCTCGACCCCGGGCGAAGCGATGCCCACGGCGGGCAAACCAGCCGCCATGCTCTCAGTAATCGTAAGCGGATGCACCTCTGAGACCGAGGCCGTGACGAAGAAATCGGCTGCTCGAAG
>Ga0116120_1000495_pt1 | contig 33408 bp, 30 predicted proteins | sample June2015DPH_11_1_3_FD_89724 | JGI IMG/M metagenome (GOLD analysis project Ga0116120, IMG submission 89724) | Peatland microbial communities from SPRUCE experiment site at the Marcell Experimental Forest, Minnesota, USA - June2015DPH_11_150 | ecosystem: Environmental > Terrestrial > Soil >... | reverse complement strand
TTCTCAGCTTCGACGCGGACACCAATTTCCATTGAAGTCCTGTGAACGTAATTGATCGAAGCGATTAGTCGAAGCATGTCGCCGATATAGACCGGGGAATAGAAGTCCATGCGGTCTATTGATGCGGTCACCACGTTGCTGCGCGCATGCTTGAAGGCTACAATTGAGGCAGCTTCATCTATCATTCTGAGTATGCTGCCCCCGAACACGTTCCCTGCCACGTTCGCATCCATGGGCATCATGATTCTGACCATGGTGGTTGACGATACACTGGGTGTCTTAGCAGGCTGGGCCATAATTACTTACCAACCGGTGAGGGTTGCCAACTACTGGAATAACGATTTCTCCCAGAAACCCTCACGGTCGCTACATGCATCGGACCTAATCGTTGACATGCTTTCCCAGTGTGGATCAGTGCGCTTTGCACAGGGATTAACCCAAGAATTGGTCGCTTGGTACCCACACCTTTCACCTTCGTTTTGGTTTGGAAAGCATTAATATAGATAAGAGCGAAGGCCCGCGATAGTTTACCTAGTCCGGTGGTTAATATGGAAACTATTCAGGTAGAAAGGGCTGAGACTAAGCTAATCAGGGAAACCAGAAGTATCTGCCCTGATTGCAATAGGATTCTTGCAGCAAACGTCTTCGAACGTGAAGGCAAAATTTGGTTAGGCAAAACTTGCCCAGAACATGGGGAAATTGAGGAACTCTACTTCGGTTCCGCCGACATGTACTACAAGTTCGCGAAATACTCCCACAACGGGAAGGGTATCGAGAACCCGAACGTTCCCCTAGAGAAGTGTGCTTGCCCAACCAACTGTGGCCTTTGTACAAGTCACCTTAGCCACTCAGGACTAACTAACTTGGTCGTCACGAACCGCTGTGACCTAACCTGTTGGTATTGTTTCTTCTACGCTAAGAAAGGGGTTGAGGGCGCCTACGTGTACGAACCCACACAAGAGAAGATTCGCGAGATGGTTCAACTCCTTCGCGCTGAAAGGCCTGTACCAGGCAATGCTATCCAGATCACGGGCGGAGAACCCACCCTACGAGAAGATCTACCCGAGATTGTTCGAATATGCAGGGAGGAAGGTGTTGAACACATCCAGCTGAACAGCAACGCAATCAATATGGCGCTAGATCAGGATTGCGCACGGCGGGTCAGACAAGCAGGTGTTAACACAGTTTACATGAGCTTCGACGGTGTTACGCCGAGAACGAACCCGAAGAACCATTGGGAAGCACCAATTGCAATTGAAAATTGCAGAAAAGCAGGACTCGGAGTCGTCCTCGTGCCAACGGTCATCAAGAGCATCAATGACCACGAATTAGGCGGGCTCATAAGATTTGGCCAAAGGAACATGGACGTAATTCACGCCGTTAACTTCCAGCCAGTCTCGCTGACCGGGCGATTATCGAAGTCCGAGCGGGAAAAGTACCGAATAACAATCCCCGACTGCATCCAACGAATCGAAGAGCAGACAAACGGAGAAGTAAGGAGTGAAGACTGGTTCCCAGTCCCAAGTTGCGTTCCAATAACACACTTCGTGGAAGCCCTAACGAAACGCCCACGATACGAGCTTTCAATCCACTTCGCATGTGGAGCCGGCACGTACGTTTTCAAGGATGGCGACAAGCTTGTGCCACTCGCTACCTTCGTTGACCTCGAAGGTCTCCTCGAATACTTGGAGGAAAAGGCTGATGAGCTAAGGGCCGGGCAGAACAAGTATCTGGTCGTAGCGAAAGTTCTTGCCAAGATGGGGACCTTTATCGACAGAAGCAAACAGCCAAAAGGCCTAGCACTCAGCAAACTCCTGTTCAACGCACTCGTAAAGAACGACTACAGTTCACTCGGAGCGTTCCATCACAAGTCGATGTTCTTGGGCATGATGCACTTCATGGACAAGTACAACCATGACGAAGAACGCCTACGAAGGTGTGACATCCACTACCTAAGCCCAGACATGAGAATCATCCCATTCTGCGCATTCAATGTGATTCCAGAATGGTACAGGGACGCAATCCAACCCAAGTACGGAATCCCCATCGAACAATGGGAGAAAGAGCACAAAACAACCCTTGAGCAAGGATTGTACAAGGGCACACTCAGAAAAGGTAAAGGACACTCTGCTGGGTGCGGATGCCCACTAGGCGCTCTTAACACACCAAGTTCAGAACTACTCTCAATCGAGAACGGCATGATCCAAGGCAAGTAGGCAAGCCGTAACGGCTTCACCCCTACGCCTCCTTTTCTTTTCTTTCAAAGCCAATTCCCGTCTACTGCACTCTCTCTTCCGGATTTGCTTGAGGAAAATTCGGATCAACCGCGAACCTGAACGTTTTTGTGCTGAACCAGCTGTTAGTGCGTATCGCTGAGGCGGCCTAGCATGGAAACCGATTATGATGTAATAATCGCTGGGGCCGGAATTGCTGGAATGATTACTGCAGCATCTGCTGCAAAGCATTCTAATCAGAATCTTAAGGTCCTCGTCGTGGACCGAAACCCCAGGTCTGAAGCGGGCATGAAAACCTCGACTGGTTGGGTTTGTGGAGACGCCGTTAGCAAAGCCAGCCTAGATTACCTAGCCTCCGAGGTCGGGTTACACTACGGGGAACCCGAACTTGAGCGGCCCGTTCATGGAGTAGTCGCCTACTCACCAGACCATGAATCAAAAGCTAAGTTCGAGGGGCCGGGATTCGTGTTAAACCGCAAGCTTCTCCCCCAGAGGCAGTTGAAGGATGCGGAGAAACTTGGGGTAGAGTTCCTCTTCGAAGCCTATGCTGATGCGCTTGTGGAAGAGGACGGTTTCATCACGGGCATACATTGCAGATCCTCAAAGGACAACTCGACGTTCAAGAAAACTGCGAAACTGGTCGTAGACGCTACGGGGTCAGCTTCACGGCTTCGAACAAGCCTTCCGATAAAGAGCTACATTGAGAAGGAAATCGACAAGGAAAATGACCTGGAATCAACGGGGCGATATATTCTCAGATTTGAAGTCGGCAAGAAAGACGGAACTTTCTTCGACCCCGATTGCTGCATTATTCATCTGGATCAAGAGATAGCGCCAGGAGGGTACGCTTGGGTATTTCCCAAAGGCGAGGACAAGGTCAACATAGGCCTCGGTGTCCAGAAGCGGCTTCTTGAGCGGCGAAACAAGGATTTGGGGCGAAACGATACCCTGCAATCCCTAATCGATGAGTATGTGCGCAAGAATCCTGTCATCAAGAACTGGAAACTGGCTGAAGGCTCGGAGGATAAAGGAAATGAGAAGGGGAGCTGGCAGGTGCCGGTTCGAAGGCAGAACGATTGCTTGGTAGCAAACGGGTACATGATTGTTGGCGATGCCGCTTGGATGCCACGGCCAATCGACGCTGGAGGGATTGGGCCCGCAATCTACGCTAGCACCATGGCGGGTAAAGTGGTTGCTGAAGCTTTGCAGGCGAATGACACTTCTGAGCGGAGACTTTGGAAGTTCAACATTGAGTATGTAAGGGCGTACGGTTACAAGATGGCCAGCTTCGAGATTCTCAGGCGTTTCCTTCAGATACTGAGCAACGCCGACCTGAACTATGGGATGAAACATTTTCTCAGCGAAGATGATGTAGATAGCATCATTCGGAGGGAGCATCCAGAATTCAAACGCGTCGACTTTGTAAGCCCTTCAAGGATTCTCTGGGCTCTACCACGGCTGGCTTTGGCGAGGGGATTGCGATACACGGTAGAAAAGAGTATGACGCTGATTCAACATTACATGAACTACCCATCCTCGCCGGATAGCTTTCCTGAATGGCATAGCAAGTTAATGGCGGAAATGCACGAGGCTTACGCGCGATTCTCCTAGACGCGACTGCTATCGAGAAGCCTGCTCGCCGGCGAGTTCTACCCTCCAGAAGAATGGACGCATCAAATTCAAATAGGGCCAAGAGTGGACCAGAAATAGGCATTGGAGCGCTCTGGACAAGAATGCAGGAATTTCTAGCGAAGGTCAACCCGAAGCAGAAGAAGTATTTCACTCAATTACGAACAGCGCTCCGCGAGCTTCCTGAGACTGAAGAGTCTATTGAAATCGACGACGTTTCGGGGGAATGGTGTCCAGCCTACCGCGTCAAGGGCTCAGACCTAGTTTGGGTTCACTTCGACGAACACTTATGGATCAACTTCCCGGTCGAACCGAACTTCGAGAAGAAGGTCCTTCAAGACGAGAACCTCGACACTGAGGTCGTTGATTTCGTGAAAGAAGCTGAGGAGACCGGTGGCGTCAAATGGGCGACGGTGGAAATAAAGTCCGGCGAACGCGTAGACCAGGTCATACCGCTACTGAAGCTCAGGCATTCCATCCTAGCATCCTAGAAGCCCCATCTGACTCGAGTTGCTTCCTCCTTGCGGGAAAATACGCTGGTTAATACGAACTGTCATATACGCAGAGGTCTGATGATGAGATATGTCGAACCTTAGTTACCAGGGTATTGGGCCGAGGCTCATCGCGCAGGTCATCGATACGGTAGTACTCATTGTGTTATTCTTGTTGGTGGGCTTTGCGCTTTCCGGCTCATTCACTTTCGAATACCAAGGTGAAGCTGCCTACCCCTTCCTCTCTGCCTACGGCTTAATCGTCCTACTGTACTTCGCAATTCTCGAGGGCACTATGGGCGCAACTCTTGGCAAGAAACTCGTCAAGATTAAGGTCGTCAGGGAAGATGGGTCCGCGTGTGGGATTGGACCAGCGTTCGTCCGCACCTTACTTCGCATCATCGATGGATTGCCATTCCTCTACATCATTGGCATGGTCCTTATTGCGCGATCAGACAAGAAACAGCGGCTGGGCGACCGCCTAGCTAAGACGGTCGTTGTCAAGGCATAACGATAACGCGGCTAATCTCAGGGCTCCGCGAGAAGTCCTGAATCAAGTTAACCTCTATGGTTTGCCTTTGGCCGGTTTCTGATGTGTGTCCACTTGGCGTCGGGTATTTTTCGAGGTCGGATTCGGGGGCGCTGGCTTCTAGCTGCCAACGAAAAGACTGAATCTTCGAAAGGAAAGTCTTTTGAATAATTCGAAATCCTAGTCAGCTGACTTTAATGAATCGGTTGATGGCGTTAGCGTTCCTCCTGTTCTTTGCGATATCGCCAGCTCCTTCTGTGAGAGCGACAGATGTACATGGTGCTAATCTGATCATCAATAGAGTGTTCGTGGCGCAGGGACCTGGCGATCCGGTGCTCCCTGGAATTAATGAAACCTTCTATGTGCATGCATGGATCGCAAATACGGGAGACCAAGATGCCAAAAACTTTACCGCGGTTCTCGACGCAACATGGCAAGGCGTTGCGGGTTCGAGCCCACAGGACATGACGATTCACTACGATAGCTTAAGCGCAGGACAGATCAACGACTCGGGTCGCTGGGGACCTTTTCGTTCTCCTCAGCCTGCAAATCTTACTCTGACAGCCCAACTTAACCCTGACCACGCAGTGAGCGAAACGAGTTACTCTGACAATGTTCTCACAGTCAGGATTCCGATTGGAGACCTATTCAATGTGGGTAACGCTCTAACTCTTCAAGCTCTCTGGTCGGTAAGCGAGAGTCAAAACTTCACACCCGCAGGTACTTCAATCCCGAATTTTGTCTACGGGGCAGTTTCAGGCGACGGCAAAATCGCGCTAGTTCGTACTGATTCAGGGCACCTTAGAGTTCTCAACAACGGTAAGGTCGTCTCTGACCTGCAGATCGGCTTGGATAACGGCTTCTTCCCATCACTCTCACCTTCCGGGAGGTACGTTGCATTAGGTTTCTACTACAAAGTGCAGGTATACGACCTGAACAAAAGCGCGAGTAGTCCCGTGTTTTCAAGGACAGTTAGTCAGCTGAACATGAGCTTGGTCATTTTGACCGCGATCTCCGATAGAGGCGTGTTAGCTCTGGCTGGTAGTGGTAAATCGACCGGGGGAAACGATTTGGTATCTTTCGGTTCTCTCACTGAAGTGGATACGGCGACGGGGAAGGTGCTCTGGTCGGAGAACTTTGACAAGGACTTGTTGAACCTGGGGCAAGGACAATATTACACGAACTGGATATCCTCGCTCGCATTTGATGACGCTGGCGACCTCGTCGTCGGTGTACGGGACGCTTTCTCTAGCCCTGATCACTTTTCTCTAGCAATCTTGCACGAACCTCATGCATGGCTGTATTTGTTTTATCCTGACGGATCGGTCGCTTGGAAAAGTGACCTACCCTCCTCTGTGGTGAGTGGCATGTCTGCAGTCTCAACGAATGGCAACTCAATAATGGTAGGCACATACTCGGGTTTGTTTTACTTCTTCGATATCCATCAAAATCTGAACCTCACGTTCTACCACGGCTTAGGTGTCGAAAGTGGACAAAAGTATTGGAATTATCCAGTGCAATTTACTCTATCGCCTGAGGGGGACTGTGTCGTTATCTCTGATTCGCGGAACATCTATGTTCTAAACGCTTCTGGCACTCCGCTCATCAAGTTCCCGGTGGCAAATGTCACTGGCCTTTCAATGGGAAGCGGTTACCTTCTAGTTGGAAGGGTAGGCGGCGCAATGATGGCAAGCTTGTGGGGACCAGTAAATGACACCATAAGTGAGGCTAGCGCGGGTATAGATTCGGCGAAAAGTAAAGGTGCTGATGTCGCTCGAGCTGAAGGCTTACTTACCCAGGCTCAATCGGCCCAGTTGGAAGGAGATTGGTTCCAAGCCTATAATGCGGCAACGCAAGCGATCACAGCTGCTGAAGAGGCTACAGCCTCTGTTACTCAAACTACATCTACGAGCCTCTCAACGTCTTCTTCGAGTGTCGGCATTTCGCAACAGCCTATTCCCTCAGGATTGGTGGCAGCTATCGCTCTAGTTGTCGTTTTGGGTGCTGTTGTTGCCTTCGTATTTCTCAGACGTAGAAGAAACGCATGACTCACCGGAAACCGAGGTAGACCTGAGGTTAACTTTTGAGCATTTTACGTAGCCCCCGAGCCATTTAGCAGATTTTCGGCGAATCCGGACAAGATCAACAAGAACACGGGACTGTGAGACGATCCCCAAGTCCCTGATTATGGGACAGTGAGAAAATGTGCCCCAGCTGCCACGCCAAAATGAGGTGCCTGAGGAGAAAAAAGAACATACTCCTACGATGAAGAACGGGTGTTTGAATACTACAAATGCGAAAACTGCGGAAGCACCTGGACGCATGACCCCCCCAAGACAGGACCCGCATCGCCTGGACATGCCAAGCATGCAAGGCCCGCGGCTACTTCCTGGGACCACGGAACGAGAAAGCAATCCTACTCGAGGCGTAGTTCGCGAGCTCCGGGTGTACCCCCCCTATAGGGGGGGTACCCCAGCTAATGCGAATGTAGTACTAGGGTACTACATTGGAGTTTGTGGTGCTACCGGGCAAATGTAATGCATCCTACTCAGGGACATTCTTCACACCGTCATAGTACCCGACGCATTCTCACTCCTAGGTTAGAGAACTGGAGAATTACATTTAGGCGGCTGTCTTGTTCTTCATTACGGGCGTTATTTTTCGCAGGATGAGAGCTGGGGTCAGAAGCAGGGTTTCAACGACTGCCAGCGCGGTTAAGTTCGCTGCCGCGTTGAAGGTTCCTGTGGTTAGTGTAGCTAGGAAGGTTAGGGCGGCCGCTACTACGACCAGATTGCAGATGGTTCGCTTGGTCATTCTTCGTTTGGATAGCTTCCAAACTAATCCGTAGACTGGGCCGAGATAAATGAGACCTAGAATGGCGCTTGCGAGTAAGCCAGCTAAGAGAACGGCCAGCTCAGGGCTTGCCGGAGCTAGAGCGGCGAACACCATGTGGCTTACGTATAGGCTTCCTATCAGCGGACTGATGAGCACTCGAGTGGCTGCTTTGTAGTTCTCGTTGGGCGCTATTTGTTGAGCTATCGTTGGCGCCCAAGAGTAGTACCAGTGGTTGAAGGCAGTCATGAAGTATGCTCCGAGCGTGGTCTTCTGCACCTCGTTGTCCCGGAAGTTGCGCAGGAACTGGACTGGAGCGGCCAGTTCGCTTCCGTAGGCTGCTGTTGCAATCACGCACTTAGGCGTAGGAGTATTCATGTTCCATATTACTCTGGGATCGCTTAACGCCACCATCAACTGAAGCATTTCGAGGTTTGTCTCGACATTCGAATCTGACGGATTGATAGAAGGTGGTCCCTTTTTGATATCTACTTCGAAACCTACGTTCGAGCGGAAACGCCCATCCCACACGTTCTGAAGGTCTGTTTGCTGCGGTTCTGTTTGCTGCAGTTCGTTTTTTCCAGTGGCCCAAAGGTAGAAATTTTTCGCCATTGCCATATACTTCTCGTTAAGGAAGAAGCTCGTCGTCGTTGTTCCAAGAGCGGCCGCTGCATTAGTAGACTTTGGATACCCCTCATTCGGTGGGTTGCTTGACCCGCTATATACTGAGTCGAAAGGGCCCCAATATTGATCATGTGTTGTGTTAACCCAATCGTCCAGCCAAAGTTGTATAGCATTTCTAATTTGAGCTTGATTTGGTTGGAATATCGAAGCGTTATTGAAACCATACAGAGCAAGGCCAAACACAGCCCTGCCATTTGATAACGAATACTGCTCTACCTCATCCGGTGGAGGGCTATCGTAGAATCCTCCATATCCACCCCCACTGCTCCACGTTCTATCTGTATGGATCTCTTGGAGTCCAAGCAGCCAGGTGGCAAGCGACTGAGCCCAACCTCCATATATCTGCGCATTACGAGACGAGACTCCACCAGCCAAGTTCAGCTCGTATGTGGTGACAGCAACTAGCGCGGCAAGTAGTTCTCCGTTCTCCATCAAGTGAGTGTCCACCGTTTCTGGATTTTGATACCAGAAATTCCATGATCCATTAGAGTTTTTGCTGCCTTGGTACGTGTTCAATGTCTCCTCTACAACCTGGATAACGTGGTCGTAGAAGGAGTAGTCCGATTGTGGGCTGAGACCGTTCCAACGCATTTTCGTAGCCACAATCGCTAATCCTTCGAGAACAGCTGCGTTCCAATAATACAGTTTACCGGAATCCTGCCAACCTGAGTTGCTCAAATCCCAATAGTAGTAGAAGTCCGTGGTTGCGGTCTGACTGGCCAGAACGAACTGAAGGGCCACTTTGATCTTATCATAGAGGTTCGGACAATTTTGACTTCCACACCATGTTGACTCTTCTGAGTTCTTGCGAACATACTCCAGCTCATAAGTCAGCGCCAACGCAAGTCTGGCGTTACTATCAGTGTATGCGCGAGTTCGATCGTCACTCGTTAGTGCCTCTGCGAATGTTGTTTTTCCCTGAGTGTAGTTTTGCTCTTGCCCGAGCAGCCAATAAATCACATTTATGGCTCTATCACTTATCGTTGGCATGTTGAAGTTTGCTGACACAGTAACGTCGCCGTTCATGACAACGCTACAGGGATTCACTAACGCACCAGCAGAACAGTATCCCCCATTCCAACTTGAAAATTCCCAACCATTACCGGGCGTTGAAGTGATTGAGACACTCTGTCCAGCTTGATGTAGGCATCCACTCGGACAGTATGGGTTAACCGACCCACCGCCAGTCGCTACACTAGTTGTCAACGTCGGTTCTATAACTGTCAGGCTAAAACTGGTCGCGCGAGTGGAATTACCCGCCACTCCGATGACGGTCACTGGATATGTTCCATGAGGTGTTGAAGTTAATGTGCTAACCGTTAGTGCACTGGAAAACGGTGTCTCTGTTGAAGGGGTCCCTGATGAAGGGTTGAAAATACAAAAAGCGCCGTTAGGAAGACCGCTCGAGCAACTTAGGCCAATGGACTGAGGAACACCGCTAATCAATGTCGCAGATATCGAAACTCCAGACTCGGTTTGTCCCTGTACGACCGATATGTCCCCATTGGCTGTCAGAGCAAAATCAAAGATTTCAGCCACGTCGAAATACGCAACGGCGCTACTGAAACCGGAACAGAAGTCATCCGCCTGCAAGTTCACAGCCCATCTTCCAACTTTGTCAGCGGTTAGAGAGAACACGTACGAGGAACTGTATGCGACAAAGGGGATTACGGAAGGCGTACCGGATGGTGGGGAGATCGTCAACATCCCCTCAACAGGTCTGTTCGCAGTCATCTGAATGGTCACAGTGTCTTCGATTCGGTAGGTCAGCTTGTCTGTTGTCACGGCAACTGCGAGCGGGGGTCCCGTATTGCAGGCGAAAGTACTGGAAGCTACCTGTTGGGCGGTCTTCCCTAGGATAGGCGTGGTAATCAAAGCAACGGAGGGCAAGCTTACGATGAGAATCATAAAAGCAAGCGAACTGGTTCGAGCTTTTGCCTGGCGGAAGTTCATTGGAACCGCATACGATAGCTGGCTTTCGTTAACTAATTATTCTATGCTTTCGGCCTAGAGAGATTAACTAATTGAGCGGTCAAGCCTAGTCATCGTGGGCATTACAGGAAAGCCATCCCATTCGAGGAGTAGTGTCGTTGCGCCGGCATGATCAATGGGTCATGTTGGTTGCTAGCCTTAACTGCTGTTCAACGCGTTGAACATGATCGGCGAGGGTCCCGAGGTGTACGTGCCAGCGGGTACCTGTGCACAATTCGGACTTTTGCCACCCCCCCTGGGTAGGGAGGTCCCCCCTGTACGGTGTCCTTCTCGCCATGTCGCTTTCTCCGCTGCCGTTGCCTCGCGTTCTCCTTCTCCCGTTCATGCTTATGTTGCGGATACCAGTGCGATCGGAGCATCGGCGGGACCTGGCATCCCGGCCAAGCACACTTCACATCCCGAATCTTGGAACCGACTGCGTCCAGGCTGCGGATCCCGGCCCTTCTCCAACATCTCCTTTACAAGCTGCCCTGTTCTATGAATTGAGTCAGAAGGTCACTTCTGCTCCTACCCGTTAACCTGGCGTAGAGGCTGGCCGTCTTGAGGAAACGGGTTGGAAACCGCAGAGACACGGGTTCGCCCAGGGCTGGTACAATTCGAGGCTCATGGCCGCCTGAGCCTTCAGGCCTCCGCTCAACCTAACATCACTCAGGAAGGCGTCGACTCCTTCCTGCTTCTCAAGGCGCAGGAAATACAACATGGAAGCGAACTGCATCAACATCTAGCAGAGCTCTGTGACTGGGATATCCAGTTGGATCGCGAATCTTCGAACGCTCCCCATCACCCCGCGAGGCACGCGAAGCGACACTCTACGCTTCGCCTTCCGGGGGACCGCGCAGTAGCGGTCCCTTAACGCCAGCTAGCCGGCTGCCTTTCCTATTTGAAAAGTGTATGTCATTTGACATACGATTTCAGTTTTTGCGGGTTGCGTTATCTTTGGTCAAGTATGAATCTGCCCACAAATATTCGAAATAGTTTTTCGCAAATTTTGCGAGACCCATGTGGTCGGACCATATAGCAAGGCTGATCGCCTCATCCCCTTCTTGTCCCAAAAGCAAGATGACTTCGCGGCCATCAGCGATTATTCCGCCGCCGAACATTTGCTCGCGGACGCGCATGTCACAAAACTTTTCCAGCTTGGCCATAGTTTCACTCTTTGGGCTCTTCATAGTCATTATTTGCACTTTGACGCCCCTCTCCACAATCGTTTTCACTAATGGAATAAGCATCTCAGCGGTTTCGTCCGGTATTCCGGGAACTGCAACTAAGATTTCTTTCTGAACGTGTTCAACGGTCTCCCTGATCTTGGCGAGAACGTTGAAGTCTCCGCGTACAATCCAAATGTCTGGGCGTTCTCTCACGCCTTTCTTCTCGTATATTGGTTGGAGTTCATCAAGGACTAATCCCTCGTTCGTCTTGAGCGAGTTCTCAAGTTGGGATTTCGTAATCTCGAGAGCTACTGAGGGCGGTTTCGGGTAGTACTTGCTTGGCCGCCCGTGTTCCATCTCAATCCAACCTTTCTTTTCGAGCGACCCTAGGACTTCGTAGATTTTCGAATAGGGCACACCGGAGGCTTCGCTCAACTCGTTCGCAGTTGCGGGGCCAATTTCAAGCAGTGAGGTGTATGAGCGGATCTCGTAGTCAGTTAGTCCGAATTCTTGGAGCGAACGCCTTACCCTATCGCTAATCGTCAATGCTAGCCGGTCCACGAGTTGTATTGTTGGAGCTTTCTAGCCAGGATTGAATATAAGATTTCACTACTGAAAGTGGTTAACGATTAGTGTTCTTGTCGTGTTCGTTTGAGAGCCAGTACGATTCCTTCGTTGTGAATTCCTTCTTCCAAATTGGGACTTCCTTCTTCACTCTCTCAACAGTCTCAGAAAGTGCTGGAAAAACGTCCTGGCGATGTTTTCCAAGCACCGCGACGAAGAGGCTTGGTTCACCAACCTCCAAAGTGTCAATAATATGGTGAATCGAGACCTCGAGAACCCCTGGGCGTTTCTTGATCGCGTCTCTAATCGCCTGCATACGTTTGAGGGCAACCTCGATGTAGGCTTCGTATTCAAGGCGGACCACCTTCGCCTCAGACTCTCGTACAGGATCTTCGCGGACGACACCGACGAAGCACGCTACTGCCCCAGCCTCATGATAATCAGGAAGATGAGAAAGGTCATCCATTATTTGGTTTAGGTTAACCTCCCCTTTCTTGTGAAGTCCGATAACTTCCATCAGAGTGACGCCCAGGAATTAGTCACGGTCAGGATGGAAAATGCTCGTTGAAACTGACGGCCGGAGCCGATTGTCTGACCTACGTTTTCTGTTGTAACTCGGTTTTCATTTTCTCGAGATGCTGGTTTTCAGTGTCGAACTTCGTTCCGACAATCTGTACTTGGTAGATGGATTTGGATGTGTTACAGAAGTCGCACGGTGGTCCAAACCCTTCAGGGGATGGTGATACCCTAAGCCAGAGTTGGTTTATTCCAGCATACGTAAGGTCAAGTTTGATCTTGTCCCTGGCACAGTTCTCGCAAAGATAGAAAGGCATCGCATACACTAGGGACGCGATAGGTATCGACCCGTTATTAATACTTCGAATCCGCGGGCCTGTATTGACTAAGGTAAAATGCCTTATCAAAACCAACAATCAAATTGAACTCAGCTAATGTGAAGGTGCGTCAAACGGAGAACGTCGATCAGTTCTACTTTCTTCAACCAACCATCACGATTCTGTTCAGCGTAGCTCTCGTTGTCTTTTGGCGCTACCGGAGAGATTTCACAAGCGCTGTTCTGCTCTATTCTTTGCTAGCATACGCTGGTGCGATAGCAATTAAAGCGGTTTTGCAAGCCGCGACGTTCAACGGGTTCGAAGCGCGCTACGGAGGCAATGCCGTCGCGCTTGGGCTTTACCTCGGGGTTCAAACGATGGTTCTCGAAATCGGTGGAGCATTCCTAGTCGCCGCATGGGCAGTTTCACGCCGTAAACTTCAGGCCAAGGACGCTGAAGGATACGGGCTCGGTCTAGCACTATGGGAGAACGCAGGACTCTTGGGAGTTCTAGGTCTAGTCTCTTTGGTAACCATTAGCTTAACGTTGTCTTCCGGTAGCCCAGCCGCACAAGAATCTTATTCTAACCTGATTCGAAGTCGTCCGGATCTCTTCTACCCGCCATCCCAAGCTTTACCTTTGATCGCTTGGGGTGTTCTTGAAAGAGTGACCTCCCTGCTTTTCCATTTCTCGTGGGGATACCTGTGCCTTCTTGCGGCATGCTTTCACAGGAGGAATTATGTTCTGCTGGCTTTGCCGATGGGCTTGGTCGATTTCTTTGTGCCATTTTACCAAAGCCTCCCTCTTCCCGTGTTCGAGTCATCCCTATTTGTACTGGGGCTAGTATGTCTTGGTTTGACTTTGATAGTTGGAAGAGGCTTGCGTTCGCCTAGCCGGCGACGACGTTAGGAAGTCCCACGTCCTATCGGCATGATGCGACTCAGGGTAAATGCCTTATCAACACAAAATGTTCAGATTAACTCTGATTCCCTCATCGTCGCAATCGAATTATGGATTTGGAATCAGTTTAACTTTCTGGGCGCTTCGTTCTTTGTTTGACGGGCTAAGATGTCTTGGGTGGCGTTACAACCTGTTTTAAATAGGCACATTCAGCATAACCTACTCCGAGGCCCGAAGGTGCTTAGATATTCTAAAGTAGTCTTGTTTGTCGCTATGATTGCAGTTACATCTTTCCTGCCTTCAAATGTTGCAGCAGCGACAATCATTATCTCAGCCCCTCAGACGATCGCACAAGGTAGTCAAGCGTCCTATACTGTGACGGTCGTGCCCACTGCTGCTGGAAGTTACAATCTAGCTGTATCGGGCGTAGCCGGCTACTTTACAACCAATCCCGTGGGTCCATGCATAGCAATTACTTGCCCTGACACCACTTTGGTCGTGGATGCGAGTACGCTTCCAACCTACTGCCCAGGAACTTACTCCTTTACTGTGACCGCGCAAAGTACGAGCACTGCAGATTCAGGAAGCAATACAGGTTCGGTGACGGTTGCGCAAGTCGGCGCCCCTCTTCAAGTGGCAGTTTCCACAAACAGTCCGTCCTACCACAATGGCGACAAGATAACAATATCTGTGTCGGCCAGCCGCGCCGCGGAGGGAGTACTTCAAGTCACTCCGCCCTCTGGTGCCCCTATGACATATCAATTTGCCTTCACTGGCGCCACCTACGGGGTAACGAAGACATTGACTGCTTCACAACCATACGGAACATATGATGTGAGTGTTCAAGCAGACGACTATTGCAGCGGTGGAAGCATAGCCTCAACTACCTATACCGTCGGGCCTGACACATACGACATATCCTTATCGATGTCAGGCATTCCTTCGCAAGTTTCTGCGAGTTTGATGGTTGACGGCCAACACGGAGGCACTGTTGGGGGCTCAGAAAACAAGAAACTGAGCTTTACGATTGGGAGCTCGCATTCAATTCAAGTTGACCAATATGTTTCAGGTGATACTGGGGTCCGATACTACTGTGCAGACAACACGTGGAGCGTCAGTGATCAGGGCGCGCACACCTTCAATTATCAAACTCAATACCAGTTCAACGTGCTTACCGATCCGAGCGGCGTTACCCCTACGACAGGGGGAGGATGGTACAATGACGGCCAATCGGTGCAGACGAACCAGGCTCCTCCGACCGTGGCAGGCCCAAGCGGCACTCAATACGCTTTCAAAAACTGGGAACTAGATGGAGCACCCCAGAGTGGTAACCAACTTACTGTCACAATGGATAAACCCCACACCGCCGTAGCCAAGTTTTCAATTCAGTACCAGCTTGTGATCGATTCACCCGGCGGACTTGGTAACCCGCAAGGAGCAGGTTACTATGACGCTGGCTCGACCGCAACGTTCTCCGTAACCTCGCCCGTAGGCTTGCTAGTGCAACAAGTCCTCGTCCAATGGCAAGGCGACTACACTGGGACGAACCCGCAAGGCACAGTCACTATGGATAAGCAAAAGACCGTGCACGCAGTTTGGACAACGAGCTACACCCAAGCTTACCTCGTCGGAGGCATTCTAGCAGTTGTTATAATTGCTGTTGCAATCTTGATGATGCGGCGAGGGAAGGGCGGCACGAAGCCTGATAAGCCGGCTAAGAAGAAAGGAGTCGGTTTGCGTTTAGGTAAACCGAAAACCGAGAGTTAGGGGCAATAGTCTTGTCAACCGAAAAGGACGCGCAGAAAGACCTGCTGAAACTCTACGCTTACGGCACCCTGGCAAACTTCTGGGTAACCGTCGGTGCTAAGGACGCAGTAGACGAGGACGAGGCTCAAGCATTTCTTCAGCTTCAACAGTCCCTAATCAAACAGCTCGACCAAACCCTGGAGGCACACTTGGACGAAGACTCAATGGAGTCCTTCCGAAAATTCGTAAGTCGCTATAGAATTCGCACAGAATAGGTATTATTCGTTCCGACCATCGCAACGTGCAGAAACGGGTGCATTGATCGTTCCTCAACTTGAGGAAAGCACAGTCAGCCTAACCTGTGAACTACGCGTAGGCAACTAGCTCCGCTCGCACACCTATCTTAAATATTATCTCCCATCGCATACGAAGTCAATCAGGATGGGTTCAGCGTGAGCTATTCCAAGCCGCTATTCTTACTCGGCGTCATGATCATTGCTTTCGTGCTTCTACCGCGCGCCTACGCATCACCTGTTACCGTAAACATAACACCCACAACGCAAGCTGTACCTCAGACTTCCACAGCATCCTACTTGATCGGCTTGTCAAGTGCGGCCACGACAGCCTACAAGCTCAGCCTTTCGGGCTTGGTGTCCGGATCGTCGTACACCTTCTCACCCAATCCAGTTTCCACGCCTGCAGGTTCAGGGAGCAGCAGCCTCACCATCGATACGAGTATCCCCCCGCTCTATTGCCCTGGAACCTATTCGTTCACAGTCTCCGCAAGCAACTCAACTTCAGCTCCGCCGGCCGGTGATTCAGGCAGCGTAAGTGCTAGTCTTACGGTGATTCCAGTAGGCCCTCCATTAGTCATTGCCGTCTCGACGGACAAGTCGGCGTATGGAATCGGTGACACAGTGACGATTGCGCTCACTGCAAATCGGCCTGCGGAAGGTCAACTGATCATTTCATCCCCGTCCGGAACTCCCGCGACGTTTTTCTACAGTTTCCTAGCTCCAACTTACTCGTTAACGAAAACTCTCACTGCAAACTCAATTGGGCAGTGGACCGTGGCCTTTCAGGCAGACGATTTCTGTTCCGGGTTCAATAGTGCGTCAGCTGCCTTTGACGTGGCGCCAGATACGTACGACATCTCCATATCTTTGGATGCGGTGCCAGCACAATACTCGTCGCAGGTGAAGGTTGATAGTCAGCCGCAAGGAACGATTGGGGGCGCTGAAATCAAGAAACTTACATTCAAAGTCGACACGACCCACACCGTCGCCGTGGATCAGTATGTTCAGGGCGACGCGGGTGTTCGCTACTTTGCGTCTCAGAATAGTTGGACAGTTAGCTCAGCTGGCAGTCATACCTTCGCATACGAAACCCAATACTTGTTTACCGTCGTAACGGACCCAGACGGAATCACTGATGTGACTGGTGGGGGTTGGTACAAGGCCGGGACGGGTGTGCAGACGAACCAAGTTCCTACCACGGTCCCTGGATCAGCCGGGACGCAATATGCCTTCAAGGGCTGGGAAGTAGACGGCGCTGCTCAATCGGGCAACGGAATCTCATTAACTATGGACAAACCCCACACAGCCGTTGCGAAGTATGAGACCCAGTACCAGTTGCTAATCGACTCGCCGTACGGCAATCCGAAGGGCCAAGGTTACTACGCGGCCGGTTCCACGGCGGCCTTTTCAGTAACCACCCCTTGGGGCTTCCCGATGCAACAAATCTTCGTCAATTGGCAGGGCGACTACACAGGCACCTCGCCGCAAGGTTCAACCACAATGGATAAGCCGAAGGTGATACACGCAGTCTGGTCAACCAGTTACGTTCCACTCATAGCCGTAGTGATAGTCGGCCTTGCAGTCGTCGCTGGTTTCTTGTTCTGGAGGAAACGAAAGGGACCAGCCCCAGAGAAGAAACCTACTCCAAGCGCCGGCGGCGCGGAGGCTGAAGGCGTGAAATGCGCCTCATGCGGAACCGAGAACCTTGCCGACCAGAAATTCTGCACGAACTGCGGAGAAAAGCTACCTAAACCCGGAAAGCACCACACTTAACCAAGACCCACGCCCCTTAAACTCGTTCGGCGATGACTTCACTAACGGCGCCGCTGCAAGAATCAACACGAGCCAGCAGATTATTTTTCGTGCTTTCAGGCGAGCACGCATCGCTGCCCGCAGCAGAAGTAGGAGCGATTCTGGAATCGAGTGGCGTAGAATTTCGCGCCCTCGCTCAGAGTTACAGGTTGCTAACACTAGATGCTCCTTTCGCTGCTTTGAAGTCTGTTTCAGAAAGAAGCCTGATGTACGATTGGTGCGGTCTCAGCCTAGGCGAATGCGATGCCGCCGAGCAGCAAATTGAGTTTTTCGTGAGGAATCAACCGATTGAACAGTTAATGAGTGGTGCTGAAAGCTTCGCCGTCCGGTCGGTGCGGTTGGGTGGTGCAAACAAGTCGATTCGGCGCGTCGACTTGGAAAGTAAGGTCGGTTCTGTGGTGAAAGCTATGGTTCCAAGGATGCACGTGCGCCTTCAAAACCCTGACCTGATCCTTGCCTGCGTACTGTACGAGAACAGGTTCCTGCTCGGGGTGTCAGGTTACTCGAAGCCGTCCGGCCTGATCGCGCCTAGGCGACCTCGCAAGCGTCCCGTGTTTCACCCTTCCACAATGCCGCCGAAGATAGCGAGGTGCATGGTCAACTTGGCGCGAGCGGTTCCGGGGGCGACATTCGCAGACCCATTCTCAGGGGTGGGCGGTATAGTGATTGAGGCGGCAGTAATCGGCTGCAGGGTTCTGGGGCTGGATGCGAATTTACGGATGGTTAGGGGCGCTCGCAGAAACATGAAGTACTTTGGACTTGCGGCGGAAGGTTTTCTGAATGCAGATGCACGATTCCTCCCTGGGCAAGGCCTGGAGGCCATAGCAACCGATCCCCCGTATGGGCGGGGCTCATCCACCATGGGATCGAAGGTAACCGCTTTGGTGAAAGAATTCCTCGAAGGGGCGAAGAGCTCACTGAAGAAAGATGCCCACCTATGCATATCAGCCCCAATGGAGGTTGATGTTGAAGGATACGCGCAGCAAGCTGGCTTCGCGCTGAGAGAAAAACACCTTGCAAAGGTCCACCGCAGCTTAACAAGACAGTTCGTCGTCTTACAAAACTCGTAGAATGGCTTCGAAAGATGTCTGTGTCAGTAACCTTTCTAGGAACGGGAGGAAGCGTCCCAAGCAAGTTTCGGAACCTCCCAAGCGTCTTGGTACGTAGGGGCCCAGAGGTGATGCTCTTCGATTGTGGGGAGGGTACGCAACGGCAATTTCTCCAAGCCAGGGCAGGAACAAACCGGAAGATGCGCATCTTCATCAGCCACATGCACGGCGACCACGTGTTCGGCTTACCGGGATTACTGCACTCCCTATCGTTCATGGGTAGAACAAACGAGCTGGAGATAATCGGTCCGAAAGGCATCGCAGATTTTGTGACTTCCGTTAACCGGGTCGTGAAATTATATTCACGATTTCCGATGCGAATTAAGGAGGTGCGTTATGGCCGTGTTGTCGACGACGAGGAATACGAGGTACACGCCGCTCCGGCAGAACATGGCATGCCTTGTCTATCTTATGCGTTCGTGGAAAAACCGCGACCGGGAAAGTTCTATCCTTCCAAAGCCCAGAAGTTGGGTATCCCAGAGGGCCCGCTATGGAAGAAACTACAGACTTCTAGGTCTGTGACGGTCGAAAGAAGAGTGGTCCCAGCTAGGCTCGTTGTTGGTCCCCCAAGGCGCGGCGTGAAAATCACTTACGCAGTTGACACGCGGCCGTGCGAGGCGGTCGTCAAATTGGCGGGTGAGTCGGACCTTTTGATTCATGACAGTTGTTTTGCGGAAGCTGCATCCACAAAAGCGAAGGAGTATGGCCACTCCACCGCGAGCGAGGCCGCCCGGGTTGCGAAGAAAAGTAAGTCCCGAAAATTGGCGCTCTTCCACATCAGCGCTATGTACGAGGACCCCGCGCCACTCTTAGCCCAGGCCAAGAGAATATTTCGTGACACCATTCTCCCTAGAGACATGGCTACCGTCTACGTCGTCCCATCTGCTCGTGGCTGAAGCCCTCCCCGGGGCTCGCCGCAAGGAAATCTATTATCGATTCCGGGACGGGTGACTCTATCTCAATTGAGACTGGTCCATGGGGAGACTCGCCTTCAGGCTCACAGAATGAAACTCGCCCAGCGAAAGCAGCTTGCTTGTTGAGGTAGATTCGCATCCGTTGCCCGCGGGTTCTACTGAAAAGAATCGACCTAGCGGCGCTGCGAATCCTTTCCTGTCTTATCATGCTGCGCAGATTGGACAGGAAGTCAATTTCATCGCCATGCATCCCAAGAACGATATCATCCCCACGCGTTCCCACTTTCTGTATCGGGGCCGACGGGAAGATGTTATGGAGCGTGCGTTCCACTTTCGTTTCGTCCTCAGTTGGATGAACCACCGTTTCAACGGTGACCTTCAGATCCATCACGCCTTCATCTTAGCGAGGATGGCTTTGAGGGACGACTGCAGTTCTGCAATCGTGCCTTCATTTACTACCACGGTATCGGCTAACGCGATGACATGGCCTAACCCGACTTTTAGTTCTCGATTATCGCGCTCGTAGAATGTTTCCCACGTCTTTGGGTCGTCGCTTCTGCCTCGAGATAGGAGCCGCTGAAACCGGGTCTTTGGTGAAGCGTGAATGGCCACGGTGACAACCTCGAATTTTGATTTGAGCTCAGCAAGTTCCTCGGGCCCTCTGACTCCCTCAACAATAACCACATCGGACCGGCGTTCTTCAATCTTGGAAAGTAGTCTATTCGCAACGGCGGCAGGTCCCTCTTCCTCCCTAACTTGCAACATAACCGTGCCCATGTTCTGAGGTGTTGGGTCCAAGCCCCTTCGCTGAGTCTCCTCCCTAATCACATCACCGAGAACGAGCACTTCTATGCCGAGCTGTTTCGCCGCCTCGGCCGCAACCCCTTTCCCTGCGCCGGGCATGCCTGAGATAGCAATAACTTTCTTTCTTGACCGCATTTCCTGGTAAACGTCTCCGAGGTCTTCCGCTTATCGCCCGTGAACCGTTAAATTAGGTCATTCAATATTAGCCTTCGCTGGTGGAAATCAGTTGTCGCAAGAACGCATAAGGAGCTTCATTGCAGTGGACTTAGATGAGCCCTCTATACGCGAACGAATAATCGCGGCTCAGAAGGGGTTGGAGCAGACACGCGCGCAACTGAAAATCGTAGAACCACAGATAATGCATCTGACCCTCCGCTTTCTCGGAGAGGTCCCACTGACAACAGTAGAAAGAGTCAAAGAAGCAATGGATTCCGTACGCTTTCCGCCCTTCGAAGCAGAGTTCACTGGCCTTGGCGTATTCCCAAACCCGAGGCGAATCAACGTGGTCTGGGTAGGGATCAAACAAGGGCAAGAACAACTAAATCACATTTTCCAGCAACTTGAGCCGAAGCTTAGGCAGATCGGGTTGCCACCAGACGACAAGGGTTTCAGCCCCCACATGACCATCGCCCGAGTCCGATCCGCCATAAACAGAGATTCTCTGGTGGCATACGTTGAAAGTATGCGGAGTGAAGAGTTCGGGAAGATGGCCGTAGGGGCTGTGCGATTGAAAAAGAGCACGCTGACCCCAAGGGGGCCAATATACACGACAATCCATGAGGTAGTCGCTTCGTCCTGACGGATCAAGTGCACGTTCTTGGACAAGTTCGCAGAAGTTTGTGACGCTGTTAAGAAGAAGATTGTGCCCCCGCCAAAATTGAAAAGCGCCGTCGAGTTGCGGGCCGAGCAGATCAGGAGCGATGTGGAGCGAGAGTGCATTAAGGCGAATCTCGACGCGGAGGTCCGCTTGGACGGTTCCGTAGCGAAGGACACGTGGATACGGGATTATGCTGACGTCGACATATTCATGAGAGTCTCTCCGCAGTTTAGCAAAGCGCAGCTCCGAGACGTGTGCTTGCCAGTCGCCCGCGAAGCACTCCGCCCTCACAAAATCGTCGAGAGGTACGCGGAGCACCCGTACATTGAATCAACAGTCGATCTGGGAAGAAGCAGTGTGCTTCGGGTCAACGTTGTCCCATGCTACAAGGTCGAGAAGGGCAACTGGTTGAGCGCCACGGACAGGAGCCCCTACCACACCGAGTACATTCGGCAACACCTCACTGAACCGCGGCGCAACGAAGTTCGTCTGCTAAAGGCCTTCATGAGGGGCATAGGGAGCTACGGAGCGGATATCAAAACTGGGGGCTTCAGTGGAATGTTATGCGAAACGCTCATTGTTTCGCGCGGAGATTTCCACCAAGTTGTCAGCGATTTCACACAATGGCAAGAGAACGAATTCGTAGATGTCGAAAACTACTACAAAGGAAGACGTGAGGAAGCGCATCGCATCTTTAGGGAACCGTTGATCGTCATCGATCCCGTGGACAAAGGCCGTAACTTAGCCGCCGCAGTCCGACAACACCAGCTTTGGAATTTTGTCGCTGCATGCAGGCAGTTTAACTCGAGACCATCAGCCGCTCTCTTCGATGAACCAAAGGTGAGAAGGCTGACGCCGACTGACTACCGGAAACTCGTTCGAACTCGTGAGTCGACAATTCTCTGCCTAGTCGTTGGGAAGATAGATGCAGTTGTCGATATTCTCTGGAGCCAACTCTACCGGACGCGGAGAGCGCTCCTAAGCCTTCTCGAAAATAGTGACTTTAAAGTACTGCAATCATGGGCTTGGACCGATGAAAAGTCACTGACTATCATTTTGTTCGAACTGGAGCAAGGACAGCTACCCAGAACTAGGCACCACGCTGGCCCCCCAGTTTCCAAGCTTGAGGAAAGTGCTTCCTTTCTATCAAAACATGCGAAGAACGCGAGTACAGTCTCCGGTCCCTGGATTGAACATGCCCGGTGGGCAGTTCAAAAGAGGAGAACGGTTGTTTCCGCAAAGGCCTTGCTCGCCTCAGCCCTCCGTTCGGGGGGAGAAGATGTCGGCGTTGCTGCTTTGCTAGCCAAGTCCTTCCGGAAGAAGACACGAATTCTTGAAAATGAGAAGATTGGAATGCTGATTGCCTCAAATACGGACTTTGCTAAGGCCATGAGAACCTACCTCTCAGGAAGGCCAGCATGGTTTGAATGAAAACGAAATTCCACTGTGTAGGCTTCTGGAACCCCATTACTCACGCATACTAACCTATCCAGGTACGGATACCAAAGAAGCAAAGGCAAGGATAAGGGAGCTATCCGAGATCGGGATCTCGGCTTTTCGTTTCGAGGGAGTTACACAGATTGGCGGTATCCCGGTTCTTGGGAAGGGCTGCGTCGGCGTCGTGACGAAGGCGCGGCTTGAAGGGGAACTTGTAGCCTTGAAGATCCGGCGCTTAGACGCCGACCGGCCATCGATGAACGACGAGGCTAGGCTGCTGCGGTTCGCGAATAGCGTCGACGCTGGGCCGCGTTTGATTTCTGCAACGAAGAACTTTCTTGCAATGGAACTTTTCCGTGGCATTCCGCTATTCCGATGGGCCGAGGGCTCAGACGCAAGCGGTAGGGTGGTGGGGAAGCTCGTCTCACGCCTCCTGAGCTGTTGCTTCATGCTCGACTCGATTGGGCTTGATCATGGGGAGTTAAGCCATGCTCCCAAGAATGTTCTTGTCGCCAAGTCTGGCCATCCCTGCATTGTTGATTTCGAGAGTGCGAGCACGGCAAGGCGCGTCGCAAACGTCACATCCCTGCTACAATACTTCCTGTTCGGAAGAGTGTCGAGAACGCTTCACGCGTCACGAGTCTTCCCAGACAAAAGGAACATCGTTAAGGCTCTAGGAGTATACAAGCGGGAAGGCTCGGTCGAGAATTTCCAATGCGTATTGGATGCGCTTGGCTTGCTGTGAAAAGTTCTTATGAACGCTCAATTTCTCTCTGCGATGAACGGGGCCGTCGTCTAGAAGAGATTGCGAGCGCAACTCTCTGGACAGCTTGGTCTGGGAACACGATTCCGCCAACAGGATACCAGAGCGCAACTGCGCGCGGTGAACCTGGGGCGCTGGCGTCCCCAAGAAACAAGGGTCTTGGGGCCAGAGGTCGTGGGTTCAAATCCCACCGGCCCCACCATATCATGGGTTTAACAACCCGCTTTTGACCCTGCTCTCATCATTTTGAGCTGTTTTCGAAGGCTTTTCCACGTTTGCTTGGGTTGTTACCAAACGCTCCTGTTGGCAGTGACAGAGTGCCTATGACCATGTATTCCATGTTTCCATGTAGGCGTGGTTCATTGGAGGTTGTAGGTAAGTCTACGATTACTGGAAGATACCAGTTGACGCTCCCGAAACGTGTACGTGAATTCCTCAAGGCTGAAAACGGCGACTTAGTAGTGTTCCTCAAAGATCATGATAAGATTCTGGTAAAGCGGGGCACTGTGAAGATCGAGGAATGAATCTCTCAGGCGCTGATGCATGGAGGCCTTCAAGATCCGCTGATTGAATTGCAACAACGACAACTCGGCAGAGAGTTCAACGATGCCTTGGTCGAATCCATAGACGAAACCATAATTGATCTACTTGGCCGAGCCGTGCTTGATGCGCTGTATGCTCATCTACAAACAAATTACTCCATTTCGAGGGATGAGGTTCCTTACAGACTTGACACTCTACTCACTACTCTAGAGAAGATTTTTGGGGTTCGCAGTTCGCAGACCATAACCAAGGCCATCGCTAAGAAATTTCACCTCAAATTGGGGCTCGAGTTCACAGGCAATCCGAGTCACACTTTACTCGAATACGTTGACGAAGCGAAGATGAAGGTTCAGAACTCACCATCCAAGTAGCTGGGTACATGTGTTGATTGAGAAAAAGACGGGAAAAATGACGAAAAGAAACCTAACCAAGGGCACGTCGATAAAGCCGCGACCGCTAGGCGTCATAAGGGACATCACTGAACACGTCAAGTACGAAACTAGGCTGCTAGCGCTACACACGCACGCATTGCAACTCAGCTCAGCGAAGGAAATCGGCACTATAGTCAAGTACACTCTTGATGCAATGGAGTTCACGCTTGGATTCGAACACGCCTACTTCCTGTTAGTCGAAAACGACTCTCTACAAATCAAGGGAAGCATAGGTGGACCCGCGGCCTACTCAGCGCAACCATTGGATGGGCGTGGGGTGACAGTCAAAGCTGCAAACATCAAGACGACACTCAGAATATCCGATACCAGAAAAGAACCCGCCTTTGTCGACCCCAAAGGGTACGATTGGACGGGGCCACCCTCCGTCCTTTCGGAACTGGTCGTGCCCGTACTTATCGACGCTGAAGCCGTTGCAGTCCTATGCGTGGACAGCACTAGGCCAGATGACTTCACTGACGATGATCAGAGACTTCTCGAAACATTGGCGATTCACGTGGGCTCAGCGCTTGGACGCTTGAGACATGGAGGGGAGCTAAGGGAGAGCGAAGAACGGTATCGCTCAGTATTCGAAAGTAGCGTCGACGCAATCCTGCTCACCTCTCCTGATGGCAGTATCCTAGCTGCGAACCCCGCAGCGTGCCGAATCTTAGGGCGAACCGAGGAAGAACTTCGCGAAGTCGGAAGGGACGGTATAGTGGATCGGTCGGACCCCAGATTCCGCTACCTCCAAGAGGAAAGGGCGCGCACGAGCAGATTCACAGGCGAACTCACTTTCAAGCGTAAGGATGGAACAAGATTCCCCGCAGAATTGACCACGGGCCTATTCAAGAATAGAGACGGCCTCGAAAAGACAAGTATGATCATTCGAGATATTACCGAGCGCAAGAAGTCAGAAGATGAGATCAGGGATCTGGCGAGGTTCCCGTCTGAGAACCCGAACCCATTGCTACGATTGAACAAGAACGGCGCCATCCTCACCGCAAATCCAGCAAGCAAGCTACTCCTGCAGGAATGGGGCTCCGGAATTGGGCAAGTTGCTCCGAAGTTCTGGCGCGACCTAGCTGCCGACGCTCTATCCACTCGGCAAGACAAGAACGTCGACGCCGAATTTGGGGACAGATACTACACTTTCCTGGTCAAGCCAATCGTGGAATCGGATTACGTCAACCTGTACGGGAGAGACATAACCAAGCGCAAGCTATCGGAAGAAGCCTTGCGGGAGAGCGAGGAACGATATAGGGTGATGTTTGAGAACATGGGTAGCGGTATGGCCATTTATGGAGCAGTCGACGATGGCAAGGACTTCATCTTCAAGGGTTTCAACCGTGCAGCAGAGAGAATCGATAGAATAGAACGGGAAAAGCTGATTGGCAGGAGCGTACTTGAGATCTTTCCGGGTGTCAGGGATTTCGGTCTGTTTGATGTGTTCCAGAGAGTGTGGAGGACAGGCAACCCAGAGCATCATCCAACAGCGCTCTACAAAGACAACAGGGTTTCTGGTTGGAGAGAGAACTATGTGTACAGACTGTCTTCAGGCGAAATCGTCGCAGTGTATGAAGACATTACCGAACGCAAGCGGATGGATGAGATGCTTCGGGAGAGTGAGGAGAAGTATCGAGGGTTAGTGGAGAATTCGCTTAACTTCATCGGGATTCTTCAAGATGGAATTCTGAAGTACGTTAACCGGACTGCGGTTGAACGGTTTGGCTGGACCTATGATGAACTCGTCTCGCCTTCCTTTGATCCCATTGAGAAGGTGGTGGCAGCGAGATTCAGAGGTTTGATCAAGGAAAACGTAGGCAAAAGGCTGCGTGAGGAAGACGCCCCTCCTTACGAGATAAGCCTGACAACGAGGGATGGTTCGGAAATCCCGGTCATAGTTCGAGCAGCGAAAATCGTCTACCAAGGAAGGCCTGCGGTTGAGTTCACCTTCAGCGACATTACTGAACGCAAGCGTATGGAGGAGGAGCTCTCAAAGTCTAGTCAATTCTTGGGAAGCGTCATAGAGAATGCGTACGTTTGGCTTAACGTGCTCGATAACGAACAGAACGTCCTAGTCTGGAACAAGGCTGCGGAAGCCATGAGCGGCTATTCCCGAGAAGAGGTCGTAGGACACGGCAAGATATGGGAGTGCCTCTACCCCGATCAGGAATACCGAAAGCAAATCACTGAAACTGTCACCGACGTACTGCAAAGTGGTAGGACTGACGTGGATGTTGAGACAAAGATCAGGCGAAAGGACGGGCAGACTAGGATCATATCCTGGAACGAACGTGCCCTGACTGACCAGGATGGCAAAGTGATCGGGACCATCGCAATCGGGCACGACATTACTGAGCTGAAGCAGATGCAGCACGAGCTTCAACGCTACTCCAAACACCTGCAGGAGTCTGAGGAGAAGTTGAGGGCACTTCATCAACACGCGTTGCAGCTAAGCTCCGCCAGCAACATCAACAGGATAATAGAACACACTCTTGACGCGATGGAATTCGCCCTCGGATTCGATGTCGCAGATTTCTATCTCCTCGAAGGAGATTTTCTCCGAGTAAAGGGAACAAGGGGGAACCCACTGGGGTTGTCGGAGGAGCATATTGACGGGCGAGGGTTAGTGGCGACAGCCGCGAGAAGCAAAGCATCAGGTCGAGTATCGGACACAAGCAAGGAATCAGATTACGTTGACCGGAAGGGATATGACTGGAAAACGGCGCCGACTATGTTCTCCGAATTAGCGGTGCCTGTCATTGTGCATGGAGAGACCACGGCCGTTTTGAATGTAGAGAACGTTCGTCTTGGGGCGTTCTCTGACGAAGACCAGAGACTTCTCGAAACATTGGCGGCTCATGTTGGATCCGAAATGCAGCGTCTGAAACATGGGCAAGAACTTGAGACGTACTCAAAACATCTTGAGGAACTTGTGGAAGAACGCACTAAGAAACTTCGCGCAGCCGAAAGGCTTGCTGCCGTCGGGGAAACTGCGGCGATGGTTGGGCACGACCTTCGCAACCCGTTGCAGGGAATTGCTGGAGCCCTCTATCTCCTGAAACAGGAGTCATTGACGGCGAGAGAGAGAAATGAGATGCTTCAACTGATCCAAGACAACGTTGAGTATTCAGACGCCATCGTAAGAGACCTCTCGGACTACTCAGCAGAAATCCAATTGAAACTAGTAGAGACCACGCTGAAATCGATCACAAGAGGTGCGATACAGGCAGTCAAAGTTCCAGAGAAGGTTACAGTACAGGATTTGTCAGAGGACTACCCAGCATTCAGAGTTGATCCGGACAGGATGAGAAGAGTCTTCATCAACCTTATCGAGAACGCAATCGAAGCCATGCCGCAAGGTGGCACCCTCACGATAAGCAGCAAGCAATCTAATGGCAGTGTCGAAATCGCCTTATCAGATACTGGGTCGGGCGTGCCGAAGAAGGTTATGGAGAATCTCTGGAAGCCTCTCCAAACCACGAAGGCGAAGGGGTTGGGTTTGGGGTTAGCGATCTGCAAGCGAATCACGGACGCTCATGGAGGAACCATAAACGTGAAAAGCAAAACTGGCGAAGGCACAACCGTAACAATACGCCTTCCAATCAAACCTGACGCGGTGGAGGTGAAGCAGAAATGAGCGAATCAGCCAGAATCCTAGTGATCGATGACGAAGAAAGCATTAGGATGACGGTTTCAATGACGTTGAAGCATGCAGGCTACGTAGTGGACACCGCTGAAAACGGTAAACAGGCGACGGAGAAAGCTGCGGCTAACTTCTACAATCTCGCTTTGATAGACATTCGCCTCCCAGACATGGAAGGCACCGAATTACTCACCGCCCTGAAGGAAACAACACCGAAAATGGTCAAGATCATACTGACCGGCTACCCAGCACTACAAAACGCCGTCACAGCCATCAACAAAGGAGTAGACGCCTACCTGATCAAACCCGTAAACACCGACGAACTACTGCGCCTTATCAGAGAGCAGCTCGACAAGCAGAAACACGAAACAGAATACAGCCAGCAGAGGGTAGCTCAATTCGTGGAAACACGCTTCAAAGAGCTACAGACGGAAGAACTCGACACCCCAAAGGCGACAAAGAAAGATTAACTCTAACGATAATATTGCGACAGAACGTGCCAGAACGGTTGGGCACTCCAATGATTGCAGTTCACTTCGAAGGGTTCGAATCCCTTCGGGCTCCTAAAACGGTCATTAGTCCCACGAATCGTGGGTTCAAATCCCACCGGCCCCACCACTTTCGTGGGTACGATCAGCAACCGTCGTCCATATCGTAATTTCGTGTGTCTGGGTCTAATGGTGCGCACACACAAATCACATGTGCTCGCTTCGCTCGCAGTAATCCTTTATGATCTAAACTGATGAGCGCTTCAGCGTCGCAGAAGCTATTACGTGTAAGTATTTCTAGGGCTTTCCTTGGTGGAATTGTGTGGCGGACCGTCATCCGAGCAACACCGCGATCGGTGCTGCAACACTTCGTGCTGTCCACCAGCTCATCGATGAAGAACCAAAGATTCTCAATGACCCTATTGTGCTTCGACTTCTCGACGCATCCACCCTTGACCAGATTCACTTGAACTCAAATAAGTTCCGGACGCCGAGGATGAAAGCGCTGCGCTCACATATCGTGTTACGCAGCCGGTACACGGAGGATCGCTTGGCTGAGGCGGTCGACAATGGCGTTCAGCAGTATCTGATGTTGGGCGCTGGCCTTGATACGTTCCCTTATCGTCAACCTCATTGGGCAAGAGTACTGCGCATTTTCGAAGTAGATCACTCAGCGAGTCAGCGTTCGAAGCGTGAACGGTTGGCTTTGGCTGGGATTGAAGTTCCGTCGAACGTCGAGCTAATCGCTTGTGATTTCGAAACGACCTCTCTCAGTGATTGTTTGCGCAAAAGCAGCTTCGATTTTGGGAAACCTGCTTTTCTTTCGTGGCTTGGTGTTACGATGTATCTGAGCACGGACGCGATCGATGCAGTATTCAGGTTTGCAAATTCATTGCCAAGATCGAGCGAGATAGTTTTCACGTTTGCATCTCCTGCTTCCACAGTGAAGGAAAATTACCGTGAACGCTTGATTGCTGCTTTTGCGGCGGGGCACGGGGAGCCATGGCTTACGCGTTTCGAGCCAAATGGCTTGGCCCACAAGTTGCATGGGTTGGGTTTTTCGACAGTATCGTTTCTTTCGGCTTCAGAGGCGGATACACAATATTTCCGAGGTCGTCACGATGGTCTTAGTGCACCGCGAAAGGTTGGGATTGTGGCCGCTACCGTCTAAGCCGATTCGCTTGCAGTCTTTAACTAAGTACTCTACAGTTCCTTGGGCACAAGTCCGGTAGTGTACTGATAGGCTTGTAACTTGAACCATCAATTTGTGTGTGCCCTACACCAACACACCCACACAAAAATGGAAGGATTGTACCCACAAAATTGGTGGGTACATATCCCATCGACCCCACGACAGATTGCATTCCATCTTTAGTACCGGAAGCAGAAACGACTCGAAATGGGGCGTTTCAGAGATAGCCCCACCGAGAATTCCAAATAAGTCCCACCGGCCCCACCATGTCATGGGTTCAATAGCCCGATTTTGACATGGCTTGTTTCGTAAGGCGTCAATTGTTTTCTAACCATAATTTTATTAATGACGTAAGACTTAAATATGGTTTGCTGGCCGTGCGCAAACATGGTCGGCCCTGAAAGACGGGCAGAACCAGGTTGTTGCACTCGGGAGTGCCTTGAGAAAAGAGTGCATTCGCGTCCGGCCAACATTTTATTGTTTTCATACATCGCACCATAATTCTTGCGTTCGCGCGTGTATCGCGCCAAACATCTACTCGTTGACAGGGGCAACCAGTCTGGTCCCGCAACCAAAAGTGGATTCGATTTGGAGCGAGCGTTTTCATATCGCGATGAGTTCTCTTTGCTTTGTGTGAATCATGCGTGAGAGAGATAGTTTTCGAAAGAGGACTCTGCTGACGAAAATTGAAGATCTAATCGCCGAGAGGGAGGCGGAAAAAGATAAGCTGCCATACGAGGAATACAAATCGGACGCGCAATACATACAAGGTTACGTTGCGGGCTTGGAGGAAGCGCGACGGATAATCAAAGGTCTTCCATCGGGCGGATGGCGTCCATCGGCGGTTCATCAACGGGTTGTCGAGAGAAGGAAGAAGGAGAGAATCCGGACAGCAGGGGAAGAATCTCGGACTACTTCCTAAGCACCATGGCGTTCAATGATGATTCCTAAGAAGAGAAGAACATTGCCTCAGTGTCCTTTCGGACGTGTCACTTGATGTGACGCTTGTGAAGGGCGTTCTGCTCTCTGTCTGATGGCGCACTGGATATGTGTGCGCGATTCTTCTTGCGCTTGTTCCTAACTGGGGTTAGACCAATTCCCCCGCGTCTCGCTTTGCCTTCAAGTAAGGTGAGGTCAAACTCAATCTTCTTCCTCCTCTTGCGGCCAACTTTACTTTCCTTCCACACCAAGATGGTTCAACGACCAGAACGCAACGCAACCAGACTAGATTTAGATTCCGGCAGCCCACAGACACACATAAGTTGGGCTGTGTGTGAACTACTAAGAACTCAGCGGAGCTCTGGTAATCCGCGTTTCAGATTGGGGCGGTTACCTCATGCCTAGCGGTCAAAAGACCCAAGAAGCCATTAATGATGGAGCAAACGTGAATAAGATAGAAGCATGCGGCGGAGGCGATAGTATTGAGTGAAGAGTCTGACGAGGAAGAGGAAAAGCAGCGTGAAGAATCGCAGGAAGACGATCAGCGAGAGATGGAAGATAAAGAAGAGCTGGACCGGGAAGGCGCTGATGAGAGTGCCGAAGAGGAAAAGGACGAGGATAGACTGGAGCAGGATGAGGAAGAGCGTGAACGTGAAGGGACACAGCTGAAGGTCAAGAAACCCAAGAAAAAGTCTCCATGAAAGCAGAATGATTCAACAGCAGGTTGGGCAGATGGTTGGCGCGCTACCACCTAAGCCATGATTTACTTCGCGATGAGGCGCCCAATTATCGTAAGCATGATGCCCAGCACGTACCCCCATGTCGATGAGACATATCCTTCGAACAATTCGTTGATTGGTATTCCTTGGCGCCAAGCGAGGCTCATGGGGATCATGAAACCTACCAGACCTAATCCGGCACCGAGCATTACCAAGAGCTTTCCTATCCTTGGTACGTGGAAGATCAAGAGGCCACCTATTATGACAGAGATTCCACCAAGGGCGGCTATGAATATCAGCACCCTGAAGATCGTGGCGAGGATTGGAGACGCGTTAACTGCTGGTTGAATGTAGCTCAGGATTTGCTCTAGCAAGGGCTTCATGCCGGTGGTTCCAGCGACCACAAGAAGAGCACCGCCGACAATGCACAGGATACCGGCAGTTTTGTTCCTTGGAGTCACAACCTCCACTTACCCATAGCCTGTTTAGTCCGTATCGTTTTGATACGATACCCATGTGGCTTCAACGCTTTCAATTTAATAAGAGAGAAGAGGACGAGCACAATCAGTGCTCGGTCTAGTCGGTTTAGTTTCTACGCTCGGATCACCGGTAGTACGGATATCCGTACGAACCGTAGCTGTACCAAGGGGAGTAATTGTTTCCTCCATAGTATGGATAACTATACGGACCGTTGCTGTAACTGTTCGATGGATAGCCGTACGATGGGTAACCGTACGATTGGTAACCGTTCGATGGATAGCCGTACGATGGGTAACCGTACGATTGGTAACCGTTCGATGGATAGCCGTACGATGGGTAACCGTACGATTGGTAACCGTTCGATGGATAGCCGTACGATGGATAACCGTACGACGGAGTAAACAGGTAGTCCGATACGTGACCATAATAATTGCCTCCAATAACTGCATATGACATTTCTTACTTCACCTCCCCCTCTTACATCCCACGATCTCCAAGCTTCGACCAGTCTTTACCTAGCCAGTCACTGACAGCTTCCTCTATCGCGCCGCTGAGGTCTCCTTTCTTACCTCCGAGCCTCTTCACGATTGCCAATCGCAGTCGGCGCTCAATATCGTCCGAGAGCACTACATAGATTCTTCCCAAAGATGACCTGGCCGAACTATATGTGCGCAAAGCACGATATAAACTTATATATTTAACGATGTATCTGTATAACTGCGGGCCGAATTCCAGTAGGGAGGAGACTTATGCGTGTACATATCGGTCTTCTTGGGAATCATCCTTGTTCTCGTTCTTTGGTTGATTCTTCGTTAGAACTCAAGCTTCTTCGCGCTTAGAGGTGATTCCCGTAATACTCATGTAAGATACTACGGTTCCAGAAATGCGTGAAGAAGAGGGATTTGCGCCCACAAATAATTAGAATGACTTAGGGTATGCCAGAATTATGAGGGGAGCGATGAGTTCTAGATGAACTCGCGGTTCAGTATTGGTCGCAGATCCACAAGGATCATTTCGAAGCACGGGGTCTCTCTGGACCTCTTTCATGCAGCTGGCCGCGCACCCATTTGCTAATGCTGGCTTCTGTGGCATGTTTGTCCAACCATTCTTTGACAGCCATCTCGATGGCACCGCTTAGATGACCCTTCTTTCCGCCGAGAATTGTGACAACGGCCAGTCGCAGTCTGCGTTCCGTCTCGTCAGAAAGAACTATGTACATCTTACCCAAAGTCTACATCCCCGGACGGACGCTACGTTCAGCATTAACGACATAAATATATAAGTTTATAAACACGATTCAACTACGTCACGTCTTGACTTGATTGATATGCGCAAGGTTCATTCTATGATGGCGCCTTTACTTGGTGTAAGTCTGTTTCGGATGCTTAACCAAATAGGTGTGAATCAGAGTGCAGGTTCGATGGTTAATTCAGCGTA